>Ga0126373_10000780_pt1 | contig 21504 bp, 19 predicted proteins | sample PanSoiMetPlot_11_FD_92545 | JGI IMG/M metagenome (GOLD analysis project Ga0126373, IMG submission 92545) | Tropical forest soil microbial communities from Panama - MetaG Plot_11 | ecosystem: Environmental > Terrestrial > Soil > Tropical forest > Bulk soil | place: Panama | collected 2016-02-17 | reverse complement strand
GTGACATGGGAACTGCTCGGCAAACTGCCGCACCACGCAGTGGACTTCCTGCTGATCACGTACGCGCCGGGCGGGACCTCGTCGAGCACGGGCGGGCTGATGCGCCATCCCGGATCGGAGTACGGCTACCTGCTGAGCGGGGCGCTCACGGTCACGCTCGGCTTCGAGCGGAGCACCCTGCGGGCCGGGGAGTCGATCTCGTTCGACTCCACCACGCCGCACAGCTATCGAAACGACGGCACAGATCCGGCGGTCGGCGTGTGGTTCGTCGTCGAGTCTGATCGTTGAGGACGGTGGACGTGGCCGTTACGGCAACCGAGAAATCGCGCCTCGGCTGGATCGGCACCGGGCGCATGGGCTCCGAGCTGGCCAAGCGGCTGCTGCTGGCCGGGCACGACGTCGCGGTGTGCAACCGCACCCGCGCAAAGGCCGAGCACCTCACCGAATTCGGCGCATCCGTCGTCGATCGCCCGGAGGAACTTGCCGATCGCGACGTGGTGTTCACGTCGGTGCCGTCGTCACCCGACCTGCTCGCGGTCACCGTGGGGGCCGGTGGTGTGCTGACTGCACCCGGCGCGGCGCCGGGCATCATCGTGGATTGCTCGACCGTGTCCAGCGAGGTCTCGGCGACCGTGCGGCAACGGGGCGCCGAGCGGGACGCTGAGTTTCTGGCCGCGCCGGTCAGCGGCAACCCACAGGTGGTCCGTGCAGGGGAGCTGACTCTGGCCGTCTCCGGGTCGGTGGCTGCCTTCCGTGAAGCGGAGCCGTTGCTCCGGATCCTGGGCCGGGGTGTGACGTACGTCGGAGAAGGCGAAGCGGCGCGGCTGGTCAAGCTGTGCCACAACCTGTTCCTCGGCGCCGTGATCCAGTCGCTGGTCGAGGTCACGTCGCTGGCCGAGCGGGGAGGGACGAGCCGCGCGGCGTTCCTGGAGTTCCTGAACAACTCGGTGCTGGGATCCCGGTTCACGCGGTACAAGACGCCGGCGCTCGTCCGCCTCGACTTCACGCCGACGTTCACGACGGAGCTGCTGCGCAAGGACTTCGACATCGGCCTGGCCGCGGCACGCGAGCTCGAGGTGCCGCTGCCCGTCGTGGCGCACACGGCATCAATGGTGGAGTCGGCAATCGGCGCGGGACATCGTTACGACGACTTCGCGGCACTGATCGTCGAGCAGGCGCGTGCGGCGGGAATGACGCTTACACCCGAGGATGCCGAAGTCGATGACGGATTGGCGGCACCGTCCGCCGCCGATTGACAAATCATGACGGCGGGGCGAGGCTGCGGTAAGTCCTGTTGAACATCGGCGTTTCCGGCACCGGATCGATCCAGGGAAGGAAGCGACGCGCAATGACGATCCGGACGTACGGCGCCAACGCCGTCGACTGGGAGCAGCGCATCGACCTCGACCGGCTGCGCCGCGAGCGGCTGGAACGACTGTCGAGCATGCTGGAGCGCTCCGACCTCGGCGCGGTGCTGAGCTTCGACTTCTCGAACATCCGCTACATGACGTCCACGCACATCGGCACGTGGGCGATGGACAAGCTGATCCGGTTCGCGCTGCTGCCACGCGGGGGTCAACCGATCGTCTGGGACTTCGGCTCCGCGGCGCGCCACCACCAACTGTTCAACCCGTGGCTCGACGGCACGAAGCGGGCCCGCGCTGGTATCTCGACGCTGCGCGGTGCCATGCACCCGAACTCCGGGGTCGCCGAGACGCTGGCCCGCAATGTCGCCCGTGAGCTCGCCGACTACGGCCTGAGCGGCGCACCGCTCGGCGTCGACGTGATCGAGATCCCGGTGCTTGCCGCGCTGCGGGCCGAGGGCATCGACGTCGTCGACGGGCAGCAGCTGTTCATGGAGGCGCGCCGCATCAAGACCCCCGACGAGATCGCGCTGCTCACCCACGCCTGCGCGATGGTCGACGCCGCATACGACGAGCTCTACGCGTTCCTGCGCCCGGGTGTCCGAGAGAACGAGTGCGTCGGCCTGGTCAGCAAGGTGCTCTACGACCTGGGCAGCGAATACGTCGAAGGCGTCAACGCGATCTCCGGTGAGCGCTGCTCGCCGCATCCCCACGTGTACAGCGACCGGCTGCTGCGCCCGGGCGATCCGGCGTTCTTCGACATCCTGCACAGCCACCTCGGCTACCGGACGTGCTATTACCGCACGTTCGCCGTGGGCAGTGCGTCGCCCGCACAACGCGACGCGTACGTGCGCTGCCGCGAGTACATGGACCGGGCCATCGCCATGGTGAAGCCGGGCACGACGACGGCCGACATCGTGTCGCTGTGGCCGCGCGCCGTGGAGTTCGGCTTCGCCGACGAGGAAGCGGCGTTCGCGCTGCAGTACGGGCACGGCGTCGGGCTGTCGATCTGGGAGAAGCCGATCTTCTCCCGGCTGGTGTCGCTCGATCATCCCGAGGTACTCGAAGAGGGCATGGTGTTCGCGCTCGAGACGTACTGGCCGGCTGCCGACGGCTGGTCGGCGGCGCGCATCGAGGAGGAGGTCGTCGTCACCGCGGACGGCTGCGAGCTGATCACGAAGTTCCCCGCCGAGGAGCTGTTGGTGGCCGGCCGCAAGTACTGGACGGCCGGCGGAGAGCTTCGCACGCTGCGCGAGTCACAGTCGCACCTGAACACCGAATTCGGCGGGAGGGCCGATGGGCCCTGATCAACTGCTCGACCTGTACCGCCAGATGGCCGTGATCCGCCGTACCGAGAAGGCGGCGCACGACCTGTTCATGTCGGGCCTGGTCAAAGGCACCACGCACCTCGCCGCTGGGCAGGAGGCGGTGGCGGTCGGGACGAGCGCGGCACTGCGATCCGACGACTATGTGTTCGCCACCTACCGCGGCCACCACCACGCGATGGCCCGTGGCGCCACCGCCGAGGAGTGCCTCGCCGAGCTGATGAGCAAGGCCACCGGGCTGTGCCGGGCCAAGGGTGGCTCGATGCACCTGACCAAGGCGGCTCGCGGAATGCTCGGCTCGTACGCGATCGTCGGCTCGCACCTGCCGATGGCAGTCGGCGCGGCATGGTCGGCGAAACTGCGCCGCAGCGGCCAGGTGGCGGTGGCGTTCTTCGGCGATGGCGCCACGAACATCGGCGCATTCCACGAGGCGCTCAACCTTGCCGCGATCTGGACGCTGCCGGTGCTGTTCGTGTGCGAGAACAACCTCTACATGGAGTACACGCCGATCGCGGCCGTCACTGCGGCGACCAACCCGGCCGCCGATCGCGCGCCGGCATACGGCATTCCGGCGGAGGTGATCGACGGCAACGACGTCGTCGCCGTGCAGGAGGCCGCCGCGCACGCGGTTATCCAGGCCCGCGACGGGCAAGGCCCGAGCGTGCTCGAGGCACAGACGTACCGGCACTACGGGCACAGTCGTGCGGATCCGGCGAAGTACCGCCCGGCCGAGGAGGTCGAGCGATGGCTCAAGCACGATCCGCTCGACGTGGCCCGGGCCAGATTGGAAGCCCTCGGTGTCGACCCTGCGACGATCGCCCGAGTCGACGACGAAGCAGCGGCCGAAGTTGCCGCTGCCGTGGACGCCGCGAAAAACGCGCCGGACGCTGACCCGGCCGAGGCATTCACCGACGTGTGGGCCGACGGGGGTGCCGGGTGGCGGACGTGATCACCTACCGGGAAGCGGTGGCCGAGGGCATCGCCCGCGAGATGCGCCGCGACCCGTCGGTGGTCTGTCTCGGCGAGGATATCGGCGCCGCCGGTGGTGTCTTCAAAACCACAGTGGGGCTGTATGAGGAGTTCGGCCCGGAACGGATCTGGGACACCCCTATTTCCGAACAGGCGATCGTCGGCGCGGCGATGGGCGCGGCGATGACCGGCCTGCGCCCGGTCGCCGAGATCATGTTCTCTGACTTCCTGGCCTGCTGCTGGGACTATCTCGCCAACGAGATTCCCAAGGTGCGTTATATGACCGGCGGCCAGGTCACCGTCCCGCTCGTTGTGCGCACCGCGAACGGAGGCGGGCTCGGCTTCGGCGCCCAGCACTCGCAGGCCGTGGAGAACTGGGCACTGACCATCCCTGGACTGAAGATCGCCGCGCCGTCGACGCCGGCCGACCTGATCGGGCTGATGGCCGCGGCGATCCGCAGCGATGACCCGGTCGTCCTCTTCGAGCACAAGGCTCTGTTCGCGACCAAGGGCGAACCAGCGCCGGACGATCACCTGGTCGAGTTGGGCCGTGCCACCGTCGTGCGACCCGGCACCGACGTCACGATCGTCGGGCTGGCTTTCACTGTGCCGCTCGCCCTCGCGACGGCCGAACGCCTGGCTGCCGAAGGGGTTTCTGCCGAGGTGATCGATCTGCGCTGCCTGGTGCCGCTCGACGCGAGCACGGTGCTCGACTCGCTGCGGCGCACCAGCCGGCTGATCGTTGTGGAGGAGAACCCGTATCAGGGTGGCTGGGGCGCCACCCTCGTCTCGATCGTGGCGGATGAGGGCTACGAGCTGCTCGATGCGCCGGTCAAGCGCGTCGCGTCGGAGTGCGTGCCGTTGCCGTTCGCCGACGCCCTGGAAGAGCTGGTCATTCCCACCGTCGACAAGCTCGCGGTGGCGGCGAAGCAGGTGCTCAACTACTGACAAGGGGTCGTTATGACGAACCGGATGCTGCTGCGCAACGGCTACGTGATCACGGTGGACCCGGATATCGGGGACCTCGTGGGCGCGGACGTGCTCATCGAGGACGACCGGATCGCCGCAGTGGCTCCGGGTATCGATGCCGGTGACGCCGAAATCGTCGACGTCACCGGCAAGATCGTCATTCCGGGGTTCGTCGACTCGCACCGGCACACCTGGGAGGCGGCGATCCGGGGATGCGCGCCGAACGCCACCCTGGACGACTATTTCGTCGAGATCCTCGACACGTTCGCCCCGCGCTATCGGCCCGAGGATGTGTACGCGGGCGACCTGGCCGGAGCATTGGAGTGCGTCAACGCCGGCATCACCACGCTTGTCGACTGGTCGCACATCAACAACACCCCGGCGCATCCCGACGCGGCGATCGCCGCCCTGCGCGAGGTGGGCATCCGCGCCCAGTACGCCTACGGCAGCGCGAACACCTCATTGAACGATTACTGGAACAACAGCTCGATAGCCATCCCGGCCGACGACGTCCGCCGCGTACGTGACACGTACTTCTCATCCGATGACGGGCTGCTCACGATGGCGCTTGCCACGCGCGGTCCCGGGTTCTGCCAGGACGACGTCGTCCGTGCCGAGTGGCGCACCGCGCGTGACCTCGGCATCCCGATCACCGTGCACGTCGGCATGGGCAGGCTCGCCGGCCGTTTCGGCATGATCAGCCAGCTCGACAAGTTGGACCTGCTCGGCCCTGATACCACGTACATCCACTGCTGCTACTTCAGCGACGAGGAATGGCAATTGGTGGCCGAGACCGGCGGGACGATCTCGATCGCACCGCAGATCGAAGCACAGATGGGCCACGGGTGGCCGCCGGTTATGAAAGCCATCCAGTACGGGCTGCCGCCGAGCCTGTCGATCGACGTCGTGACGACCGCGCCAGGCGACATGTTCACCCAGATTCGGGCCGCCTTCGCCATCGAACGCGCGCGCGTGAACGCGATCGCGTGGGAGGCGGACACGCCGGTGCCCGAGACGATGCTGACCGCTCGCGACATGCTGCAGATGGCCACGATCAACGGTGCCCGGGTAGCCGGCGTCGCCGATCGCACGGGATCGTTGACGCCCGGCAAGAAGGCCGATGTGGTCGTGATCGACGCGACCGCGCTCAACGTCGCGCCGGTGATCGACCCGGTCGCGGCCGTCACGCTATGCGCCGACGTATCGAACGTCGAGACGGTGATCATCGACGGCGTCGTCCGCAAGCGCGACGGCCGCCTGGTCGCCGACGCCGCCGCGGCCCGCCGCCTGGTGGAGGCGTCGCGCGACCACCTGGTCTCGGTATGAGTCATCTGGTGCGCCGCGCCGCCGAGGCGGAGTACACGCCGCCGTCCGGCTGGGCGGCGGCCGCCACCAACTACCGGCGCTGGCAGATCGTCGGCGAGGCCGATGATGCCGTGCACACCGGGTTCTTCATCGGAAACCTCGACCCGGGTGGCTCCATCCCGACGCACGTCCATTCGTTCGAGACGAGCTTCTACGTGCTTTCCGGCACGGGGGTCATCGATACGCCGGACATCGCCGCGGCGGTCGGGCCGGGCGATTACGGGCTGGCCCCCGTCGGCGTGCCGCACGCGTGGCGCAACCTGTCGGACGAGCCGGTGCGGTGGGCGGAGATGCAGGGACCCCAGCCACGATCGCGTTACGGCGGCGACACGTTCCTGGTCGAGCCCCTGCTTGCGCGGGATCCCGTGCCGGTGGATGTGCGCGATCCACGCACCCGGCGGTTCGGCAACATCACGCCCGCGCACATGGACGCCGGTAAGCAGAGCCAGGACATGCTTGCCGTCTCGGCAAGCATGCGCACCGCGGTTCTCGTCTACAGCGGCATCACCGTGAAGATGATGGTCGACAGGGACCTGGGCGCCGCGCTCACGACGATGTTCATGGTGCAGTACGAGCCGGGCGGCCGGGCCGGTACGCACGATCACCCCTTCGAGGAGACGTACCTGATCCTGGAGGGCGCCGTCGACGCGCAGTTCGACGGCGAACACTACCGGCTCGATGCGGGCGACGTGGCCTGGGCCGGCGCGGGTTGCGTGCACGGGTTCGCCAACACCGGTGACGTCCCGGTGCGCTGGCTGGAGACCCAGGCGCCGCAACCCCCGTCGCGGCACTCGTACCGGTTCACGCGCGACTGGGACTACCTGAGGACGGTGCTCGATGGCTGACCCGGCGACCCTGCTCGTCGTCGGTGGTACGTCCGGCATCGGCCTGGAGATCGCCAGCCGGGCTGCGCAGCGGGGCGAGCGGGTGTTCCTGACCGGACGTGACGACGCCCGCACCAAGCTCATCGCCGACGAGATCGGCGCGACCGGGCTGGCACTGGACCTGTCGCGACCGGCCGAGGTGGCCGATCGCCTCGCCGTTGTCGATGCCGTCGACCACGTCGTCGTCGCGGCGATCGAGCGTGACCAGAACAACTGCGCCGAGTACGACCTCGCCGGAGCAGCGAACCTGGCGATCCTGAAGCTCGTGGGCTACACCGAGGTGGTCCACGCGCTGCTGCCGCGGATGACGCCCGACGCGTCGATCGTGCTGTTCGGCGGGCTCGCCAAAGACCGGCCGTATCCCGGCTCGACCACGGTGTCCACGGTCAACGGCGGCGTGATGGGCATGGTTCACACGCTGGCCGTCGAGTTGGCCCCGATCCGCGTGAACGCCGTGCATCCGGGCATCGTGGGCGACAGCCCGTACTGGAGCGGCAAACCGGCAGCCGTGCTGGAGGGTGTCCGGTCGCGGACGCCGATCGGACGGCTGACGTCCATGGCCGACGTGGCCGGCGCTGTCGAGTTCCTGCTGGACAACCACGCCGTAAACGGCGTGAACCTCAATGTCGATGGGGGCTGGCTACTGGTCTGACTGCCCGACGAGACGCTCCGACAGTTCGCGCAGCCTGCGGCGCGCCGCCGGATCGTAGGCCTGCCGGTCCGCTCGTGCCTCTGCCGTACCGGAGAAGTAGCGTCCCGTCATGCCGGCGAGAGCCGGATCAACGGCCAGTCGCCATGTCGCCACGACGCCGTCCTCAAGTGCCGAGACCGGCGTCGTACCGGCCGCGCGGACCATCTTCGTGGGCATGTACGTGGCGGGGTGCAACGCGTTGGCCGCGACCCCGTCGTTGCGCAGCTCCTCCGCAAGATCGAACGCGTGCATGATCTGCGCGAGCTTGCTCTGGCAGTAGGCGCGCACCCCGCTGTACCGGTGCTCGAGCATGACGTCGTCGAACTCGATCGCCATCTGCCCGGCCGATGCGACGTTCACGATCCGCGCGGGGGCTGCGGCGATCAGGCGATCGCGGACCAACGCGGTCAGCAGGAAGCCGGCCAGGTAGTTGACCGCGAACCGCAGTTCGTAGCCGTCAGCGCTCTCGGCGCGCTCCCGGGTCGGGTTGGCGGCGCCGATGCCGGCGTTGTTGACGAGCACGTGAAGCCGATCGGGCACCTGGTCGGCCAGTGCGCGGACGCCGGCGAGCGACGCAAAGTCGCCGGTGACCAGGCGCACCTCACCGTGAGCGCCGGCGAGCAGGTCGCCTAGGGCCTCGTGGCCGCGTCGCTCGTTGCGTGCGTGGGCCAACACGGTGTGCCCCTCGCGGGCCAGGCGCTCCGCGAGTGCCCGGCCCAGTCCGTCGGTGGCCCCGGTGACCAGGACGGTAGGCATGATCGCTACTCCTCAGCCTTGGTGCGGAACGTGATCCACGAGTCCGGTGGCCGGCCAGCCACTGGCGGGTCGTCGTGCATCTCCCAAGCGTCGCCGACGAAGTTTTCCGCCACCCGCGTCCAGAAGCGCTGGACTCCGGGGTTGTAGGACTGGAAGCCGATCGACCATCGTCCGGGAAACATCGCGACGACCTGGCGAGCGGCGTTCATCCCGACGCCGGTGCGCCGCAGGGCACGGACGACGAAGAAATCGTCGATCGAGGTGCCGCCGTCCTCGGCCGGCCTCGTCATGACGAAACCGCCGAGTGCCCCGGCGACCCGGATCAGCCATGCCCGATGCTCCGGGTCGGCGCCGGTGAGGAAGCGATCGAGGCGGCGGTTATTGAACGTCCCGTCTGCGTTGGGCAGCAGCCGGTAGGGCTCGGACAGGTCGTACCGGTAGAGCTGGCCCAGGTTCTGGAGCACGGCCCGGTGGGAACGGTCGACCGCGACGAGCTCGACCGGCTCGGCGGGAGGTCGCGGGATTTGCTCTGTCACGTCAGCCGAGCGACGTCCATTCCGACCGGTGCCCCGCCGAGCGGTCCACCGCGTCGAGCACGCGCTGTACGTAGAGGCCGTCGGCGAACGACGGTGACGGGGGCCGGCCCGCGGCGACGTCGCGGACGAAGTCGGCGATCTCGTTGACGAAGGTGTGCTCGTAGCCGAGGCCGTGCCCCGGCGGCCACCATGCGCCGGCGTATGGATGACCCGGCTCGGTAACGTAGATGCGCCGGAATCCCGCCTCGGTGTCGGGCTCGGTGTTGTCGAACACCTCCAGCTCATTCATGCGCATGAAGTCGAACGCCAGGCTGCCGCCGGAACCATTCAGCTCGATCCGCATCGCGTTGCGCCGTCCGGTCGCCAGCCGGGTCGCCTCGAACACGGCGAGAGTTCCTGCCTCCGTGCGCCCGAAGAACGCGGACGCGTCGTCGACCGTCACGTCGCCGAGTTCCGGGCTGCCCGCCTCCAGCGGACGCCGCTCGATGAACGTCTGAAGTGTGCCGCTCAAGCCGGTCAGCTGCTGCCCCGTGAGGAAATACGCCAGGTCCACGATGTGCGCCGCGATGTCGCCGAGCGCGCCCGAGCCGGCCTCCTCGCGGCGCAGCCGCCACACCAACGGGAACTGCGGGTCGACGATCCAGTCCTGCAGGTACTGGGCGCGGATGTGGCGCAGCGTGCCGACGAAGCCCTGCTCGACGAGTTGCCGGGCAAACGCAAGCGCCGGGGTGCGCCGGTAGTTGAAGCCCACCATGGAGAGGACGCCGCGTTCGGCCGCCTGCTCGGCGGCCGCGGTCATGTCGATCGCCTCGTCCAGCGTGTTGGCCAGCGGCTTCTCGCACAGCACGTGTTTGCCGGCCGCCAGTGCGGCGAGCGCTATCGGGGCATGACTCGAGCCTGGCGTGCAGATGTCGACGACGTCGACGTCGTCGCGCGCGATGACCTCGCGCCAGTCGGTGACCCACTCCGCCCAGCCGAGCCGCTGCGCAGCCGCCTCGGTGGCTGCCGCGTCGCGCCCGCACAGCACCCGCATCTCGGGTGTTTGCGGCAGGTCGAAGAACCGGTGGGCGTTGCGCCAGGCCTGCGAGTGCGCGCGCCCCATGAATGCATAGCCGATCATCGCGATGCGCAAAGTCACGGGCTTCACCCTAGGGTGGCGATCCGGCCGAGGAACAGGTCCAGGAACGCCGGCGCGTCGACGTCCACTGCGATGCGGCAATTCGCCGGACCTGCGTCCGGCGTCGTGAGCAGGTCGGCCACCGCGACGCCACGCGTGTGGGCGCCGCTGGTCTCGACTGCCACTCGGGCGGGTCGCCAGATCACCAGATCGGGGTAGGCGAGGCTCGCCACGGCGAGCGGGTCGTGCAGCGCGCAACTGTCACGCTGGTCGGTGGTCTGCTCCAGGTGCGCAATCCATCCCTCGGCGCACGAGGCGGCGAATCGCCCGAAGTCGCCACCAGACTCGGCCAGCCACGCCACATGCTCGCGAGTCATCCGAACCCGCCGCGTCACGTCGAGGCCCACGGCACGTAGCGGCGCCCCGCTGGCCAGCACCTCGGCAGCTGCGTGCGGGTCGACCCAGAAGTTGAATTCCCCCGGGACGGCCGCGACGTTCGTCTGCCCGAGGTACACGCCACCCATGACGACGATCTCCGCCACGCTGGTCGCGACCCGCGGCTCGAGTGCGAGGGCCAGCGCGACGTTGGTCAGCGGGCCGATCGCGACGATGCTCAGCTCACCGGGCTCGGCCATCACCCGTTCGACGATTCGCACCGCCGCGTGGCCGGGCACGGGCGCATCGACCCGTTCGACCCGGAGGCCGCCGCGCGTCCAGCCGCCGACCAGTGGAGTCGCGGCACCGCGGGCCACCGGCACGTCGCCGCGGCCAAGGCGCTCGAGCAGCCGCAGGCTAAGCCGGGTGGCGGTGTCGACATCGGTGTTGCCGTTGACGGTCGTGACGAGCTCTACGGAAAGCTCCGGATCCGCGAGCGCGAACGCGAGAGCGAAGCCGTCGTCGATGTCGGCGCCGGGCTCGCCCATCGCAAGGTCGGTGTCGAGCAGAATGCGGCGCACCGGCGCCAGCGTAGCCTCACGACGGTGATGCCGCCGGTCGCGCTCGGACCCAATCAGCCCGCCACGTTCTACCGCGGCTCGGGCCGGCTGGCCGCCTTTCGCGGCATGGATCTCGAGCCGCGTCCCGAGGACTGGGTCGCCTCGACGACGACCCGCTACGGACAGGCCGGTTCCGGGCTGAGCGTGCTGCCGGACGGCACGTTTCTCGCCGATGCGGTGGCGGCCGAGCCGCTCGCGTGGCTGGGCCCGGCGCATGTCGCGCTTCACGGCACCGACCCGGCACTGCTGGTCAAGCTGCTCGATGCCGGGCAACGGCTGCCGGTGCATGTCCATCCCGACCGGCCGTTCGCGCTGGCGCACCTGGCGAGCCCGTACGGCAAGACCGAGGCATGGATCGTGCTGGACGCGGCACCCGGCGCGAGCGTTCACCTCGGTTTCACTCGAGACGTTGCCGCCGGCGAGCTCGCCGCCTGGGTATCGGCGCAGGACGTCGCTGCGCTACTCGGCGCCACGAACCGGGTGCCGGTGCACGCCGGCGACGCGATCCTGTGCCCGGCCGGGATGCCCCACGCGATCGGCCGCGACGTCCTGCTCGTCGAGCTGCAGGAACCCACCGACTTCTCGGTGCTGCTCGAATGGGACGGATTCCCGCTCGGGCCGGACGACGCGACACTCGGCCTGCCCTTCGAGGAAGCGCTCGCCTGTGTCGACCGGCGAGCATGCTCGCCCAGCCGGCTGGCCGAGCTCTCGCGTCGCTTGCCCGGCTCGCTGCTCCCGGCCGAGGCAGGGCAGTTCTTCACGGCCGAATCAGTGACGGGCGAAGTGCTCTCAGCAGGCTTCGCGGTCCTCATCGTCATCGGTGGCTCGGGTGCGCTGTCGGGGGAGTGGGGGACCCTCCCGGTGTCCCGGGGCAGCACCGTGGTCGTGCCCTTCGACGCCGGCCCGTGCCGGCTCTCCGGCGTCGACGTCGGCGCGATCTGCTGTCGTCCCGCGCTGTAACGCCTTCTCAGCGCCGGAGCAGGGCTCGCTCGGCGATCTGGATCAGCTCGTCGGTGCGCCAGGTGACCGCCGCTGCGGCCAGCCAGCAGGCGAGGCCCCCGGCGAAGACCAGCGCCGCAGGCAGCCGGTACACCGGTGCCGGGTCGAGCAGGGCCCGCACCCGTTCCGCCACCGCGCTGTCCGTCGCTGCGAGCCCCGGCGTGCGACTTCGTGCAAGCGCCGGCGTGCGATCTCGTGCGAGCGCCGCCCGCGCGAGACCCCGCGCGGTCACCTCGCGGGAGCGCACGGCGCCGGCCGCCTCCTCGTCCGCCCACCGTTCGATGCCTACACCGATCGCCCGCACGAGCGGACGCAGCAGCGGGTTCGCCGCCGCTGACATCGCGGTCAGGTGCACGTAGAGGTGGTGCCGATGCCGCACGTGCGCGGCCTCGTGTGCGAGCACGGCTCGTCGCTCGTCGGTCGGCAGCTCGGCGAGCAGCGACCGGGACATCACAATGCGCCCCGCCACCGCATACGCGACCGGCTCGGTGTCGTCCACCAACACCAGGTTGCCGGCCGCCGGAACCAGGCGGCGGGCGTGGTACGCGGCGCGCGACAGGGCGTAGATCGAGCCGAGCGCACGGACGAGCGCGGCGCCCAGGATCGCCACGACGGCCACCAGGGCGATCAGGCCCAGGGCGAGTGGCTCGCCGGCGTCGGCGCGTAGCACGTGAGCCGACCAGTGGCCGAGCCGGGAAATCGGGCCGAGCTGCGCCAGGGCGAGAACGGCCAATCCCGACAAGGCGATCCCGGTGCACACCGCGACGGTCAGCGCCAGCCCGGTCAGCAGCGGGACGGCATGGCGCGGCTGCAGGCGCCGCCCGAGTCGGCCGCCGAGCAGGCCGGCGAGCACGCCGACCACAAGCGGTGTCGCCGCGAGGACGATCACTCCCGGCCCCGGAGCAGCTCCGTGAGCAACTGCTCGTCACCGGGTTGCAGCTCGCCGACGAAGCGGGTGAGCACCGCGGCCCGGTCGGTCTCGTCGTCCAGCAATCGGAGCATGCGGTGTGCGACGACGTTGACGCGTGCCGTCGCGGGCCCCCCGGTCAGCGAGTATGCATACGCGCGGCCCTGCGGCACCCGTTCGATCGCGTTCTTGGCGTGCAATCGCGACAGGGTCGTCATCACCGTCGTGTACGCGAGGTCCATGGAGAGCTCTGCGCGCACGTCCGCCGCGGTCATGGGCCGACCGGCGGCGGCAAGGCAGGCGATCACTTCGCGCTCGAGCGCGCCCCGAGAACGGCTGGCCACGACGCCCCTTTCTGCCGGCGACTACACACATCGTAGGTTGACGCGATGCGCGACCATCGCAGGGTCGCACGAGCAGTCGCGGTCAGAGTAGGGGACTGGATGAGGACATTGGTGGCGCTCACCGCGATGGCGGTCATCCTGTCCGGCTGTACCGCAACACACCATCACAACGCAGTTTCCACCACGCAAACCGCGCCGACCACGGCGAGTGCACCGAGCACGCCTCCGCCCGCCCGCGTCACGCCCGAGACGTTGCTGGGGGCCAGCGGTATGCGGGCCAGCTGGGTCGAGCAGGAGAACGCCCGCCCCGGCACCTCCGCATGGCGCATCCCGGCACAGGCATCGAGCGCGATCGACGGGTTCGCCGACAAGGCGTATGCGGCGGACGGGCAGACAGTCCGGCTGTACGTCTCTACGCCGGCGGCGTCCTTCCACGTCGAGGCGTATCGCATGGGCTATTACGGCGGCGCCGGTGCCCGGCACGTGTGGAGCTCCCCGGCGAAGCGTGGCGGGCTACAGCGGCAGTGCCCGCGTACGCCGAGGACGAACCTCGTGTCCTGCGCAGGCTGGCACCCGTCGCTATCCGTGAGGCTCACCGATTTGTTCGTCCCCGGCGACTATCTGTTCAAGCTGGTCGGCAACGGCGGCCAACAGAGCTACGTCCCGCTGACGGTGTGGGATCCGAGAAGCCACTCCGCCTACCTGGTTAAGAACGACGTGTTCACCTGGCAGGCGTGGAACGCGTACGGCGGCTACGACTTCTACGACGGAGTGGGCGCCTGCCCGTCCGGCGTGTATCCGCTGTGCTCACGCGCCCGGGTCGTGTCGTTCGACCGGCCCTACGCCGGGGCGCGCGGGGCCGCTGACTTCATGGGCAGCGAGCTGCCGCTCGTGCAGTTCATGGAGCAGGAAGGCCTGGACGTCTCCTACGCTACGGACGTCACGCTGGTCGAGCACCCCGGCATCCTGGCGCAGCATCGGGCGCTGCTTTCCCTCGGCCACGACGAGTGCTGGGACCTGCGTGAGCGGCGCGCCGTGGTCGCGGCCGAGCACCACGGGCTGAACCTGGCGTTCTTCGGCGCAAGTGCGGTCCTGCGGCACGTGCGCGTACACCAGTCGCCGCTGGGGCCGAACCGCGAGGTCATCGACTACCGCGATTCCAGCGAGGACCCGCTCAACGGGCACGGTGATCCGCTCGATGTCACCGGCAACACCTGGGCGGCGCCGCCCGCGAGCTGGCCGGAGGACGCATTCGTCGGCGAGGGCTACGTCGGCTTCCGGCAGCCCGAGACGCCGCCGATTCCGTTCGTCGTCGCTGACGCGTCGGCGTGGATCTTCACCGGTACGCATGCGCACAACGGCACCACCGTTTCCGGCGTCATCGCCTCGGACGTCGACGGCTTCAACCCGGGCGCGCACCCGCCTGACCTACAGATCTTCGGCCACTCACCGGTCCCCCTTGCCGGATCGGAGGCCAACGGAACGCACTGGGGCCCGGTCTATTACTCCGATATGACCTACTACACGGACCCGGCGAGCAAGGCCGGTGTGTTCGACTCCGGCACGAACAACTGGATCGCCGCTCTCACCCCGTGCGCGCCGGCGGCGCGCTCCTGCCCGGCGCCGTTCGTCCGGCGGGTCACGGGTAATCTGCTGCGCAGATTCGCCGGCGGCCCTGCCGGTGCGATCGCGCCGTCGCACGCGAACTGGCGGCACATCCCGCAGTACTCGTGACAGCGCGCCGCAGCCGCGCCATGCCGTGGCGGGCATGCTGTTTCGGCATATCTGCTTGAGCGGAGCTACGCCATGGCGGCTCACCGCCCGGTCGGCGGGGCTGACTACCCGCGGTCGCGGCCGGAGTTCGACGACTGGTTTCCCGACGATGCAGCCTGCGTCGAATACCTCGCGGCGCTGCGCTGGCCCGGCGGGTTCATCTGCCCGGGCTGCGGCGACGACCGGTCCTGGCGGACGTCCGCTCTGAGTTGGATGTGTACCCGATGCGGCCGCAAGACGTCGGTGACGGCCGGCACGATCTTCCACCGCTCGCACGCCCCGCTCTCGACGTGGTTCGCCGCGATCTGGTACGTCACGTCGGAGCGCAACGGCGTGTCGGCGCGCGGCCTGCAGCGCGCGCTCGGGCTGGGCTCGTACGAGACGGCGTGGGTGTGGTTGCAGAAGCTGCGCCGGGCGATGGTCCGGCCCGGTCACGACCTGCTGGCCGGCACGGTCGAGCTGGCGGAGACGTTCGTCGACAGCGGCGGGCCCACCCCGGTACTCGTCGCCGTCGAGCGGGTGACCCGGCAGCGGCTCGGCCGGGTGCGCTTCGGAGTGGCTGATAACGGACGCGATCCGGTCGTGTTCGCCGGTGAAACCATTGCGCGCGGCTCGACGATCCGCGGCGTCGCCGACGAGCACCGGCTCGCGTACGTCGGCTACCAGACGGAACGGTCCGAGGCACCGGGCGTGCAAGCCGTCGCGTCCGATCTGAAGCGCTGGCTGGCGGGCACGCTGGGCCGGCATGTCGGCCGGAAGCACCTGCCCTACTACCTGGACGAGTTCGCGTTCCGGTTCGACCGGCGCGACTCGACGGCACGCGGGTTGCTGTTCTACCTGTTGCTCCAACGCGCCGTAGCGACAGCACCGCACCCTCGCACTGAGCTGGATAACGGGCACAGAAGGTAACTGCGCTCAAGGAGATATGCGTGTAGATCGGGGGGATTTGACCGCGTTGACACGCTCGCGGTAAGGGCACTACGACAACTTTGCGGTGTGTGATCCACGCCGCTGCAGCGCCGAGCCCGCGACCTGCGGCTCGGCCCGGACGGTGCCCTGACGAAGGGTGTAGCACGGTGCGCTGTGTTTTGAGCTGGGAGCTCCATAAGCGTTGTGCGACACCCATCCGACCGTCCCTCCCCGCGAAGGAGGTTTCTTGCGCATGAAGCCCCTGCTCAGACGCTGGCCGGTGGTGCTCGCCTGCACCGTCGCGGCGGCGGTGCCGGTGTCGATCACCGCGAGCGGCACCGGGACGCCGTTGGCCCAGGCAGCCACCCGGCAGGCGACGCCGGTCATCGACGCCGATTTCCTGTACGCCCAGCTCTACGACATGTCGAAGGCGTACAGCTACCGCATCTCGGGAGCAGACGGTGACCCGCGCAACCCGGCGGACCCGTTCAACCTCCCGCCGACGGTCAACGGATGGCAGGAGCTCGTCGCGCACTGGAAGTCGATGCTCACCGACCAGAGCGTGAACGGTGAGCTGGCCGCCTTCGCGACCGTCACCGACCACTACTTCCGCCGCAGCGGCGGATACCGCTTCGACTCCGACGACGCCGAGGTCACCATCCCGGGTGCGAGCTGCGCGGGCCAGCGGGTGATGCTCGCTGCCCATCCCGATGAGACGCCGGTGCCTACGGACATCGTCGGGCTGATCGACTCCGGAACTACCAGCGGCACCACCGGATTCGGCGCCGCCCGCCGCCACATCACCGACAGCAACCTCGGCAACGAAGGCGCGTACGACGGGCTGTCCGGCGTGGCCGTCACGATCGGCGAGTACCAGGCGCTGCTGCGTTGGTACGCCGCGAACGGCACCTACCCGAAGCGGACGCTGAAGCTGACGCTGCTCGATGCGTCGCGCGGCAAGACGGCCGACGGTCTGTTCAGCCGCGAGGGCTCCGACTACTACGCGAACAACCTCATCCCGGCGGGCCCGCAGGGCCAGTACACGTTGTTCGCCAACATGGACTCACTCGGACTGGACTACCCGGCCCGCCACCTGGGCACCGAGTTCTTCTGGAACAACATCACCGGCGGCGGGGTCGGGCCGTGGTTCACCTTCATCAACGCCACGCCGACGGCGCCGAACCGGGCCTACCCGGACAATGGCCCAGGCTCCCCGGGCGCCAACATCGCGGCCAACACCGCCGCGATCACCCAGTTCCGCGGCGACCTGCAAGCGGCGGTTCTCGCCGGCTTCGGCCAGCAGGGTGCCAAGTACAGCTTCTCGGTCCCGCTGGAGAACCCGCTGCGCTACAACCAGACCGGCCAGGCGCCGAACCCGTACAGCGGCGTCGTCCCCACCAAGCCGGCATACTCGCCGGCCGACCAGGCGCAGTACTCGCCGGTGCGCGACGACACGACGGCGCTCGAGGACGAGCAGGCCTTCTTCGACAAGGGCATCCCGGGCTTCACGGTGAGCGGGGTCAAGAACTCCAGCGCCGACGAGAACCCCTATGCAGCATCGGTGGATCCGACCCGGAAGGCGACACCGATCGTGGGCTACGCCGGCAACCAGACGACGTTCCAGCTCGGTAACGGCACGCCCCAGCCGGGCATGACGACGACGACTGCCGGAACCGCGCCGGGCGCGACGACGATCCCCGTAGCCAACACGACGAACCTGGCCGCCGGCCAGCCGATCTTCATCGACACCGGCGAGAACATCGAGTACGGGCAGATCCAGTCCATCGGCACGGGCACGGTCACCCTGGCGCAGCCGCTCGCACTCGCGCATGCCAGCGGCGTCCCGTTCTACGTGAACGAAAACCAGCCGCAGGGCTTCCTGTCCGACACGATCGAGCACCTGAACTACTTCGCGGCAGGTGCCCCGCACGGCCTGCTGCCGCAGCAGCCCACTGAGGAGCTCAAGCGCGCGCTTGAGCTGCCCGCCCAGTGGACGAGCCTGCTGCTGTCAGGCGACGGCGCACTCGGCGCCACCCCGCAGCCCAGCGCGGTCGCGTACTTCGAGACCAGCCCGGTCAAGCCGGACACCACCCGCACGGTGACGTTCGACGCCGGCTTCTCTCGAGACGGCTCGGGTAGCACGAGCGGGTTGAAGTACTTCTGGGACTTCGGCGACGGCACGACGATGTCGACGACCAGTCCGACCGTGACCCACACGTACTCGTCGCCCGTCTACGCCGACGTCAAGCTCGTGGTGACGAAGGGCAGCAGCAGCGCGACGTACCGCCAAGCCGTCGCGGTCGACAGTCCGACGGGTCCGCCACCGGCAACAGACCCCTGCGGAACGTTCAGCCCGGCTGAAGCCGCCAGCGTGACCGCAGCGGCGAAGAGGAGCGCGTCATGACCATCCGCGGGATGCGCAAGGTTCGGCGGCTGTCCGTCATCGCAACGATCGTCCTCGTTGTCGCGCTGGCGAGCGGGGCCGGCGCGGGCCAGTCGGCCGCCGGGCCGACCGCACAGGCCTTGCCGGTCGTCGATGCCAACTTCCTGTACAACGAGCTCTACTTCCTCGGGACCAACATGATCTACCGGGTGGCGGGCGCGGACGGTCCGCTCAGCAACCCGAGCGATCCGAACAACCTGCCGACCAACTACAACGGCGCCCAGGAGTTCTACCAGTGGTTCGGGCAGGAACTGACCAACTCCGACAACGCCCACATGGGCCCGCTCGGCCGGTTCATGACGGCCAAGGACCACACCTACCCGACGCGCATCTGGCAGCTCAACGATGAGACGGTGACGATGCCGGGCCAGTCGTGTGCGGGGCAGGTCGCGCTGATCGCCGGGCACAACGACAGCACGCCCACGTCAACCAACGTGGCCGCCGGATCGCAGAACGGAAGCGCCACGCCGATGACCGCGATGCGGGGCGGCAACTGGGGTAACGGCTCGACGTACGACGCCGGGTCGGGCGAGGCCATGGGCATTGCCGAGATGCAGGCATTGCTGCGGTGGTATCAGGCCAACAACACCTACCCTGTGCGCACCCTCAAGATCGGCTTGTTCGACAACGAGGAAGGCGGCCTGGTCGGGTCTGGCTTCTACTCGCAGACGAACGTCTCGACGCTGACCGGCCCGGTGGCCGCCGGCGCCACGACGTTGCAGGTGCGCAGCCGGACCGGGGTCGGATTCGCAGTCGGAGAGCAGTTGCTGATCGACCCGTTCGGCACGCGTGAGACCGTGACGATCACTGCGATCAACAACGGGACGAACACCATCACGTTCACGCCTGCACTCACCGCCGCGCATGTGCAGGGCGCGCCGGTGTCGGCGGGCATCGCCGACGTGGGCGGGCTGATCCCGGACGGGCCACAGGGCCAGTACGTCATGGTCGCGAACATGGACCAGAACGGCATGGAGTACCCGGCTCGCCACTTCGGCACCGAGCACTACCTGAACAACATCGTCGGCGGCGGTGTCGGCCCGTGGTACACGAACATCAATGCAGTCCCGCTGTACACCACGCCGAACAACCTCTACCCGGCGGATGCGATCGCCCGGATCCAGAACAATATCGCGAACGTCACCGCGTTCCGCAACGCCACGGCTGACGCAGTGAGCCAGGCGTTCCAGGTGCTCGGCCAGAAGTACAACTTCAGCCTGCCGCTGGAGAACCCGTTGCGCTTCGACCAGGTGGGCTCGACGCCGGTCAACCCGAACCCGACGTCGATCCCGGCGTACCTGCAAAGCGACATTCCGAAGTACTCGCCGGTCGTCGACGACAACACCGGGCGCACCGACCAGGTGTCGTTCATCCGAGACTGGGGTATCCCCGGCTACGGCATCATCGGCGCATACGACACCAGCACCAACCCACAGGTCGGCGGCAACGAGAACCCGTACCCGGTCAACTACGTGAGCAAGCCGACGCTCAGCCAGTACGCCACGTACGACACCAACGACGACACGCCCGAGCACCTGAACTACTACGCCTCGGGTACCACGCACGGCCCGGACGGGCCGGCGTCGCCCTCGGAGGGACTGAAGCGGGCGCTCGAACTGCCGGCGACGTGGACGTCGTACCTGATCTCGAAGGACACCTACGGTGGTGCGGAGCCACGCACCGACAACCCGGTCGCCTACTTCGAGACCTCACCGGCCAAGCCGTACCTCACGTCGAACGTCACGTTCGACGCGTCGTTCTCCCGGAACGCGGGCGGGAACACCTCCGGCCTGACGTACTTCTGGGACTTCGGCGACGGCACCACGATGGCGACGACCAACCCGACGGTCTCGCACACGTACTCGTCCAACCCGGCGTGGTACGACGTGAAGCTCGCGGTGAAGTCCGGCAGCACCTGGGACTTCTACCGGCAGGCACTCGCGGTGCGGTTCGTGCCGGCGCACTTCCCCGACCAGCCGCTGGCCAACGAGCCGGCGCCGCCGGCCACCAACGCGTGTGGGACGCTGAATGCGGATGAGCAGGCCGGCATGACCACGCAGGCCGCGCCGCTGATGAGCCAGCTGAGCGCCGGGAAGACCGAGGTGATCGCCAAGCAGTGAGGGCCGTCGTCGCCGTTGTAGTGCTTTTGCTCGCGGCCGGGTGCGCAAGTGCCCGGCCGAGCAGCTCAGGGAAAGCGTCGTGCGCCGAGCTGTACACGCGCTTGCAGCGGGTGACTGCGGCGCTTTCCGACACCTCGGAGCTGCTCACGAACTCGCTGGGCAGCCAGCAGCTCAGTGAGCGGATCGCGTTCGAGGAGGAGCAGCTGCGCCAGTCCGCCCAGCTCATGGCAACCGCCCCGGTGCCGGACAAGCTGGCCGCGACGAACCGGCAGCTGGTCGCGGCGCTCCAGGCGATGACTGGCGACTTCGCCCGTGCCAAGGCACCGGCAGCCCGCGGCGACTTCGAGGCGGCCTCGCAGGCGATGAGCGATCAGCAGGCCGTGCAGCACGTCGTCGACGCGTCCCAGAAGATCGAGGCCGCATGCGCTTAGCGATCGTGCTCGTCGCCGCAGCGGTGCTGGCTGGGTGCTCGTCGGCGAAGCACGCCCACCCGGCACCGACCGTGCCATGGGCGGACAGCGTCCCGACCGCGCTGCAGGCACGGGCCGCTGCGCCGGCGCCGGCGTGCCGGGCTGCTGCGCTGCGCGTGGTGGGCGAGGGTTTCCGGTTCGACCCGGCGCTGAGCGGGGGTACCGGGGCGGCGACGCTGCGCAATGCCGGGCAGGAGCCGTGCCGGCTCACTGGGCGCCCCGTCGTCCGCCTGGTCGGGGCACCGCGCGGGCCCGCCCAACAGCAGGTGCCCGCGCGCGCGCAGCCGGCGGCGTTCCCGACGATCCAGCCGCCGGCGACGGCGCTTCTGGCATTGCCGCCAGGCGGTACCGCGGTGCTCGGCGTCGACTGGCGGAACTGGTGCGTGCCGGGCGCCGGGCGTTCCGCGAAACCGCTGGTGCCGCCGCGCGCGGTGCAGGTGACGCTGCCCGGCGGCGGCGAGCCAGAGAGCATGATGGAGATGTGGAAGCAGATCAACAAGTGGTGGAAAGAATTCGGACGGCAGGGACAGCCGCGCTGGGTGGGTGCCGGCTATTTTGCCTTGGGACC
>Ga0126373_10000779_pt1 | contig 21514 bp, 34 predicted proteins | sample PanSoiMetPlot_11_FD_92545 | JGI IMG/M metagenome (GOLD analysis project Ga0126373, IMG submission 92545) | Tropical forest soil microbial communities from Panama - MetaG Plot_11 | ecosystem: Environmental > Terrestrial > Soil > Tropical forest > Bulk soil | place: Panama | collected 2016-02-17 | reverse complement strand
GTGCTACAAATGAAAGATGCTGAGGGTATGGTTCGGAAAATGGCGGTCAGTAATATCGTTGTTTCGAACCGAATGGACGGGTTGCGAGTGTCATTTCATTTGTACAACACTCTTGTTGACGTTCACGCCGTTTTGGCAGTTCTCGAACAGAGCGCAGAACTTATAGTGCACGAGTGAAACTGCCCGGAATGTCTACCGGACATCGATGCAAACCTTCTGAATGGCATTGTTCCCGTAGCCCAGCCGGTTCCACTCTGGCGAGTCGGCTTGTGTTCGGCTTGCCATATCCGTCGCCCGGGCGGCAATCACTGTGGAACCAGGGTGCTCAAGGCGAGCGATGAGCTCCCAGCCCTGCCAGCTGTGTCGTCTCGGTTCGCCCACTAAGCGGGTGTTTTCCCAGGGACCACCGCGAATGCTGACTTCGACTCGAGCAATAGGTCCGGCACCGGACCAGGCGACACCGCGAATGGGTAGCTCGCCCAGTTCGACTTCGCTCTCGGGCTCTGGCTCGGTGATCAGGCTTCGCACGCGCTGCACTGACCGGCTCTCGGATGAGTTGTCCACCACGTTGCCACTCGTAAGAGTATGCTTTGGTCTGATAATGACCACTGAAGCGATCGCTGATCACATCAATCTGCGTGAGCCAATTGACCGATGCCACGGCATACCACCCTGGAACAATGACACGCAATAGCGTAGGCAAGCAGCACCTCAGATGCTTGGGCTTCGCCCATGCTCAGACTACGCTCAAAGCGGATTGGCGCGCCATTCACATCAAGTTTGCCGCTGTCCGCACCTCGAAAAACTACTTCTCTCGCGTCCGCTTTCACCCCGGCCCGAAGCAAAACCTCCGTGAGTGGTACGCCCGTCCACGGGCTCAGCAATGAGCAGCGATTTCCGGCGCACTCTAAGGTGACGAACCGGGTCTGAGAAGGCATTTTCACAAGATCGCGCAAACTGAGGCCCAGAGGTCGCTCGACGAGGCCAACCACATTCAAGCGCCAGCTTGAGGCGTCAAGCTGAGGGATCTGAAAGTGGTTGCGAACATAGAACCTCTGATTCGGCATCACTACCCCGCTGATCAATGCGGGAATGGAGGTCTCGCAATTCAGTGGATGAGCACGGTGAACGACCACTCCAGCCTCGAATGCCTGCTGGTAAGCCTCTTCTGGCTCCAGTGCAGTCGGGGCGTCTCCGACAGCCGGCATTGCCGCGGTGGAAGCGCCTACTGCCACTACCCTAGAACGCTTAAACACAGTGTCCAGCTTCGTTATCTCCACAATTTTCTCGACTCGTGGATTCAGGTTTGCGATTTCAAGGTCGCAGCCTTTCTTTTTTGCTGCCGTCCATGCACCCAACAGTGCGCCCAAACCAGTGCTATCGACATGCGTACGTTGCTCAAGTCAAGCACGATCCTGTAGGTCTTCGTTGCGATTTGATCGTGTGGTTCAGAGATCAGATCGCGAATCTCTCTTTGAAACACCTCCAAATGTTCGGCGAGTTTGGCACCGACCGAGAAAAAGCAAGACATTGCACAACAATCGCCGCTCCAGGCTCCGGTGATGGAGACTCACTGAGCCTTTTTATTGCGCGTTGAGATGAGAAAAGGCCCCGGACGGTAAGGAGGTACCAATCCGGGGCCTTGGCGCTGGGCCGCTCTGCCCAACGCTGTAGCGTGTCAGCTTGTCACGATGGCGCTTCCGAGACAATTGCAACTGGCAAAAGTGATAGCGCTGCCCGTTCAAACACATTTAATAATCACGGTCAGGGCAAGAGGGTGTAAGCTTATGCGCGGTTGATTCAGTTAGGGATTCTGCGGCCCCGGTGACTGGCTATCACTGGGGCCTTTTTCTTTTCACGGATTGCGCTACCATAAGCGAATCCTGTAACGCCCGGCCCGAGCCAGATGGCTGCCCCCAAGGCAGCCCCAAGCACACCGGTTCGGGCCGTTGACACGCCCCCAGCACGGGGCCTCGGTGATCGCAGCTCACTGGCGGAATGCCGCGCTACAGCTGGACAGAGTGAAGGGCAGGAAGCTGCCCCATTGCCCCGTACCACCCAAACCCAGGGATCCATCAGTCCAGTCATAGCCTACGATGCGACTGTGCCAAAATGCCCGCCATACACAGTCAGTTTGATGGAATGTGGAAACACCATCGGTGTTTTCATCACACGCCAGGGAGAGAATTAACAGTAGCTTGAGAACGCGATTCGCGCTTGCCGTCGGCTTAGGCGGCCCTTTGCTGCGGCGGGATAATGGCTATTCCATCAACGCGGTCGTCTGCGTCGAGCCTAAGCGCGACCTCACAGCCACAGGTGAGGCAATCGAAATGAAGATAGGAAACTCCCGCTACATCCGTCACCAATTCGGCCAGAAAGTTCGGTGTACGCTCGGCGATGCCCGCTGTACGGGCTCAGCGACTGTGCCCCGAGGCGGTCTTCATCGCACCGGATTTCAAGGGCTACAAAGTGGTATCCGGGAGCGCGCGGGAGATCTTCAAGCGTCAGACCGACCTGATCGAGCCGCTATCGCTCGATGAAGCCTACCTCGACGTGACCGTGAACAAGACAGGCTTACCGACGGCTACCCTCGTAGCGCGCATGATCCGTGAAGAAATCCGCCAGGAGCTGAATCTGACGGCCTCGGCGGGCGTCGCGCCGAACAAGTTCCTGGCAAAACTCGGCTCTGACTGGCGGAAGCTGGATGGACTTTTCGTGATCCAGCCAGAGGAAGTCGATGTGTTCCTATTGCCTTTGCCAGTTGGGCGTCTTCCCGGAGTCGGAAAGGTCACCGAAGAGAAGCTGGCGAAACTTGGAGTCAAGACTGTGAGCGAATTGCGAGGTCTCGAGCAATCAGCGCTTGAAAACCTATTTGGCCGCTTCGGGGGACGCTTGTACGAGCTTGCGCTCGGGATCGACGAGAGTCCGGTCGTTCCGGACCGGCCTACGAAGTCCATATCCGCGGAGGATACCTTTCAGGAGGATGTGCTGCTGGGAGAAAGCGAACCAATGATTCGGCGCCTGGCCGAAAAGATCTGGTCTGCCTCACGCAAAGAATCGAGGATCCCACGTACGGTTGTTCTCAAACTGAAGACAAGCGTTTTCCCGATGTTCCCCAGATGACGCGCCGTGCCAAAGTAGGTAGACTACGCTACCGGGAGTCTGATCGATGCCCGAAGACCACTCTCAACTCAAACGGGAAATAATCGAGCTCATGACGCAACAGATCGAAGTGCTTCGGACGGCCACGTTTCCGGGCATGACAACCCAGGAATGGAATCGAGAATCGGCAACACGAATCGTAGCGCGCACAAAGCAACTGAAAGAGTTTGAAGCGTGGCGAGGTCTCCTGCAATAGTCTGACACTCGGTTTGCGTGCTTCGTCGCATTTCAGAAGTCCCCCGATAATCACATCAGGCTGCCATGTCTTCCGCTTGTCTGGACAATCTTCTTAGGTATTTGAGACTTGCTTACTTGAATATCGTGGAGTACGCTTTACCGAGTAAGCCACATTTTCCTATCGCAGTGGCAACCAATGTCCGGCATCATCGTTGATCGGACCCTCCTCTATTTGCAGTCTCAACCAGACGGATTTCAACCAGGCGATGCCTTTGTAACAGTCATATTGGAAATCGCAGCCTTAGGTTTCAAAGTTCGCGTCAAATCCGGCAAATTGAAATCGCTAGATCCGCCGAGGATTGAAGGGAAATCAAAGGAAGAGTCTCACGTCTTCACAATTGAGGAAGATGCAAGGCGCTGCTTCAGAGAGCAAATCGAACTACTTACGCAAATCGGCTTTCATCCGCCGCCTCCCATCGACCCAATGAGTGCATGAGGACCACACGTTTGGCGCTGCCGGTCCAGATTGCTTCCTGGTTCCGGAACCCCGCTAGGCAATGTTCAGTTTCAGGGATTGTTGGAATCCGAAAGAGGGCCTAGAATCGCCCGATTGGCCAAGAAAACAGCAATCAGTGATTCGTCGCTTTGGGTCCTAACTATCGGGTTGCTTGTGCTCTCGGTCTTCATCTATTTCAAGAGGTAGATGGTCGGGCGGTTTGGGAGCCAAGGCCAGATGGAGGAAGCGCCGTTGATTCGGCGTCCTAGTTACGTTCGTGTTTTGCACACGCCCACGAACCGGCGATAACATGCCAGGCACTCAAGCACACAGGTCCAGGCCTTCATGTCCACGTAGTGTAGCGATAACCCGCGCGGCCTGGACCTGCCTTAATTTCCCAGGGGCCAAAACAGACTCGAGTGCATTGGCGAGGCGGGGCGGACCTGATGCTACGTTTGCTGCCGAACCCAGAATTTGCACGATGACGGATGTTTATACTCCAAGGCCCCACGCCGACCGACGGTAAATCGTTGATGGGCTCAACCACAGCGCGAGCATGGATGCTGGAGGGAATCGCTTCGCGTTTACGGAAAGGCGACAATCGGTTGCTTATCAATCATGGCGACTGCCGAGGTGGACAAGCGGGCTGGTGTTGGCTGGTTGGGGGCGCGCAGTTTATCTGGTCACGAAGCAAGGCTTTGCGAGGACCTATTTTCGTCTGATACTGTAACTTCATCGCATAGCTTTATCCGGTCGCAAATCGCAAATCATTGCGAAGCTATGTTCCGCGCCGGTGGCTGGCGAGGGGCTGACGCTTGAGGTTGTTGGAACACTCTCGAAGGGCACAATGAACCCTGACGACCGAGGTGCCAAGCTGCTCTGGAGGCTCCAGATGCGCGCAGACGTGCAATCCTGCCGCCATCCCTTCCAGACGGGTCTAAGAAGAACGCCACGCTGGATGCGGAAGGTGCGGGAGCTGATTGAGCATCACGAGCATCTATCTTCAGTTCTTCGCCCCCTTGGCCTCTTCGTGGCGAAAGGCATCGAAATCTTCCCAGACGCGCTGCACGCTCTTTTCACTCAAAATCTTGATCACTGGCTCATCGCCCTTTGAAGAATAGATCGCCAGTTTCATCTCGTGGCAACTCGGGTTCACCGCATCGGGTAGGAACAGGTACACTCCTTTGTAGGTCGAATCCTCCATCTTGACTGCGCGGTTCCGCACGGAGACCGTTACCGGGACCCTCCCTGGATTGATCGGTTGCACTTCCGTGTTGCCGCAGAAGAGTTTCATGGCCTGAAAGTCATTTTTGAACTTGAGCTTTGCCGTGTATGACACGTTAAACGACCGGCCCAGAGCTGACCCAAGTCCTTCCTTTGCCTTGGGCATCACGTAAATGCCTAACACCGCCGGGTGCGCTCCAGTTTCTTCTTCCCACTGCTTCGGTGTTCCCGAATCTTCGCCAGCGTTAGTGGCTGCCGTTTGGTCGTTCTTGCTATTGCGCTTTTGACGATTGCGTTCGGCTTGCAGCCGTCGCTCTTCCTCTTCGCGATAATCGAATGGCGGGGTGGACAATGCGACATAAAAATCTCCCGCCTCCAGGTAATACGGACGGGGATCGAACTTGTCGGCTTTCAGAGCTTCCTTCAGGCCTGTGACCGGGTAGGGAGTTAATGGCTCGACGGGGAGTAACGCCCCAGGCGGAGGTGTACCCGAGGCCTTTGCGCGGTTCTGCTCCAGCAATGAGAGGGCCTCTTCAATGCGCACGATGCCCGACACCCCTGGCCCTCCTTCCTCCTGAGCAGCAAAAGTTGTCAGTCCGATCACTTGTCCGTCGGCGTTGAAAAGCGGACCACCCGAATTGCCCGGATTGATGTTGATGTCCGACAAAATTGTGTGTTGCTCCACTTTGCTCACGATGCCGGTGGTAATGATCTTGTCGAGAGTGAGCGGACTGCCGATGGTGAAGACTCGTTCGCCTTCCTGGACCGGGGCTTTGCTGCCGGCGGCGCGGTAGAGTGGCGCTGGCGATGCATTCGGCAGTGCCGCCATGTTGACCCACAACAGCGCGACGTCCTTCTGCTCGTCGGCAGCGATCAGGCGCGCCGCGATCTTGTGCTCCCGGTCAAACTGCACGGCCAGATATGCCGACTTGCCCACCACGTGCTCGTTGGTCAGCACCAGACCATTGCTATCCACGAAGAAGCCCGTGCCATGGCCTGTTTCGCTTTTCACCGTCACTACGGCGTTCTTCAGCCGCTTGAAATATCCGGTGAGGTTGTCGTCGCCAGAACCGCTGGAGGGCTTGGGACTGGACGCGGAACTCTCCTCGCTCTTGGCGTTATCGTTGGTGAGGTCCACGTTCTGCTCCGCGCCAGTCAGGGTCACCGCAACGTTCCAGGAAAAGCGTTTGCCATCTAACTCAGTGGGCTTGGGTGTCGCAATCGTGTACTTTCCAGGAGGGAGGTTCGCTTCCGCGGTTCCGTCAAGGCCGGTCTTCACCTCCGCTGATTTCCCTCCGCTTTTGAGTGAGATAGCAAGAAAGGGCACAGGCTTCTGATTCAGTTCTCGATCGACGAGGATTACCCGCACGCGAACTTTGACCAGATGGGGCTGGGCCTGCGCAGCAAGAATGGAAGCGACGAACAAGAGACTGAATCTCAGGGTGCGCATGGTGACGACCTTTGCCGAATAAAGTAAGAAAGGTGCAGACTCGCCCGATCTTACGTTGGTGTTCCACAAGAAATCCACGGAATGAGAGTTTTGATAGTCACGGAGGTAACTGTACGAACGGCCAAGGGTCACTACCCTGGACCTTATCCGTGAGACCGCTGGAGCAAGCGGACGAGCTAGCGCGTCAGGATGGTCAATTTTGGGCCCAATGACAAGGGAATCCGCCAATAGCGTTGCCACTTCAACCCCGGCGGACGATTTTCGCTCCAGTCTCTAATTGACAGGCGAACATTCGGGCGAGTCGAGGACCTGTGACTTCGGTCATTAGCCAACCCTCAGTCTGCAACTTTACTCCGGGGAATTGGAGCGCTGCGCCACCTGGTCAATTGCCGCGATTATCGGCATGGTTTTTCCCCGGCTCTGGAAGTCGTGCTGAATCAACACGCCGGTCTTGAGGGTGGTCGTATCGTCTTCCCGCCTACCCGCACGGTTCGCATTCTTGCTGTATCTTCTGGCGCGGCATTTCGCCTCCTTCTTCTTTGGTCTTGGTTCGCGGTGCGCAAGCCGGCTGAGTGGCGGGTACCGTATCTCTTCCGATGGTTTTCTCGTGCTCAGTCTATTTGGTTACCCGCCGGTTTTATCCATCGAGGTAGATGGCGTTGGATTATGTTCTTGGTTAGGACACGAAAAGAAGATCCGCTGGGAGGATGTTTCTAGCCTGCGTTACAACACCGGCAACCAACAATTTGCCGTGTGTGCTAACGATGGTCGCAAGATCACTCACACGGGCTTCAACGCCGAACCTGGCCTGTTTCAGAACGAGATTCAGAAGCACATCCGTTTGCCCATGAAGATAACGCGGTCAGGAACTGGAGGCACGGAGCCATCGAAGTTCCGTATCGGGAAGTCGAAGCCGAAGAACAAATAACCCACAAAATGTTCTGATTGTTGCTTGTCCGGTGCACAATCTGGAGGGACTACGCTTAAACAGCGTTAATTCTTGTTGAGAAATGCCTTGAAGCGCTTTACTACGGCTTCGGCCATGGATTGCTGGTTCTCGAGGGCGCCGCTCAAGGATTTACCTTCTACGTTCATCCTTCAGTAGATAACGTTTGCTGAGCTATCTCCGATAAAGCCTCGCAACTTCAAGCTGCATCCAATGGAAAACCGTAGTGGACATCGCTGCTGATATGAGGTCGATCTTGGGAAGACCACCGAAGCATTTGACCGTGCTATTGCGAACGAGGTTTCCTGGGGAATTGGTTGGAGCAGATCAACCTACTGGTTTAAGCAGGGGAGTCGCGGGTCGGATGACCGTTGTTAAGTCTCAGGAGGCACCAATTAATCGACCGGTTCGTGATCTGGATGCTGGAGGTTATAATCTGTTCGTATGCCAAATCTCGATGCAGTACTTGTACAACTCCGCGAAGAACGTAACCGTATTGACCGGGCCATATCCGCTCTTGAAGGCGTCAGTGAGAATGGGGCGTCCAGACCGGTCAGACGGGAAATATCTGCGGCTGGTCGCCGGAGAATCGCAGCCGCCCAGAGGGCTCGGTGGGCAAAGGCAAGAGACAGGAAGATTGTGGTTGTCCCTGCAAAGAAGTCCCGCACAACCAGAACGATGTCACCAGCCGCTCGCAGACGCATTGCAGCAGCGCAAAGAGCTCGGTGGGCTGCGTGGCGTAAGAAGCAAAAGGCCGCCTAGCATCAATGATCGGTAGCCGGTTTCTTCGCCGTCGCATTAATGAGCGATAAGTCGATGGTACAACACTTGCGATTGTATTCACGCAGATAAGAGTCGGCGTGTTCGGCTACCGAATGGCCGGAACCGCCTGCCTGCGGCGGGTGATTCCAGCTTGCTCCGCAAGCTGCGCAGGGGCGCCTTTGCCTTCGAGTGGCGGGAAAGCAATTCCCCAGAAATCTCTCGTGCCATTGCTATCCACGAACTCGATGCCATACATAAACTTGCCCTGACCAGTACTTACTTGAACGACTACGCGGGCGGCAGTCTCGATGCCTCCACGTCCATGCCGCATAGAGAGAGTAGACCCGAGGAGTAGTTCACGGCCTACCTGAATGGCTGCTCCATGACGGTTCAGATTGGTTGCTCGGGCAGGCAACAAGGTGAACGCGCAATTCTGGCGATCTTGTCCATTCAGGCGCACACCGACGTTGAGCGCGAGGCGGGCGCTGCGGCGCTTCGCCTGAAGCCGATTGATAACGACAGTGCTCATTTGTTGTAGTCCCACGAGATTAGGCGGACGAATGCTAGACCGCAATGTACGCTGGTCATCGATGCCAGGTGACGATAGGTAAGTTACACAATCCGCGCGCGGTTGTCTGCTTCCTGACGAGGTAAAGCCAGAGTTCACGGCCGTAATCGACTGTTGCTACCGGACAGCATTTCGCCGCGTCGGTGCGTGATGCGAGTTCGCAACAGTCAGGTCACCAGTCCTGCCTCAGCAAACGGTTTTCCCTCGTGCTCGAGATCAAGTCGTCGATTCGTCCGCCCGGCTGTTGCGAGCAGGCAGCCTGCGAGAAAGCCGTGTTGGCGTTAGAACCTACAAGTCTTATTGTGCCCACCACAATCACGAGAATGTCGGCCAGCATCACGGCGTACTCTGCGACATCCTGACCCTCATCCTTCCAGAGCAGTTCGAGAAGGAGGGAGGACATCTTGGTCTCGCTTTGCATCAGATTTTTGTTGAGAATTGCAGGAACCCCAACCATCTTGTCACTGATTGTGGTGACTCACGGTCAGGAATTCAATAACCTCAATGAATTCAGCTAAATTTGATGGGTGGGCATCTCCGAGCAGTGGTGCTAGGTCCAAAGTACTGTTCCTGTTTGCGCCGACCCATTACAAGATCAGCCACATATGGATGACATCGCCGATCCCAACCACGCTGATAAAATCGCCCGCGCCTATCTTAAGCAACTCCGCCAGCAGGGCAGCGGAATCGACGAGAAGACTCAGCAGCCGGGACTACAAGCTTGGCAGGATGTGGAGAAGCGGCTGATGCTAGGGCCGTTGCCGAACGAACCGAAAGAGCCGAACGAAGGAAAGGCTCGGAAGCCCCGTCAAATCACCACCATTAAGAAGGTCAAGAAAAGCCAATCAATTTGGAAGCGGCCAATCTCGAAGTTGTGGCGAAGGGAACGGATATAGAACACTCGTCGCATGAGACAGTATGGGCGATAACGCAGTCCGTTCTCGCGTCGGGCGAGCACAAAGAGCTTTGACTCGTGGTTGATGAGAGTCCGATAGAGTAGAAACGCCTCGCTCTCCGATCACACTATCGATTTATGGAACGCCTTCCCCCGAGGAACAACACAAGGGTGGTTTATGGCGAAGATCATAAAGTTTCACGTGCCGACCAGTTTCCAGAAGAAGCCTATCAAGTGGATACCATCGAAACAACGCGGGCGGGTGATCCCATTCGGCCTACCAGCGAAGAAGTCTGCCTGAGGGGCTGACATCCTTTTCCCAGCCTGATTGTACGGTCTAGTTTTCGAGGACGGTGCGGGCCTTTTTCGCAGTGGCGTGTTTTCTCTTCAGAGTTCGGGCAGTATCGCCCAGCGGAACTTCCGCCTGCTCGGGCATTGCCCCCCGGTGATGCCTCTCGCCATGTGCCGAGGCACCGCCCGAATTCGCATGTTTGGCATGACTGGCCGACTGAATTTGGTGCGGTCGGGTGTTTGTGGTTGGAACGGAATTCCCAGCGGGGGTCTGGCCCCCCGCCCCTGTGGCACAGAGCAAACACAACGCACAGAATATTGTTTTCATCTCAACACCTTCGAGGAAGGAGCTTCCTCACCGAGCCCGCCGGCTCACTGAAACCATGATGGGAATCCGTCAAGACACCTCTCAGTCGGGAGACTCTAGTACTCGGTAGTCAAAGCCTCCAAGGCCCAGCAGGGACACGGGGTTGAAATGTTCTTCCCAACGAGGGGAGATCCAGATTAAGTCTCGCAACAACCGAGGAACAGGTTACGAAGGGGCATGCATGCGCGTTGACCTATTCCTCTTCGCAAAACAGTTGTTGGGCCAGGCCTGGCAGCGTACTGGAAATTCGAGAGTCCGCGATGGATGGCTAGAAACAATCGGTCGCAAAACAGGAAAGCCACGCCGCACGCCGGTAGGTAACGGACTGGTGGGCAAACAATTCTGGATAGTCGTCTGAGCACGGTCAAAAAGCTGGCTACGTGCGCAACGTCGTGGATAATCCGTGGGTACGTCTGAAACTTCGCCATGGGTTCCGAACTCATGGCACACTGGCACGGCGTACATACTTTTGACGATGACCCGCGCGAACGCCAACAATGGCTCAAGAATCAAGCGCGCGGCAGTGCCAGGAATGCTGCTGGCAGTCCGCTTCTTCGGGGCTCGGTTGCTCACGGTTCGGATTGATCTCGAATCATGACCGCAAGGTGGGATCAGGCGTGCGGTCCGTTCTTCTTGAGCGCTCGGCCAATTCTCGGATCGTTCTCCTTCCAGTTCGCCTCCGTCATTGCTTTCAGCGGACCGAAGTTCGCCGTTTCCTTGGGTCGGATTCTCGGTGGTTTGTTGCTCACATGGTTCAGTCCTCTACATCCGCATCGACAACACGTTCCTGCTCAAGATAATGCGCTACGGCATATTGGGCCAGAAGAGGCGTCTCCACACGTATCTTGGCAACAATGAACTCACCTTTCGCGTGGCGTGCATTGCCGGGATGGTTACAAGCTCCGCCATTTGCCGAGTGGTATTCAAACGAGGCGCTTTTTTCTTGATCGAAGTGGCGGAGTCTGCGCCACACCTCGTCTCCAACGGTGCCGGACACATCAATTTTCAGGTTTACCGTTGACATCGTTCGCAAGCTCCTCGCTCAGTGTTGTTTCGCTCTAAAGCGGTGCAACCCAGAGCCGACCGTTTATTCGGAAGACCCTGGCTTGCTTTTCTCGCGTGCTTTCAAAAGGCGGTTTATCTGCTCAAGCAAAGTTTCTAGCTTTGCGCGGTCTTCCTCCTCAACTGCTCTCTTGAGCAGGATCGTGAGCTGGCTTTCAAGATCCAGGGAAGACATGCGCCCCTCGTCCGTGTTCGGGAAGCCTACAAACATTGAGTCACAAGAGTCTGTGACTGATATCACAGAATTTCTTCTGCCCTGGGCAAAATGCCAGCACAATCCTGCGAGCCACGGATCAGCGGTGTTTATTAAGGTCAAAAAAGCCACGGCACCCGACGGTAGACCTGGACGTTCCCGAGGAACAGGATCAAAGCACATACCCAGAAGAAGGGACGATGCAATACGAGCCCCGCAATCAAGCTTATCGACTCGGCGCTGTTTCCGTGCTCATACAGGCCAATCGCCGTGCCCACACAGAAGGCCAAGAAGAGCAACGCCACGAGCACAATCCCGACCAGGATGGCACGCCAAAGCAAAACGCCCCCCGTTGCGTTGGATTATAGGCTTTCTGAGGGATCTCTCGATCTGTGGTTAGGCACTGGATCCCGTTCGTGGCGGGAGTCCGGGTTCGGTTAACGTATAATTCGCTGCGCTATGACCCTGACGGACCCAGTGACCCCGACCCGATACGTGGCGCGATAGATGTCATGTTTTGCTTGTGGGCTAGGGACAGATTCCCAATGTCCCCGGAATGCCACGAAACGGCGACGAATTTCGCTATCTATGTAATCGAACATCAAGACGAACTGAAAAAACTTGCTGCATCTTGAGCCTATGCGCTTAATCGGGATGCGCGCGAAAACTGTGAGGAGTCCGTCAGTTCGGGTCTCACGGGCTCATAGTTCCTTGGCTCGCGGGCTTTCGTCCCCAATTTGCTGTGAATGTGATCACGCTTGTCCAATACTGGGCGTCCTGATAGTGGACACGGAACTCCTCGAGCAATAGCGCCCACATGAGTTTCATGCAGGTTAGCGGGCTGAACTGTGCACCTCCTTTTCGACAAGGATGCCAAAGCCAGCTTTGCATTTGAGTCGGCACTTCGAACTTCTCCCTCGGAAAGAAAGAACTGAGAGTTGAGGTTAACCCGCTGCGCGGGTTTAGAAGGAACAGTGGCTTCTCATGCAATCGCTGCCGACGATTGACTGCCAGACGGGACGTTGTTGTCCCCCGGAGGTCACGTGATCGAGAAGGGCATGCCGAGCGCGATCGTTGACTATTTCAAGAATTTCACTGATCTGAAGGCCACGATCAACGAGATGTTTCTGTCCGGGGATGGGACCAAGATGGCTATCCAGTGGGATTGACCGTCACGCGCAAGAGAGACGGCAAAAGAGCGACGACCCATGACGCTATCCTGGTGCATCTGGTTGGAGGAAAAACCGCAAGCTGGAACGAATACTTCGGGCGACCGGTTTGAGCGCTTTCAATTCAAATAGCTCTATCCCATACTCCTCAGGTTCACGGGAGCAGTGGCGTGGATATTTGCTCTTTATATGGTCTTCTCGACGCCCGGTCGACACTGATCCCTGTCAGTTGGGCCTTGTCCTGTGGCGTAAAATTGCGATTGTATGGGCCCTGTGCTCGGCGAATAGAAGGAGTATTTCAATGACTCGACCCAAAACGAAAATATTGGTGGATAGCGGCGACCCTCAGGAGACGCTGCGGGCTAAGGAGTTGCTGGGATTTGTGGACGGACAGACAACTAACCCTTCACTGATTGCCAAGAACCCGCACATCAAGGAACTGATCGCGTCAGGGCACGAGCTTTCCAGTCGAGAGGAAATGGACGAATACAAGAAGATCGTTCAGACAATCTCACCCTTGGTCGGTGAAGCGGGGGTTTCAATCGAAGTATTTTCCGATGAGAAAACCTCGGCTCAAGAGATGTTCAGCCAAGGGGAGGAAATGTATACGTGGATTCCAAATGCCTACATCAAGTACCCCTGCACGGCAGAAGGCCTCCGAGCGGCACAGATGTCGGTGAAGCAGGCTATAAGGGTCAATATGACCCTTTGCTTTTCACAGCAACAGGCAGCCGCAGTGTACGCCGCAACGAAAGGAACAAAGCAGCCTGCCTACGTGTCGCCTTTTGTGGGGCGTTTAGACGACATCGGGCAGAACGGAATGGATCTTGTTAAGAACATAAAACGAATGTTTTCGAAGGGCGACGGTCACGTTCTGGTTCTGGCGGCGAGCATTCGCAGTCTTGAACACCTGCTCTACTGCTTCGCCCTTCAGACCGAGCTTGCAACCGTGCCCGCGAAAATCCTGGAACTGTGGGCGAGCAAGAATACGCCAATGCCCGACGAACAGTTTCAGTACAGGGCCTCCGGAAAGCCAATCCCATACGAGGAGCTTGACTTGGAGAAAGCGTGGGAATCGTTTGATATACAACACGAACTTACGCGCAAGGGCATCGAAAAATTCGCGGCTGATTATCGAGCGACACTTGCCCGCCCCGCCTAAAGCGACCTGACGTTTCTACGGATGATATTCGTCACGTCAATGAAGGTAGGCCAGGCGGGCGACTCGTAAGCGAAGGCGATTACTCACAGCTCACTCGTCTCGTCATCGAACATCAGGAAGAGTGGATAACGGTAGGGGGCGGACAGGGTGCACGAACTGTACGTGGACGATAGTGAACTCAATGTACCGCCGACGCCTGTGCGTGGACGACAGGCATTGCTCGAATGGGGCCGGCAAGCTCGTTCAGGCTCCCCGGTAGCGCTCGATGCGCCACGTTTGCGGAAACATGCGCTTCGTCGCCCTCGGCGCCAACGCCCGAGGGTACAACCGTATTGACGTTCTTTATGGCTGCGGGAAATGAAGCGGCGGCGACGGTACCGTGGAGTGCGTTTTTGTATGCGCTCCAGGCAACACACCCTTCAAGCAAGTTTTCCAAATTCGATTTCGTGGAAAGCCTGATTGTTGAAGCTTCGACCCGCTACACGGACTCGACGGACTTTTTTCGCTGATTCATCCGCCCGAACGCCCGGCTGACTGACTCCGCCCGAGGGTGGACATAACGCATCGTGGTCTTGATGGTGTCGTGCCCGGCGATGTACTGCAATGTAAAGGCGTCCGTGTGCTCTCCCGCCTCGGTCAGAAACGTGTGGCGCAGAGTGTGAAGCCCAGCATCCGGATCGGTCTTAATCTTATTATGTGCAAGCTTTTCCCGGAGACGCCCCATTTCCGATTCGAGTACCCAGGGCGCGAGTTTCTGGTCTGGGTGCCTGGGCTGGCTGAACACGTGGCGGCATTGGGATTGGGAGATGAGTTGTTCGAGAACGGACTTGGATTCTTCGTTGACCTTGAGCACGCGTTTGCGGGCGCGCCGCTTGAGTCCCCGTTTGATGATGAGGTCGCCCCAGTTGCCGTCCTCATCGGGTTGGTTACGGAGACTGACGCAATCTTTTTCGAGGTTCAGCATCTCGACCCGCGTGATGCCGGAGTTGCGGGCGAGAATCGACGCCGAACGCAAAGGCTCTTCAGCGTTGTCAATCCATAGCTGATACGTGTTGGCGTCGAAGACATAATCCACCTGGCGCTCGTTCGGGTACTGCTCGATGACCGGCGCCTTGTCGATGATCTTCAGCTTCCTCCAGGCGTAACGAAGACCTTTCCTCAAAGTCGCGAGATAGCGGTTGACCGTGGTCCTTCCCACTCTGCGCAAAGCCCAGAACTTGAAGCGCTCGATGACCGCTTCATCGATATGGTCGAGCGCGAGTTCGCGCATCGGCTCAAATTCCAAAAGCTTCAGGTAATTGCTCTTGTAGAACTTGATCGTGCCCGGTTTGCCGGCATGCTGGGTGTCGATCCAGGCATCAAACTGAGGCTGAAATTCCTGGAAGGTGGGAACGCGCGTTTTTTCCTCCTCGACGATTCCGACTTCTTGGCGGATCAGCTTCAGCCGATAGGCTGCAGCGTAGTCGAGCGCCTGCCGCTCATTTTTGAGGCGGGTCGAGCGCACATAGGTTCTGCCACCCAAGTCGAAGTCGAAATAGTAGTAGGGACTTCGGGGACGCTTAAAGACACGCATGGATCAGCCCGAGGCGGGACGAGTGTTGTACGCAATGAATTCGCGGATGGTATCAGGGCGGAACATCACACGTCCGCCGACTTTGACGCGCGCGATCTTCTTGCGCTGGATCCAGTTGCGGAGTGTGCACTGGGAGATGCCGAGGATCTTTGCCGCCTGGGGAACACTGAGCAGCGGTTCGATGACTTCAAGCAATAGGGAGGGTGCTGGCTGGACTGGTCTGGGTAGCGTGGCCATGGTCATTTCCTTGCGGGACTTCAATTGGCCGCCGGCGTCGCACTTGACCGCGAGGAGTCGCGCTCGTCACGAGGTCAGGAATCGGCCGCGGGGCTGGCCCGCAGGTTCTGTGTAGACCGGATGCTGATTCCAGTCAAACGCGCTCGTTAACGGGCGTTTTGGCGTCGCGCGCGCGCGCGCCCCAATGATGTCAATCGACTGCAACGGCGTGGCTTGCACATTTGCAATGCAGGTCAGCAGACGTCTGCCGAGTTCGCCACTCAAAGTGCATACGGTGCGTCAGAACGCGCTACAAGCAAGGCCTGTTGTGTGAACTTCCCGAAAAGGCAGCACGGCCATCGGGTTCCAACAGGGGGGACCTCTCGAACATTCGGGAATTCGGGGCACGTCGGCCGTTTTTTTGAGAACTCTCAGTCAGGGAATCCTGCTTGTCGAAGCTCCCGGCGAACTGCACGAAAGACTTCGTCGATTTCAGGGAGGACTTCGATCTGGTGACCGAGTCGCCCCGTCCAAAGAGCCTTTAGTCGCGCTTCTTTTGCAAGAATGCGGTCCTCGATGCCCGCGACCTCTTTCCCGCGGAAGCGAAGTTTCTCCCCAATGGCGGGAACCAACTCAGCCAGGTCGACGCCGGCGTGAACCGTCAGGAACCAGAGGTCGTAGAGATCCCGCGGTTCGTTCCTCGCCCTGTCTTGGAGTGCGACCACTTTTTCGGCAACGATTTCGTTCAGACTGTAAACCGACACCACACGATCCTCGGGGAGATCGCTGAATTCCGGATAGCCTCGAAGCACCGGACGTTGTTCAGTCCGAAAACACAGGACCTCGGAGATCGTGATATCCACCTTGACGCTGTTGGGAGCGGGAAGAGGACCTTGATAACTGAGATAGAAGCTGTGACTGTTCACATGGTTTTGCCGGTCCTCGCGGTCAAACGCAAAACCGATTCCGCAAGCCTCAGCGACGTACCGGTAAATCTCCTCAAACCCTGCACGAATCTCTGCGAACTCTGCCGCTCGCGCAAGTGTGAAATCGAGATCTTCGGAAAAACGGTAGTCGCAAAAGTGACAGCGTTTCAGTGCCGTTCCTCCCTTGAATATGAGCAGATCTTTGAGTTGACTCTGGCTCAGGCCGACCAGAAACCAGGCCAGACAGTAATCGCGCTCGAGCACCGCCTCAGGAAGCCGCCGTCCACCGTGCTCCTTGAACTGGCGGTTGGCAAGGAGAGACAAATTTCGTTGCGGGATCATGCGTGTGGAATTGTCTCAAGTTCAGCCTTGTCGATATTCATTTGCAAATGCCATCTTGCCTGGAAGGGGCCGGACTTCGGCAACGTCGGGTCCAGCCGGTCGTAGGTCGTGGTCACTTTCCTGCGCAGTTGTTCCAGTTGTTCTCTTGTAGCGACTTTGTAAAGTTCAAGGAGAAACCCGAGCCGGCGCGTGAGTGCTCCGTTGCGGAAGCGATGCGTGTAATCGAGAAGACGAGCGACCTTGATTTCGTTTCTCGTCATCCAGAGTGCCTTGGCAAGTTCGGGAACGCCACCGGCGTACTCGGGCTGTCGTAGTCCGTCAATGATTGTTCGCTCCTTGTCACTGACCTTGATGGCTTGCTGCTTTGTGACCCAGATCTCGGTGAGCCCGAAGAACTGCTCCGGCTTGACGGCAACAAAACGGTATTCATGACCATGGATGAGCTGTGGTGGTTTGCGCAGCGAGGTGCTGACGTAGATCGTCAGTTGGGGCTGGGTAACCATGCGGTGCAGTTCCATCGCAGAAGCGTGAGACAGAAAGTAATGGTGGCCGGCACACAACTCCTTTGCGATGATGTACGGATCGCCGACGTACTCGGTGACCCGGCCCAGCTCAAACGGCACAAGGGTGTACAGCCCGGGGCGCAAGCGTGTGACCAGTCCACGCCTTTCGGCTTTGAGGATCAAACTTCGCGCCGAGGACCCCCGCAAACCCGTGATGTTCTCTACATCCCGAAGCGTGAACGTAGTTTTTGCCCGTTCGTTCAGTTCAACGAAGAGAGAGGAAGTCTGTCGGCCGAGAGTTCTGGTCTTATTGGATTGCGTGTTCATTCTGTTCCCTCGCAGAAAACATATCAAGCATATGGTATCATAATACTCTGTGCATCATTCGTTCCCTAGCAGGGAACGTAATAGACACACAATATGACATACAAATCAGGCCGCCAAGGACGACAAGTTACCTAAAATCAATGACTTTCCTTGCTGTAGACGAATGCCGAGAAAACGCTCTGATAACTTTTCTGTCAGCTTCAGATCGACGTCACCCTCTGCCCACGAGCCAATGGCATCACGGCGAACACCGCGAGCATGATGTAGTAGACTGCGGCGGCAACCGGATCTCGGCCCGCCTAATGCTCCCAGATCGACATGCCCCGCAACCAAACCACAAAGGCAAACTCCGCCGCCACCAGGATTACGAGGGCAACAACACCCATGCTGAGATGTGCAGACCATATCGGCGGCAGGGTAAGGCGCCGAGTGAGCCAGCTAGCCCCGGTAATGATGACCAGGAGCATGATCGGTGTCTCCATCAGTTCGGCTGCCCTCGTGCCCACGCATGGCGTCGCCCACAGCGTGCGGATCAAACCAAGCACGGAGCCCGCGGCGAATGTTAGCGTGAACTAGAGCACTCCTGCCAATAAAGCGCGTGTGATGGATTGGTCTCGTGCACATCAGCGACGTACTCGTTTCAACAGCGCCGATCGAAACTAGTCGGGTCGTTCTTTTACCTGAATCCTGGTGGCGACGTGATGGCACCATCGTGGTAGGGAATCCAGGGTATCGATGCTGGCGCCTGGGTTGGCATCATGGCTGTTCTTTGTGACCTGAATGATGACGAATACACTGCCCACTCTTCAGGAAGTCGTCACGCAGCTCGATGCTCTCACCCGAAAACTGAACGACGTCACCAGCGAGAACGATAGACGTGCTCTGCTCAAGCAGTTCCGCGCGCTCCTCAACGAAGCAGACGGACTGATCGAGAGAGAAGCAATTGGCGAGTAATCCGTGACCCATTCTTTGGCGAAGACTCCCGCTCACATTCAATTTACTTTCTGCCGATCATAATCAGGAAGGTCTTCTGACACCGCGAAAATGCAGGGCTGACCGTCGAATTGAATCCGGTCTGCCGAATATGCCGTCAGTTTGATCTCGCCGGACTTGGTGCGAAGACGGGTAATGATGTTCCGAATCGGATCGCCGCGCTGCAGCTGCTCGAACATAAACGCCTGATCCGCAGGATCCTCCCATATGTTCAGGTCGTGAACCGTACGGCCCAGCACCTCGGCACGCGAATAACCGTAGCGGCACTCGAAAGCGGCATTTATATCCAGGAAGCGTCCCTCCTTCAGGGTGGTAATGGAGAAGGGGACAGGGCTCGACCGGAACACCTTCTGGAACTTGTCTTCCGAGAGTCTTCGCCCACCTTCGGCTGCTGCAAGGGCAGCCTCGGCCTGCTTGAGATCGGCCAGACGCTTTTCTAGTTCTTCTCCGTAAATTCTGGCGGTCTGGTAGAGACGGGCATTCTGAATCGCTGCGGCCGCAGGAATCGCCAGTAGCTCAGTGCGGCGAAGGTGTTCTTGCGTGTAGCGATTCGGTTCGCTGTGGCCAGCAGAAAGAAATCCCAAGAATTCCTCGGATGCAATCAGCGGCACGCACAACCAGGAGCGAAGTTGCTTATGTCCTTTGAAGCTCTGCCATTTCTCTACCTGATTCGTGTCCGCGATCAATATGCTCTTCTGTTCGAACGACAGGCGCTGCAAGAAGGGTGACTTGTCGGCGATGAGAGTCAGGGGCGGCCGATAAGGTTTTTCGGGCGGCTCGGGACAGAGCCTCTCACCTAGAGCCAGCCAGTGCGGGCCACCTTCCGGAACCAGAACCCGTGCGCAGGTATAGGGAACGATCTCCGCAAGAGACCTCAACAGAGTGTCCATGACGAAGTCCATGCGCAGATCCTGAGTCAGGGCCAAGGTAGCTTTACGCAGCGCGTCAGCCTCCGCCCAGGCCGATTCGGCTTTCGCGAGGTTTCTGACAACTTGATCTTCAGCCTGTTTCTGTGCGGTAATTTCCTGTGCAGTGCCTACGAGACGGACAATGTCTCCCGATTGGTCGCGCACGGGGAACCCGTGCACTTTTACCCAGCGGACTTCACCATGAGCGTAGATGATGCGAAAGCGCTCATCGAACTGGCCGGTGTGAGTTGCCTCTTCAAGTTTTGCGAGCACATGCGCACGGTCGTCATGGTGAATGAGATCTTCATAGGAGGTGGGATTTTCCTTCAGTGACTGGCGGGACCGCCCGGTGATGGTCTCGTAGGCTTCATTTACGTACAGGACGCGGCGAGTCCTCGCATCGATTGTCCAGAAGATCTCCCGGATGTTGCTCGCCATCTGACGAAACTCGGCTTGGCTCGCGCGGTACTCCTGCAATGCTCGAATCAGAAACCCGGTGCCAAGGAGAATGACGGCGCCAAGGGTTACCGCCACGACAGCTAGTAGCTGCGGAGAAATGTCCGTGCCTTGGAGCTTGGCCCGAAGAACCAAGAAGAGAAGAACGGCAGCGAGCGCAATGATGGCTATCGAAAATGCCTGCCAGCCGCCTTGCCTCGGTCGATTCGGAGGGTGTTCTCGACGGGGTGGGTCAAGTGGCTCCATAGCACTGCCGCCGGGGAGCGGTTCTAGGCGGAATGGCGTGCCTAGATCAACCAGGGCTCAATTCAGCCGTGATTCGGTCCGGCTTAGCTCGCGGCAGATGCTACGCCCGCACTCCATCTGCGTCAAACACTCTTCGTCATCCGCTTCGGCTTCACCTTCCGATCATGCGACCATCTCGACCGCAGCCGCCCATGGAAGCCCACCCGCAGGCATGAGCTCTGGCGAGCCTTCCGCGACCGGGTTCCGTGGGCGGCATGCTTCTGATCTGTTTTCAAGTTGGGCTATTCCGGCTTGTTCCAGCCTTTCACCCGCAGCCACCAACGATTGCCTCCCGGCAGTATTCTTCGTAGTCGGCGCCGAACTTGCGGCGTAACGTTGGGTCCTCATAGAAGACAACAAAGAGATGCACCCCGAGGGCAAAGGCTGCTGCCGGAGCGATCAGTACTTGGTCTGCGTGGCCGAAGACAACCCAGAGGCCTATCCAGCCGGAGGCCAAGCCAAGGTCGATGGGGTTCCGCACACCGATTCGGGCGGTTGACGTTTCAGTGCGCGAGAGCACAACGGTGTGCGCCGACCAGTCCAGGTCGGAGGGAACGGTTCGATCCCTTTGTCCCACTCCTTGGGAACGACGAATGCATATCACCGAGAAATCTTGCGAAACTTGCAACGCGCTTTGTGGCATAATGCGACAATTGCCGATCATTTTTCTAAGGGGGGTGCGGTATGGCAGAAGAGTCCAAGCCGCAGAAGGAATGGCGCGACCTCGCTAAACAAGCAGCCGATGAGAACGATGGGGACAGGCTCACTCGGCTCACCCACGAACTGATCGAAGCCATTGACGCGAAGCTGAAGAAGCCCCCATCTACGGTCGCAAGGCCCATCGAAGACGACAAGGTAGAACCGGCAGACTAAGACTCGGATCCTTCGCGACTCGCCACTTTCTCATGAACGTGTTGCAAGGGGAATCGGCGGCCATGGATACACTGCAGGTATTTGCCAACGCTCTGGGCCTCGATGTTAACAATCTGGAAAATATCGAGCCCCTGCCGTCGGCTCATGCTTATTGTGGTTTCGTCGCATGGCTCGCGCTCAACGGATCC
>Ga0126373_10000778_pt1 | contig 21514 bp, 20 predicted proteins | sample PanSoiMetPlot_11_FD_92545 | JGI IMG/M metagenome (GOLD analysis project Ga0126373, IMG submission 92545) | Tropical forest soil microbial communities from Panama - MetaG Plot_11 | ecosystem: Environmental > Terrestrial > Soil > Tropical forest > Bulk soil | place: Panama | collected 2016-02-17 | reverse complement strand
GCTATCCACAGGAAAAACATTTCCTTGACACGCATTGGTGATTTCAGTACGATTTCCTCGTTTTTGACAACGATTCTCAATCATATATAGAAACGCACTGCGAAGAAAAGCGAAAGGAGGTGGCGGGAATCCTTCGCTCGTGGTTGCGTCGTCCGTGAAACTGTTACTGATCTTTCATCGTATTTAACCAGGTGTTCATAAGAGATTTTGTGGTTGTTATTTTTATGAAGGAGGGATTTGGTATGAAAAGGGTCGTACTTCTAGCTGCCGTTGCCGTGTTCTCAGTGCTCGGCTTGCTGACGGCCGAATTCGCTGTTGCAGCCGACGCTCCTGGTCCGACTGGTCCTGGTGAAAAGACTGTCGGTGGAGGGCCCATGAAGGCTGAAACGACCAAGACCTTGAAGGGTCGGGTCTGGTCCCAGTGGGCAGATAATCCAGATGGAGAGCTGTTGTTCGGGATTCAATACTGGAATACTGGTGAGCCAGCTTCGGGAACCCCGGCCGGTCGTTCTTCCACCGATCTCGATGTGAAACCGCCCGATCCTTTGTTTGTATGCTGCGCCTGGGGCTTTGTAGGTGGGACCGAGAAGAATAATCCCTATGCTGGTTGGTACCATGCTGCGACGACCGTCCGGTTGGCAGTGAAGGACAAGGCTCTCATGGACCAGATCATCAAGGCCTCTCAAGAACTCGTCGCCATGGAAGTCAGTCTAGATGGTCGGACCATCACCAGCTTCAAGGTGCTTAAGTAATGGGACGTTGTCGTGCGATTATTCTTTCTTTACGTCTGAAGGAGGGACCTCATTATGATGTTTCATAAGCAAGGCTGGGCTGTGATGGCCGCTGTCGCCCTGGTGGTCTGCCTAGCCTCCACCGCTCTGGCTATTGAGGCATTCCAGGAACGGTTTGAATGGGGAGACATGAGCAAGCCGACTACTCTCCAGGGTCGGGTGATCGTGCTGGATCCGTACGATGAAGCAGTTTGGATCAATATCGCCGTGTTCGGCGGCAATGCCGAGAGCGGGCTCTTCTGGCAGAAGATCCACCCAGGCAAGACTGTGAAGTTCTATGCCGACAAGGGTGCATGGGAAGAACTGAAGAAGATGGGCCGTCCCCATGCCGGACCAGCTGCGGCTAAGGAAGTGCCACCCGGTAGCACGACGGACCTGATCGAATTCACCGCGGTCGAGACTGAGCAGAACCATCGTGTCATCAGCTCCGTCAAGAAGCTTCAGGAGAATGCCGGCGCTCCTGGCAAGACCCTCAGCATCTCTGCGCTTCGATTGAAGGAGTGTCAGGGGAAGAATCAGGATACGGACCCAGGCTGCTATGCAGGAATCCAAAGGCTGAATACGTCACCAAAGACTCCGGACGGAGCCCAATTGCCGATGCAATACGATGTATTGCTGCCTGGCGGCAAACCGATTGGCGGTTTGATTCCCTGGACCGCGAAGTATAACGGCGGTAAGTGAGTTAGTTTCGCCGAGTTTTCTTGAAAAGAGGCGGTAGCTCCATAAGGGCTACCGCCTCTTTTATTCGTGCTGTTTTTGGTCAGAATTGGCGGCGCGCCGCTGCAGATCAGCCAGTCGATTGAGGGCGTCCAGAGGAGTCAGGGAAAAGAGATCGATCTGTTTGACCTCTTCGATGATCGGGTGAGGGTGAGGGAGAGACGGTCTGCAGATTTCTTCTGCCGGCAAATGAGACGAGAAAACGGGAGCCGACGATTCAGGCTGTTCCAGACGCGCAAGGACCTCCTGTGCCCGCTGGATAACTGATGCAGGCAGCCCGGCCAGCTTGGCCACGTGGATTCCATAACTCCGATCTGCCCCTCCTGGTATGATTTTCCTCAAGAATACGACATCGCCATCACGCTCCTGGACCGCCACACGGTAGTTTCTGACTCCGTCTCGTAACCCCTCCAGCTGGGTCATTTCGTGATAATGGGTGGCAAAGAGCGTCCGTGCGCCAAGCTGCGCAGGGTCTTGAATGTGTTCTGCGATTGCCCAGGCGATGCTGAGACCATCGTAGGTGCTGGTCCCTCGTCCGATTTCATCGAGCAGGATCAGGCTCCGACCGGTGGCGCTATTGACGATATGTGCAGCTTCAATCATCTCGACCATAAAGGTGCTTTGTCCAGCAGGGAGGTTGTCGGAGGCCCCGACGCGAGTGAAAATTCGATCGACCAAACCGATCCGTGCTTCCGTGGCCGGAACGAAACTGCCTATCTGTGCGAGGAGCGTGATCAGGCCGACTTGACGGAGATAGGTACTCTTCCCGGCCATGTTAGGTCCGGTCAAAATTACAAGCCGATTGCGCTCCAGATCAAGCAGTGTGTCGTTTGGCACAAAATTCAGATCGCTGTTGAGCTGTTCAATCACGGGGTGTCGGCCCTCCCGAATCATCAAAGTACCTGAGTCGTCGAGGACCGGTTTGATGTATCGATTCAAAGCGGCAGCTTCAGCCAGACCGGTCAAGACGTCTAACAGAGCCACGGCCTGGGCCATAGCCTGAAGACGATGAACTTCCTTGGCCAGCCGTCTGCGGAGCTGATCGAACAATTCCTGTTCCAGTGCGAGTAATTTCGTTTCGGCCCCGGTAACCCGCTCCTCCAATTCCTTAAGTTCCAAGGTCATGAATCGTTCGGCGTTGACAAGCGTTTGTTTCCGAACATAGTCGGCCGGGACACGTGAGAGGTTGGCTTTGGTGATCTCGATATAGTAGCCGAAGACTTGATTGTACCGAATCTTGAGTGACTCGATTCCGGTCCGCCCTCGTTCCTTGGCCTCTAATGAGGCGATCCAGGCTTTCCCCTCCGTACTTGCTTTGCGGAGTTCGTCGACGCCCCCATGGTAGCCTGGTCGAATGATACCGGCGTCTCGAGCCGACATCGGCGCATTGGGGCTGATGGCCCGTTCAATCAGCTCCTGCACGTCGAAGCAGTCGTCCCATGAGTCGCGGAGGGCGGTCAGCATGGACGCGCGGAACGGATGGAGGTGCGTGGCCACTTCAGGCAGGGCACTGAGGGACTGCTTCAAGGCTAGGAGCTCGCGCGGACTTGCAACGCCGAGTGTAAGACGACTGCTCAATCGGGCGATGTCTTGGATATTCCTGAGCGTAGTCCGAAGTGAGACTCGCTGGTGGATCCGGTCTTTTAACTCACCGACTGCTTCGAGACGGCCCTCGATCGCCGGACGGTTCACCAGTGGTCTAACAAGCCACTCGCGCAACAGGCGGGTGCCCATCGCCGTGACTGTGCGATCCAATACAGACAGGACTGTGGTTCTGTGGTTTCCCGATCTGCTGTCGTCGGCAGCTAGGGGTCGAATGAGCTCGAAATTACGGATCGTTGCGCTGTCGAGGCGCATCGCGTCGCCGCTCCAGCGCGTCTGGAGTCGGCGGATATGGGTGAACTGGGCGGTCGGCTGCGTCGCGCGGAAATATCGCAACACCGCCCCGGCGGCTCCGACGCCGCTGGTAAGGCCACGACAACCGTAGCCATCAAGAGAGTGGACGCCGAAATGTTGCTGCAGTGTCATGATCGCCTCTCGCTGATCAAAGCAGGACAAAGGTTGCTCACACAGGCGAGGTCCATTTAACTGGGTGATCCATGCCTTCACCTTCGTCCCTAAACCAGCTTCGTAGAGGATTTCGCGAGGTTCTAGTCGAACGAGTTCGTCCAACAATTGGGCTGGAGCCTGTGGACCGTCGAACTCCATCACCCAAAATTCGCCCGTGGACACTTCCAGACAGGCCAGGCCGACGATCAGTTGGCCCTTCATATTGGGTGTTGTGCCAACCGAGATCGCAACCAGGAAATTCGACTCGTCCAGAGGTAGAAACTCCGTATCGACCAACGTGCCTGGTGTGAAGAGACGGACCACCTCGCGACGGACTAGCCCCTTTGTGAGCTTCGGGTCTTCGACCTGTTCACACAGAGCCACGGTGCGTCCGGCCTTGAGAAGCTTGGCAATGTATCCCTGCGCAGCGTGATGAGGTACCCCGCAGAGCGGAACGGGGTTGGCGGTTGATTTGTCACGCGAAGTCAAGGCAAGGGCCAGGAGAGAGGACGCCTCTTGTGCATCCTCGTAGAACATTTCATAGAAGTCGCCGACGCGGAAAAACAGAATGGCTTCGGGATAGCCGCGCTTGATCTCACGATATTGCCGCATGAGCGGCGAAGGATCAGGTTCACTCATCGTGAGGGTCTCGGTGTGGTTCGCGAGTAATGGGCACCGAGGAGCGACCGGTCACTTTTTCAAGCGACTGGCGGAGCCGTTCCAAATCGACGTCAGCCTCTTGAAGGGCCTTGGTTTTACGTCGCAGCTCAATGCGTCCCCTAACCCAAGGGGGAAAGAGCAGAATGCCAGAGACGAGCAGACCAATGGCGAATCCTGCAAGGATCGGCTTATAGATCGGCGTCGAGGCTTCAAACAACCCGAAGAAATAACGAAGCGTGACTTCCTGTTGCTGATTTTGTAGGAAGAAAGCCAAGCACAGCAGCAGAAGGGTACCGACCAGAATCAGCCTGATCATAGCCTCGCGCGTCCCTTCCTCGCCGCAGGGCGTTGTCGCGCTGTGGTCTGCTTGGGGCCGCCAGCCCCGTAGTGCACCTTTGCATCACTCAAGAGCTCGCCAGATACTGGTCCTGTCGCCCGGAGTCGAATCACTCGGCTCTGGACAGCTCGATGAGTCAGTTCAATGTCGAGACGATCTGAAGGAAGCACGGGCGTGCCTTTGTCCGCCCATTCAACCGCGGTCACCGTTGATCCTGAGAAATAGTCAACCAGCCCAGTCGATTCTAAGTCGCGAGGGGAACGAACTCGGTAGAGGTCCACGTGGGCGAGGGGTAGACGACCTTGATACTCATGGATCATGACAAATGTCGGGCTGGTGACGGCGGTCGATTCTGCACCCAACCCCCGCGCGATTCCTCGCACCAGCGCTGTCTTCCCTGCTCCCAGAGGACCATAGAGTGCGATAGTTTCTCCTCCTCGAAGGCTCGAGCCAATGGCTTGACCTAATCGATCCGTGTGTTGCTGCGACGAAGAGACGAGTCGCCATCGTAGCGGTACACGTGCTGCTTGATTCAATGACCGGGAATTTCCAGCATAGCTTTTGGCTTCATGCTGTCTGGAGCCGTTGGAGCGCATAAGGAATCTGAGCGATCAGATCTCTTGCCAACATGCCGGCCTGTCCAAGCTGTTGCGAAGCAAGATCGCCGGCGTATCCGTGTAGGTAGGTTGCCGCACAGGCTGCATCCCAGGAAGACAACCCTTGCGCGAGCAAGCCGACAAGCATGCCTGTCAAAACATCTCCGGTTCCCCCTGTTGCCATTCCCGGATTGCCGGTCGGACACACAGCTAGGAGCCCGTCTGGGCGCCCAATGACCGTTCGAGCTCCTTTTAGCACAACGAACACCCCTCGTTCACGAGAGAACCGTTGGGCCGTGCCGATCCGATCAGCATTCACTGTTTGTGTGGTGGCGTCGACCTCGAGCCGAGCCATTTCACCAGGGTGCGGGGTGAGGATCGGCGGAATCTTACATTCGGTGAGAAGTGCGGTACGGCCGGTCAAGGCATTCAACGCATCGGCATCCAGGACTGTCGGCCGATCAAGATGTTTCATCAAGGACTGGACCAGCTCGACTGTTTCCGGATGTGTTGAGAGGCCAGGACCAATGGCCATCGCATTTCGAGCCTGCATAAAGGCCACCATACGATCCAGACTCGAATAGGCCAGCGTGCGTGCCTTGGTCTCCGGCATCGGCATCGTCATTGCTTCCAGGAGTTTAGCTTCAAGGACATCGTTGACACTGCTTGGTGTCGCAACCGTGACGAGGCCAGCCCCGACGCGCAAGGCCCCCTGGGCGGCCAGAGCGGCAGCGCCGGTTTTCCCAACAGACCCAGCAATAATTCCAGCATGGCCATACGTACCCTTGTGTGAAGATGGCTTACGCTGCGGAAGCGCGGCCCTCACTGTGCTGCGTGTAATCCATACAATCCTACTGTCTATGGCTTCCACAAAGGCTGGCGGAATGCCAATGTCGACGATCTGGATGGTCCCAGCGTGGTCCATTCCGGAGCCCACAACCAAACCGAGCTTCGGCAGACCAAAGGTGACGGTCATCGAAGCCCGCACGGCTCGCCCCATGACCGCCCCAGTATCGGCGTGAATGCCGGACGGAATGTCGACGGCGATGACAGGTCGTTGCGCCTCATTGATGAGGTCGATGGCGTCGCGATAGTGCCCGGTTACCTCTGACGATATGCCAGTTCCGAGGAGTGCGTCGATGACGAAGTCGCTGGAGGCCAACAAGCTGCGAGCCTGGCCTGCAGAGTGGAAGGTTTTTACAGCCGAGCGTCCCGCTGTCCGAATAAACCGACGATACATGCCTGCCGCATCACGGCTCAGTTCGGTGAGAGGGGCCAGCGTTACTGCATAAACCACCGCATGCCGGCGGTGCAGAAGACGCGCAACGACCAGTCCGTCGCCTCCATTATTGCCCTTGCCGCAGAAAATCGTGACGGTTTTTCCGCGAGTGGGTCCGAATTGCTTTTCAAGATGAGTCACGACCCCTTCGCCAGCTCGCTCCATCAGAACGGAACTTGGCACGTGAGCTTCTGTGATCGTTCGACGATCGAGGGTTTGCATCTGTGCGGCAGTGACGAGCTTCATGGACGGCTTAGCATCTTGATGAGAACCGGCATCGGGTATCGATTTGATGAAGAAGGAAGAAATCCTTCATACGCAGTCGTGTCATGGGGGCCGACAGACCGGCGTTCTTGAAAGACGGCAGCGTCTCGTTCCTGCGAGACTCAGCCGATCAGCGCCTTCATTTCACGGACGGCCTGATCGAGACCAACGAGTACGGCTCTCGCGATGATGCTGTGACCGATGTTGTACTCTACGATTTCCGGAATGGGTGTCAGTCGTTTTATATTGCGGTAATTCAACCCATGTCCTGCGTTCACTCCGATCCCCAATTTGTAGGCCAACTTCGCGGCTTGGCTAATGGCCTCGAGCTCGGTATCAGCTTCTTTAGACCGTGTTGCATTGGCATATCGACCCGTGTGCAACTCGACGAAATCGGCCGAGATCTTATGAGCTGCCTTGACCTGCGCGAGATCGGGTTCGACGAAGAGACTCACAGGGATGCCGCCGCCGTGAAGCATTGTAACGACCTGGTGGATGCGATCTTTGTGACCGGACACATCCAGTCCCCCCTCGGTGGTGAGTTCTTGGCGGTGTTCGGGGACAAGTGTGACCATGTCTGGTTTGACCATGAGCGCGATTTTCGCCATCGCCTCGTCGGCGGCCATCTCCAGGTCGAGCTTGGTTCGAATCAACTCTCGAAGAAGATGGAGATCCCTGTCTTGGATGTGACGACGGTCTTCACGGAGGTGGACCACAATCCCGTCTGCGCCGGCGAGTTCAACCAACACAGCTGCTGCCAAGGGATCCGGGTCGTTTCCACCCCGGGCTTGCCGCAAAGTCGCAACATGATCGATATTGACCCCAAGCCTCGGCACGGAGCCTCCTTCCAATCAGCGCGAATCCAGGGGAGACTGATAAGAATGATAAACGTGAAAAGCGATGTTGTTGTAACAGAAATTTTCTAGGTGGGCAAGGACCGAGGAAGGGAGGTCACAGTTGACAAATCGAGGAACGGACCCTAGGTTCAAACGAATGCGGAACCCCACAGAATCACAACATAATTTGACTCAACTAGTTCTGGACAATTAGAATATGCGCCTATCCTAGAGCTGAATGTTTCTTGCTCTCAGATCACGATCGACCGGGGTTAGACGAGGATCATGGGAATCGGAGACGGGTTTTACCGGATTAAACGGCTGCCCCCGTATGTTTTTGCGCAGGTACAGAGCCTCAAGCTCGATGCCCGGCGTTGTGGCGAAGACATCATCGATTTTGGGATGGGGAATCCCGATCAACCGACCCCCACCCATATTGTTGAGAAGATGATCGAGGCTGCGCGAAAGGGAAAGAATCACCGCTATTCAGCCTCCCGGGGGATTACTAAACTCCGGCAAGCAATCTCGGGTTGGTATAAGCGGAACTATGATGTTGACATCGATCCCGAGACCGAAGCCATCGTGACCATTGGTTCAAAGGAAGGGCTGGCGCATTTATCACTGGCGATGATTGGGCCTGGCGATGTCGTTCTGGCCCCCACACCCACATATCCCATCCACATGTATAGTTTTATCATTGCAGGAGGAGAGGTCCGCGGGATTGAACTGCGCCCGGACAGCGACTTCTTCAATGACCTCCAGCGTGTTTATCGGCAGACATTCCCGCGACCCAAAATTCTGGTCATTAATTTTCCCCACAATCCGACCACCGAGGTGGTAGACCTGGAATTTTTTAAGAAGATCGTCGCATTTGCCAAAGAACATCAGGTGATCGTCATCCACGACCTCGCTTATGCGGACATTGTATTCGACGGATACAAGGCACCGAGTCTTCTGCAGATCCCTGGGGCTAAGGATGTCGGCGTCGAGTTCTATACCCTTTCCAAGGCCTACAACATGCCTGGATGGCGTGTGGGGTTCTGTGTCGGAAATCGAGAGATCGTTGGCGCGCTGACCAAGATTAAGAGCTACTTGGATTACGGCATTTTTCAACCGTTGCAGATTGCCAGCGTCATTGCGCTGAATGGACCGCAGGACTGTGTCAAGGAAACCGTACTCCGGTATCAGAAACGGCGGGATGTGTTGGTCAGCGGCTTGAATCGAATCGGGTGGCACGTCGCGAGGCCGCGAGCGACGATGTTCGTTTGGGCCAGGATTCCACTTCCCTATCGCCACATGGGATCACTGGAGTTTTCTAAGCTGTTGCTACGCGAGGCGAAAGTGGCCGTCTCACCGGGGATCGGGTTCGGTGAGGGAGGCGATGAGTTTGTACGCTTTGCGCTTGTTGAGAATGAGCACCGTACCAGGCAGGCAGTGCGCGGAATCCGCAAGGCCCTCAAACTCGAAGGGGTCGACGAATGAAGAAGAGAGTGGGTGTTGGGCTTATCGGATTCGGCACGGTCGGAAGCGGCGTCGCCAAAATTCTTTTGGAAAATGCCGAGCTCATCCGACGCCGCGTCGGTGTGCCTGTGGAACTTATCAGGATTGCGGATCTCGATATTACGCGTGATCGAGGCGTTCGTTTACCTGCTGGAATGTTAACTGCCGATGCAAGGCAAATCCTCAACGATCCTACCATTGACATCGTGATCGAATTAATCGGGGGTTATGACACGGCCAAGCGGATGATCTTGGATGCGATGGCTGCAGGGAAACAGGTAGTGACCGCGAACAAGGCGTTGCTGGCGCTTCACGGAGAGGACATCTTCGCAGCAGCAGTGCACCATGGGGTGGACCTCGGCTTTGAAGCCAGCGTCGGTGGAGGGATTCCCGTCATCCATGCGCTGACAGAAGGGTTGGCGGCCAATGCGATTCAATCTATTTATGGGATCATCAACGGAACGTCGAACTACATTCTTTCTCGAATGACCCACGAAAAGCAGGAATTCGAGGTCGTATTGGCTGAGGCGCAACGGGCTGGGTATGCAGAAGCCGATCCGACCTTCGACGTTGCAGGTATCGATTCAGCACACAAGCTCGTCATTCTGACCAGCCTGGCATTCGGTACGCCGATCAACTTCAAGGATCTCTACACCGAAGGGATCACACATATTACGCAGCGTGACATCGCCTATGCCTGGAAACTCGGGTACACGATCAAACTCCTAGGCATCGCGAAGCTTGTCGGTGGCGAGATCGAGGCGCGCGTCCATCCAACCATGATCGCGTCGTCCTTGCCGATCGCCAAGGTAGAAGGCGTGTACAACGCGATTCAGCTTGTCGGCGACGCGGTCGGTGATGTGGTGTTGTACGGTCGGGGTGCCGGCGATTTGCCAGCCGGAAGTGCGGTCGTGAGCGATGTCATCAGCCTCGCGCGCAATCTCCTGAAGGGCGCTATCGGACGCATCCCACCCGCGTCTTTCCAGCAGAACCAGCGGCGTCCATTAAGGATGCGTCCCATGGATGAGATCAGCTCGCTCTACTATCTCCGATTCATGGTCGTGGATCGTCCAGGCGTATTGGCCCAGATTGCGGGGGTGCTCGGCCAATTCGACATCAGCATTTCGTCGATGTTGCAACAGGGGCGAAGGGCCGGGCAAACGGTCTCGATTGTCATTAAAACCCACATGGCCAAGGAGCGGGATGTTCAGACAGCTCTTCGAGAGATCAACCGCATGGCTTTTATCTCCGCTCCCGCCATCCTGATCAGAGTTGAGGGCAAGGACGAATAACGCAATGAATCGCTGGCGCGGGGTAATCGAGGAGTATCGGAAGTTTCTCCCGGTTTCGGAACACACACCGATCGTTACGTTAGGCGAAGGCAACACACCCCTGATCAGAGCCACACGATTAGCGAAAACAATTGCTCCAGGTATCGATCTCTATTTGAAGTTTGAGGGTGCAAACCCAACCGGCTCTTTCAAAGACCGCGGCATGACGGTGGCGATCTCGAAAGCAGTTGAGGCCGGATCCCAAGCTGTGATGTGCGCGTCGACCGGCAATACCTCGGCGTCCGCCGCCGCCTATGGAGCTCGAGCGGGGTTGGCCGTTTACGTTTTGATTCCCGCAGGCAAGATTGCGATGGGGAAACTCTCCCAAGCGATGATGCACCGCGCAACGGTGATCCAAATCGAAGGTAATTTCGATCAAGCGCTCTCGATTGTCAAAGAGCTATCTGCGATGCAGCACATCGAGTTGGTCAATTCGATTAATCCATTCCGAATTGAAGGTCAGAAGACCGCAGCCATGGAGGTCTGCGATCAACTTGGTGATGCGCCAAGCATCCATGTACTTCCGGTTGGCAACGCCGGGAACATCACGGCCTACTGGAAGGGCTATCAGGAATATCGTGCCGCGAATCAGATCAGCAGAGTGCCGAGGATGTTGGGGTTTCAAGCAGCCGGGGCAGCACCGATCGTACTCGGTCACGTGGTGGACAATCCACAAACCGTCGCGACGGCCATCCGGATCGGCAACCCGGCCAGCTGGCAATTGGCACTAAATGTCTTGAAAGAGTCGTCCGGTGCCATCGACATCGTGACGGACGAAGAAATTTTGCAGGCCTATGCGACCGTGGCCGCGACGGAAGGCGTCTTCTGCGAACCGGCATCGGCGGCTTCGGTGGCGGGAGTGACGAAGCTGGGTCGAACCGGTGCACTTCGTGAAGGTGAAACAGTCGTGTGTACTTTGACCGGACATGGATTGAAGGATGCCGATACAGCCATTAGCGTGTCCGTTCAACCGAAAACTGTAAAGGCGACTCGGGAGGATGTCGCCCGTCTCCTGGGTGTTTAGGATTGATGCGAGCGCTCTGTCGATGAAATATGTGATTCTGCATGCCGATGGGGTCGCCGACCGCCCTCGGCAGGAACTGGGTGGCAAGACTCCTCTTCAAGTAGCGGCGACTCCCCACCTGGATCGTGTGGTTCAAGGTGGAGAATTGGGATTCTTGTCTTTTGCAAACAGCGGGAACCGCCATGGCTCTGGGCTCACGGGTACAGCCATCCTCGGGTACGATCCCAGGAAATACTATCAAGGCCCAGGACCTTTCGAAGCAGCCAGCCTTGAGGTCAATGTCACCGAGCACGATGTAGTCTACCGTTGCACCATGGTCACGCTCAAGGCTGAGCCGGGAGCCAAGGGAGCCCTGAGCGATATCAAGAAGCTCGGCCCTCAGGTGGTTATGGAAGATGCAACCGCTGGGCTGATCAGCACGGAAGAGGCGCGAGAATTGATCGATGCCGCCAACGAACAATTGGGATCGGAAACAATCCAGTTTTATCCGGGATCGGGACACCGCCACGTCATGGTCTGGGTGAACGGTAAGCCGAGGGCGGTCTGTACGGATCCTCAGACATTGGTCGGCCGCCCGATTGGCGAGGCGCTCCCGTCAGGGGATGGAGCCGATATTCTGCGGAGGCTCATGGAGGCCTCCCTGCAGATCTTCCGCGACCACCCAGTCAATGGCGAACGTCGGCAGGACGGACGGAAGCCTGCAAACTGTCTGTGGCTCTGGGGAGAGGGCCGGGCCATCTCCTGGACCAGCCTCTCGGAACGGTTTCAGATTTCCGGCGTCGTGGTTTCCTCGAACGATGTCCACCGTGGGCTCGGTCTCTTCGCGGGGCTAACAGCGGTCGATCCGACACGGTTGGATCAGTCCAATCTCAGGATGCAGGCGGCCGTGTCGCTTGAAGAGCTGGCCAAGAACGATTTCGCTTATGTCCATGTCGAGTTGCCGGACGAAGTCGTCTACGGGACGGATCTCAAGGCGAAGGTCCGAGGGATTGAATCGATCGATCGTGACCTGATCGGGCCGCTGGTAGGAGGGCTCGAGAAGCTCGGTCCCTCTCGTCTCCTCGTATTCTGTGATCATGGGAGTGTACACACAGATCAGGTCGGGAACGATCCTGCAGTCTTCGTCTATTCTGATTCAGCGCTGAAGGGGACATCAGGGGTCGGCAAGCGGTTGACTGAGATTGATGTCCAAGCGCTGGGAGCCTCTCCCAAGGATGCGACCAAGTTTGTCGCACGACTATTTAATAAAGGGTCCTAAGCGTCATGGCGTTAATCGTACACAAATACGGAGGGACATCGGTCGGCACCATCGAACGCATTCGGCGTGTGGCTGATTACGTGGAGAAGGCGCACAAGGATGGGCATCTCGTTGTCGTCGTGCTCTCTGCCATGAGCGGCGAGACAGACCGATTGCTCAAACTCGCCCACGAGGTGACGTCGTTGCCTGACGATCGAGAGCTCGACATGTTGCTCTCTACCGGTGAACGGGTCACGATTGCGTTATTGGCGATGGAGTTGCGGCGTCGAGGGCTGCACGCCCGTTCCTATACCGGTCGTCAAGTTGGGATCATGACCGACAATGCGCATACCAAGGCACGCATTACACGCGTGAAAGCAGATCGCATTCGAGAGGCGTTGATGAAGGGCACCATCCCGATTGTTGCAGGCTTCCAGGGGATCAACGAAGAATCGGATGTGACGACGCTTGGACGAGGTGGATCGGACCTTACTGCTGTCGCCCTGGCTGCGGCACTGAGGGCCGAGCGATGCATCATTTACACCGATGTGGACGGAGTCTATACCTCCGATCCGAATATCGTGCCCGCGGCCGGCCGGATCGAAAAAATCTCCTATGAAGAGATGCTAGAGATGGCGAGTTTAGGCGCAAAGGTGTTGCAGAGCAGATCGGTGGAATTTGCGGCGAAGTTCAACGTGCCGGTCGAGGTCAATTCTAGCTTTAAGGAAGGAAAGGGGACGCTCGTGACACGCGAAGATGCCGGGATGGAAGATGTGGCCGTTTCGGGTGTAACCGGCGATCGGAACCAGGCCAAGGTGACAATTGTCGGAGTCCCGGACAAGCCCGGGATCGCCGCACGGATTTTTGGATCGGTGGCACAGGCGAACATACTGGTCGACATGATCATTCAGAACGTCAGTCAAGCCGGGACGACGGACATCTCATTTACGATTCCACGGGCTGACCTGAAGAAAGCGGTGCCGTTGATCCAGTCTGTGGCCAAAGATATTGATGCGAAGTCTGTCTCGGTGACCGAAGCTATTGCCAAAGTATCCTTGGTTGGGGTCGGCATGCGGTCCCATTCGGGGGTTGCCGCTAAGATGTTCGAGGTCCTGTCGCTGGAGGGAATCAACATCATGATGATCAGCACGTCGGAGATCAAGATTTCCTGTGTGATCGACGAGAAATACTTGGAACTGGCCATGCGCTCGCTCCATTCGGCGTTTGGGCTCGACCAGAACTCGGCTGGGAAGCGCTAGGCCCCCTGCAGACGAGAGTCTCGACAGGCCCTCCCTTCTCCTGTTACTCTGCTTTCCTCATGGCCAAGAACGTCACCAGACAGCGATTGCATCGACGTCCGCGATTTACGGTACCGGAGGTACAAGTTCGACCGGTCCGATCCCCTGCCTTGGAGATCTATGACACGACGTTGCGCGACGGAGCCCAGGCGGAAGATGTGTCCTTCTCTGCAGAAGACAAGGTGCGAGTCGCGAAGCGGTTGGACGAACTCGGTGTCCATTTCATCGAGGGCGGATGGCCTGGGGCCAACCCCAAAGACATCGAATTCTTCAGGATGATCAAGGCCGTTCCGTTGCATCAGGCCACAGTGATCGCATTTGGCTCGACGAGGAAGGCCAACCATTCGGTCCACCTTGATCCCAACCTCCAGGCACTCCTGGATGCCGAGACCAAGATCATCACCCTCTTTGGGAAGACCTGGTCGCTCCACGTCACCGACGCACTGGGTATTTCGTTAGCGAAAAATCTTGACCTCATCGGCGATTCCATAGCCTACGTGCGATCTAAGAATCGGCGAGTGTTTTATGATGCCGAGCATTTTTTTGATGGATACAAGACCAATCCCGAATATGCGCTCAAGACGATTCGCAAGGCGGTTTCGGCAGGGGCCGAACGCGTGATTCTCTGCGACACGAACGGCGGGACCATGCCGTGGGAAGTGAGGAGAATCTGTGATGATGTTCGCAAAGAGTGTTCGGTACCTCTCGGGATTCATGCACACAATGACTGCGAGATGGCAGTGGCAAATTCATTAGTTGCCATCGAAACCGGTGTCGTGCAGGTGCAAGGCACTATCAACGGGATCGGGGAGCGCTGTGGCAATGCAAATTTATGTTCGATCATTCCGAATCTCCAGCTGAAGATGAAACGTGAGGCATTGGGTGATCGATTGAATCACTTGAAGGAAGTGTCAGGCTTCGTCACGGAAATCGCGAACCTCATGCCCAGCAAACATTGGCCCTATGTGGGAGACTCGGCCTTCGCTCACAAGGGTGGCGTCCATATACACGCGGTATTGAAGAACCCGGCAACGTACGAACATGTCATCCCGACTATGGTAGGCAATCGCCAGCGTGTGCTGGTGTCTGATTATGCCGGCCGGAGTGCGTTGCTCGAGAAAGTGGAGGCTTTCGGGATCAAGCTGAATAAGGAGGATCCGAAAGTCCAGGAACTGATCAACACCCTGAAAGAACGGGAGAGTGAAGGATATCAGTTCGAAGGTGCCGAAGGGTCGTTCGAACTACTCATGCGGGAGGCAATGGGAACCCATATCCCATCGTTCGAGTTGTTAGGGTTCCGTGTGATTGTTGAAAAAAAACAAGATCATGGGACCTCATTCTCAGAAGCCACCGTGATGGTAAAGGTTGGTGAGGTGGTGGAGCACGCAGCAGCTGTCGGGGCTGGCCCCGTCAATGCCTTGGACCACGCGCTCCGGAAAGCTCTTGAAAAGTTTTACCCCGAGCTAAGAGAGGTGAAGCTGTTGGACTATAAGGTCCGCGTGCTCTCTGCCAATCGTGGAACCGAATCCAAAGTCCGGGTGTTGATCGAATCGGGTGACCACAAGGATAAATGGGCTACTGTTGGGGTCTCGGGAAACATCATTGAAGCAAGCTGGCAGGCGTTGGCTGACAGTATCGAATACAAGCTGCTATCCAGAGACTGCAAATAAGGGAATCACCTCAGCTGATCTTTCTCCTTGACAGGCCGCATAACCTCACGTAACTTATGAGGAAACCAGCTCTCGCTGGGGTGATGCGAAGTCAAGTTGCCGAATGCTTCGAGTTGGCTGATGTAGGGAGGGAGCATGAGAAAGGCGGATATCGCAAACGAAATTTATAAGCAGGTCGGCATCTCGAAGAACGAAGCAGCAGATATCGTCGAATTCGTGCTGAACATGCTCAAGTCGGTGTTAAAGAAGGGGGAATCGGTGAAGATCGCGGGGTTCGGCAATTTTGTGGTGCGCAGCAAGGGTGCGAGAAAGGGCAGAAATCCTCGGACCGGTGAAGAGATTGGGATCACTCCCCGCCGCGTAGTCACCTTCCGCCCAAGTCAGGTGTTCAAGAAGTACGTCAATTCATAACTCCATCGCCTAAAGGGCTGATCCCACCGCGAGGACCGGTCATGGGGAATGAACCCCGGCTGGGTAGTAAAGTCTTTTATAAGATCGGTGAAGTCAGTCAAATCACAAAGCTTCCAGCTTATGTCCTCCGGTTCTGGGAATCGGAATTCCCGTTCCTGAAACCGAAGAAAAGTCGCGGCAATCAGCGATTGTACGTTCGCCGCGATATCGAGACGGTTTTGGAAATCAAACGAATGCTCTATGATGAGGGCCATACGCTCGCAGGGGTGAAGCGGTACTGGGCCCGACGCGGCCGGACTGCGGGGCAACGGGTTCGCCCCAAAGAATTGGCACAACGGCTTCGCGGGCATCTGCAGGCCATACTCAAGATGTTGGAATCCCATTCGGTGTGAGCGGCACACCGTCTTATCTCCAGTTCGAGAGTTGCATTCCGGTCGTGTTCAAGAGGACAATGCAATCAACGACGAAGCATCGGAAACAGTGTCGGGGCGTGGCGCAGCCCGGTAGCGTACTCGCTTGGGGTGCGAGTGGTCGGCCGTTCAAATCGGCTCGCCCCGACCAATAAATAAAGTGCTGAGTGTTGAGTGCTAGCAAGAAAGGGATGCACAACCACTCGGTGCTCGGTTCTCCGTGCTGAAGATGAAAGCTGCCATGCGCAGCTTTTTTTGTGCTCGAATCGCGTATGCGCATCTTAATTACCAATGATGATGGGATTCATTCCCCAGGTCTGACCGCGCTGGCCAAGGCGTTGCGGGGGATCGGTGACGTGTGGGTTGTCGCCCCGGATCGCGAGCGGACGGCGGTGTCGCATGCGCTGACCCTCCATAAGCCGCTTCGAGTGCACCAGATTGGCACACGCATCTATGTCGTGAACGGGACTCCTGTCGATTGTGTGAACCTAGCCGTGCTGAAGATTATGCCGAAGCCGCCTGCCCTGGTCGTGTCGGGTATCAATAAAGGAGTCAACCTCGGCGACGATGTGATGTATTCGGGAACAGTTTCTGCCGCAGTTGAAGGGACGATTCTCGGAATTCCGTCAATGGCGGTGTCGCAAGAGGGCCAGGAACGATTTCGCTTCGAGGTGGGAGCCCATTATGCGGTCCGGATCGCCCGCCTGGTACTTGAACGTGGCCTGCCAGAGGAAACGCTGGTGAATGTGAATATTCCAGATCGTCCCCTCTCAGCCCTTCATGGAGTTCGCGTAACCTGCTTGAGCCGCCGCCGTTTCGACAATCCCATTATCGAGAAGGTGGATCCGCACGGACGAAACTATTACTGGATCGCCGGCACCCGCGTCTCATGGAGTCGGAGCAAAGATGCGGATCATGAAGCTCTAGAAGAAGGGCTTGTCTCGCTCACACCAATTCATCTCGACACCACGCACTACGGCGCGTTGGATCAGTTTCGGTCATGGGAGCCGATCCTTCGACGGAGAGCGGCCCGTCACCGAAAGGTCCGTCGGCAACCGCCGGGGAAAGGTTACTGAGAACACATGGGCACACTCATCGAAACCATTATCACCGAGTTGAGCCGGTTTATCATAGCGGCAATTTCGATGTTCGGCTACGGCGGGATCGTACTGACTATGGCGATCGAGAGTGCCTGCATTCCGTTGCCCAGTGAGATTATCATGCCGTTTTCCGGCTATATGGTGTCGACCGGAGAATTTACGATGGTGGGCGTAACACTCGCCGGTGCGATCGGAAACGTGATCGGGTCTGTGGTCGCATACTATGCCGGAATCTTGGGCGGGCGGCCGTTTGTCGACCGGTATGGACCATATTTTCTCGTCTCGAAGCGCGATCTCGACCGTGCTGATCGCTGGTTTCAGAAGTACGGCGAAGCTGCCGTATTTTTTAGTCGGATGCTACCGGTCATTCGCACGTTTATTTCGCTTCCCGCAGGCATTGCACGGATGAACTTCCCGAGATTTGTGCTGTTCACTTTTATCGGATCAATACCCTGGTGTTATCTCTTGGCCTATATCGGCGTGAAGATGGGCGAACGTTGGGACCAGTTGCGCGGCTATTTCCACCGATTCGATATCGTGATCGGGCTGGGGCTCGCTTTGGCCATCGGCTATTTCGTATGGTCTCATTGGCCGAAGCGTCAACCAGATCTGGAGTCGTAATCGCCAGATGTTAACGATCTTCAATACATTGACCGGCAAGAAGGAACCGTTTGAGCCGATGGTTTCGAAGACCGTGCGTATGTACGTGTGTGGGGTAACGGTCTATGACTATTGCCATCTGGGGCATGCCCGCAGCGCCCTCGTCTTCGACATCATCCGGCGATATCTGGAATTTGCCGGGTACATCGTCAACTTCGTCAAAAATTTTACCGACGTGGACGACAAGATCATCAACCGGGCCAATGAACAAGGCGTGTCCTGGGACGCGATCACCACCAAGTACATCGCTGCCTACTACGAGGACATGGATAAGTTGGGTGTTCGCCCGGCTTCGCAAGAACCGAGAGCGACGGAGTCCATGTCGGACATCATCGCGCTCATCGGCCAGTTGGTGAAGAAGGGCATCGCCTATCAAGTCGCCGGCGATGTGTACTTTCAGGTCGAGAAGTATCCGGCCTATGGCCGTCTCTCCAAGCGCAAACTCGAAGATCTTCAGGCGGGGGCTCGTGTCGAGGTTGATGAACGGAAGCGTCATCCGATGGATTTTGCGTTATGGAAGAGCAGCAAACCCGGCGAGCCTTCCTGGAATAGCCCCTGGAGTCCTGGTCGACCAGGCTGGCACATCGAATGTTCAGCGATGTCGATGCGTTACTTGGGCGAGACGTTCGATATCCATGGCGGAGGAATGGATCTGATCTTTCCTCACCACGAGAATGAAATTGCACAGTCCTCTGGCGCAACCGGAAAGGAGTTCGCTCGTTATTGGGTGCACAACGGATTCGTACAGATCAATCAGGAAAAGATGTCCAAGTCCCTGGGGAACTTTTTCACGATCCGCGAAATTTTCGAAAAAGCAAAATGGCCAGACGAAGTAACTGGGGAGGTGTTGCGATATTTCCTGCTCGGGACCCATTATCGCAGCCCGTTGGATTTTTCAGACCAGAGCCTACATGAGGCTAAGAATGCAGCAGATGGATTCTATGATCTATTCCTGCGATTGCATGAGCCAGACGGGAAAGCCATTGGTGACAGCAAGTTGAAGCAGGCGATTGACCGATGTCGTGTGGCATTTCAGGCAGCCATGGATGACGATTTCAACACACCCATGGCAATCGCGGCGTTCCAAAGGTTCCGGAGCGACGCGAACAAGCTGATCGACAAGGGTCTTTCAGCCGAAGCGCGAAGAGTCGCTAGGGAGGGATTCCGGTCGCTTGGCGGCGTTCTCGGGCTATTTCAACTGGAACCGGAAAAGTGGCAGTTTAGTCTCTTTGAGTTTTCTCGTGACAAAATTCGTGCGGGCCCGATTGAGCTCGTTCCTGGCGCAATAAAATGCGAGAGGAAATCCGTCCCTAGACCCTTATCAGATGCAGAGATCGAGTCTCAGATCAAAGAGCGAAACGAAGCGCGCAACCGAAAGGACTTTGCAAGGGCTGATGAGATCAGGGAGTCACTCGCGTCCCACGGCATCATCCTCGAGGACAAACCAGACGGCACGAGTCGCTGGAAGCGTTAGTTCGGCGGAGTTGCTGTATGGGCTGCATGCGGTTCGAGAGGCACTCAGGGCGAACACTCGGCAGCTGCAACGGGTGCTTGTGCTTCGCATCGACCGACAATTCTCCGATGTCGTTCAACTGGCAAAAGCAAAGCGGGTTCCTGTTCATGTCGAGCCCCAGTCGGCCTTGGACCGGTTGGTGCCAGGCGGAAAACACCAAGGCATCATTGCGTTCGTGGCCGCGAAATCCTATAGCCACACCGAGGACATTTTCCAACGGGCGAAGGAACGAAATGAGCCTCCGTTTCTCGTGCTTCTCGATGGGGTGGAAGACCCTCACAATCTTGGCGCGGTGTTGCGCACGGCTGAAGCCGCTGGAGTGCATGGCGCGTTCATCCCCGAACGTCGGGCTGTCGGCCTTACCTCCGTTGTCGCCAAGGTCTCTGCCGGTGCGCTCGACCACATTTTAGTCTGTCGTGTTGGCAATCTTGCTCGATTGATCGACGATCTGAAGAAAACCGGGACGTGGGTCTATGCGGTCGAGCCATCAGCGCAGAAGCGGATCACGGAGATCGACTTGACCGGACCGATTGCTCTGGTGTTCGGTGGAGAAGGGCAAGGCGTTCGCCCGGGCGTGCTTCAGCAATGTGACGATCGGGTCAGTATTCCGATGAAGGGGAAGGTCGAATCCTTGAATGTATCGGCCGCCGTCGCCGTAGCGCTCTTCGAGGCAGTGAGACAGCGGGGAGAGTCTGGTTCACGAACAAAGAAACCTACCGAATCCTGATCATTCCGCCTTGGATGGCGGTTTTCAGCAGCTGAGCAGTGTTCGATACGCGCATCTTTTTCATCATATTTGCCCGATGCGCCTCGACGGTTTTCACACTGATCTTCAACCGCTGACCGATTTCCTTGTTTTTGAATCCGGCCCATATCAGTTCAAGAATTTCCAATTCCCGGCTAGTCAGCGACTCTGGCCGCTTCTTCCGAGGAGGTGGTGTGAGATCGGCAAGAGAAAGCCTGGTCGGTGCTTTCGCTGTTCGTGCCATGAATCAAGTTCTCCTTTAATCGGTAGAAAGATAGGATATAGTGACCTGACGTCAATAAGAGCTGGAGAATGAATTCCTGGCCAAACCAACGGGATTATAGGAAAAGTTTCTGCCGTGTGTAAATGGAAGCATTTTGGCTCTAGGCAAACTACGTAGTGTCTCCTTGCTAAATCTTGTGTTTCATCCTTGTGCGCGATTCTGCCCGTCGATATGTGGGCTATGAAGATGATAGACGCCGCGGACTACTTGATTGCGGGACTACTCGGTGCAGCCGTCGGTAGCTTTCTCAACGTCTGCATCTACCGATTGCCTCGCCACGAAGGGGTTATGTGGCCTGGCTCCCATTGCCCTTCCTGTGGGAAGCCTATCGCGTGGTACGACAATATTCCTCTCCTCAGCTATCTCCTCCTCGTCGGTCGCTGTCGGAATTGTAGAGCGCCTATTCCACTTCGGTATCCGCTAGTGGAGGCCGCTAATGTGGTAGGGTATCTCGCCATTCTATGGCACTTCGGACTCAATGGAATGTTCGTGCTCTATGCCGCATTCTATTCGGCGTTGATCGTGGTGGCGGGGACCGACTTCTCTCATAAGATCATTCCAGACACGATCACCTTGCCCGGAACCGTCCTCGGGTTGCTCGGAGCTGTAACAGTGCTTCCGGTAGGAATTGCGGATTCGTTGCTCGGGATTGCAGTGGGTGGGGGACTGCTGTGGGCTTTGGCCTGGGCGAGCCCCTATCTCTTCGGGAAAGAAGGCATGGGAGGTGGTGACATCAAATTGCTCGCGATGATCGGGGCCTTCTTGGGATGGAAGCCCGCGCTACTGACCATCATGATCGGGTC
>Ga0126373_10000777_pt1 | contig 21522 bp, 21 predicted proteins | sample PanSoiMetPlot_11_FD_92545 | JGI IMG/M metagenome (GOLD analysis project Ga0126373, IMG submission 92545) | Tropical forest soil microbial communities from Panama - MetaG Plot_11 | ecosystem: Environmental > Terrestrial > Soil > Tropical forest > Bulk soil | place: Panama | collected 2016-02-17 | reverse complement strand
TTTGAAATCCACTGGCCGCAATCGCTACCGTATGGAGGAACCCTTCGTGGTGTCGAGCCGCAGCCTCGCGGCTGGGGCGCTACTTGGCAGCCTTTGCAGCCAACCGAAGCGGAGCGAAAGATGGATCCTCAAGTCGTTGCCGCTCACGGCGATGACGTCGTAGTCCTGTGGCACCAACGTGGCCGCAGTGGCGATGGAGAGAGCATAGATGAAATGGTTATGGTGCTGTACCGCTTCGGCGATGGAAAACTGGCGCGCGCACAGATGTTCTACTTCGATACTGTTCGTGTGGCCGGTTTTCTGGAGAACGTACAACACTAGAAACCGTCGTTTAGGCAAGCTCTCAGCTGCAGGCGGAGCCAAGCATTGATGAGCACTCCGAAACTTGTCGAGGACTTTTACCGTCGCATTTGGAACGAAGGGCATCTTGATGCGACGTCGGAACTCCTCACGCCAGAATTTTCGTTTCGTGGATCACTGGGAAACGAGATGCGCGGACGGGGGGAGTTCAAGAATTATGTTCGTTCTGTTCGCGTGGCCCTCGCCGGCTATCACTGCGACATTGTGTCTTGTGTTAGCGAAGGCAACCAGGCCTTCGCAAAAATGCGATTCTCCGGCCGCCACATCGCACCATTCCGAGGTTACGGCTCCACTGGCAAGACCGTGGAATGGCTAGGTGCAGCGCTGTTCAGATTCGAATCCGGCGCTATTGCCGACTTGTGGGTCTTGGGCGACCTCGCTGGGCTTGATGCTCTGCTGAAAGCGCAAGCGGCAGTTGCCGAGAACGAACATCAAAGAAGGTAAGCGTTGATGACCAGCACAATGGCCTCTTGATCGGAATGAAATGGAGCACGTTTCGGAGAGTACGCCTGCTCTGCAGGCGGGGCCTAACTTGGGACGTTGCCCGACCGGGGCCTTGATGGACAACCCGGAGCAGATAAGTAGCGCATAAACGAGATCATCGGCCACGTTATTGAGGAGGACCGGCAGGATCCGCCGGCGCCAGCGGTCGGGTGGGGAAGGAGATGAGAACGTGGGTCAGAGTATCTTCGGTTCAGGATGCGGCAAGTATGGGAGCTTTTATCTTCGCATAGCGCTGTCCGCGGCCTTCTTGGCTTCTGTCACTGACCGTCTGGGCATCTGGGGACCGAACGGCACGGTGAACGTGGCTTGGGGAGACATGGCGCACTTCATAGCGTATGCAGCCAAGCTCAATCCCTGGTTTCCCAAGGCGGTCATTCCTGGCGTGGCATGGCTTGTGACCGCCGCTGAGACGATACTGGCAGCGGCCTTGCTATTCGGTTTTCGCACGCGGATTGCTGCGGAGTTCAGCGGGTGCTTATTGCTTGCCTTTGCAATCGGAATGACGGCAGGCACGGGCATTAAGTCTGCACTCAATGCGTCAGTATTTTCGGCTTCTGCGGGAGCGTTTCTTCTCGCGGTCGCGGAAAGCTATCCGTTAAGCATTGACGCGCTCTGGCAGAAGAAACATCGTGACACCGCCCTCGAAGAATGTATTAAGAGCCAACTGAAAAATACCTGTGCCAGTGCACTGGGTTCAAGCCGGAAGTAGAGAGTTACGGCAGATAGCAAACCATGTTTACCCGACGCAAATTTCTCACTGTGGGAACATATGCTCTTGTTCTGGCTCGTGCAAGGCTGTCGACTCCGTCGAGCGCGGTTATTGACGCCCAAGCCGAACAAACACTCGAATTCGAGAGTCGGCACTTGAAGGTGCTAGCCGGTGTGATGGACGTCATTATTCCAGCGGCTGACGGCATGCCTTCGGCAACAGCGGCTGGAGCCGTGAGCTATCTCGCGAACCTCTGTCGGCAGTATCCAACGATCCAGACCGAGCTTCGCCGCTTCCTCGATTCCGTAAACCGAGAGTCAGTCGCGAAGTTCCACACAGAATTTGACTCGAGATCAGAGAACCAGCGAATCCACGTGCTGAAATCCCTCGAAGACCAAGCGGCCACTGCGTTCTCGGCCTTTGTGGCCTATGTCTACGAAGCGTATTACACCCGGCCGCAAGTGCTGGGTTTGATCACTTGCCGAGAACAGTTGGAGAAGCCGGACGAGTTGGAACTGCTGCTGGCGCCCGTGCGCGCCATGAAACCCTCAACTAGGGAGGAGAGGTGAGCCAAGCAGACGAACGCGCTGATGTCGTGGTTATTGGTTCCGGTGCTGCCGGGGCTGCCTTGACCAAGGCGCTCACCGACAAAGGTGTCAGAGTCGTGTGCCTGGAGCAGGGAGACTGGCGAAAACCGAGCGACGTACCCACAAGCGGATCGGATTATGAGGCGCAGTTGCAGCGTCCGCAATTCAGTTTCAGTCCTAACCAGCGGAAGCGCGCCGAAGACTACCCCGTTGTCTCTGCTGGACCGAACCCTCCAGATATTGAGATGGTCAATGGCGTTGGAGGTACTACGGTTCATTGGAATGCTCAATTTCTGCGCCTGCATCCATCTGACTTCCAGGTCAGGACCCTCGACGGCGTCGCCCAGAATTGGCCACTCAAGTACGAGGACCTCAAGCCTTATTACGACGCAAATGACCAGGAAATGGGGGTTTCCGGCCACCCAGGCGACCCTGCAAATCCGGACCAGTCCTACCCTCTGCCGCCGCTGCCAATAGGTCACGCTGGGAGGATTGCGGCTAAGGCCTTCAACCAACTGAGGTGGCACTGGTGGGTGTTTCCCCTTGGCATCCTGTCGCGACCCTACGATGGACGGCCAGCCTGTAACTTCAATGGACAAGGTTGGTATGGTTGCGGGACAGAAGCGAGAGCGAGCACTGACGTCACCTACTGGCCAAAGTCATTGCGCCAGGGTGCGATCCTTAAAGCCCACGCGCGCGTACGAGAGATCACGATTGACCGCCAGGGTAAGGCTCAGGGAGCACTCTACTACGACCAGGCCGGAAATCTCCGCGAGCAACGTGCCCGTGTGGTGGTTGTCTGTGCGAACGGAATCGGTACACCTCGGTTGCTCCTGAATTCCAAGTCGAAACTTTTCCCCAATGGACCAGCAAACAGTTCGGGCCTTGTGGGCAAGGGCTTGATGCTGCACGCTGGGCGCGGCGTCCGCGGCGTCTTTTCGGAATGCATAGCCGATTATCTCCATTCCGGATTTGCGCCCCTTTATAGCCAGCAATTCTACGAAACAGACTCGAAGCGGAACTTCACACGCGGTTACACGCTTCTGCTCGGCAGCGGTGCTGGCCCTCTGGCGACGGCATTAAGCGATAAGGTGCCATGGGGGAACGAGCACCATCGCGTCATGCGGAGGCAGTTCCCGCACGTTATCCATGTAACCGTTCTCGCGGAAGATCTGCCCGAAGACGAAAACCGTGTCGAGCTTGATCTGCAGGCGAAAGACTCGAATGGCATTCCCGCACCGCGTGTGACCTATCGATTTTCGGAGAACACGTTGCGAATGCTCGACCACGGTTACCGAGCCGCACGCGAGCTCCTCCACACCGCGGGTGCCACTGAGATTCACGACGAGCAACCTTACCCTTGGACAAGCCACTTCATGGGCACTGCTCGAATGGGCATCGATCCTAGGACGTCGGTCGTGAATGCGTGGCAACAGACACACGACGTTCCCAATCTGTTCTTGGTAGACGGCAGCTCCTTTGTTACCGGTGGTGCCGTTGGGCCGACGCCGACGATCGGCGCCCTTGCGCTACGCTGCGCCGATGGGATCTGGAAACGGCGGGCAGAGTGGGGCTAACTCTCGAACATGCCGTGAGTGCATTTTCAATGGCGCTAGTCGCGATCTCGAAACTGTCGGGTGCCGCTATCGCTGGCTTGCGGCGATCTACCCCATCCTTCGAACTCGTTTTTCTTCTTCCCGCGGGATTAGAAAGAAGGCGGTAGAGACGTTGGGCTTGATGGAAGTAGAAACGGTCTTGGAGGTCGGCCGCAGTACGAGCGGGAACCTGCCACACCTGGTTGCCGACGTGGGTGCCGAGTTGCCCCAGCGAGAACGCCTTACTGAGCCAGACGAAAATGTTGGCCTACGCGACATTTGAAAACGAATCGCTGATACGCGGATGAGAATGGCGAGCTAGACCGATGCCACAGATTTCGGCACAAGAATTCGACCAGGTGCCACTGCGAGTTCACACGTTCCTGGCCGGAGTTCCGCTACACGACGTCTGGGCCGTCGACTTGCCACGGGTGCGGCCCGGTATCACTCTGGATGAGTTTCTTCGGGCTACTGGTGCGCGCCTTTACAGACTCTCGCTGGCTGCTCGCATGCTGTTGAGTATTCGTTTCTCCATCGGACGGCTCCTTTGTTGGGATCGCGAGCCGAAGCCAGGCGCGTGGGAAAGCTTCGCAACGCGGCTGACAGCTGCCGACCGCCCAAGATCGCTTGTGGCGGCGGGCACGCGCGAGGGACCCTTCCGCGTGATATACCACTTCGAGAACGAGCAGCTCTTGGAGTTGATCAATCGCACCGCTCACGCGGCAGCGCTCAGCGCCCTCGTGGAAACGGCGAATAAGTACCGATTCTATTTCGCTGTCTACGTCCGCAACGTCGGCCCCTTCACACCGGTGTACATGGCCCTGATTCACCCGTTTCGCAAGCTGATCGTCTATCCGTCACTCCTGCGCAGCGTTCGCGCTAGTTGGAATGAGGCATTCGGCACAGGCTGAGTTGACGCCCGCACGTGCTCCATACGGCCCGCTTGTTCAGCCTGAATGTCCCCCGCCGTTCGGCAAACGCCTCGTTGCCGGGTTGGGCAAAATTACCGAATGATTTTGGCAACAAAACAAGGGGCCGCACGCGGCTGTTCGTCCTGACGCTGGGCTGTCTTTCAACCCGATGAAGAATTTTAGCAAGGGTTTGGTCGGTCATCTTTTCGGGCATCCTCGACGTTTTGAGTCCCCTGCTCCAGCATCCTCGTAGAAATCTTCGGTTCTTCTTACGGAGAACAGTAGCCAAACGCAGAACGCAATCGTTGTTGATTGTAGTACCGTTCGATAAATTCCTCGATATTGGTGCGCAGGTGATCCAGGTCGCGGTACGCAGCTACGAGTCAGTATGCGAGAGCAGTGGCTGCACCGCGGCATGTACCGTTAGCGAAATGGATGAACCTGTACGAGTCCTGAGCGGATCTGTTGCTGCTCTAAGAAGCAGTAGACTCATCGGCCCGTTATACGGCCTCAAAGTGTTCTCGACTACACTCGCTAATGACATCAATGACTTGCCGACAACCAGCCCGCACGGAAGTTACTTCGGAGCCACTCATAAAGTCTTGGAGTTACATCGATTCGAACGTAGCACACGGCACAGCAATGGCACATCGCGACAAGAGTTGCGCCGTCCTCGACAAAACCACTAGCGTTGCGTACGCAGATGTCTTGTGGACAACTGGAAGGCTAGACGAACTGGGCTGGGGTATGGTTACGCCGTAACAGGTAAGAGAATGCCGAAAAAGTGCTCGCTCGCCTTAACGAGCTTTCCAAACGAGTGTTCGTCTCCCAAGTATGGATGGCCAAAATCTACTCGGGCCTTGGCGAGAAAGATAAAGCATTCGAATCGCTGGAAAGGGCCTGTCGCCTATATAAAGATGAACCCTATGTTGGATCCGCTACGATCTGATCCAAGGTACGGTGCAATTCCTTCTGCGCTTGAATTTAAATGCGGTTTCGGTGAATTGATTCGTAAGCTCTTGAAAAGAATGCAGCCGACGATCGGACTTGAACCGATGACCTGCCGATTACGAATGCGTGGTGCCGGCTTCCGGCCTGTCCCATTTCAATGACTTAGCCGCCCGTTCAGGAGTGCGAGTCTGACTAAATGTCCGCCAGTCTCACGTCAACTGACACCTTAAATGACACCGCGGTCGACGCCACCGATCACAAGCATCGTGCAGCAGAAGTTGATGCGGCTCTCTTGGGTAACCTGTGCCCTACGCACCTCGCCATTTTTCAACTGCACCAGCCCGTGATATTCAGCCGTTCCCTCATTCCTCACGCGATGCGTTTTGGGATGGCTTGCATCGGCGCTGACCTCGACTCATCCGGTTCAAGGCGCTCGGCTTTCGTCCATTTTTGTCGCTGATCTTGCGATGCGACCAACCCTCCGGTGACTCTGACAAAGACCGAGTCAAGCGCATGGAGGTGAACGCGCACGTATTGGTTCTCGAACACCCAGTGGCGAAAGCGGCTTCGAGATAGTCGCTTGGCGCGGGCGTTGGCGGATGTGCCAGCGGTTTGGCCGGAACGCTGGCTTGTTTCTGTCAACAATAATGTTGTCCACCGGATCGGCCAGATTGACGAGCGAACGCACCGCCGGTTCGCCCCACCCCGCTTGTCCGGCAATGCTCGCGAGGGCCCCGTTCTGCCATCCAGTCGCGTGCTGTTCACGACGCTCGTCGTCAGTGGGATGATCACACGCCTTGGCCGGCCGTGCGCCGGAAGAGCTTCGCTCGGCTCGATCTGCAGTCGCACAACGCGGATGCGCGCATCCTCGTACACGACCTTTGCCGCCTTAGGCGCAACCGCGACGAGGTCCTAGCTCCAAGCCGGAATCATGGTGGTGATAACCAACACTGCAAGCACTACCGCCGCATTCAACAAACGCACAGTTTCTAATCTCCGGTCAGCGCACCAGAATTGCCAAATCATAGTACCCGAACAACACATTTGATTCTAATGAGCGGGTCGACGATCGGACTTGTACCGATGACCTGCCGGTCGTGGTTCAAATAGCTAAAAGGCTTGATTTTCAGCGGCTTCCGTGATGTCCAAGTGACCGGTAATACTCACTTTCACCCCGTTTGTTACCAAATTTGTTACCAAGTCCCGCACGAGTAGACGCTTTTACCGGCTGAGCGGGTGGAGCGTCGGGTGCCGGCAAAACCGCCCAACGAGGTGGCCACCGGGGTCGGAGGCAGAACTGGCCGCGCTGAACCGCAACATCAACCCTGAAAACCTTCCTTATAAGGGAAAAAGCAACAGCGAAGATTCAAAATCGGACATATAGGTGAGCACCGGGTTTGGCGTAGGTTTGAGCAGCGTCGGATCAGAAAATCGCCAAATCTGAGGAGTGGACGATGCTCGCCAAGAGCGAAGCATTGGCCGCCAATGGGCAGTTGTTGCAGGCACGAGATCTTGAACTACCTCCACACCAAACCGCCAACCGGCGCCTAATTTGAGGGCACACCGTTCACCACCGTTCAAGCGGTAGGGGTTGGGGCGATGATTGGCCACACGAATTCTGGCGAGAAAATTGTGTCATTAGCAATGGCGTATCGACGGGATACAATACTCCGGCCGGTCGCGTGGCTACGCGACTGGAACCGCGCAGAAGTGAATACACGACGCAAATTCCTGAAAACTGCCTCGTCTCTCGCGTTGGGCGCTTCCCTTCCCGAGGCCGTCCGCGCTGAGGGGAGGACTTCCGCCGCTCCCGGCGATGCCCAAACGGAACGCGTGTCTTTGACCGGGATATGGGAGTTTCGTTTAGACCCCGACCAGACCGGCGAGGCGAACGGATGGTCCCAGCCGGGGCATGATTCGGATGGTTGGGAAAGAGTAACCGTTCCGCACACGTGGCAAGTCGCTCAGGACTCAGCCGAATACTTCGGTAGGGCGTGGTATCGCCGCTGGTTTGAAGTGCCTCCGGACTGGAGTGAGCAAACCGTCAGGATTGAATTCGAAGCGGTGTATCACTCGGCCACAGTTTGGGTGAACGGAAATGAGGCAGGCAAGCATCTGGGGAAGGGATACACAGCTTTCGCGTTTGACATAACACGGTTTCTGCGCTCGGGCCCCGATAACGTCGTAGCCGTCAGGGTGAACTCGGATTTCGACTCGCGAATGCTGCCGCGAGGCCACTCGAGCGATTGGACCAACGACGGTGGCATTTACCGGCCTGCGAGTTTGCTGAGAACCCCGAAGGTGTATATCGAGCGCGTGGATGTGGACGCGGTTCCCGACACTCGAGCGGGTGTGGCAGCAATCGATATTTCCGTCGTGCTGGCTAACACCGGCGAGAGGCAATTTAAGGGTCAGCTGGTGGTCCATGTGGTGGAGGAAAGCACGGGTTTGACGGCCCTCGAAGAGAGCAAAGCAGAGACTGTCAGCATTGGCCCAGCGGCCACCATCAGGCACGATTTGCCGGCTCTCGAGATTGCCAACCCCAAATTGTGGCATTTTGACCATCCAAACTTGTACTTCCTCTCGGTTCGGATTGATGGCGGGGGCATTGCGCATGAGTTCATGACCACATTCGGCATCCGAAGTTTCGAAGTGAAGGATGGCTCGTTTTGGCTGAACGGGGAACGCGTGCGGCTGATGGGTGTGGAGCGCATGGCTGGGAGCAATCCGAAGTACGGCATGGCTGAGCCAACCTCATGGATCGAGCACGACCATGACGATCTGAAGCAGCTGAACTGCGTGTTTACCCGTGTCCATTGGCCGCAGGACAAGCGCGTTCTCGATTACTGCGACCGGCACGGCATCTTTATTCAGACGGAGGTGCCAACTTGGGGAGGGGATACGTTCAACGACATGAAGGACGAACCCGACCCGGAAATCATGGAGAACGGTCTCGAGCAATTGCGGGAAATGATCGCTCGCGACCGGAATCACCCGAGCATCTGTTCCTGGGGGCTATGCAATGAGATCAACGGGCAGAATCCGCCTGCCTATAAATTCGCGCAGCGTATGTATGAAGAAGCCAAGCGGATCGATCCCCGCCGCTTGCGTTCGTACGCGTCGAATTCCTTGGAGCGCGATCCCGGCAACGATGTCGCCAGGCTGATGGATTTTATTGAGTGTAATGAATATTACGAGAGCTGGTCTCCGGGCACGCTCGATGACCTGCGCCGCAACCTGGAGCAGATTCATCAAGCATTTCCTGATAAGCCGATCGTGATTTCGGAGTACGGTTGGTGCGCGTGCACACCCGATCGGCCCGAAGGAGACAAGCGCCGCATCCAAATTCTGCGCGACCACACCCGCATCTGCCGCGAAACCAGCTACGTCGCTGGATTGATTTTCTTCTGCTACAACGACTACCGCACGCACGTCGGCGACAAGGGGACGGGTGTGATGAAGCAGCGCGTGCATGGCGTCGTCGATCTGTTCGGCGCACGCAAGCCTTCCTATGCTGTGCTCCGCGATGAGTCGAGTCCGATCGAATCGATCGAGTGCCGTGGCAACCCGGCAGCATTCCAGGTGACCGTGCGCGTGCGCAACTCCGTTCCGGCATACACACTCGAGGGATACAAAGTGCGCGGGATTCTATATGGCTTCGCGAACATCCCGCTGGAGCGTCGCGAGGCCGTGCTTCCAGCATTGACGCCCAGCCAGGAGATATCCGTTTCACTCGAGTTCAAAGAAAGAGAAGGCGCAACACGAATCGAGTGTGAGGTGCTTCGTCCGACCGGATTCTCGGCGATGGCAAACGCCTGGACCCCGTAAGCCAACTTTAGATCGGAAACCGGAGATGTGGGTGAGAAAATCGGATAACCAAGGCGTAAGGGCTTGGGAAGAACAAGTCACCATCCCTACTTATCCGGAGCAAATTCCGGATAAGAATCCCATGTTCTTCGAGAAGCGCGTCTACCAGGGCAGCAGTGGGAAGGTATACCCCAATCCGATTACCGATCACGTCTCCCATGAAAAATCCAAGCGGGAATATCAAGCGGTATTTCTCGAAAACGAATATCTGTACCTCATGATTCTCCCCGCAATCGGTGGCCGAATTCACATCGGTCAGGACAAAACCAACGGCTACGACTTTTTTTATCGCCAGAACGTGATCAAGCCGGCCTTGGTTGGCTTGCTGGGGCCATGGATTTCAGGTGGACTAGAGTTCAATTGGCCGCAGCATCACCGGCCGTCGACGTTCATGCCGGTCGAGTACACCATCGAGCACAGCGAAGATGGGAGCTCTACCGTCTGGCTAAGTGAGCACGATCCCATGCTGCGGATGAAAGGTATGGTGGGTGTTTGCCTCCATCCGGGGAAGGCATACATCGAAGCGAAGGTCCGGGTCTATAACCGGACGCCGTTCATGCAGACATTTCTTTGGTGGGCGAACGTCGGCATTCGCGTGCACGATCACTACCAGGCATTCTTCCCACCTGATGTGACCTATGTGGCTGATCATGCCAAGCGCGCCATTTCTTCTTTCCCGATGGCCCGCAATTTTTATTACGGGATTGATTACAGAAAGGGCGTCGATATCTCCTGGTACAAGAACATTCCAGTGCCGACCTCCTACATGATCACGGAATCGAAATTTGACTTCTTCGGCGGCTACGATCACCAGAAGAACGCCGGCGTGATTCATTATGCCGATCATCACATTGCCCCCGGGAAAAAACTTTGGACCTGGGGCGACGCGGAATTTGGGTATGCCTGGGATCGGAATCTCACGGACGCGGATGGGCCCTACATTGAACTCATGGCCGGAATCTTCACCGACAACCAGCCTGATTTTTCCTGGCTACATCCATATGAAACCCGTACCTGGAGCCAGTTCTGGTGTCCGATTCAACAGATAGGCGCGGCAAAAAACGCAAACCGATTAGCTGCCGTCAATCTGGAATCGCTGGACGGAAAGCTGAAGGTCGGTGTCTGCGTGACGGAAGCGTTGGACAACGCGAAAATCCTCGTCAGCGCGGGCGGGAAAAATGTCCTTGAAGAAGTGTGTAACTTATCACCGGGGTTTCCGTTTATTCGAGAAGTTCCAGGCGGCGTGGGCGAAATCAGAGTGCTTTCGAGCGAGGGGAGAGAGATCATCCAGTACGCCCCGCCGGAAGTGCGGAAAACAAAGACTCTTCCCGAGCCCGCCACCGAGCCGGCTGCGCCCAAAGACATTTCCTCCACGGACGAGTTGTACATCACCGGCCTGCATCTGGAGCAGTACCGGCACGCAACCAGATATCCCGAACCGTACTGGGAAGAGGCACTGCGACGCGATCCGCTAGACAGCCGGTCCAATACTGCCCTAGGTCTGCTGAAGCTTCGGCGGGGACAATTTCCTGAAGCCGAGGCGCGCTTCCGGCGCGCCATTCAACGCCAGACAAAACGTAATCCCAACCCAGCGGATGGCGATGCATACTACTACCTCGGACTCGCGCTTCAGTTCGAGGAGCGACTGGAAGAGGCGTATGGGGCGTTTCGCAAGGCGACCTGGAATTACCCGTGGCAATCCGCGGCGTATTACCACCTCGCAGAGATCGAATGTCGCCGCCTTCAGTTCGATCGCGCGCTTGAGCATATGGAAGGTTCGCTCAAAGCCGACCCCGAGAACCTGAACGCGCGGAATCTCCGCACCGCGGTACTGCGGAGACTGGGTGCGTTCTCCGAAGCGACTGATTACGCGCGAGCAACTCAAGTTCTAGATCCGCTCGATACCTGGTCTGCGCATGAAATGGTCATGCTCAGCGGAAAGCTCGCGGATGGGGCGGCGCGCCCGACTTTGGCCGCGAGCCGCACGGAGACGCAACTGCACCTGGATCTGGCGCTGGACTATATGGCGGCCGGTTTCTGGGACGAGGCTGCGGATTTGCTGTCTAGGTATCGAAAGAACACAGGGCAGCAAACCTATCCTATGGTTCTGTACTTGCTTGGTTATTGCGCGCAGAAGAACGGTGATCGTGAGCGGGCTCTCGCATATTGGTCTGAGGCGGCTACCGTGCCGTCGGATTATTGTTTCCCGGCCCGAATCGAAGAGATGATCGTGCTAGAAGCGGCTCTCGCGGCAAATCGCTCGGATGCTCGTGCACACTACTACCTCGGAAACTTGTTCTACGACAAGAAGCGGTACGAAGAAGCCATCCGCGAGTGGGAAGCGAGTGTGCAACTGGACCCATCCTTTGCCATTCCCTGGCGGAATCTCGGAATGGCATACTTCAACGTCAGCAAGGATGACAAGAAAGCCCTCTCTGCCTACAACCGTGCATTCGCAGCCAATCCTAATGATGCACGTCTGCTTTATGAAAATGATCAATTGCGCAAGCGCACCGGTGTCCACGCCTTGCAGCGGCTTGAGCACTTAGAAGGCCGTCGGGATCTGGTGGCGGAACGCGATGATCTTACTGTGGAACTCATCACGCTGCTGAACCAGACTGGCCGTTCAAAGCAGGCATTAGAAATGCTGTTGTCGCGGAGATTTCATCCGTGGGAAGGCGGCGAGGGCCTGGTGTCAGGCCAATATGTCTGGGCTCACATCTTGTTAGGCCGGAATCTTCTCGAGGCGGGCGAAGCGCAAGAAGCACTGTCACAGTTTGCGGCAGCGCGGGAGTATCCGCAGAATCTGGGTGAAGGCAAACATTTGCTGACCCGCGAGACCCATCTGGACTATTTCTCCGGGCTGGCTCTCTCGCAGCTGGGCCGTGAAGACGACGCGCGTAAGTACTGGGCGCTTGCCGCTCGGGAAGAGAGCGTGGTCACATGGCTCAGCTACTACCGCGCAATGAGTTTCAACCGTCTGGGCAGGGAAGTGGAAGCCACCAGAGTCCTGAACGAAATGCGCGCTTTTGCCGAGAAGCAGATGATCGCAGAGGTGAAGATCGATTACTTTGCCACGTCGCTGCCGAATCTACTGCTATTCGAGGATGACCTCCCGAAGAGAAACCAAGTGGAGTGTCTTTTTCTGCTCGCGCTCGCTGAACTTGGATTACGCAACCCAGTCCGCGGGCTAGAACTGCTCCGAGAAGTGCGCTCGCTCGATTGCAACCACATGGCCGCGCACATGGAATTTGAGGCCATCAAGCGCATGTCTTCGACAGCCAGCGTCCGCCCTAACCCCTGCTGAGAACCGTATGATCAACGCCACGGGTGATCAGGTCGCGACCACCGCCGCTAAGGCACGTTTTGCGATCGCATACATTTATGGCATTTCTGGGGTGGCAGCGCTCGGCGGATTGCTTTTCGGCTATGACTGGGTCGTCATCGGCGGCGCCAAGCCCTTTTATGAGAAGTTCTTCGGATTGACCGACCCCTCGCAGCAAGGCTGGGCGATGAGTTGTGCCTTGGTCGGCTGTCTGGGTGGAGCCCTTGTCTCGGGTTGGTTAAGCGATCGATTCGGGCGTAAGCGCCTGCTGATTACAGCGGGGCTCGTCTTTGCTGTTTCCTCGATGGGCACTGCCACGGCTTCGTCGTTTGCCGCATTCGTGCCCTGGCGGATCATGGGGGGATGGGCCATTGGAATGGCATCGAGTCTTTCGCCCATGTACATCGCCGAGGTGGCGCCCGCGCAGTTCCGAGGCAAGTTGGTCTCTCTCAACCAACTGACGATTGTGATCGGCATTCTCCTGGCGCAGTTGGTCAACTGGCTTATCGCCGAACCGGTTCCAGCCAACGCAACCGCGCAGCACATACTGCACTCGTGGAATGGGCAAGTGGGATGGCGATGGATGTTTGGGGTGACCGCCATTCCCTCCCTGCTCTTTCTTACGGCAATGTTTGCGGTACCCGAAAGCCCGCGATGGCTGGCGAAAAAAGGCGCGCGGGAACTCGCGAAGAGGGTGCTGTCCCGTATCGGCGGTGAGGACTATGGAGTTGCCGCATTGCGGGAGATTGAAGCTACCGTATCCCAAGATGCTTCCCGAGCAGAGTTGCGAATGTTGCTTGACCACCGCATGTACAAGCCTCTGCTGCTCGGAATTGTGCTGGCGGTGCTGCAGCAGTGGTGCGGGATCAATGTGATTTTCAACTACGCCGAAGAAGTTTTCTCCGCCGCCGGCTACGGCGTTTCACAGATCCTGTTCAACATCGTGGTTACCGGCGCCGTGAATCTCCTGTTCACTTTTGTGGCCATTGGGGTTGTGGACCGCTACGGCCGGCGGGTTTTGATGCTCGCTGGTGCCGCGGGTCTGGCCATCATCTATACATGCCTCGGAGCGTTCTATTACGCCCACCACCACGGAGTTCACATGCTGGTATTTGTTGTGGCCGCGATCGCATGCTACGCAATGTCGCTGGCCCCGGTCACTTGGGTGATCATCTCAGAAATTTTTCCCAATCAGGTTCGCGGTGCGGCAGTATCGGTCTCAGTAACGGCGCTGTGGATCGCGAGCTTTATCCTGACCTACACCTTCCCTCTTCTTAACCATACGCTCGGTGCTGCCAAGACTTTCTGGATCTACGCTGCGATTTGTGTGGCGGGATTTCTGTTCATCCACATCCGTTTGCCTGAAACGAAAGGTAAGACGCTCGAAGATATCGAGCATTTGTGGGATTGAGTCGCACTTCTTGTCCTGGAATCGTTATTTGAGTCCTCCACATGCTTAAACACGAACTGGTGCAGCAGGTCATTGTTTTCTGATGTGAGCGGGAGCGGTGATCGCCCGTCACTCATTCAGTGCAACGACGACAAGCTCAGTGTCCTCAAGTGGAATTTAGAAGCCGCCAACACCGCCGGAGCCCGTCACTTTTGTGGGGAAGCCCATTCTCAGGTTTACATCAGCCGATGGTTCGAGTCGGTATGTTCCCCACCTAAGCCCGACGTTACAAGATCGCTGTCCGCGAAATCATAATCGAATCCGCGGAAAAGAACAGTGCGGATTTAAGGTGACCTGGGTGCAGTTGGCCGGCCCGTCTTCCCCGCAAATCCTCAAGGCGTAACCCCTTGTTTCTATTCGGCAAGAACCCACTCAACAGCGGTATCACAGGTGGAGATTGGCTCATGTTGAACCTCTACCTACACTTGGAGTAAGTGTTTTGCCCGGCCGCTAATCTACCTTCCCGCCTCTTTTTGTGAACTTGCTAAGAAGGAATTCCTGGGCAAGGCTGGCGCCGATGCGTTCAGCCATGCCTATGGCAAAATTCCCGAATACCAGCCCTGCGCCGCGATCCGCACGCGGATAATAGAGATTCGCAATGGCCGACGACGCCAGAACTCCGCCGACGGTGGAGTAGTTCGGCCCCCAACTCCCATTGTCATTCTTGCTAAAAAACGGACTCGAAACGGCATGTCGAATTCGCGAACCGGTCGTGCCAGTTCCCTGATAAAAGTAGCGAGGATCCTGGTGTAGCAGCGACGGCAGGACGGCGCCGCCGATCATGATGTCGGTAAAACCGTCCGCGGCAACTACACCAACGCGTTTGCCATAGGCGTCCCAGCCCTGTCCGAACTTGGGAGTGTTCCCCGCTTGCTTGGCGCCAGAAACAAAGAGCACTCCGGCAGCAGTAACCGGGTCAGTAGCAACCTTTAATGCCAGCCCAAATTTCATCTTCGGGGTCAGGGCTTCAGCATTATGGTCGTAAGCCACATAGAAATTCGGGACGATGCCGAATACTCTCTGCTTTTCCTCTAGCCTGATTTGCTCGGCGGCGACCTGAACAGGATCGTAATGAACATTGACTGTAGTCTCCACTTCAATTCGCAGTTCAATGTCGGAGATTATTTTGTACTGAGCCGGCTGCAGAGTGATTGTGGGTGATTTCCACTCGGCAAAGTCCTTGGCGCTAACGGTGACCTGGTATGGAATTCCCGGGCTGACAGTCTGAAACGAGAAGAATCCGGTCTCAGATGTCACCTGCGTACGGTCATCATTCCCGTCGCGGTCCCTGAGAACAACAGTCGCGGCCGGTACAGTGTCACCGTTGACATCGAGGACTGTGCCGATAATTGTCCCCGGCATCATGTTTGGCGGTCGAAAATCCTGCGCCATTGCCTGTATTGAAGCCGCCACACCAACAACTGTGGCAACTGCACAACCGATACGAAAGTGTCGAAACATAACAGCTTGCCCTCTGCGCGTGATCCTTCGTCGGTATACGGAAGGCACCCTACATGCCAAAGGGAGGAATTCGTAAGTCGTTGAGTTTGTGGCACTGGAGTGAAAGCCGTCGGTTTGAGAATCGACATTTGTCGAAGGCAGTTCGACATCTGCCAAATGGCTGAGAGTTACGCTCGAAAGCGCCCCTCCCGAAAAGCTCTAGTGTCAAATTCCGGCACGAGTTCGACAGGTGAGCCAGAGATCCCAATCCTCTGATCCGCTAATGAGAGACAAAGGGAAGGTCAACGTGCATGGCGAAGTTTGCGTGTGGTGCGGACCATGTGACTCTGACCGCAAGTTCGTGCGAAGACTCACCCAAACGAGGTACGCAGAACTCAATCTCCAGGGGTAGCAGAAAATCACTGCATCAGGAGATGTGGCGGGTTTTGGCTGGTCGCAAGAATGTAGTTGGGGCAGCGGATTTCAGAGTAACCCTTGTCCGCGATTCATAGGAAGTTGAGCGTTTTCGAAAGCTGTAGAGTACAGTGGAGCGCTCAGACAGGAGAATTCATGGCTGCGGCTCCGACCAAGTTTCGCATCGATGTCGGGATTCAGAACCTGCTCCAGAATTCAAATGGCCGGAAACCGATTCCGGTTGTGTCGAAGGCGCTCTCGCTCCCGAAACCGGTGTTTCCGCAATATCCAGACAAATTGAACGACCCTGGTCCGGAAAAGCCACCGGACGGGAACAGGAAATGGGGCTTCCATCCGATCTATCGCGCAATGCGGGGCTGGCTTTACCCGTACATTAGATCGCGGGTCTTGGCGGGCGACTTCCATCCGATAACGTCGTACTTGTTCCTCGAATACAAGTGCAACCTGGACTGCTGGTATTGCTGGTCATTTGCAGGCTGGAGACTTTCTCCGACGAGCCTCTGCGGACGGCGGTTAAGTACCATGAAAAGCGAGCCGGAATGGTGCTCGATCTCGAGGAGAAGGTTGCGGATGTGGTCAAGAAGCTGAAAGGCCGCGGCTTAGCCAGCCCATACTGGCGTTCCTTCGTAGTTGCGCGGATCAATCCCCTCAGATGGATCAAAGGGGAACCGCCAGCGCTCGAAGACCTGCTGAAGACCATGCGCGAGCGTGCGCAAAATTCAATGTTGAGAAATCAGGCCTCAGGATCTATCGGGCGCTGCAGGACCGGCTGACGATGAGGGCTAGCAGGGACCTGTTTACGCATCAAGGTCGCAGCTAAGACCATGGCTGTTAAAGATGGGAGCACCTCTTTCCAACCGCGTGTCTTGAGCCCACAATCAGGATTGACCCAGATCTGTTCTGGATCGAGAACCTCAGCGGCTCGATCCAGCAGGCTCTCAATCTCCTCAACCTTGGGGACGCGTGGAGAGTGTATGTCATAAACTCCGGGACCGATCGCATTGGGATATCGAAAGCTGACAAATGCCTCAAGCAACTCCATGCGCGAACGGGAGGCCTCGACCGAGAGCACATCAGCATCCATGGCCGCAATCGACTCGAGAATGTCCTGGAACTCCGAATAGCACATGTGCGTATGTATCTGGGTTTCATCGCGCACGCCCGAGGATGCAAGGCGAAACGCCTCTACCGCCCAGCTGAAATACTCGCTCCAATCTTCGCGACGGAGCGGGAGTCCTTCGCGGATGGCAGGCTCGTCGATCTGGATGACTTTGATTCCAGCCTTCTCCAAGTCCTCGACCTCGTCGCGGATCGCCAATGCGATCTGTCGGCAGGTGATCGCCCGAGGTTGGTCATCTCTGACGAACGACCACTGCAGTATGGTGACCGGTCCAGTCAGCATTCCCTTCATCGGGCGCGAGGTGAGAGACTGTGCATAGGAGGACCACCTCACGGTCATCGGCTTCGGCCGCCAAACATCGCCAAAGATGACCGGCGGTTTTACCGCCCGTGAGCCATAGCTCTGGACCCATCCATGCTGGGTGAAGGCGAATCCTGCGAGCTGCTCGCCAAAATATTCGACCATGTCATTGCGCTCGAATTCTCCATGCACCAATACATCCAGGCCTAATTCTTCTTGAATACGCACTGTTCGAGCGATTTCGGTGCGCAGGAAAGCTTCGTAATCAGCAGTTTCACGCTTTCCATGTTTCCATTCCGACCGAGCAGCACGCACTTCTTTGGTTTGAGGAAAAGAACCAATACTCGTGGTTGGGAAAATGGGGAGCTTGAGAGTCGTGGCCTGCTGTTGCCGCCGTTCTGGGTAGGGACTGCGACGGCGGGTCATTTTCGGATCAATCGTTCGGAGGCGCTGTGCGACAGCCGGGTTGTGAATCTTTGGCGAAGAGCCACGGCTGGCGGTTGCGGCACGGCTCGCCGCGAAGATTCCCTCGACTTCCTGTGCCTTTCCAATAGCTCGAAGCGTAAGCGCCTTGATTTCGACTAGCTTCTTCTTGGCAAAAGCCAGCCAGCCTTTGAGCTCTGGATCAATTTCACGCTCGATGTCCAGGTCCACCGGAACGTGCAGCAGGGAACAAGAGGGACCAACCATCACGCGTTCTTGCCCGAGCTGATCAACAGCCCGCTCGATTAACGTGAAATCGCGATCCAGGTTGGTGCGCCAGATATTGCGCCCATCCACTACGCCCAGCGACAAGCTCACGTCTGCGGGCGCTCGCTCCAGAACTGTCTCAAGCTGTTCGGGTTGCCGCACCAAGTCCAGGTGCAAAGCTGCTATTGGGAGTGAGAGAGCGGTGCGAAGATTGTTGCGCAGGCCTCCAAAATAGGTGGCGACAAGCAGGCGCAGTCCGACAGCACTCAGTCGCTGGTATGCAGTGCGAAAAGCTCCATGTGCTTCTTGTGGCAGATCCAACACGAGACAGGGTTCATCGATTTGGACCCAATTCGCACGTGCCTTCTGAAGCAACCTCAATATTTCTTCATAAATCGGAAGAAGTTTTTCCAGGAGTTTCAGTTGCTCTCCAGGGCGGCCATTTTCCATTTTGCCCAAAAGCAGGAATGAAACCGGCCCTAGAAGAACCGGCCGTGTGTTAACACCCAAGGATTTTGCTTCGCGAAACTCCTCAACTGGTTTCGTGGATCCAAGCCGGAATTCTTGTCCCAGTACAAACTCGGGAACGATGTAGTGGTAGTTCGTGTCAAACCACTTGGTCATCTCCATTGCTGGAATATCCAGACCGGCGCCGCCGTTTTGGAGGCCGCGCGCCATTGCAAAATAAAGTGGTAACCCGGCAAGCTCATTTGTTGCGCGAAAGCGAGAGGGGACCGCATCCACCATCACACTCGTATCCAGTACGTGGTCGTAAAGCGAGAAATCATTGCTGGGAACGTGATCCACGCCAAGATCGCTTTGCAATTTCCAATGACGTGCTCGTAGTTCAGAGGCGGTCCTTTCGACCTCAGCCTGCGAACTCTTGCCGGCCCAGTAGCTCTCAATGGCCCATTTCAGTTCGCGCTGGGCTCCTAGTCTGGGAAATCCGAGATTGGTTGCCAACACCATGCTTAACTTCCTTACCGCTGAATTGTGGGACTCTGGAATTTTGGTACCGCTGTTGGGCGGCCTCGCTTATTGAGAGCGACCAACACGAAACGGCCGCGCGTACATAAACGTCTCCTGCCCGATAAGAGTTCCTCGGCGAACAACTTCACTTCCACAGTCATGGAACTCTTGCCTACCGTGACGACCCGTGCCACTAATTCGACGAGCTGTCCTTGGTGGACCGGGGTATGAAAATCCACCCGTTCTGAACGTGCAGTTACGACTGTCAAACGACAATACCGCGAGGCGGCAATGAATGCCGCCTGGTCCATCAGTCGAAGCGCATGGCCACCGAACAGCGTCCCGTAGTGGTTGGTCTGGTCTGGAAATACCATCTCCACGATCCGTGTTTCGTCTGCCCCCGTTCCTCTAGAACTCTTCATGAAAAGCAACCTCCCCCGTCACTGCCACTTGGTAAGCTGACACTCGACGCTCAAAAAAGTTGGTCAGCTCTTGAACATCTTGCAGTTCCATAAATGAGAAGGGATTGCGCGAATGGTAGAGAGGATCGAACCCGAGTGCGCGCAGCCTGCAGTCGGCAACATATTCGAGATATTGGCGCATGTCTGCGGTGGATAGACCTGCCACGCCCAGACTTAAAACATCTTCGGCGAATGACATCTCGCATTCGACGGCCTGTTCGAGCATCGCCTTGACCTCTTCCGCCAACCCGGCGTCAAACAAATCTGGTGCTTCCTTCCGTACTGTCGCAATCACCTTCAGAGCGAAATCGATGTGACAGCTCTCGTCGCGAAACACCCAGTTGGTCCCCGCAGCCAGGCCTTGCAGGAGACCCCGCGAGCGTAGGAAGTAGACATAGGCGAACGCGGCAAAGAAGAATAGGCCCTCAATGCAACAGGCAAAGCAGATCAAGTTCAGCAGAAACAGGCGTCTCTCTTCATCGGTACAGATCGATTCGAGTTGTTGAATCGAATCGCTCCAGCGAAAACAAAACTGCGCCTTCTTGTGAATCGACGGAATGTTATCGACGGCAGCGAAGGCGGCGGCACGCTCCCGTGCATCCGGGACGTAGGTATCGAGAAGCGTCAAATAAAACTCGACATGCTGCGCCTCTTCAAACAGCTGACGCGAGAGGTACATGCGCGCCTCGGGCGAATTGATGTGTTTGTAAAGATTCAGCACCAGGTTGTTGCCAACGATGGAGTCGCCCGTGGCGAAGAACGCGACGAGACGTTTCACCAGGTGTCGCTCGGCATCGGTCATTCTTTCGTGCAGGTCGCTCACATCTGTCGAAAGATCCACTTCCTCGACCGTCCAAGTGTTTTTGATGGCGGCCTTGTACATGTCATAGAAAGCCGGATATTTCATCGGACGCAGGGTGAGGTTCATTCCCGGATCGAGGATCATCTTTCGTCTCCTTTATCTATTGGCATGCTTCACAGGCTTCGGGATTGTTTAAAGAACACGCAACCGCGTTAGCAGTGGTCACTGCCGCGGTTGTGGTCTTGGCGATCTCGGTCGCAGGCCGAGAACGCAGATAGTAGGTTGTCTTCAACCCCTTCTTCCAGGCGTGCAGGTACATCGAAGACAGCTTGCCAATATTGGGCGTCTGCACGAACAGGTTTAGCGACTGGCTTTGGTCGATAAAGGGACCGCGGTCTGCAGCCATGTCGATGAGGGAACGCATGGGGACTTCCCATGCAGTGCGATAGATTTGACGGATTTCTTCTGGAATCTCGGTGATGGCCTGGATCGATCCCTCCGCCAGTTTGATCCGGTTTCGCATCGTCTCGGTCCACAACCCGAGGGCTTTCAGGTCTGCAACCAGGTATCGGTTGACTTGAAGAAAGTCGCCCGACAGCGTCTCGCGCTTGAACAGGTTGGAGAGCTGCGGCTCAATGCATTCATAGACACCAAGAATCGAAGCGATCGTGGCCGTCGGGGCAATGGCGATCAGGAGAGAATTCCGCAATCCGGCGTTCTTAATCCGCGTTCGCAATTGTTCCCAGCGAGCGCTGTCCTCCGGCAGAATGTCCCACTCGTCAAATTGCAGCCTGCCCCGGGCCGCGCGCGTTTCTGCAAACGCTGGATGCGGCCCCGACTCGCCCGCCAGATCGCACGAGGTGGACAAAGCGTGGAAGTAAATTTCTTCTTGGATTTTTCGTGAGAGCCGGCGTGCTTCTGCTGAGTCGAAGGGCAGATGAAGGAGGAAAAACACATCCTGCAGGCCCATGATGCCGAGCCCCACCGGTCGCCAGCGTGAGTTGGATTGGCCCGTGGCCGCAATCGGGTAATAGTTGATGTCGACT
>Ga0126373_10000776_pt1 | contig 21536 bp, 18 predicted proteins | sample PanSoiMetPlot_11_FD_92545 | JGI IMG/M metagenome (GOLD analysis project Ga0126373, IMG submission 92545) | Tropical forest soil microbial communities from Panama - MetaG Plot_11 | ecosystem: Environmental > Terrestrial > Soil > Tropical forest > Bulk soil | place: Panama | collected 2016-02-17 | reverse complement strand
TTCATACTGTAGTGACGTATCGGGGCTGCTCGTTTCGCGTGGAATCTAATTTCCCACCCAGAGAGGCAGGGCGGTGCGGGCACATTCTTCAAGCCATTCCTGGTCGTACGTGGGAAATGCATTTGCCCGCCCGCTTTCCACATCGATTGTTCCCATCTGAGAGCGTATTTGCGAACGCGGTCGAAGCCAGCTGTTTCGCGCGGTCGATGCGATTTCCGGGTCCCGAAACAATTGCTCGAATTTGTTGCAAAGTTTCCTGCACGGCCGTTGAATTTGTTCCAGAGACCGGCTTCAACTCGAGCGCGACCGCAGCATGCTCAGGACCATGGCGATCTGCCCGGAATGATAAATGGTGTGCTGTACGATGCCTGGAAAAAGCGTTTCGTAAGGATAGTTGCGTCCGGGAACCTGCTTGCTCAGGTCTGCATCAGGAAAATTCCTTATCCGCTCTTCGAGCCCATCGCGGCTTTTGTTCCAGCGCGCTACTAGTTCGTTCCAGGGGATCGGCGGCTCGGCCCATTCCTTTTCTGCATCCCAACGCGGCAGCGGAGTGCTTTCGGAGGCCTCGCGGATCCTTTCATTCCAAAGAAGCAGATGCTGAAGCAGCGTTGAAATGGAATGTGCGCCTGGAGTCGGAGGGGTGACGGCCTCTTCCGGCGACGTCTTGAGGATCAGCTCCGCAAGGGTAGGTCCATACCACGCGCCCTTAATGGTCACGGCGCGGTAAGAATCGGCGATTTGCTGGGTTTGCGTCATGTTTGGCATCCTTTGAGGTTTCTGCTTAGAACGGCTGACCAGTATAAAGCCAAAGCAGAAGGCAGAAAGCAGAAGGCAGAAAAGAGAAAGAGGGGGAAGCGGGCTAGATGGCCTTCAGGCCTACCTCGCCGTCTTGTTTGGAGCCGGGTTTGCCGATCCAGACCACGCTGCAGCGGATGGCGTTCAGTTCATCATCGCCGGGGATGACCTCGACGAGTTGCCCGGGCCGGAGCCGCGGGCCGCCCCGAAGGCGAAACCCTTCGGGAGACCGATCCACAATGAGGCAAGGAACACGTTGCGGGTGCGAACCGAGATTCACGACCACGCTGGCTCCTTTTCTCAAGGCCATGCGTTTGGAGCGGCGGCCTTCTCGCCCTAGGAAGGTGGGCACGGTCTTGTCCTCAACGGAGTTTTTCACAATACACTCATTATGGGAGAAGTGCCATAACAGGAATGCATCAGGTAAATACCTGCGATGTGTGCGCGGAGTAAATAGAAACTGGTGATAAGAACTAACTGGGGCGACGTGATATCCTTGGAACCGAGTTGTGGTGGACTTCAATGTATCTGCGGTTTGCAGTTTCCACGATTGATCCGGCGTCGAAAGTATCCTTGGGCATATTCCACGCTGCCGCGTGACTCCTTGCCCCCTGCGTTCTTTCCAGCCATGAAGAGGTCTGACTGAACGAGCTAACGGACTGGTTCAGCGAAAATCTGGAGAGGCCAACACGTTTCCGGAGATCGCGTAATCCGCGCGGAGAGGATATTGGTGTGTGTTGGTTCAAAGACACGGCAAAGGAACACATCGCGAAAGCGCGCGAGATGTCCTGCATCCTAGGGCAAAACAATATTCACGTGCGGGTGATCAAGACGCAGCGGCCCGGATATGTCGTCTACGAAGACGAATACCAGGTTGTGGCGGAGCCGTTTGCCGATCTCGATCTATGAGGCTCCCGGATGGGTGTAGCTGCGTCTGCTACAATCGTTGGTTTCCATTCTAAGAGGAGATGCGCTGAAACATGTCCGCAAAGATCACCAATGTTCATGCACGACAGGTACTGGACTCGCGCGGTAATCCCACGGTTGAGGCTGATGTTTACATTGGAGCGGACGTGCGCGGGCGCGCAGCCGTTCCATCAGGGGCTTCGACCGGCGAGCATGAGGCTCTCGAACTGCGCGACGGAGACAAGTCGAAATACCTTGGCAAGGGCGTGCTAAAGGCGGTTGCCAACGTCAATGGAGAAATCGCCAAGGCGGTTGTGGGGATGGATGCCGCGGACCAGCGCTCGCTCGACAAAAAAATGATCGAGCTGGATGGTACGACGACGAAGTCACGGCTTGGCGCCAACGCGATTCTGGCTGTTTCCATGGCGGCTGCACGAGCCGCGGCAGAAGCGCAGGGCATTCCACTATACAAATACCTGGCGCTCTATTCCACGGACACTGCGGCGAATCTGCTGCCTTGCCCAATGATGAACATTCTGAACGGCGGAGCTCACGCGGATAGCTCGGTGGATTTCCAGGAATTTATGGTGATGCCCGTGGGCGCGCCGAAATTCTCGGAAGGGTTGCGGTGGGGCGTGGAAGTGTTCCACGCACTCAAGACGGCGCTGAAAAAGCACGGCTATTCGACAGCCGTGGGCGATGAAGGCGGCTTTGCGCCGAGCTGCAAGTCGAACGAAGAAGCGATTCAGATTGTACTGGAGGCGATTGCCGCGGCCGGCTATAAGCCGGGAGAGCAGGTGAGCATCGCGTTGGATCCGGCGTCCAGCGAATTTTTCGACAAGGCCAGCGGGAAGTACGTGTTCAAGAAGTCGGACAAGTCGGCACACACCAGTGGCGAAATGGCGGCATATTGGACGAAGTGGGCGGAAAAGTATCCGATTGTGTCGATTGAGGACGGTATGGCGGAAGACGATTGGGCGGGGTGGAAATCGTTGACGCAGAGCATTGGCGCTAAGTCATCCCGCCAAAAAATCCAGTTGGTGGGCGACGACCTATTTGTCACAAACACAGAGCGGCTGGCGCGTGGGATTAAAGAAGGCATAGCGAACGCGATTCTCATCAAGCTGAACCAAATTGGCAGCGTGACCGAGACAATTGACGCTATCGAGCTGGCGCGCAAGTCCGGGTATCACTCGATCATTTCGCACCGTTCGGGGGAAACAGAGGACACGTTCATTGCTGACCTTGCCGTGGCGACCGGAGCGGGACAGATTAAGACGGGCTCGGCCAGCCGCACGGACCGCGTTGCGAAATACAATCAGCTATTGCGCATCGAGGAAGAACTGGGCGCCTCGGCGCAATTCAACGGAAAGGCTGTGCTGGGCTGAAGCGCACAGAGACCCAGAGAAGCTAGGTTTGCGTGCTCGACCTGTGCTTCCGTGATACAGATTCGATCTTTGTCGTCCAAATTGGCCCGGTACCATTGACAGGGGACGGGATTCCCTCTAGCATGCGGGACGGTCGCCCACCTTCAATTCTGATCCGTCGTCAATTGAGAGAGCTTTTCTTCAGGAGTTCAACATGGTTAAGGTCCTGCAGTGCAACGATCTCGTCCCTGGATGCAAGTTCGAAGCGCGCGGCATTTGTGACGAGGAAGTGATCGCCGATTTCGCAGACCATATCTCAACGGTCCACAACATGTTCGAAATTTCGGACGAGATATTAGTGATGATTGGCAAAGCGATTCACGAAGAGATGCGCCCTCGCGTACGATTTGCCCGAGCTTGATTATTCTCCCCAACATCTGAAACACGACACAGAGGGAGTTTGTAGCCTCTGTTCTGCGAAAGAGTGTCTGAATTGCTGGATTACAAGCCGGGCCCATAGTACCGGTAGTGGCCGGTAATCTTCCAAGCGAATAAGACATCTTCCCGCCTCGGTCCCTGGCCGATGTTGTGGACAATCATGTGACGGCCGCCTTCTGCCGATTTTTCGTCAACAACAATTCCAATGTGCGGCACGTTGCCGCCAAGATCCCATGTGACAATGTCGCCGGGCAAATAGTCTGCCGGGTTTTCCGTGACCGCCAGAGATTCCCCTTTGCGGCTGAAAAACACCATCAGGTTGGGCACGCGGCGGTGGTCGATGTTCGTGTCCGGACGCGCCGCAAGCCACCTCCGCTGCCCCGGATATGCAGAGAAGTTGCTTTCCATGTCCTCGTGGACTTCTTTTTGGAGGTCGATTCCAACGGCGCGGTAAGAACGAATGACTTCGTCGGTGCAGACGCCGGTGTCTTGGGATACATCGCCGCCGGGATAAGGGATGCGAACGTATGCCGGGTCGTAGCGCACGATGTGCTGCGTTCTTTCTTCTGCGGCGGCCACGAATTTCCTTAGGAATTGCTCGCGTGCGCTGGGGTTGGGCTTCTGTGTTTGAGCAAAAGATGAGGCGATAAGCGTCAGAGCGGCGGCGATGGTGACGAGAACAACGCGGAACCAAATCTGCCTGAAGGAGATGCGCATCCTCAAATTCTACTGGAGTTTGATGATATTGTGACGGCTTCAGCGTCAGCGATAAGATTTCACAGTTCCCATGAGTCAGGCTGGCAAATCGCGCGAGCTAGAGAACGCTTTGCGCATTCGAATTCGAATGGCCGAACCCAAGGATGTTGAGCTCCTGGCGCGGTTGATCAATGCGGCGTTTGTTGCGGAACAGCCGTTCATCGAGGGAGAGCGCATCGATCCGAAGGGCGTTCGCGAGTACATGAAAAAAGGAAAATTCCTGGTAGCCGAGGATGCGTCAGGGCTTGTGGGATGCGTTTACGTTGAGTTGCGTGGCGAACGAGGATACTTGGGCTTGCTGGGAGTTGCCCCAGCGCGACAGGGAACGGGGTTGGGCCGCAAATTGATGGACGCGGCGGAGAACTATTTTCGTGCAGCGGGATGCCGGGCGATTGATTTGCGCATTATCAGCCCTCGAACGCCGCTTCCTGCGTTTTACCAGCGTATGGGCTACACACAAACAGGGACGGCTCCGCTTGCGCCGGATGTGCCGGTCAAGGTGCCGTGCCACTACATCCTGATGTCGAAACAGCTCAATGACTCGCGGCTAGTGGCTCGTGCCTCACTCGAGTTGCCATAAAGCCGGGGCGAGGCCGCTTCCAGGTGACTCTCTCCTTTTCAATGTACGCCGGTTTCAGGCAGAATACGGGCGCTTGTTTAAGGGGGAAATCGTGTTTCGTCGAACTGTGCTTGCCTCGATTCTTTTTGCTTCGCTCTCCTTTGCGCCTGCTGGAAGTCATGTCGTTGCCCAAGAGCGGCCGCTGTACGGCTATTCGGCCGAATCTTCACAGGCCGAACGCCAGTGGGAAGAGAAGCTACGCGCCATTCCGAGTCCAGACAACATGCGCGCGTACATGAAACTGCTTTCGGCGCGTCCCCATCATGTCGGGTCGCCTTACGACAAGCAGAACGCGGAATGGATTCTTGGGAAATTCAAGGAGTTTGGGCTGGACGCGCATATTGAACAGTTCGACGTTTTGTTCCCCACGCCGAAAGAGCGACGCGTGGAACTAGTCGACGGCGGGCCGAAATTTACCGCCAAGCTGCAAGAGCCAGCCCTGTCGGTGGACCCAACTTCGAATCAACAATCGGAACAGCTGCCTACATATAACGCGTATTCGATTGACGGCGACGTAACGGCTGAACTCGTCTATGCGAACTACGGCGTACCGGAAGACTACGAGCAGCTGGAGCGCATGGGCGTGTCGGTAAAAGGCAAGATTGTGATTGCGCGCTATTACCATTCCTGGCGCGGGATCAAGCCAAAAGTCGCAGCCGAGCACGGCGCCGTGGGATGCCTGATCTTTTCTGACCCGCACGAGGATGGCTTCTACCAGGGCGAAACGTTTCCGACAGGACCCTATCGTCCGCCGGATGGAGTTCAGCGCGGGAGTGTGGCGGACATGCCGCTTTACCCGGGCGATCCGTTGACGCCAGGGGTAGGCGCCACGAAAGACGCCAAGAGATTGAAAGTGGAGGATGCGCCGACAATCACGAAAATTCCCGTGCTGCCGATTTCTTACGGCGACGCGCAGCCGCTGCTGGCGGCTTTGACGGGACGGGTTGCACCGGCGGAATGGCGTGGCGGTTTGGGCATCACGTATCGCGTGGGGCCGGGTCCGGCGAAAGTGCATCTGGTGGTGAAGTCCAATTGGGAGCCGCTGAAGACCTTGTACGACGTGATCGGCAAAATTCCCGGCTCGACTTTTCCGGACGAATGGGTGATTCGCGGAAACCATCACGACGGCTGGGTGAACGGCGCGGAGGATCCCATCGCAGGCCAGATTTCGTTGCTCGAGGAGGCGCGCGCGATGGGCGAACTGGCAAAAGCCGGGTGGAAGCCGAAGCGCACCATCATTTATTGCGCATGGGACGGAGAAGAGCCGGGCCTGCTGGGCTCAACGGAGTGGGCGGAGGAACATTACGACGAATTGCGCCTGCATGCTGTGGCGTACATCAATTCGGACACAAACGGGCGCGGGTATTTCAACGTGGAGGGGTCGCACACCCTGGAAAAACTCGTCAATGATGTGGCGCGCGATGTCGCCGATCCGGAAACGAAACTCAGCATTTGGAAGCGTAACCAGCTTCGAGAAATCGCCGGCGCCAAGACCTCGGAGCAGCGGGAAGAAATCCGCAAGCGCGCGGACCTGCGAATTCCGGCGCTGGGCTCGGGTTCCGACTACACTGCGTTTTTGCAGCATGACGGAGTTGCCTCGCTAAATATCGGTTTCGGCGGAGAAGATGGCGGTGGAATCTACCACTCGATTTACGACGATTTTTACTGGTACACGCACTTCAGCGACACCGATTTCGTTTACGGGCGGGTTCTTGCGCAGGCTGGCGGCATTGCCATGATGCGTCTGGCGGACGCCGACCTGTTGCCGTTTGAGTTTGGCGATTTTGCGGATACGGTGCAGATGTACCTCAAAGAACTGAAAGCGCTGGCGCAGAAAACGCAGGACGATATTCGCGAGCGTAACCGCGAGATCGAAGAGGGCGTGTTTCAGGCTACCAATGATCCGCGGCGGCCATTAGTCGCGCCGCCGGCAGAAGCTGTGCCGCCGCACTTGAATTTTGCGCCGCTGGAAAATGCGGTGGACATCCTGAATCGTAGCGCGGGGGAATATCGCAGGGCGGTGGAACAGGCGAATGCCAAGGGCGGCGCGGCAATGGCGGCAGGTTCGCTGGCGGAGGTGAACAAGCTGCTGATGGAAAGCGAGCGGCGGCTTACAAACAAGGCGGGGTTGCCGAACCGGCCGTGGTTCAAACACCAACTGTATGCACCGGGATTTTACACGGGCTACGCGGTGAAGACCATTCCTGCGGTGCGCGAGGCGATTGAGCTGAAACAATGGAAGCAGGCGGATGAAGCCATCGTGGTGGTTGGAAACGTGCTTGAAAATGAAGCGGCGCTGATTAGTTCGGCGGCGCAGAAGCTGGCCGCTGCGAAATAGCATTTTCAGCCTGCGCGTGTGCCGTTGGGAAGCGGACGTTCCGGAACAGCCAGCACGGGAGTCATACCGTCGGCATAACCGATGTCGAAAAGCATGCCTTCGGAGATCTCACCCGCCATTTTGCGTGGTTCCAGATTCACAACGAACAACGCTTGCCGGCCTTCGATTTCGCGCGGATTCACGCGCTCTTTTTTTATGCCCGCGAGGATCGTGCGCGAATGGTCGCCGAAATTCACACTGAGCTTCATCAGTTTTTCGGAGCGGGGAATTTCTTCGACGCGTTCGATGGATCCGACGCGAATATCCAGCGCTTCGAGAGCCGCGATTCCGACCGTGGGTTTGATGGGCGCAGGAACGAAGTCGGCCATAGTTCACCGCCGGTAGCGCGCGACGTACTCAGGCGTTGGGATTGCCGGGTCGCACTTTTCATCGCGAATTGGCGGGCCCGCGACCAAATGCAGCGGTATCACGCCCGCCCAAACCGGCAATGCGTAGTCGGGCTCGTCGTCCGTGGGCGGGCCCGTTCGGACCTTGGCGGAAACTTCGCCGAGCGGGAGCCGCAGAATGCTTGTTGCCTTTTGTTCCTTTTCGCTGGGCCGGCGCGCTTCGTTCCACCGGCCGGGGAGAATCTTCTCCGTGAATCCGTGAAGAGCTTCGAATTTTTCCTGTGGCTCACTCACGAGGGTCGCCTTCCCGAACGCAACCACCGATCGGTAGTTCATGGAGTGGTTAAAGACGGAACGCGCGAGGACAAAGCCGTCGGTGAGGGTGACGGTGAGGCAAACAGGAATTCCCTCACTGAGATTGCGAAGCATGCGGCTGGCGGCGGAGCCGTGAAAATAAAGAGCGTCGCCCACCCGCGCGAACAGCGTGGGGATGACATAGGGCTGGCCATCGACCGAAAATCCCACGTGGCACACGAAAGCTTCGTCGAGAATTTTGTAAATCATTTCGCGGTCGTAGACGCCGCGATCTGGCTCGCGCACCACGCGCGTTCGCTCCGATGGCGGAATGATTTCAGGCACGACGCACCTCATTGAGAGACACAGCGCAGGGCCTGCGGTTTCGCGATGACCCGTTTGATTTATAGCCGGCGCAACGGCATGTCTGAATGCAGATGAAATGATGCTATCACGCGGGGGAAGACAAAAGGCCAATTGGCAATTACTTCCTATAAAAAACGGTTGCCAAATTGGTAGAACGCGAGCCAGGAGCTGACGCTGGCGAGGTGATTTAGGCCGCTACAACGTCAGCAGCGCCTGTGAGAAACTACATGATTCAGGAAAGAAGCGAGTCCGAGATAGGAAGCAGATCATGAGCACACCGGCAGTTAAAGAGACCGAAAGTAAAACTTTTGACGTTGAGTGGGTGAGAGAGCAGTTTCCTTCGCTGAAGCTGCAAGGGAACGGGCATGCGGCTGCGTTTCTCGACGGGCCGGCGGGAACGCAAGTGCCGAAGCAAGTGATGGAAGCTGTTGAGAACTACTTTGTGAATGCCAACGCGAATACCTGCGGAGCGTTCGAAACGAGCCGCCGAAACGACGCGATGATTGCCGCCACGCGCGGCGCGATGGCGGATTTTTTCAACTGTGATGCAAACGAGGTGGTGTTCGGGCAGAACATGACCACGATTACGTTTGCTCTGGCGCGGGCGATTGGGCGCGAGTTGAAGGCCGGTGACGAAATTGTGGTGACGACGCTCGACCACGACGCAAACGTGGCTCCCTGGCGCGCACTGGAAGAGAAGGGCGTCGTCATTCGCCAGGTGGGCATTCGCGAAGAAGATTGCACCCTGGATTTGGAGGACCTACAACGCAAAATCACGCCGAAGACGAAGATGGTTGCGGTCGGTTACGCGTCGAACATGGTCGGAACCATCAATCCCGTGGCAGAGATCACCAAGCTGGCGCATGCCGCAGGCGCATTGATGTTTGTGGATGCTGTCCATTACGCCCCGCATGGTCTAATTGACGTGAAGGCGGTCGACTGCGATTTTCTGGCCTGCTCGCCGTACAAATTTTTTGGTCCGCATATGGGGACGCTGTACGGAAAGAAGGGGCATTTGCAGCGCTTCAAACCCTACAAAGTGAGGCCCGCGACCGATGCCATTCCCGATTGCTGGGAAACCGGGACGCAGGTTCAGGAATTGATCGCGGGAATCGGCGCTGCTGTAGATTACGTCGCGGGAGTAGGAAAGCGTTGCGACTCAAATGCGAAAACCCGGCGCGAAGCGCTTGCAGCGGCGTATCGCGCGACCGTGTCCCATGAAAGGGATTTGCTGAAAAGACTGTTGGACGGCTTGCAAACGATTCGGGGAGTGAAAGTCTACGGCATTACCGATCCGAAGCGGTTTGGGGAACGCTGCTCCACAATTTCCTTACGCATGGGCGAGCACCATCCAACACAGATCGCCAAGTTTCTTGGTGATCGCGGGATTTTCACCTGGGACGGAAATTTCTACGCCATGAACCTTTCCGAACGGCTCGGCGTGGAGCCCAAAGGCGGCGTTCTGCGCATCGGCGTGGTGCACTACAACACCGCGGACGAAGTGGACCGCTTGTTGAACGCACTTCACGAATTTGCAAGGAAATGAAAATCAGGTTTGCAGGATTAGTTTTTGACGGCGGCGAACCTGCCCGACGTAATAGTTCATGATGAATGCCAGAAGACTGTAAGGATAAATCCCGAACGTCCAGCCGGCTACAAGGTGTGTGGGCACGTAGGTAATCAGGTAAATCCACGGCACGTTTTGGCCCTCGCAGACGTAACCGATGACCGCTCCCGCAGCCGCGTAACACGCCGCCACTGCGCATTGCGCCATGCCAAGTTCCACAATCGGCAAGCTGCTGTTCGCCGCCTGAAGCATGGGGCCGAGCTTCAATATGCCGAACAGCGGAAACGACGCGCCTACCAACGCGGAGAAAAGCAGCTTCGAAAAAGAGAGCCGTTTCCCAAACGGTATGTAGTGGTTGCGAAGAGCGCGCAGGCGGACTTTTTCCGATATGGCGTAAGTGCCCCCTTCCGGAGCGATTGTGTAGTTTCCGCGCTCTAGTTGAAACTTGGAATTTCGCTCGTGCTCGGTTTGTATCTCTTCGCATACCTTGCTGGTGCTCTGAAGGGCCGGCAAAGGGAGGCCCAATTCCCGCGCGCGAGTGTCGTGCTTGCGCTTCAATTCGGCGAGGCTGCTGATATTGGGGTAGTCGCGAGTGATCCGCCAGGGAGGCCGATCAAAAAGCGATTTTAGCGATTTGCTGCAAGTGATAAGGCGCCGGCCGTCCGGGAACCGCGTGATGAATTCGAGGCCCCAGGAATTCCTGACACTTTCCACGTCGCCCACTTTGCTCTTTACCTCGACGATGTTGAGCGAACCGCTCGCGGAGTCCGTGGGGTTGCTGTAGCGACGATTGAGAGTCTTTCCAAAGTTGAAATTGGTGATGCGGAACGTCCCAAACGGGAAATAGTTCAGGGCCGCCATCTGTTCGTCGATGGGCCTCATGTAATCTTTTTGAGCTTGCGTGAGCTTTTCGTCGGGGACTTCCTCGAAAGTAAGGCTCATGGGGATGCGCTGTGTACTTTCGCGAGCCCGCCGCTTGGTGTTCAGAAAGGTTTTGAGCATGATCCACAGGAACACCGGCAAGTCCAGATCGAAAGGAACGGGCATAGGCAGCTTCATCCTCTGCTTCCAGTTTAGCGGGCAACTGAATATGACGGACTGTTCGCGGCGGGAAGGTCGCCAGACTCTCACTGGCCCACCGTACAGGCGGGAACAAGAAAAATGGTGATGCAAGCGGGCTGGAACAGGGCGCGAAGGCATCGAACGGCGCGGTATGACAGTGCGCCAGGAACTGTGTATTCTGATTCGCTATGGTTAAACGACCGAAGCCGATTGTGTTGACAGTTCTGGATGGATGGGGATACCGCGCAGAATCGAAGGGAAACGCGATTGCACTCGCGCGGAAACCCGCCTATGACGAGCTGCTTCGCAAATTTCCCAACACGCTGATTCAGACTTCCGGACCTTTTGTCGGTTTGCCTGAAGGTCAAATGGGCAACAGCGAAGTGGGTCACATGAACATGGGCGCAGGCCGCATCGTGCACATGGACATCACGCGGATCGATTTGATGATCGCGAACAAACAGTTGCAGAGTGTGCCGCTTTTTCAGCAAGCGATGGAGCGCGGGCGTCAGCGTCAGCTGCATTTCATGGGATTGTTGAGCGACGGCGGCGTTCACTCGCATATTCAACATTTGTTTGCCCTGCTGGAGATGGCCAAGCAGCAGAAAGTGGAAAAAATCTTTGTGCATTGCTTTATGGACGGGCGCGACACGCCGCCGAACAGCGGACGCGATTACGTGCGGCAGTTGCAGCAGAGGATGCGCGAGCTAGGCGTAGGGGAAATCGCGACGCTGGTGGGGCGGTACTACGCGATGGACCGCGACAATCGCTGGGAACGCGTCGAAATAGCCTATCGCGCGCTCGTGCACGGTGAAGCGGAGACGAAATCTAGCGATCCGGTGGCTGCACTCCAGAAAAGTTACGAACAAGGCGTGACGGACGAATTTGTGAAGCCGATTGTGGTGACCAAGGGTGATGGAGCAGCCGCCGTTCCAGTAGGGTTGATTCGAAGCGACGACGCAGTGATTTTCTACAATTTCCGCGCGGACCGCGCGCGGCAAATGACGAAGGCGCTGGCAGAGCCGGGGTTCGACAAGTTTGTGGACGAAAAGCGGCCGCAGCATCTTTTTTATGTATCGATGACGCAGTATGAAAAAACGTGGCCGTGGCTGAAGTACGTGCTGGCGCCGGAAAAGTTGGAGCACATCCTGGCGCAAGTGTTCGCGGAGTTGCAGTACAAAAATTTGCGCACGGCGGAGACGGAAAAGTACGCACACGTGACTTATTTTTTCAACGGCGGCGTGGAAAAACCCTTTGGCGGAGAGGAACGCGTCCTTGTGCCGTCGCCGAAGGTGGCAACGTACGACTTGAAGCCGGAAATGTCGGCGGCAGGAGTCACTGATACGGTTGTGAAGGCCATCGAGAAGGGCGAGTTCGACGCCATCATCATGAATTACGCGAACGCCGACATGGTGGGGCACTCGGGCAAGCTCGAGGCGGCGATCAAAGCCGTCGAAGCGGTTGACGAGGGATTAGGGCGGATTTATCAAGCGATGAAGCCCCGCGGAGGAGCTTGGATCATTACGGCGGACCACGGGAACGCCGAGACCATGATCGATCCCGCAACGGGTGGAGCACACACCTATCACACCACAAATCCGGTGCCGTTTATTTTGGTGAGCGAAGACGATAGGGTGAAATTGAACCCCGGTGGCTCGCTTCGCGACATCGCGCCGACGATGCTGAGCGTGCTGGGCCAACCGAGGCCCGCGGACATGACCGGCAACGATTTGAGGATTGTCTCCTGATGGATACGGTCTCGAATGAATCAGTTGAGATCCTTCGGGCATCCTCGTCTTGAAAATGCTTTATATGAGGCGTAACAAACGATTTAGGACACAGAGTTCTTCACCACAAGTCGAAGCAAATTGATGGTTTCACGAAGAAATACGACATCCATCGTGTAGTTTATTTCAAAGCATTTGGGGAGGTCCGGGGGGCGATCACCTGCGAAAAGCAGATTAAGGGGTGGCTGAGGACGAGGAAAGTTGCATTGATCGAACCTGTGAATCCAGATTGGAAGGATTTATCTCCGGAATGGATGAGGAAGGCAGCAAGTAAAACGCAAGCGTCATCCTGAGGCGAACCGATAACCTTCGCCGAAGGATCTCAACGTCATGAGTTAGGAAGACTGTAGCGGCGGAGTTTTCTTCAAGACGCTAGGATCCTTCGTTGCTTTCAGCATAACGGCTGTTGGAATTGGAGCGAAGAGGAAGAGTCTGTGTCAGAGGTACGCCAGGAAATAGCACCGGGGAACCGCATCATCCCATGAAGCGCACAAAACCTGAAGAAACGAAGCTGGTGATTTGCGTCTGGCATCCATTTACGTGGTGGAGGCCCCAGCCGATTGTCGCGGAGACGCTCCGAAAACGCTGGCCGGAAATGCGAGTCATGCACCTTCCGGACTACGACCGGCTGCCGGAAGAGCTTCCCGATACGGATATTTTTGTGGGCTATTCGCTGCGCGAGGAACAATTGAAAGACGCGCGGAAGTTGAAATGGATTCATTCAACGGCCGCGGGAGTAGCGCAACTGATGTATCCGGAGCTGCGCGAGGCGGGAATCCTGGTAACGAATCCGAGCGGCGTGTTTTCTGTGCCGATGGCCGAGCACACCATGGGGCTGATTCTGGCGCTGGCTCGGAATTTTCCGGACACTGTGCGGCAGCAGGACAAAGCGACATGGTCGCAACAAGAATTGTGGAACAATCCGCAGCGTCTGGCCGAGGTGAATGGGCAAGTGCTGCTGATTGTTGGTTACGGGTCGATCGGGCGCGAGCTGGCGAAGCGCGCAAAGGCATTCGACATACGAGTGTGGGGAGTGACGCGTTCTGGCGACGGCGACGGCGCGCATGTGGAGAGGATTCTTCCGGTCGCAAAGTTGCATGAAGCGCTACCGGAGGCGGATTACGTAGTGGTGGCTGCGCCGGAGACAGCGGAGACGAAGCATCTGATCGGACCGGCGGAGCTGGCAAAGATGAAGCCGGGAGCTCGGCTGATTAATGTCGGACGAGGTTCGTTACTGGACGAAAGCGCGTTGATTTGCGCGTTGAAGTCCGGGGCGTTGGGCGGGGCAGCAATCGATGTAGCCGAGAAGGAGCCACTTCCGCCGGACAGCCCACTTTGGAAAGCGACGAACCTTTTCATCACGCCGCACACCAGCGCTCTGAGCGATCGGCTGTGGAATCGACAGGCAGCCCTTCTCGTGGAATTGCTGGAGAGATGGTTTGACGGCAGAGAAATGTTCAACCGGGTGGATTTGAACCGCGGATACTGAGCGGAAAAAGGAAGACAGTATATAGATTACGGCTTCAAGCTCTGACCCTTTTCAATTTTCTAATTTCCATTTTCCAAACCGCTTCAGTCGCCGACGCCGCCTTTGGTCGCCTGATAGCCTTCGCGCGCGTAAACCTGGTATTTCTGCTTTTTGCCTTTCTGGTCGACGATGCTCAGCGGGCCGCCGTCAGGAGCGACCAGTTCCACTTTTACTTTGTGGAATTTGCCGTCCTTCCCGCCGCTGGTAGGCGAGAACGAAAGGCTATACTGGTGACGAAGGAAAGCGGCAACGCTGCGGAAAATATCAGGCATTTCGCCTTCGAACTGGGGGAACCAGGCGAACCCGCCGGTTTCCTGAGAGAAGGTTTTAAGTTGATTCTGCGCCTGCAGGAGATTCATACTCTGCATTCCCCTTTGAGCGATATTCGCATAAACCTGCCCAAGCCCTATCGAAAAAACCGGCACATCACTCCCGCGAAGGGCCTTCATAGTTTGGTCCAGAGTATGCTTGGAGAAGGTGTCCAAGCCGCTTGCGACCAAGATAATCGATTTCTTGCCCTTGACGTCCTTCAAGCGTTCTGTTGTCTCTATGAGGGCATCGAATACGTTAGATTCGCTGAAGCCGGGGAAATAAAGACGCTGGAGCCCCTGCATTACTTCCTCTTTGTCTTGTGTAAAGTCGACCTCGATGCGCGTCTTCATGTCGAAGGTTTCCAGGGCGACCCAATCCTTCTGCTGAAGCTGGGGGAAAAGCGCAGTGGACCAATACTTTCCGACGTAGGCAAAAACTTGGTAGCCGACGCTGCTGAACTCCAGAAGAAGGACCGTAGTGATGGGTGCTTCCGTTGGCGCGAAATTGGTGATGGCCTGGGGAACGCCTTCATCGAGAACGCGGAAATTCTCTTTTTTTAGGTTGGGAATGAGGTCGCCGTGCTGGGTGGTGGCCACGACGTCAAGAGTAACGACCGGAACGTCCACGCTGATGCTGACGCCGGCTTGCGGCGGCTGCTGCCCCGGGGGCGGAGTTTGCTCCTGGGTGGGCTTTTGTTGCTGTTGGGACGGCGGTGGTCCGCCCTGCGGGCCAGTGGGTGCCTGCGCAAGAGCAGGTTGCTCGGCGAACGCAAACGTAACAAGAGCAGCCAAAGCTAAAAGTGACAAAAGGGAAGCAATCCGCTTCATTGTTCACTCCTCATTGCAGCGAAAAAACATCTTCAAACGTGCTCGTTCCTGCAACTCGCAGCTCGTCCGGGCGGTTGAACTTAGGCACCGCACCGGCAACGACCGGGCCGAGCCCCTGCACTCGCATGTTAGTATGAAGCATTCTGGATGCAAAACGTTAGCTGGGTTGATGCGAGCCCGTCAGCGTCGATTTCGCGAGACTTCTTGAGGAGGATGGATTCGTGAACTGGAATCGGGCGGTGCAGGTCATTGCGGGAGTTGCGGTTCTGCTATTAGCCGGAAGTTTTCGGGCAGCGGCACAAGGGATCCCGCAGCCGCCGCCGGCGAGCGCGGTCAGTGCTGCTCCACAAAGCGATCCCCTGCCGATCACGAGGGAGGCCCGCGGTTGGCTTGCGGACTTAATCAGGATCAACACCTCCAATCCGCCGGGAAACGAAAACCTGGCAGCTATGTACGTGTCCAATTTGCTGCAAAAAGAAGGAATCAAACCCGAAATTTTGGACGTGGGGCCTGGGCGCAGCGCTGTAGTTGCTCGTCTTCGAAGCTCGGTGGTGCCGGACCCATCGAAGGCGTTGCTCCTGGTGGCGCACTTGGATGTGGTGCCGGTGGATAAAGCCCGGTGGACCGTCGACCCCTTCGGCGCGGTGGTTAAGGATGGTTACATGTACGGCCGCGGAGCTATCGACGACAAAGGCATGTTAGCGGCAAACCTAGCCGTGTTTATTGGATTGAAGCGGTCAAACGCGCATCTGAACCGTGACGTGATTTTTCTGGCCACGGCCGATGAAGAGCAAAGCGCTGACGCGAGCGTTCGAACGCTCATCGCGAAATACTGGGACAAGTTTGCAGCGGGATTTGCGATCAACGAAGGCGGCAACGTCTTCATGAAGAGCGGCAAGGTGCAATACATCGGCGTGCAGGCCAGCGAAAAAGTGGCGGTAAATGTTGCTGTGATTGCACGGGGAACTTCAGGCCACGCATCGCAACCGACAAATTACAACCCGGTAGTGCATTTGGCGGCCGCGGTCGCAAAAATCGGAGCGTATTCCGCGCCGGTGCACTTAACCGCGATTGTGCGCCGCTATTTTGAAGGCGTTGCGCCGCTTGAAGACGACGAAATCGCGAAGTGGATCCGCTCCATGGACACTGCCGACCGGGGTGAGCACGCGCAACGCGTGATTTCTGAAGCCAGCCCCCTCTGGAATTCGATGATGCGCGACACGGTTGCGCCGACGATACTTTCCGCTGGCCTGGCCAACAACGTGATCCCCGCGGAAGCGCGCGCAAATCTAAATGTCCGGCTGCTGCCAGGGGATTCGATCAACACAATTATTAGTGACTTGAATAAGCTGGTGAACGATTCGGCGGTAACGCTGCAGGTGCAACCAAATGCGGGACTCGCGGCGCCGCCGTCTTCGCTGGAGTCGGATTTCTATATTTTGATTTGCCGTGTCGCGTCGCGGGAATTTGGGGGCGCTCCGGCCTTGCCATTTCAGTCCACGTGGCTGACGGATTCCGCGCAGTTGCGGCTGCACAGCGTTCAGGCTTATGGACTCGTACCGTTTCCGCTGTCAGACGAAGACTTGCGGCGCATGCACGGCGATGACGAGCGGATTCCGCTGGCATCCTTTGACAAGGGTGTGGACGTGCTGAACAAAATTGTGACCGAGTTTGCGGTCGCGCGTTAGTAAAAGAAGAAGCCGCTAGCAACAATCCAAAAAGAAAATCGCAGGAACCCAGCTCCCGTTGAATAATAGAAAGCGGGTGTTTGGGTTGTCCTCGGAAAAGAGCATGAATTTCCGCCACTCAAAGATTGTGTGCACCATCGGCCCGGCCACGCGCTCGCCGCGCATGATCGACAAGCTTTTCGCGGCGGGGATGGACGTGGCGCGGCTGAATTTCTCGCACGGCACTCACGAAGAGCACGCGGAAAACTTCACGATGATTCGCGGCGCATCCGGCAAGCATGAAAAACCCATTGCGATCCTGGCGGACTTGCAAGGGCCGAAAATTCGCACTGGGCCCCTCGCCGGAGGCGGCCCGGTGATGCTGCGTGCCGGGCAGCAGTTTGTCATTACCACTGCAAGAGTATTGGGAGACTCGACGCGGGTGAGCACCACGTTTACACCGCTGCCTCGCGAAGTGCACCGTGGCGACCGCATTCTTCTTTCAGATGGTCTGATCGAGTTGCGGGTCGGGCAAGTGCGCGACCGGCAAGTGATTTGCGAGGTCGTGAACGGCGGCGCGCTCGGCCAGCACAAAGGCATCAACCTGCCCGGGCTGAAGCTGCGCGTTCCGGCGCTGACGCCGAAAGATCGCGCGGACCTGGCGTTCGCCTTGAAGCATGGCGCAAATTACATTGCCGTGAGCTTCGTGCGGCGCCCCGAAGACGTGTTGCTCGCAAAGCAATTGATCCGGCGCGCGGGAAAAGATACTCCGGTCATTGCCAAACTGGAGAAACCGCAGGCGATCGAAAATCTGGACGCGATTTTGCGCGCAGCAGATGCCGTAATGGTTGCGCGCGGCGACCTCGGCGTGGAGATGAGTCCTGAACGCGTGCCGGTTGTACAAAAAATGATTATTGCTCGGGCCAGGGAATTGCGCCGGCCGGTGATCACCGCGACGCAAATGCTGGAATCGATGACCGAAAACCCGCGGCCGACGCGCGCCGAGGCATCGGATGTGGCCAACGCCATCTTCGACGGTTCCGATGCGGTCATGCTTTCCGCGGAAACGGCCACGGGAAAATATCCGGTCGAAGCTGTGAGCATGATGGCGCGCATCGTCGAAGAAGCGGAAGGCAGCATCCAGGAATTTCCCCGCCCCGCGCAACAGGAACAGCTCAAGATTCCTGGCACCATTGCCGAGTCGGTTTGTCATGCTTCACGCGAATTGCACATGAAAGTAATCGCCGTGTTTACGCATAGCGGATTCACGGCGCGATTGATTTCGCGTTACCGCCCGTTGGTCCCGATTGTGGCGTTTTCGCCGGAACAGGAAACGCGGCGGCGGCTGGGCCTGATCTGGGGCGTGTACCCCCGAAACATTCAGGATGTGCGCAAGATTGATGGGTTGGCGGCGGTCGCCGAGAAGCGGCTGCTTGAAGAACGTTTGGTGCGCAAGGGCGACATCATCGGAATTGTCGCGGGAACGCCGATGGGCATCCGCGGCACAACAAACTTTATGAAGTTTCACGTAATCGACGGCCCATCGTGAGGCGGTGAGATTGTTGCAGTCCGTTCTTTGATCTCCCAGTTTTCAATTCACCCAGTTGTCCGGGCGCGAAGGCGGTTCCTTGCGATGCTTGTTTAAGTAAACCTGGAAGCGCCTGCGGTTGCGCTTGGATTGCCAATCAGAAACGCTGTTGCGAAAACTGTAAAGAAAAGAACCGCGCCGCAAGTATATGTAGCCGACCGCCAATCCGCCCAAGTGACAAAGATGGCTAACGCTATCGTCGCCAAGGCCGAACGTTCCAAGGAATGTCAGGACCGTCATGATAATGACCAGTGTCCGCATTTTCAGCGGCACGGGGATAGGAAGAAGATAGACACGCCGATCGGGGAAGAGGATGGCGCAAGCGATCAGAATTCCAAAAACAGCGCCGGAGGCGCCGATGGTCGAAATGTAGGCAGTGTTGGGCAGAGCGCGGGTGAAAAGCGCCGGTACAGTTCTCACTACTACGTTGATGAGCCCCGCTCCGACACCGGTCAGGAAGTAATAACGCAAAAATTTATTTCTTCCCCAAACCAACTCCAGTTCTCTGCCGAACAGCCACAACGTGTACATGTTCAGGAGGATGTGCCAGATGCTCTTCACGTCATGCAGGAACAAGTATGAGAACGGTTGCCAGATGCGCAGTCCAGGAATGACGCCGGCGGGAACCAGGCCGAACCACTTCAGCAGATCATCATAGGCGGCCCTTCCCGAGAAACGGTAGAGGAGCGCTTCAAAGATAAAAACCGCAAAGTTGGCGATCAAGAGCAGCTTGACAGCTGGTGTGATGGAAAACTCGAAACTGACTTTATAGCTCTTGATGCCGGACCGAGAATACATAAACGAAGTTTACGGCGTGGGGACGCTTTCCGTCAAAGATGACAATCTCACAACTCTTCGAGCGTTCGAACTGGCCCTGTCGGGATCCACGATCAAGCCCGCGCGAAAACCGAAAAGCAGCTCCCTCACCCCGCAAAAACCCCGGGGATTCGGGATGACAGACTTGAGCAGTTGCGGGCTCAGGCAAGAAGTCAACAAAGCATTTTCGACTCTTCGACTTGGCTTCAGTCCAGCTTCTTGCGGGCGAAATAAAAAAGCGAGGCCGCAAGGGCCAGGAACATGAACAGGCCGAAGAGATTGCTGGTTGCAAAGGGACCGAAAAGTTTCGGGCCAAAGGCGAAAAGGTCCTGACGCCACGGCAGGCGAAACACGGTGGTCACCCACTGCGGCACGCGGGCGGAAATCTCGGGATCCTGCAACAGGCTGATGACAATCCCCAGCAGGCCAAAAACGCCACCGGCCGCAATCAACCCGCTGGAGTAGAGGGCTCCCGGACTCGCCTCGCTTTCGTCCTTTTGCTTGGTGGTAGCTTCGACCAGCACGCGAACCAGTCCGCCCGCAAACATCGTCGCCGTGGTTCCAATCGACAGATAAGCGCCAACAGCGAATGCGAGGGAGCGAACGCCAAGGATTTCCACCGCAATCACCAATGCGACTCCCATCAAAACGAGCCGCCAGGGCAGGCGCTGGCTGAGGATGCCATTGATCACTGTGGCCATCAGGCGCGCCTGGGGTGCCGGAGCTTTGTCGCTGCCGATGCCTTGCGCCCACTGAAGTTCAATCCGCTTGGAGTCCGGGTCGTATAGGTACTCGCCATCAGGAATCTGGCCAGAGCCAAGTGCATTGATGAGAATGTAATTCTTTCCGTGATGCTCGAACGTGTCTTTCTCTATCTTGACGCCGGCCGGCAAACCTTGCACGTTGATGGGAATCTGCGTCGGAATGTACTTTTCGAGTCCTTTGTTCATCAAGCCAAGAGTAATGCCGATGGCGAAAGTAGATACGGTCACGCCGACCAATAAGCCCCACTGCTGGCGCACAGGAGTGGCGCCGACGAGGTAGCCGGTTTTCAAATCCTGCGAAGTTGCGCCTGCAATTGCCGCTGCGATGCACACCGATCCGCCGATAGTGAGCGCTAAGACGCCGTAGCTCGGCGCGGTCCATCCGGCGAGAAGAAAAATCGCGCAGGTGGCCATGAGCGTTCCAATGCTCATGCCGCTGACTGGATTGGACGAGTTGCCCAGGAGACCGCTGATGCGGGAGGCGACGGTAACGAATAGAAATCCGAAGACCACTACGAGAATGCCAGCGAGCAAATTCTGGTACCAAGTGGTGTGCGCGTCTTTCACGGGCGCAAAGGTCAACAGCGCGAACAGCAGGACAATGATCACGGCAGAACCAGCAATGAGCCAGCTTGTGGGCATGTCACGCTCAATGCGGCTTGCGCTGTTCGTATCAGTGCCCCCTTCTGCGCGGACATCCTTGAGGCCCGCGCGCAACGCGGAGATGATCGTGGGCATGGTGCGAATCAGGGTGATCAATCCGGCTGCGGCCACGGCGCCGGCGGCCATCGGGCGAATGTACTGCCGCCACATATCGTCGGGCGTCATCTGCGGGATGGGGATCGTGGAGGGATAGATGGGCGTATTTCCGGCAAGCTGGCCAAAAAACTGAATCGCGGGCATGAACAAGTACCACGAAATTACGCCGCCCGCGAAGAGAATTCCCGCGACCTTGGGACCGATGATGTAGCCCACTCCCAGGTATTCCGCGGTGACGGTGGCGCGAAAGGAAGCTCCCGGAAACCACTTCGGGCGCGCTTCGGGCTGGCCGGTCCAGGCTTGCACCGTGTTCATCATGAACGTGTAGACACCGCCGAGGCCGAGTCCCCAGAACACGCGTCCGGCAAAGGAGCCGCCGCGCTCTCCGGCGACCAGGACATCGGCGCAAGCTGTGCCTTCGGGAAAAGTCAGGTTGCCGTGCTCTTTTACGATGAGTTGCCGGCGCAGAGGAATCATGAACAAGACGCCGAGCCATCCGCCCAAAAGCGCCAGGGGAAAAATTCGCCAAAAGGTAAATTCCGAGCCGAAGCCGAGAAAAATCAGCGCGGGCAGCGTGAACATCACACCGGCGGC
>Ga0126373_10000774_pt1 | contig 21541 bp, 21 predicted proteins | sample PanSoiMetPlot_11_FD_92545 | JGI IMG/M metagenome (GOLD analysis project Ga0126373, IMG submission 92545) | Tropical forest soil microbial communities from Panama - MetaG Plot_11 | ecosystem: Environmental > Terrestrial > Soil > Tropical forest > Bulk soil | place: Panama | collected 2016-02-17 | reverse complement strand
TGCGGTGGCCGGCCCACTGATCGAGTGCGTCCCGAATTTCTCCGAAGGACGCGATCAAGCCGCCGTCGAAGCGATCCGTTCGGCGATCACCGCCGTCCGGGGCGTTCGCGTTCTCCGCTCGGAATCTGATCCCGATCACAATCGCTCTGTCATCACTTTCGCAGGCACGCCGGATGCCGTTTCGAAAGCCGCCTTCGCAGGCATCAAAACAGCGGCCGGCCGAATCGATTTGCGCCGCCACACCGGCGTCCATCCCCGGATCGGTGCGGCGGACGTCGTCCCGTTCGTGCCTCTCCAAGATGCAACGTTAGCGGAATGTGCGCAGATCGCTCGCCGTACTGGCCAACGCGTCTGGAACGAACTGCGCGTTCCGGTGTACTTTTACGAGGCCGCCGCGGCTTCGCCCGATCGCGCTCCGCTCGAAAATGTTCGCAGGGGCGGATTCGAGCATCCCGCTCTCGCGCCTGATCTAGGTGGTCCAGCCCTGCATCCCAGCGCCGGTGCAAGCGTGATCGGCGCGCGCAAGCTGCTCATCGCGTTCAACGTCGATCTGAAGACCAACGACCTCGCCGCCGCTCGCTCAATAGCTCGAAACATTCGCGCTTCCTCTGGCGGTCTCGCGAAGCTCAAGGCGATTGGCGTCGCCCTACCGAGCCGCGACATCGTGCAGGTCGCGATGAACCTCACCGACTTTGGACACACGCCGCTCGATGCTGTTCTCGCCGCTGTGCGCCGTGAAGCGGCCGCGTGCAAAATCGAGATCATGGGTGTCCAGTACGTTGGTCTGGTCCCGCGAAAGGCCATCGAGGACGCCGCGTCGCGCGATCCAGAATGGTCACGCTTCAACCCGGACTTGATTCTCGAAAACCGCCTGGAGGCGTAAGATTACCGCGAACTGTCCAAATGTGAAGGAGCTTGGTTTCGCCAGACGCCCGACGCGACTTCGCGCGCAGTATAGGCATGCATCACGATCACAGCATCCTTGACGCGCTCGAACTCAGGACTTGTCTTGATCGAATCCGAGCGCGGCGGAAACGACGCGATCTCTTTTTCAACGTATTCCGTCCGGTTTCCCGGATTCGGATGATCGCTCGTGAATTGCGATCCTCGCGCGCCGTACTTGGCTTCGATCGTCGCAAAGAACTGAGCCAGCCCGCGTGGGTCGAATCCGGCATTGTAAGCGATCTTGGCACCCTCGAGGTCGGCCTGACGCTCGGCCGCGCGCGACATCTTCAAAAACCCGAGCCCCGCCGTTAGTCCGATGCCCTGCGCCGCGATGTCGCCCGCCGCTCCACCTAAAACCACACCAGCCGCCAGTTGCCCGAGCCCCGCCAGCAGCCCGACGCGACGCTCCTTCTCCGCGTTGCATACAGAATGCTGCAGCACGACGTGCGAAATCTCGTGCGCCATCACGCCCGCGAGCTGCGCCTCGTTCTCGGCCGCCTGAATCGCCCCGACGTTGACGAACACTGTTCCGCCCGGCAGCGCGAACGCGTTCACATCGGCGACATTGGCGACATGAAAATTGTACGGCCACTTGTAACCCGGAGCGACTGCGGTCAGCTTCGCACCGAGCTGCCGAATGTACTCCGTCGCCGCGCTCGAATCCGAAAGAACCGGCATCTGGCGATACACCACTTGCTTGGCCTTTTCGCCCAGCTCGATCTGCTGTTCGGGCGAAAAATGATTCTTACAGGGTGTGAACTCGACTTCCGCCCGCGCGTTCAAAATGGAAAACACCGCCAGGGCAAGCACAACTGGCAGCCCATAAACCTTGCGTCTCGCGCGCATGCCTTCATTTTATCCGCGATTCGCAGGTAAGGCTTAGTGCAATGAAACGTGCCCGTGACTAACGCATTCGGTGGCGAAAATCTGCATGCCGGCCGACCAGGCTTGATCTTGCACACCCATCGGCTCGACCGTCTCGCCGTGATACCACTCGTTGAACTCGCCTCTCAGGTTCAAGTTCGTAAGTTTTTCAAGCTGTACCACCGCAGCGTCCATTCGCCCGGCCTTCACCAGCGCAGCGACGTAGAATCCACCGATGAACGGCCAGACTCCACCGTTGTGATAGTGATGCGGCAGATTGCGAGTACCGTAATAGTCGCGCCAGTCAGGATCACCGGGTTGGACCACTGGATAGAGGCTAAACAGCGGCGGCCGATCCAGCTCGTGGCGCGCGATAAAGTCGAAAATTGTGCCGGTCTGTTCTTCGTCGGCGACGCCCGCCAGAATCGCGAGTAGGTTTCCGAGTGAATCGAACCACTCACCGACCGCGCGAAACCCCAGGTAAGGCAGATAGTAGCGCTCGTCGGAAAGATGCTTCTTCACCGGCAGCCAGCGCTTGCGGCCGAGCGCATCCTGATCGCGCCGGTTTTCGGTGCTGAAGGTGTGGGCGATGTGAGGCAGCAGTTCCCCATCGCCCTGATACCAGAAGAGCGCGTTCAGCTTTCTTACGGCCGCATCGGCGCGCTCCGTGTATCTTTCCGAGCGCGCGTGATCGGTCGTTGCAAGCTGCCTGGCAACCGCGCGCAGCGCCAGCACGTAGAGGCAGTTCACATAAAGGCCTTTACCGCGAGTGCAGAACAGATCGTGCCAGTCCGAAGCCTCATGCATGCTGAGCAAACCGCTCTGGTCGACATCCTGGCATTCATACCAATGCAGGATTCTCGCCGATGTTTCGATATCCGGCGCCACGAGTGAGCTGCCGATGATCCACCACAGCCCGCCGTCGGCATATGCACGAAAGTTCGGCCTCTGCGTCTCGCAATCCACGTTGTTCGGAATTGCACCGCTGGGCGACTGGTGCTCTTTCAGGATGCTCAAGCTGGTGCGCAACGCCGATTGGATGCGCTCGTCCTCCGTGAACCGCGCGCCAAGCAGCGTGATCATGCTGTCACGCGCCCAAATCTGATGATGGCCGTGCCGGCGTCCCGAAGCCTTGATCCCCCATGGACAGCAGCAGCGGCGCAGCGCCTCGATCGCCGGACGCCTGGCCTTCTCGCCAGGTTTTTCGGACGCGCCAGAACGTGCGCGCCCAATCTCGAGAGAAGTGTTTTGATCGCGCAAAGAATGACCAGTCGCTTGACCGCTTCGATTCGAGTCGCGAAGCGAATCGAGCGCATCGGCGAAGTCGGACGCCGCTGCATAGCGTTGGTCCTTCTCTTTGACCAGCGCCCGTGCGATGACGCGGTCGAAATCCGCGGGCAACCCGGAGACCAGCGAACTGGGTGGAGGCGGGTCGACTGTTGCGATCTCGCGCATGATCGTCACCATGTTCGATCCGGGAAACGGAAGACGGCCGGTTGCCGCTTCATAGAGCAGGCAACCCAGCGAAAAAATGTCAGCGCGCCCATCCACTGGCTCTCCGAGCACCTGCTCTGGAGACATGTAGGCGGCTGTACCGACCAGAATTCCCGGCGCTGTACATTCCATCTGCGCGGTCTCGCCATTTGCGCTCGCCACCGCCAGCGCGGCGAGTTTTGCCACGCCAAAATCGAGGATTTTCACCTGCAACCCCGGCGTGATCATCACGTTTGCCGGCTTGATGTCGCGATGCACGATGCCCACCGCGTGCGCGGCCGCTAGCGCGCCAGCGATCTGCGCGCCGAAATTCAAGACTTCGCTCAATGGGAGACCGTAGTCCTGGATGATCTCCCGCAGAGTTTTGCCCCGCACGTACTCGAGCACAAGAAAATCCGTGCCAGTGGCGGAGTCTTGCGAAAAATCGTAAAGCTGAACAATGTTCGGATGATTCAGCGCCGAGACGGCACGCGCTTCCTGCGCAAACCGGTACCTGCCGCGCGCGTCGGTCAACCGGTCCGACGAGACTACTTTGAGCGCAACCAGACGTCCGAGGCGCGTATCACGCGCTTGGTAAACTTCGCCCATTCCACCAGCGCCGATCAGCGTGAGGATTTCGTACGGACCTAACAGGGATCCCGCAGGAAGGGGCATGCTGCTTTCGACATGATACACCCCGCTTCGAACCCGCAAGTTCAGCGCCGGGCCAAAGGCTTCTAAGCGCGATCCTTCACGCCTTCCACGATGCTGGTCCCGAAGTTGTCCTGGATTGGCGTAACGCGCTCAACCCTGAGACCGGCCGAGCGATAGAGCGCGTGCCACTGCTGTTCGGTTCTTTCTTTGCCTGTGATGTGCGTCAGCATGACGATGTCAAGCAACTTCGCCGGTGTGCCGCTTGAGTCGCCCATTGACGGCAGAACGGTGTCGACGCAAATCACACGGCCACCACCGTGCATCGCGCGGAGGCAATTCTCGAGCAACCGAACGCATCGCAGGTCCTCCCAGTCATGAATGATGTGCTTCATGATGTACACGTCAGCGGAAGGAACTGACTCGAACATATCGCCGCCTGTGTATTCCAGCCGGGCCGCAACACTCGAGTCCTTCACCGCCAGATGCTGCCCCGCGATGTGGACCACCTCGGGACGATCGTAGACGGTCGCGCGTAAATGAGGATACTTCTCGATCAGCGCGAGCGCAAGATGTCCGAATCCGCCGCCCACATCGGCCACGTGGCTCGCGTTTGCAAAATCGCACTTGTCCAAAACACCACGCAGCGAGTTCAGGCTGTTGGACTTCATCGCTTCACCGAACTCTTCGAGTTCCTTCGGATTGGCGTGCAAGTAGTCCCAAAACGGCAGGCCAAACACTGCCTTGAACTGCGGTTGGCCCGTCCGAACCGTTCCCCCCACCTCGCAAGCCATCCGCGAGATCATTCCTCCGAACAATTCGACGACCTTCTTCACGGAAACCGGCGAGTCGGCCGTCAGGGTATCGGACAATTCGTTCGGACCGAATCGCCCGGCCGAATCCTCGCTGAAGACTCCCACAGAGGCACAGGCTCGAAGGACGCGTTCAAGCGCGCACGTGTTCGCAGTGATTCCGGCTTTCGCGATAATTTCCTCCGCCGTCATTGGGCCATCGCCTTTGACCAAGTCCGGAATATTGAGCCGCGTCGCTTCCGCCATAACGTTCGTGACCAGCGCGCCCATCGCCATTTGCATGATCAAGGCCTGGGGCAGATGTTCGGGTACAGCGCCGGTAGCCGGCATAGAGCCTCCTGAATGTGAGTCAAAATGTTTAGAACAAATGTGAGTCAAAATGTCTAGAACAACCGGACGCCGCGTGGGCCCGGTTTTCGCGCCACGTGAACCGTGTCGAGGAATCGAACGCTGTTCGGGTTCGATGTCAGCACCAAAGAGTGCGTACGGAAACCGTCGCCGAAGAACCGGACGCCCTGCAGCAAGCTGCCCGGAGTGACACCGCAAGCGACGAATATGATCTCTTTGCCCGGAGCGAGATCTTCGGCTCGATAAACCTTGTGCGGATCGGCGATGCCCATCTTCTCCATGCGCTTCTCGAGTTGAGCGTTGTCGACCACCAACCGCCCAACCATTTCACCGTGCAGACAGCGCAGCGCCGCGGCCGTGATCACGCCCTCGGGCGCGCCGCCGGTTCCCATCACCGCGTGGACACCGGTTCCGCGTACTGCCGCTGCGATACCCGCCGAGAGATCCCCATCGCCGATCAGCCGAATACGCGCGCCCGCCTTTCGAATATCCTCGATAAGCTTCTCGTGGCGCGGTCGGTCGAGCACGATGACGACTAGGTCCTTCACCTGCCGATCTAGTCGGCTGGCGATCGCCTTGAGGTTGTCCCACACCGGCGCGTTGATATCCAGTGCGCCCTGCGCCGCCGGCCCGGCGATGATCTTCTCCATGTAGCAATCGGGGGCATGCAGCAACCCGCCTGCGTCTGACGCTGCTAGAACCGCGATCGAATTGGGCGCGCCTGTTGCGCACAGGTTGGTACCTTCGAGCGGATCCACGGCAATGTCGACAGCCGGATATTCCATGGCATCCGGCGGCGTCGAGCCAACGTGCTCACCGATGTAGAGCATCGGCGCCTGATCGCGCTCGCCCTCTCCGATCACGATAGTGCCCGCGATGGGAACTTCCTCGAACGCGCGGCGCATAGCCTGCACTGCAGCATGGTCGGCGCCCTTGGCATCGCCTTGCCCCATCGTGCGGGCGGACGCCACTGCGGCCGCTTCTACCACACGCACCAGCGAAAGAGCCAACTGTTCGATGCCGCCCGCCGCTCGCGTCCTCACCCCGGTTTCGATCGCATGACCCGCCATAACTATCTCTTTCTTTTGAGATTATGCTCCCCGACGTAAGAATCCCGATCATATCACGACAGGGCTCTTTTGCAATCCGAACTAAGGTAAAAGACCGAAGGATTCTTTCGAGATTGTTCTTCTATACTGCATTCGGGAAGTGCTATACTCCGATTTCCATCACTAGTACTGGTAAGTGTTCTTGGGAAATCCTGGGAAACGAGGCGTAGAATGCTACGTAAGAGTCTGATCGGCGCGGTGCTTACGATGGTAATTTTCACCGGCTGGCTGTTCAGCGACGACCTGGAACGGCCTGACTTGGCGAGCGTTATCAAGAACATCCAGCAATCTCTGGCATCCATCCAGGATCAGATCAAAGACCTGCGGGCGTCCGTGACGCAGCTGTCGAAGATCGCCAAGACCGAAAAGCAGGCGGTCGCCATGCGCTCAGTAACGAACGTTTCCAGCGGTACGGCCAGCGCCGCGCCCATGTCCACATGGCAGCGCGCGCAGGAAGCTTATGATCGCGGCAAGGGCCTCGAAGATCAGAAGCTGTGCGGGCAGGCTATCGAAGCGTTCACCAAGGCCATCGAGCTCGATCCCAAGAACGACTCCGCTTATCTGCATCGCGGCGCGTGCCGCAGCCAACTAGGAAACTTCGCCGACGCGATCACGGACTTGTCCCAATCGCTGGAATTGCAACCCAACAATTCCCAGGCCTATGCATTGCGCGCCTCGGACCTCGCCGCGGGCGGACAGACAGCGGCCGCCATAGCCGACGCGAACGAGGCGATCCGCCGCAATTCGACCAACGTCGACAACTACTTGCTTCGGGCAACCCTGCATCAGCGAGCGGGTGAAGTTCAGCCAGCGCTGGAAGACTACAACCAGGCGATCGCCGCAGCCCCGCAATCCGAGAAGGCGTACTTGGGCCGGGCCACGTTGCTGCGCACTTCCGGACAACTGGTCCCGTCCGTAAAGGACTGCTACAAGGCGATCGAATTGAGTCCGTCCGATCCAGCGGCGTACCTCTGCCGCGCGGAGTTTTATATCGCAAGCGGCGCACCGCAGCCCGCACTCGCGGACATCAACCAGGCTTTGATGAACGGTCAGAATCCCGCGCAGGCGGCGACATTGCTCGCTGCTGCTAAGCAGGCGTTTGAAATGAAGACCGCTGCCCCGCCTCAACCTCCGCAGCAGCCGGTTGTGACTGCGACCATGGCCGCACCAGCACATGCGCCAGCGCCAGCTCCGGCGATAGAAGCTGCGCCTGCCCCTATAGCACGGACAGCCCCGGTTTCTGCACCTCCGGCATCGGCTCCGGCCCCAGTGGCAAGCGCCGCGCCCCTAGTCAGCGTCGCGCTGCCTCCGGCGGGAATGCCTTCGCCCGGAACGCTAACGCAATCTTCCGCGAATCCGCCGGCGGCTCTGGCACCGGCTCCCGCAGCGGCGCCGAGACCCGCCGAAGCCATGGTTGCCGCGCCCAAGCTGGTCGACCTTCAGGTGCCCGTCGCTCCTGTCAAGAACACACTGCCGCAAGTGGCCGTGCCGCGCGGCAGTTCAGGCAAGTCCGAGCAAGCCCTGAACCTGTATCGTGACGGCCGCAAGTACGCCGAACAGGAACGCTTCGTACAGGCCGTCCCCCTGTTCGATCAGGCTATCCAACTCGATTCCAACTTCACGCTCGCCTATAACGCGCGCTGCTACGCGTTTCTCCGCCTCAGGCAGTACGATCGCGCGATCACTGACTGCTCGGAGGCGATCAAGCTGGATGCGTCCTACATCAATGCCTATCAGATTCGCGGCGTGGCGAAGCAACTCTCCGGCGACAGCGCGGGCGCGAACACTGACTTCAAGCGGGCCGCCGAGTTGCAACCGATCGCGCAGATCCAAAACACCAAAATTCCGGGTAAGCAGTAGCCTTCACCCACCTCCGCCCGCGCGCGATTTTCGCGCGACATGCTATAGTCTTGTCCGGCCGATTTCGGCCCGCACATGAGCCTTAATCCGAAACGAACCGTCGCTGAACTGAAAGAATTGCGAGCTCTCACCGCCGATGAAAACGGCGCGCAACGCGTTGCCTGGACCGATACATGGCTGAAGGCGCGTGAATGGTTCGCTTCTAAGCTTAAGGGCCTTCCGGTGGAGCATCACTACGATGCCGCCGGTAATGGCTGGGTCACGCTTCCGGGCGCTTCCGAAAAGGCGCTTCTGCTCGGCGGTCACCTGGATTCCGTGCCGAACGGAGGCTGGCTCGACGGCGCTTTGGACGAGATGGCCGCGCTCGAAGTGCTGCGCAGGTTCGCCATCGAATTCAACGGCCGTCCTCCAGTCACTATTCGCGTCGTCGACTGGGCCGATGAAGAGGGTGCTCGATTCGGGCGCAGCCTCCTCGGCTCCTCCGCGTTCGCAGGCACTCATTCGATCGCTGCGGATCGGAAACGTACCGACAGGGACGGCATCCGCATGGATGACGCGCTTCGCCGCTGCGGCGTCGAAATAGACCGGTTTCCAGAAGCCGAGCGCGAGCAGAAAAACGCCGCCGCCTATCTGGAATTGCACATCGAGCAAGGCCCGGTGCTGGAAGCCATGGGCCTGCCGCTTGGCGTAGTGCTCGGCACAAAAGGCGTCGAACGGCACGCCATCACTTTCCATGGACAAGAGGCGCACTCCGGCTCCACTCCGATGAAAGTACGCCGCGATGCGCTCGCGGCCGCCGCTAAGCTCGCGCTCGAGATTCGATCCATTGCATGCAAACACCCCGACGCTGTGTGCACGATCGGCAGCGTCAAAACCTTTCCCGGCATCGTTACTGCGGTAGTGGGCCGCTGCGAAACGGCTCTGGACCAGCGTGATCTCGACCCGAAGGTGCTCGCCCAAATGCAACGTGAAGCTAAAGAGGCGAGCGAGCGCTTCGCCCGTGAAGAAAACTGCTCCGTGGAGTGGTCGCGGATCTGGAATATCGAGCCGATTGCGTTTCATCCGGCTTTGATCGAGCGCTGCGAACAGGCTGTGCGCGAAATCGCCGGGACCTCGCACAAGCTGCCATCGGGTCCCTTGCACGACGCCGCCGAAGTTTCACGCGCCGGGATTCCGACGGTGATGATGTTCGTCCAATCGCTGGGCGGGATCAGCCATAACAAGATCGAGGACACCAAAGAAGAGCATCTCGAGTTATCGGTCGCGGCCCTCGATTGGCTTGCTACCAAAACTGTGGAGTGGATACAAGCAAGTTAGCCTATGTTCAGCGAGAAACTGAATCCGAATGTCCGCACCTTGCTCGAAGCGATCGCAGCGCTGAATCTGCCACCACTCGAAGGTCTCACCGCCCCCGAAGCGCGCGCACGCGTCCGCGAGAATCTCGATGCGCTGATGGGTCCGATGGAACCGATGGGCTCCGTCGAAAACCTCCGAATCCCCGGGCCGAACGGCGATATCCCCATACGCGTTTACACACCGGAAGGCGGCGGCAATGGCGCAGGCGTAGTGTATTTCCACGGTGGCGGATGGGTGGTCTGCGATCTCGACACTCACGATGTGCCGTGCAGTTCGATTGCGCGTCGCTCCGGCGCGATTGTGGTCGCAGTCGACTATCGCTTGGCGCCTGAGCACAAATTTCCCGCCTCCGTCCATGATTCGTACGCCGCGTTGCTCTGGGTTGCAGCGAAAGCACATCGCTTCGATATCGACCCTGGCAAACTCTGCGTATGCGGCGACAGCGCCGGAGGGAATCTAGCGACTGTCGCAACGATCAAGAGCCGCGACGAGAACGGCCCCAAGCTCGCGCTCCAGGTCCTCGTTTATCCGGTTACGGATCTCTCTTCGTTTGAGACCGGCTCGTACGGCGAGTTCGCCGAAGACCACTACTTGACCCGAAGCCTGATGGACTGGTTTCGCACTCATTATCTCGCCGATCCCAGCGACGCGCAGGATCCGCACGCCTCGCCTCTGCTGGCGCGCGATCTTCGTGGCCTGCCTCCCGCGCTAGTGATCACAGCCGAATGCGATCCGCTCCGTGATGAAGGAGAGGCTTACGCCAAGCGCCTCCGCGACACCGGGGTCGAAGTAACTCTCACGCGCTACGACGGGATGATTCATCCTTTCTTTTCGCTGGCTGGCGCGCTGCCGCAAGCGGGCGAGGCCTATCAGCAGATCGCCGAGACAATCCAGTCAACCGTACACGTCTCTACTGCTGCGGGCCGCTCTGTCAGATGAGGCACCGTCGTAACTAATTAACACCCAGCACGAAGCGTTAACCCTCGTTAGAGCGTCTACAGTCCGGACAAACAATCGATTCGACTAGCAGTTTTGCTCGCACGGATGCTCCTGGTTTGCCGGAAAGTCTCGCATTGTACTTGCCATATGAGTGTCAGTCAATCTCAATCGATCGAGGAGCCCGACGCCACCTCTCACACCTCGGAATTGGACGCGGCGAACCGCGGCAGGCGCCAGGCCGAGCTGTGCGGCGAGACGGCGGAAAACGCGGAGGATAGTCCAGCGCGCGCGCTGGTTTCTCCGGCCGATCTACTGGCCGCGATTGTCGATTCTTGCGACGACGCGATCATCAGCAAGGATCTCAACGGTATCATCACGAGCTGGAATCGAGGCGCGGAACGCCTCTTCGGTTACACGGCTGAGGAAGCGATCGGCCGGTCCATTTTAATGTTGATTCCACCGGACCGCCAGGACGAGGAGCCCCGAATTCTCGCGCAGCTCCGGCGCGGCGAACGGATCGATCATTACGAGACGATTCGCCTGCGCAAGGACGGAACCCCCCTCAACGTGTCGCTGACCATCTCGCCAGTCAAGGATGCTAGCGGGCGCGTCGTGGGCGCGTCCAAGGTGGCTCGCGACATCACAGAACGCGTGCAGCACCGGCAGGCCATCGAACAGGCCAACGCCGCGCTGAAACGCGCAAACGACGATCTGCAACAATTTGCGTACTCTGCTTCACACGACCTCCAGGAACCGTTGCGCATGATCTCGGTCTACAGCGAGTTGCTGCGAAAGAAATTCGGTGGCCAGCTCGGTCGGGAGGCCGACGAGTACCTCAGACAAACGGTGGAGGGCGCGATGCGAATGGAGCACCTGCTTCGAGATCTCAGAATGTATACGCAATTGTCCGCCGCTAGCGCGGAACCGCCGGATGAGATCAACGCTGGTGAGGTTTTGCGAAAGACCCTGCTCAATCTTCAGGTAGCCATCGACAAGAATGGTGCCACCATCACCACCAGCGCCCTCCCGCAAGTACGCATGTTTGAATTTCAACTGGAGCAGGTGTTACAGAACCTGATTGCCAACGCAATCCGGTATCGGAGCGAGCAGCCGCCCCGGATTCACGTCGCAGCCGAACGCCAAGGAAACCACTGGTTGTTTTCCGTTCAGGACAACGGAATCGGCATCGAACCGCAGTTCAAGGAGCAAGTCTTTGGTGTTTTCAAACGCCTCCACAGCGCCTCCGAGTACCCGGGAACAGGAATGGGTCTCGCGATTTGCCAACGGATTGTCGAGCGCGCCGGCGGTCGAATCTGGGTGGAATCAGAGCCCGGACGGGGCTCGACATTTTACTTTACGATCCCCCTCGGAGGACCCAAGCGACAAGACCATCCGTTTCATACGAATTCTGTTTGAAACATAAGGCTGCTGAAACTCCGCCCATCACCGTGGCATCTTAAAAATGGGTTGTGCACATGGATTTCGAGATCAAACAGCGGGACACAGAGGGTGTCGTGATTCTCGACCTGAGTGGGCGTCTTACGCTCGGCCCCGAGGATGCTGCCTTCCGCCAGACCCTTCAGTCCCTGCTTGACGGGGGAAAGAACAAGGTTGTCGTGAATCTGGGCGGGATTTCCGCGATCGACACAGCGGGGGTAGGAACACTGACCCTTTGGGCGCAAAAGTTTGTGAATGCCAGCGGGCGTCTGGTGCTTCTCAATGTTCTTCCATCTCACACGGCGCTGCATGATGTTCTCAAGCTTGACACCGTGTTCGAAATCTACGGTCAAGAGCTCGACGCTATCAATAGTTTCATTCCTGGCCGCGCCGTTCCGCACTACGATTTGCTCGAGTTTCTCAAGGAGGAATCCGAGCATCGCAAGACGAATCGCGAACACGAAAACGAAACGGCATGAGCAAAAAACAACCGCTCTCGGAATACCGGCACAAACGCGACTTCGAAGTCACGCCTGAACCATCTGGCCGCTCCACTCGATCGCCGCGCAAAAAGCTTCTGTACGTCATCCAGAAACATCAGGCGTCGCATTTGCACTACGACTTTCGGCTGGAATGGCGCGGAGTTTTGCTCTCGTGGGCCATCCCGAAGGGCCCCTCGCTCGATCCATCCGTGAAACGTCTGGCCGCGCAGGTGGAGGATCACCCTCTGGAGTATGGCGATTTTGAAGGCGTCATCCCGGAGGGCGAGTACGGTGGTGGCACAGTGATGCTTTGGGATCGCGGCGCTTGGACGCCGGAGGTTCCCGATGTGGACGCCGCGCTCGCGAATGGCGAGCTGAAGTTCACCCTGCACGGTGCAAAGCTCCGAGGTTCGTGGGTCATGGTCCGAACCAAACTCGGCGGCTCCCGTAAGCCGCAGTGGCTGCTCATCAAGCATCGCGACCAATACGCTTCTGCCGAGGACATCGAGACGCTAAGGCCTCGCTCGGTCGCAACCAAACGGCTCATGGCCGGCATCGCGCGCGACGATCGCGGCGACGTCGAGAAGGCCGCCAAAGCCGACGCACCGCCGGCGACCCGTTGACCGACCCTATTCCGTTCCGCGTAAAGCCCATGCTGGCCACCCTGGTCCGCGAGCCTTTCGATCGCCCGGGCTGGGTCTATGAAGAAAAGTACGACGGGTTTCGCATCCTCGCGTATAAAGAGGGGCCGCGAGTGACGCTGCTTTCGCGCAACCAAAAGAATCGTACGGCAACGTTTGCGGCGATCGCTGAAGCTGTCGGGAAGCTTTCGGCCCGTACGCTTTTGCTCGACGGTGAAGTCGTGGCTTTCGACCGGCGCGGCGTCTCCCGGTTCCAGCTTTTGCAAACTCTCGGGAGCGAACCGAAGTACGCTGCCTTCGATTGCCTTTACGTCAACGGCCGCGACTTGAGAAAAGGTCCGCTCTCGGCCCGCCGCGCCGAGCTCGAGCAAGCGATCCCGAGGTCCGGCCGCATCATTCTCTCAGCACGGCTCTCCGATCATGGACTCAAAGCGTACGAAGCGGCCAAGCGCAAGGGCCTTGAAGGTGTCGTGGCTAAGAACGCCTCGGCTCCATACTGGGAAGGCCGCTCGAGGGATTGGCTCAAGTTCAAAGTGCGGCAAGAGGACGAATTCGTGATCGTCGGTTTCACCGCGCCTAAGAGGTCGCGGCTTCACTTCGGCGCTCTTTTGTTAGCCGCCCAAGCTCAGGGCACGCTCCGCTACGTAGGGAAAGTGGGCACGGGTTTCGATCGCGCGAGGCTCGCCGAACTCCACCGGAAATTCCAACCGCTCGTTCGTGCGAAGCCCGCCGTCGCCGATCCTCCGCGCCAGCGCGATGTCACTTGGGTCGCCCCGCGTCTGGTTGCCCAAATCTCTTACGAAGAGCTGACCAGCGATCGCAAGCTGCGCCAACCCGTTTTTCTAGGACTTCGCGACGACAAGTCCTCTCGGGAAGTCAATATCCCGGAGGCGCGTTGAGAGTGCAGCTCAGCAACCCAGACAAAATCTTCTGGCCTGACGAAGGGTACACCAAGCAGGACCTCGCTGATTACTACGCTGCGGTTTTTCCTAAGCTGAAACTGTACGTTGCCGACCGTATGCTCACCATGGAGCGCTGCCCGAACGGAATGCGTGGCCAATGCTTCTACCAGAAGCAAGCGCCGAAGGGCCTGCCGCCGGGGGTACCGACGAAAACGATCCACCATTCGAACCGCAATGTCCAATACGTCGTAGGCGGATCGCTCGAAACTCAGCTCACGCTGGTGAACTTGGGCTGTATCCCGGTCCACGTCTGGGGAAGCCGCGCCGGCTACGAGCGCAAACCGGATTGGGTGATCTTCGACCTCGATCCAAGCACTGGCGAATTCGCGGGCGCCGCAAGAGCCGGCCTTCGGGTGAAGGAAGCGCTAGACCAACTCGGTCTCACTTCGTTTCCTAAGACCTCGGGCAGCCGCGGCCTCCACGTCTTCGTCCCATTGCGCGTCGGTCCGGATTTCGACGAAGTCCTCACCTTCGCGCGCGAGCTTTGCACTCGCCTGGCCGCCGCTCATCCAGACACACTCACGGTGGAAGCACGCATTCAAAAGCGAGGCGATCGAATGTATTTGGACTCGATGCGGAACAGCTTTGGCGCGACGGTGGTTGCGCCCTACTCGGTTCGCCGCCATCCGAAAGCCCCGTTTTCGATGCCGCTGGATTGGAGCGACGTGAAACCGTCTCTCGACCCATCCACGTTCAACCTAGGTAACTACAAAAAGCGCTTGACCACCTCAGACGCATGGGAGGATTTCTTCCGCTCGCGCCAATCGCTGAAAACCGCTGTTAAGTCGCTGCGAAAGATCTAGAGCTGCTCTTCCAAGTGTCTCAGCCTCGCGTCCAGAACTTCTTCAACGCGATGCAGCTCGGCGCGCCAAAGATCGCGCATATCGTCGAAGCGTTTGTCGATTCCACCAAATCTAGTGTTCATGTAAGCGATGAGAATGCCAATCATCACGGCGTTAAACAGCACAATCATCACGGCGTTAAACAGCATAGAATGTCGATTGCCAGATAGAGTTGCTCATTCGTCATGATGACGGTTGCTGTAATTACTCTCCCAAGTCAGCTAATTACACGCCCGCGAAACGTTTTGCTCCCCAATACCAAAGTGCCGATCACGCTCGCGCTCAGCGCCAGCACAACCCAGGCAATATTCAACGTCGGGACCTGAATCCCCGGCGGAACCATGGCGTATCTGAGTCCTTCTGCCGCGTACGTCAGGGGATTGAATAACACGAGCGCCTGAAACCAGCGGATATTCGTGAGCGCGCCCCAGGGATAATATGTGCAGCCGGTAAAAAGTAACGGCGTGAAGATCAGAGTGAACATGAGACTGATCTGTTCCGGCTTGATGCTGGTTCCCATCAGCAATCCGATCCCCGCGCCAACGCACGCCGTCAGCACGATCATGCCGGCGAGTATTGCGACGTGATCCGATCGCACCGCAAACCGATCACGCAGAATCCACCAAGCCAGCGGAAAGATCACGCTTCCAGCTATTACTCCTCGGATCGCGGCAAAAAGCACCTTCTCGACCGCCACGAATCCGATCGGAAGGGGGGCGAGCAATCGATCGTCGATCTCGCGCGCGAACCCCAGATCCAAAACCAATGGCAGGGTGACACCCTGCATGGAAGCCACTAACGTGGTCAGCCCGACGATGCCGGGCAACATGACCGCGACAAAGGCCGGCGCGGCCAGACCGATTCCAGGAAGGACTTTCCCGAAGATAAAGAGAAAGAAGAGCGGCTGCATCAGTGCCTGCAAGAGAAACGAGACAAATTCTCGCCCCGTCACCACCAGATCGCGGCGAAGCATCGCCAAGAACGCGTTCGCCGCCAGCGAAAATCGCGATTTCGTATGCATCAGCGCAGATGCCTCCCGGTGAGATAAATGAAAACTTCTTCGAGCGTCGCCTGTTTCAAATGCAGATCGCGCACTTCAAATCCGGATGCGAGCACTGCCTGCGCGGCGGCGCCCGTCAGCAATCCCGCGCTTTCGGCATAAACGCGGTAGGTAGCAATTCCCGGTTCTTCCTGCGATCCTCCGCCGCCCGACGCTGGCGCGAACTTCGCCCACGGACCTGCCGGAGCAGCAGCGGCCGCGGCTGCCTGCGCTGGTTGCGCGGCCATCTCCTCCACCTTGCTCACACCCGGCAGCGACTCCAAGGCCCCCTTCAGCCGCGCTCGCCCGTCCGCAGCCGCATCATCCGGAACGAACGCTCGAATCTCCAGCGCATTGCCGCCCGGTATCATCTTCTTCAACTCCGCCGACGTGTTGTTCACGAGAATTTTCCCGTGATCCATGATCGCGATTCGCTCGCAGAGTTTATCCGCCTCATCCATGTCGTGGGTCGTAAGCAGGATCGACAAACCCTGCCGGTTCAGCTCGCGAATCCGGTCCCACAAGAACAATCGCGACTGCGGGTCAAGGTTATTGGTCGGCTCATCCAAAAACAAAACATCGGGCGAGTGCATCAGCGCGCGGGCGATCATCAGCCGCTGCGCCATGCCACCCGAATAGCGGCTCACCTTTTCGTTCTTCCGCTCGCCGAGCCCCAGCTCTTCGAGCAACTGGTCCGCTTTGGCCTCCCGCTCTTTGCGCGGAACGCTGTGGTACGCCGCATGAAAGGTGAGAATCTCCCGCACTTTGAGACTGCGATCGAGATTGCTCTGTTGCGGGACTACTGCGATTTTCTGCTTCACCGCAATCGGATCGTGCGCCACGTCGATTCCCATGATCCGCGTCGCACCGCTCGTCGGCAGCACGTTGGTGGTCAGCACGCCGATGGTAGTCGTCTTGCCCGCGCCGTTCGGCCCCAGTAACCCGAAAATCTCCCCGCGACCCACGTCGAACGACACCCCATCCACGGCGTTATTCTTCGACTTCGCGTATCTCTTCACGAGATCGCGCACTTCGATCGCCCGCACGTTGTCAGAATTTGCCACCGAAAACCCCAGGATCTATTGAATAGCACGAACCAGCCGCGGCCGCCGGTGACTCTAGAATTCCCGGACTGGCGCCGCTTGTTCGATTCCGACGCGTCCCGCCTCGATTTTCGCGGCGTAGTAGTTCTCGCCCCGCATCGGACACCCAGCGATCCCGCGCAGCAACGCAATCTGCCCGGTATGCGTGAGCGCATCGGCCAGCCCGCCTTGGAACAACTTCTTCACGTCGCCGTGCAACGGTTTATCGGACGCCAGGTATGCATCCAGCGCTTGCAACGCCGCGAAGAATCGCTCTACCTCTTTCGACCAGAGAAGCGGTTTTGAGTCATTCCATTTCTGATTGCCCGAGACAATGGAGAGTGCCCAGTCCGCCAGATCGCCCATGTGCGCGAGAATCTCGACCGGCTTCCGGGTGTGCTCTGACGCACGGAAGTCGGCGAAGCTCTCCGGAACGCCGCGCAAAGTCTTCCCTGCGCGATACGCAAGCGTCGCCACAACGTGCCGCAGCATTTCGCGCTGGGGATCCTTCATCGGACTCTGAGTAGCGGTGCTCATGACTCCATCCTATGATACGCGACGCCGGCAACCACATGACAGAATCATGACAGCGAAAAGAAGCCCGCGCACTACAGTAGTCAGTTTGACCCTACATAATGGAAAAAGACAGGGATGATTCGGAGCACTGCGCTCATGCTCGCTGCTGTCGCTCGACTTGTCGCGCAGGATGGACTAGGAACCAATTCCCCGACCAGTTCCTCCACCCCCCCGAAACCCACCGACGAACCCGAGCGCTGGAATCTTTACTACCAAGCCACCTCGATCGGCGACTACCATGGATCGTTCAATGCCCCCTACTCCGGACCGCTCAGCCTGATAAACAATGTCGAGCGCGACGTCTCCCTCACCACCACACTGTTCTTCAGCTTGCGGTTGAGTAAAAACCTCCAGTTCTATTTCAATCCCGAAATCGCTGGCGGTAGAGGATTCAGCAACGTGGACGGTCTCGCTGATCCACCAAACGGTGAAATTCCGCGCGTTGCGGGCGCCACTCCGAAACCTTATATCGCCCGCTTGTTCCTCGCCTATGACGTAGGTTTTGGCACAAAGAAGGAGCATGTGGAGAGCGAGCAGAACTCGCTGGCCGGCGACCGGCCCATGAACCGCTACACGATCAGTGTGGGCCGCTTCTCGGTCACCGATTTCTTCGACGTCAACGCCTATAGTCACGACCCCCGTACGCAATTCCAAGCCTGGGGGATTATGTACAACGGCGCCTGGGACTATCCCGCCGACACGCGCGGTTACTCCTGGGGAATCGTGAACGAGTTCCACACTCGCAACTGGTCCTTCCGCTTGGGCAGCGCGGCCGAACCCAGGGTACCCAACGGACCGCGGTTCGATCGGCGCTTGTTCGTCGATCAGGGCGATGCTTTTGAGGAGGAGCGGCGCTTCATCATCCGTTCTCATCCCGGCACCGTGCGCGTGCTCCAATACACGAACCGCACCGATTCCGGCCGCTACGCCGATGCGATCCGCCGTGGCGAGCAGACCGGAACCACGCCGGACATAAACGCTGTTCATAAGGCCGGCACGCTCAAGTACGGTTTCGGTATTAGCGCCGATCAGGAGCTCACTAAGAACATCGGCATGTTCATGCGCTTGGGATGGAATGACGGCAAGACGCAGGACTTCGCCTTTACGGCCATCGATCGATTGGCCGAACTCGGGGTTGTTGTGAAGGGCGCGCGATGGAAGCGCCCAGATGATGTTTTTGGCACTGCCTTCAGCACGGCCGGAATCTCCGGTGTGCATGCGCTCTATCTTGCGATGGGGGGTCTCGATTTCTTGATCGGAGACGGCAAGCTGAACTACGCGCCGGAGTACTTGTGGGAAAGTTACTATAGCACTCGCGTCGCGCCCGGCTTTTACGTGACGCTCGACGGCCTGCACTACAACAACCCCGCCTATAATCACGACCGCGGGCCGGTGTGGGTTGGGAGCCTCCGCCTTCACATAGAATTCGGCGTTAAGCCCTGGTCGATGAAATAATCTGCATTCCCTCCGCCTAGCAGGCCGGAACCTTGTCCGCGCGTTTCTCGTATAGTGAGTGCTGGACAATTCGGAGCGCGCCACAGGAGGCTGTGGCCTCCAAGCTGGAAAAGAAATCGCTGCCGCGGCCCTTCGTTGTGGCGCGATTTCATAGGAGGGATCGATGGCGCAACACATCAAAATCCTCGGGATCCTGCACATTATTTACGCGGGCCTGGTGCTCCTGGCTGGAGTGGTGGTGCTGGTGGTGATGGGCGGCATCGCTGGTTTCATCGGGTCCAGTGACCGTTACTCGGACACGCAAGTTGCGCCCCCGATTCTCATGCTCATCGGCTTCGGCGTCTTCTGTTTTCTGTTACTGCTTTCACTGCCTGGAATCATCGCCGGATTCGGTCTGCTGGCGTTTAAGGAATGGGCCCGCATTTTGACCATCGTTCTCTCGGCGTTCGAGCTGCTCAGCGTTCCCTTCGGAACCGCGCTCGGGATTTACGGGCTGTGGGTTCTGCTAAAACCAGAGACCGAGGCGTTGTTTAAACGCTCGCAGCCCCTTCCCCGCGCTAGCTGAGCTGCTTCCAGCGATAACAGTTCCGCAGATGATCGTTCACCATCCCGGTGGCCTGCATGAACGCGTAACAGATGGTGGATCCGACGAACTTGAACCCGCGCTTGGAGAGGTCTTTGCTCATGGCATCGGACTCGGCGGTTCGAGCCGGAACTTCGCTCGGGGTCTTCCATCGGTTTACCTTCGGCTGGCCGCCGGCGAATCTCCAGATGTACGGGTCGAATCCGTCAAATTCATCCTGCACTTCGAGAAACGCCTTGGCGTTCAGAACCGCAGCTGCGACCTTCAGCCGGTTGCGCACGATCCCGGGATTTTCGAGCAACTGCACAACCTTCCGCGCGTCATAGCGAGCGACTTTCCTGGGATCGAACCGGTCAAACGCCTTGCGATAGTTCTCGCGCTTCTGCAAGATTGTGCTCCAGCTCAGCCCCGCCTGTGCTCCCTCGAGAATCAAGAGCTCGAACAGTTTTCGGTCGTCGTGCAGAGGTACACCCCACTCCTCGTCGTGATAAACGATGTTCAAATCTCCCTGCGCCCAGTGACAACGCTGCATAGTCGCCATAATAGAACCTGAACGAGGTCCAACGGCATCTTGGCGAAGCTGCGCATCCGCAACACATCGCGAGGCACGATCCTGGCGGACCGCGCCGATATTGCCGACACCAGCCCCAAACGGCAGACTGGTTTGTTGAAGCACACCAAGCTCGTCGCGGGCGAAGGGCTTTGGATCGTGCCTTGCGAAGCTGTGCACACCATTGGCATGAAGTTTCCCATCGATGTGCTCTTTCTCGATAAGAAGCGGCGCGTGCTCAAGGTTAGATCCGCGATGCCGCGCTGGCGCTTCTCGGGATCGTTCTTCGCGCATTCGGTACTCGAGCTTCCCAGCGGCGCAGCGGCCGCCACCGAAACCGTAGCAGGCGATCAGCTGGAATTCGAAAAATACGAACCGGGCGAATGAAATGCGTTAGGGGTGCAGCGCGATGGTCGTGTTCCCTCCAGCGCCTGAGTAAATCAAGTCCACCGACCGGATGTTTTTCGCCTTGCTGTGGAATTCGAAGAACACCAGGCCGGCGCGCGGCAGAGGAAGCTCGCCTTCGAGCATCGCAGCACGCGTCACCCGCTGTTCCATTGGCCGCCGGATTTCCATGGGCATGTGAACTGGGGGCGGTGGCCCCGAATCCTGCCCGCCTTGTCCCCCTCCTCCGAAGCTGGTCTTCGGTTTTTCTTCCTGCTTCGGCGGCTGCCATTCCGGGTCCATCATGGTCTTGAACGCCATCTCGTAGGGCTGCGCAGCCAGAGTCTTCTTGGTTCCATTGATGCGCAGCGAAAAATTGCCTGGCGCTATGCTCACCGGAGACGGTCCAAACAGGCCGATCTCCACAACAACATAATCATCCGAAATGTAGATCGCCTCGCGTGTAGGAACAGAATGTCCTACAAACTCGGCCGCGATGGTGAGGGAGCCTGCTTTCCCCTGCGCCTGATAATCGGCCGGAGTCGCTCGCGGAGGCAGCCCCTTGGATTCGGCCGCCTGATTCCCAGAATCTTGAGCCGCCACGCTCAATACAGTAAAGGCAAATGCACTCAGCAAAGCCCGTTTCATTGCTGACGAAAATCGCATAACTTTAGATTCAACGTATCATAAGCGCGACCGACAATGCCCGCGTCCCATATTGGGATGCCGGCTCCCTTCTGCGTCCTCCAAACTTCTGCTCGCGCTTGTGCGATGATTGCTTGTTCGAAGTGATTCTCGCCTACGCCGTCACGGTTTTTCTCAGCGCATTCCTGCTCTTTGCCGTCCAGCCGATGATCGGCAAAATGATCCTTCCGTGGTTCGGCGGATCGGCGGCAGTGTGGAACACGTGCCTTCTGTTTTTTCAGGCAGCGCTGCTGGGCGGATATCTTTACGCGCATCTATCCACGCGCTTTTTGAAACCACGCGGCCGCGCGCTTCTCCACATCGCGCTCCTTGTCGTCAGCCTCGCCGCGCTGCCCGTGCTCCCAGCACAGCACTGGAAGCCCCTGCACCCGGGCGATCCCTCAGCGCGCATTCTCCTGCTGCTGACGGCCACCATTGGCCTGCCTTACATACTGCTCGCTGCCACG
>Ga0126373_10000773_pt1 | contig 21542 bp, 24 predicted proteins | sample PanSoiMetPlot_11_FD_92545 | JGI IMG/M metagenome (GOLD analysis project Ga0126373, IMG submission 92545) | Tropical forest soil microbial communities from Panama - MetaG Plot_11 | ecosystem: Environmental > Terrestrial > Soil > Tropical forest > Bulk soil | place: Panama | collected 2016-02-17 | reverse complement strand
GGCGAAAGGATGAGGGCTCGCTCGATGAGGTTTTCGAGTTCGCGCACATTCCCCGGCCAGTCATAGTTCACCAACGCCTCCATGGCTTCAGGGGGAATGGATTCGATGCGCTTGTGCATGCGCGACGAAAAGTTCCGAATGAAATGATGCACCAGCAATGGAATATCCTCACGCCGTTCGCGAAGAGCCGGCAGTGTGATCGGAAACACATTCAGGCGATAGTACAGATCGCTGCGGAACTGCCGTTCGGTGACCATGTGAAGCAGAGATCGATTCGTCGCAGCGACGATCCGCACGTTCACGCGTAGGGTTCGCGTACTTCCGACGCGCTCAAATTCCTGATCCTGGAGCACCCGTAATAACTTGGGCTGCAGCTCGAGCGGGATGTCTCCGATTTCGTCGAGGAACAGGGTGCCTCCATCGGCCAACTCAAACCGCCCGGCCTTGGAGGCAATGGCGCTCGTAAAGGCGCCCTTCTCGTGTCCGAACAGCTCGCTTTCGAGGAGCCCGGTTGGAATCGCGGCACAATTGAGTTTGACAAACGGCTTGTCTCGCCGGGCACTCAATTCATGGACCGCACGTGCAATCAGTTCTTTACCCGTCCCGCTCTCGCCTTGAATCAAGACTGTACAGTCGGTTGGTGCGACGGTCTCGACGGCATTCAAGACCCGACGAAGCGCGGCGCTCTGTCCCGCGATGTCGCAGAACATGATTTGATGGCCGTGCTCGTCTTCGATACGCGATCTGTCTCTGGCCGGCTTCTCGCCTCGTTGCTGGAATTGCCGGGTGCGGTTCATACCCTGCTCGATGGCCTTGAGAAGATCTCCGTCGTGGAACGGTTTCGTCAAAAATTCAATCGCCCCGGCTTTCATGGCCCGCACCGTCATCGGAATGTCGCCGTGGCCGGTAATGAAAATAATTGGAATGTGAGGATCGACCTTCGCCAGTTCCTCCTGCAGGTCGAGTCCGCTCAATCCGGGGAGCTGAACGTCGAGCACGAGGCAGCCGGGAACGTGTGGATCTCGGTTCGCCAGAAACTCTTGGGCCGAGCAAAAGGTCTTGGCTTTTATCCCCGCGGAGCGAGCAAGGTTACTGATGCTTTCTCGGATTGTTGCGTCATCGTCGATGACAAATACAGAGGCATTGTGTCCATTCACGCTATTCATGGCAAACCCTCCTGGTCAGGCAAGGCCTCAATTCAGCCCAGGTGTCACGTGTCACGTTGGATGTCATGATCGCTGGAGTGCTTTATCTATCGCCTTGAACAGTATCTCCTCCGAGAACGGCTTGTACAAAAAATCGACGGCACCGGCTGCCATCGCTTTCGCACGCACATCCTCATCCGCAAAGGACGTCATGAAGATGATCGGGATCGGCAAGTTGGACGCGACGATCTGACCCTGAACCTCGAGTCCATTCATACGAGCCATCCGCACGTCGAGCAGGAGGCACGCCGTGTCATGAAGGTGATCGGACGTCAAGAATGCTTCGCCCGACGAAAATCCCTGTGTCCTGAATCCGACGGATCGGACCAAATTATCGAGCGACGTCCTCAGAGCCTCGTCATCGTCCACGATGGAGATAAGCGGAACCTTGGTCATGGATGCCGCCTTCCTTTTAGGAACAGCGATCACTCATGAACACTAGTTACTAGCCAATTCTCGTCGGATTTTCGGCACTAGAATATCGGGTTGGGGCGTGGAAGGCTCTACGACCTTGGGACAGAACACTACGACTTTGGGGTGGGGAGTCCCAGCCGGTCAGCCATTCGGACCAGCTCGGCCAGGGAACCGGCTCTCATCTTTTCCATCACATGGTGTCGATGAATTTTGACGGTGGTCTCGCTCATGTCGAGCTCTCCGGCGATCTGCTTGTTCAGCAGTCCGGCGATCACGTGCCGCATCACATCGCGTTCCCGCGGGGTCAGCGAATCAAGCCGGTCGCGCAGGTCATCGACCTCCGCGCGCTTCGCGACAGCGGCTCGGTCTCGTTCTAGCGCCTGCTGAATCGCATCGAGTAGGTCTTGCTCCCGCACCGGCTTTGTCAGAAACTCCGCGGCGCCGGCTTTCATGGCCTGTACGCTCATTGGGATATCGGCATGACCGGTGAGGAAGATAATGGGAATATCGGTGCCGGCCTCCACCATCCGCTTCTGCAGATCCAGCCCGCTCATGCCGGGCATCCGCACGTCGAGCACGAGGCAACCGGGCCCATGCAGACGCTTACTGCCCAGGAACTCGTCGGCAGAACCGAAGGCCTCGGCCCGCAGCCCGACAGAGCGAATGAGGTTTTTCAGCGACTCGCGCATCGATGGATCATCATCGATGACGAAGACAACGCCGCCCGCTTCGGTCATACCAGCCTATTGCCGCCGACCGGCAATGTGAACTGGAACGTCGCGCCTCGTGGCTCATTGGCGGTCGCCCAGAGCCGCCCTCCGTGGGAGTCGATGATCGAGCGGCTGACCGCGAGGCCCATGCCCAACCCGCGTGGCTTCGTGGAATAGAACGCCTCGAACAGGTGGTCGAGATGCGCCGGATCTATTCCCGGTCCGGAGTCTTGCACGGTCACCACGATATGCTGCGCGTCATGTTTGTTGGAGCCAATCACAAGCCGTCTGGGGCCCTCGCCCGCTCCCCCCATCGCTTCGATCGCGTTCATTATGACATTCAGCAGCACCTGCTGCAATTGAATGCGATCGCCCAACATGGGCGGCACATCATCTGAGAGTTGCGTCTGGACTGCCACGCGGTGGGCGTCCCACTCCGCGCGTGTGAGCTCGAGGACTTCACGGATGACGTCGTTGAGGTCCAGCCAGTCCTTCTGCAGCGGCGTCTTTTTGGCCAGAGCCCGGATTCGACTGATGATTTCGCTGGCCCGATGACCATCTCGGATGATGTGCTCGACAGACCGCCGCGCCTCCTCCATGTTCTGGGCAGCCAACCAGCGCAGGCACGCGCCGGCGTTATTCACGATCGCGCCGAGCGGCTGGTTGATTTCGTGCGCAATAGACGCCGTCAGCTCGCCAAGCGTGGCCACCCGGGCGACGTGCGCGAGCTCCAGTTGCGTCTTGTGGGCACTCTCTTCGGCACGCTTCCGTTCGATGAACTGGCCGATCTGACTGCCGATCGTCGCCATTGTGTCGAGCAGGTCCTGGTCGGGCTGTCTGATTTCGTGGCTGAAAAATTCCATGACGCCCAAGACCTCGCAACTGAGCAGAATGGGAAAGCCGAAGGTCGCATGCAGGAATTCGCGGGCCGCGATCGGCGCCCGCAAGAAACTCGCATCATGGACCACATCCGGAATGTAGATCGGCTCGCCGCTAAACCAGACCCGGCCCGGCAAGGCGATGCCGCGCACAAACGTGGCCGCACGGGTCTCAGCCTCAAATTGCGGGACGTCAATCGATGGCCGATGCCACACTTCCATGCAACGGAGCAGGCCGGCTTGCTTGTCCACCGTCCAGAGCGCTGCCACGTCCCATATCAAGGATTCACAAATAGCCCGGAGGATCTGGGGTGCGGCGTCGTGAAGACTTGTCGCTTCCGCCAGTATCTGTGTGACCTGGTGTTGGATGATGAGACGGTGCTCGACCCGCTTGCGCTCGGTGACGTCGGTCACGCTCCCCATGAATTGCACCACTTCCCCGGAACTGTTCAAAACGGGGTGTCCTATGCCGTGAACGTATTTCGTGACGCCGTGGGGAAAGAGAAGCCGGTATTCCAAGTCGTAGTCGGACTTTTCGTGGGTTGCCCGATCCACCTCCGCTTGCCACTTGCCTACGTCGTCCGGGTGAATGCGCTTGAGGCGTCCGTCCCACGCATCTTTATCCTTGTCGGGATCAAACTCATAAATGCGATACCATTCGTCGGAAAGGTGAAGGGCTTGTTTGGTTCTAATGTCCCAAACGAAGCTCCCCGTGTGGGTCAGCCGCTGCGCTTCGGCTAGATTGCGCTCGCTGCGTGCCAACTTCTCCTCCGTCAGCTTGCGTTCGATTGCGATGCCCGCCAAATGGGTGATCTGTTCGATGATGTCCTGTTCACGAGCGTTTGGGCGTCTTGGTTCGCGGTAGTACATGGCGAAGGTCGCGATCACGTTGCCTTGAGATGAAAACACCGGGGTTGACCAACAGGCGCGCAGAGAATGGGGCAGGGCCAACTTGCGGTAGTCCGCCCATAAGGTATCAGTCGCGATATCCTCGACAATCACCTGTTCGCGACGGTACGCGGCAGTTCCGCAGGAGCCCGCCGACGGTCCGATCGCGGCACCATCGATCGAGTCCGTGTAGCTCGTCGGAAGGCTGGGCGCTCCACCGTGCCACAAACGGTCAGCGTCGACCAACAAGATCGAGGCCAGGGCTCCGCTGGCCTGTTCCTCCACAAGCCGGCACAAGTTGTCGAGGATCTGGGCAAGCGAGTCTCCCTTCGCCACCATCTCCAGGGTGCGTTTCTCCCCCGCGAGCAACGCTTCGGCGCGCTTGCGCTCGGTGATGTCGGTCGCGATTCCACAGACGAAAACCTGCCGGTCTTTTTGCACCTCCCTGACTCCGCGGTCATAGATCCATCGAATCTCATGGCGTGGTGTGACAATGCGGTATTCGATGTCATACCACTCAGCCCGTCCCGTCAGCCATGCGTCAAAGGCGCCTTGAACCCGTGGTTGGTCTTCGGGATGGATGCATTGCAGCCAGAGGCGCGGATTCTCATAGAGATCCTTGACCGGCCTCCCCCACACCGTCTCAAACGACGGACTGACGTAGAGCATCCGTTCAGGATCAACCTCGATGAACCAAAAGACCTCTTCCATATGATCCGCCAGGTACCGAAAGCGTTGCTCGCTTAGGCGCAAGTCTTCCTCTGCTCGTTTCCATTCGGTCACGTCGTTGTTCGTTTCTAAGATCGCAACAGGGGTTCCCTGCCCGTCGCGTTGCAAAGACCAGCGACTGGCCACCACCACATGCGTGCCGTCCCGCTTCATCTGAATGAGTCCTCCTTCCCAGCCGCCTGAGCCCAACAACGTCACCATGATTGCTTCCAGAGGCTCCAGGAAGATCGTTTTCGTCAGCTCGTGAGAGACGCGGCCAATAGCCTCTTCCTTTTTCCACCCGTACAGCTTCTCGGCGCCGCGGTTCCAGTAGGTGATCACATCGTTCATGTTGCGTACAAACACGGAGTCGTGTGTGAGGTCAAGGAGGTTCGCTTTTTCCTGCAACACCTCCTCTGCTTGCTTGTATTCCGTGATGTCGAGCATCAGCCCGCGAAGCTTGGTCGCTCGGTCACCCTCGACCACAACAGTCACAATATCCCTCATCCAGACGCTGCGCCCGTCGGCGGCGATCATGCGGTATTCAAAATCGTGGTTCCTTTTTCCGGCGGTTGCGTTCACGCAAAAATCGATCGCCCTGTCGCGATCCTCCGGATGGAGATGGTCTTTCCAGAAGGCCGGATCGTTCAGCCAGCGCTCGGTCAGGTACCCGAGGATGCGCTGGGCCTGCTCACTGACGAACGAGAATTCGAATGTCTCGGCGTCCGCTTCCCACACGATCCCATCGACCGAGTTGACCACATCGGCAAACCGCTGATGCACAGCAAATGCCTCGGACACCGTTCGGCGCAATTGGGCTGTCTGCTCCGCCACTTTCATCTCGAGCTCGTCTCGGGATTGGCGAAGCTCTTGCTCGCTCTTGCGCAACGCCTCTTCTGCCCAGCGGCGATTGTCGATGAGATGCGCACTTTGAAATGCGGTCGCGGCGTGATTCGCCGCGATGGACAGAATCAACTCGTCGATCTCGGTGGGAAAGTCCGTGCGATCGCACGCGGCAGCGACCAGGCCGCCCTCGGCATCGACTCCGACGGGAATGACAATACCGCGGCACGGTCCTGCGTCGCCGCCAACGTCAGGAATGATTTCCTTTCGCAACAACTCTCCGACGGTGCCGCGACGTTCGAGCCATTCCGGAAATGCCTTCCAGGCGTTCCCCCGCGCGGCTTCGACTGACGCACTGCCGCTGGGATCGCGCAGGCGCACAAACGCGAAATCGAGGTGCAATGATCCGACCAGCACGTCGGCAAGCCCCGCGGGGATGGCGGGCGGTTCTCTCCCGACCCACGCGGCTGGGATGGTGGACAGTGCCACGAGATCTCTGAGCGCCGAGCGCAGCCTGAGGACCTCTGCAGCCAGGTCGATGGCCATTTAGTTCACCAGACTTTCCCTCCGGCGAACCGACCGTAACTCCCGAATCTCAAGGAGAAACTGGTCGGGAGGAACGAAGAATGGGTTCTCCTGCAGCACCCCGCCGATGATCACGGCCGGGTGCGTCCGCATGATGTCCATGGTCACCGCCGAGCCGAACCTCGTGAGGTCGTAGGTACAGATCACAGGATCGGCGTATTTGGGAAGCACGTAATTGAGGCGCGTCTCGTATTCGACGAGGTCCTCGACACCCTGTTTGTCGAGCAGCGCCCACTCCATATGCGCCAGCAGCCTGGTGAGTGGGTAGCCGGTCGTCGGGCCCGCCCGCAGCACCTCTTCGATCAACGCCAACATCGCATCCTGGTCGAAGCGATCTTCCCGGAGGTAGGCGTCCTGCCACGGCCGCACCTCGAGTTGACGTCGCTCGACGGCCTGCTCCACATCGATGCCTGCTTCGGCGAGCCGCTTCAGATGTACTTCCCGCAGCTCAGGGTCCACGATGTGGAAAGCTTTTTCTCCCCGATCGATGCCCTCCTTGATGAATGTGCGAAGCACCCGGTGCTCCTCGTCGATGCTGTTGAAGAACGCGCAAATATGACGTTCCCGGCCGAGAGGCCTCCCGGCAAACTGCACGGAATGTTCAGGGGTTCTCATAGATCACCTCACGTAGATAGGGCAAGAACGGTTGGGCCAATAGCAAGACCATAACGTACGGGGGTTGAACGGATCTGCATGGCAGACCGCCTTGTAAAGAATCGACAGGAAGTACCAACATATCGAAATCCGAGAGGCTTACGCAATGCAAACGAAATGGTCCTGGGGCGAGAGTTTGGAGATAGCCGGCATGGAGAAGAGAACTGACGTGGTGTGACCGGATTGGCGCGGCCCGTGAGCAGGACGACTGGCGTGTCCGCCAGTGCCTCGGTGAGACAGGACTCAGCCAAGCGGTGATCGTACGCACGCGCGGTCATGGCGGCCAGTCGTCACCCGGTGGGTCGGCCTAGTGGAGAGTTCTGGCTCGGCTTAATGAAACGCCTGGGGCCGGCCAGATGAAGACGGAGAGGGAGCGGAACACCGGAAGCATCTGCTCGCACGCCGACTTGGACCCTCTGCGAAGTCCCCGTGCGTCCGCGCCCGCCATGTTCACGGCAGGTGCCATCGCAGCGTCAAGAGCGGGCGTGCCCGTGATCAGTCGATCCGCAATCCCCCCGACGAGTTCAAGCCCGTGGACTGACCAGGCACGGGCACAGACCGGGAAGGCGAGAAGCCCGACACAGACCACGATTGCACCGAGGTGCGGGCAAGACACGCGGCGGCCTTAGGGCAAGGAGCGTTGCACCTTCTCCTGCCACATGGCGCGACACACGGCAAAGGGGACGAACACCACATCGATGTCACGACCGGGCACGACCACTTTCACCACATAGCCCGGCTCAACTTTCGCGGTGAGCGTGCTCACGGTCTCGTCGCGAGCCCGCAGCGTATTGACCAATTCCTCAGGGGAACTCCACTTGGCGAGATCGCGTGTCTTCGTGCGCAGCAGCGAGAGATCGGTACAGCCTCCATCCGGCGCCGCCAGCATCCATCCACGCGGCGGGGGATCCGCCGCTACGCCGAGTGTCGGCACGAGAACCAAGGCTCCGACGAGACCTACCCTTCGCCCGCGACGTGTCGTCCTGAGGTCCTCCATCAGCTCCTCACCATCCATTCGTGTGCGTCCTAAATCGCATCGTATCGTTTGCGCAATTCATGCTCCTTCGCCGCTCGGAGCGACCCCAGCACAAAACTGATCCCAGGGATCAAAAGGCAGAGAATCGTGCTCACCACCACAAAGACGCCAGACTTGAAGAGCACGTTTCGCATCTCGACGCACCAATAGAAGAAGGTGTCCCACTGATCCACGGTAAGGAACAGCCGACCCGCGATATAGGTCGACGTCAGCACGTGCGAAATGACCTCGGGCGTCACGCGCCAATACACGAGATGGAAGATGAAGAAGATCGCAAACATCTTAATCATGCTCCCGCTCACAAATCCGCCGTACAACTGCCAGATCGCGTTGCGGCACACTTTACCGAAATAACAGGCTCCCAGATTAAAGGCCATCAAGATGTTGTACCCCAGCGTATAGCTCAACCCAATCAGGAGCGCGAAGAGCTGATCGCCGAGGCTCGGGTCGCTCGAGCCGAAGATCGGAGTGACCCGGTCCATCACGCCCACGCTCAAGGGAATGTAGACCGCGCTCACCAAGGTGTCCGCCCATCCGCCCTTGAGCCCCACGTCGAACAATCCCACCTTCTCATTGAGGAGCAGAAAATGTGGCGGGATCTCCATGCCCGTGCGCTCGACCGCCGAGAGCTTCTCAATGTCCGAAATGGCCTCTAGCAGACTCTTGGGTTTCGGCCGCGTGCTGGTGCTCGCGAACAGTGGACCCGGATTGCCCTTCCCAGCGATCCCGCCGCCTTGCCCGTCGATCGCCATTATTGCACTCCTAATCCGAACAGCCGCGCCACCGACCCAAAATAGGCGAACGCTGTGGTCAGCACAAAGAACAGCACCCCAATGCCGACCTTTTGTTTATAGGTGCCGTACCAGAAGGAGTAGAAGAGACAGATGCCCGCCCCCACGCGCGCCAACGTCCCCTGGAACATCGTGGTAAACACGCTCACCCACATCGCACGATACGTTTCCTCGTCCATGTAGGTGAGCGGATCCAAGTAATCAAATAGACTGGCTAGAATCGGCCCTGTCTGCACCACCGCTGAGAGGTCCATACTCCTCCTCCTTCGCTTCAGGACTTCATGACATCTTCGATAAAACTCAAAAATCCGCTCTTGCGCTGTTCCAGCTCTGAGGGCTTAGTCTGAAACACCGCTTCCACAATCGGCAGACAATACACGCCGAGCTGTTGCTTGTTCTTTAAACACACCGTGTAGCGTCGGCCGTAATAGCCTTCGCCGATCGTGTCCACTAACACGCCAGCTTTTTGCAACGAGGCCGCCAGGGTCCGCAAGACATGTTCACGATCCGATTGCCGCAGCAGATGAATGGCCACGACCTTCACCTGCTTCGCCAAATCCTTCACCACCCGATAGAGCGCCGTCGTCTGGCAATAGACGACGCCGTGATGCGTGAACGCGACCCATTCGGCATTCCGGGCGGCGGTCCGCCCTTTCCCCGTGGTCACGTTGATCAATGGCTCGAGTATCCCGAGGAACAGTGGAACCGAAAACCACTCGTCCCACTTCTTGATCTCATACGACTGCGACACCATCGCCACTTCTTCTTCCCGCGCCTGCCCATCCGCTTGCTTCAGTAACGTGGCAAAGTCGTCCTTCACATGCCGGTGATGGGAGCGAATGACCTGACAGACTTCGTTCAACCAAAACACATCCTGGCCTTCGAAGAGCTCTCGCACCTTGACGACGCTGATCGCGGGATGGTCCCGCATCGAATAAATCCCCGACTGCCGAAACCCCGGAATCTTGCCGAAGTCATGACCGAGGCAGGCGACCAACATCTTGGGAATAAGCGGCTCCGGATCCTTGTAGGTCGCGAGCAAGCCCTTAAGCCCGTGCTTCGTCACCCGATGGGTGTGGTCCCGCAGCGTCACCTGGGCCAATGTCTCGCGGATGCTCACAAGATCCCCGGCTTCTTCGTCCTGCGTCTTCGCCTCCAACACCACCGACGGGCATTGTCCGTACTCTTCCAACACATGAACCATCCGCAGGACCGGCACCAACACGCCTTGCGCGTCGAGCATGCCTTGATAGGGGACGACAAAATCCCGCACGAACGCAGAGGACTGCACGCGCGTCGTGGCGATACCCGACGGCATGACCGATGCGGCCTTCTCGCTGTCGCGCGCAACCGCCGCCGACGTGGCGACCACCGGAGCGGGAGTCGGGGCCACCGGCGCGAAGGCCTCCGTCATGGTCATCGCGGGTGCCGTCAACGTCCGTCTCACTTCACCCTGCGCCCACAGGAAATCGTGATTGTGTCGTAACCATACCGGCGCGAGCTCCTCGAGGGAGATCACGATCGGAGCCGGTTGGATGAGCGCGAGCCGTTTCGCCGAGGTCACGGCCTTCACCGGATACCGCACCAGCGGCGTTTGCTTGGCCCACTTCCACCACTGTTTCATCATCGCCACGCCTCCGGGAGCGCCACCACTTCCGCTTCCGCGATCGAGATTTCGACTTCCGTCGGTCTCCCAAATAACGACGTGAGCATTTTGGCTTTCCCGTGATCGAGCTGCGTGATCTGCCCGACCAGGGCGAGGGCTCCGCGTGTGATCCGCACCGTCTCGCCCACCGTAATGCCTCTTCCCGCCGATGCAGTGTTCACCATGGTCTCCACCTCGTCTCTCGCCACCGGCCACACCGCACGAACGCCCCGACATTGCCGCACCACGGCCACCCGCTCGTCCGCCCCCATCCACACCACATAGCCCACCTCCAACCGCCGCACGTCGGTCGCCCCGAGCTTTGTCAACAGCTGCACCAGGCGCCCTTCACTTCCCGAGACCACTTCCGCCGCAAACCGCTGTCCCACCCTGATCCTCTGGTCGTTCTAGTGCGCCAACTGCAACTCCTTCATCACTTTCCAGGGATACTGCGGATTCACGCCGGTGTAGCGCTCGATCGCTGTCCAGTTATACCCATGCCGATCAATCGACTCGCGCAGAATGCGCGCCGCATAGCGCAAGTTCGTGCAGGGCTCCAGCAACGCCACGGGATGCACCCGATAGCGTTCCATGTTGATCGTATTGACTTGCCCGAGCCCCACATCGAAGTTCACGTTCTGTTTCCAGAGCTGCGTCACCAAATTGACCGCTTCTTGATACGACCGCACCGTTTGGGGATAGCCCCGACCATTGCGATTGATCGACACGGCCAAGGGATTCCATTCGCCGTTCTCCACCCGCACAATCGCCGTCAAGAGACGCGGGTGCAGTTGATAGGAATCTGCGGCCTTCAGGAGGCACTGACGGTACGGGTGAACGGGTTCGGTGGCGCTCCCCTTCTCCGTCGTCGCCGCACAGCAGACTTTCATCGAGCCCATCAGCATCACCAGGCTCGTCCAAATGATGAGGCGTCCCACCACTCGCTTCCCTCGCGTCATCCCAGGATTAACACGTGGTTCCGTTAAAGAGACATGCCTGCGTCTTCATCGCCGCTCCGACGGTAGCCGCATCAAAGGTCGAGGCAATCTTGGAATAAAACTCGGACCAGTCCATGATCTGAAAGTTCAACGACGCGAACTGATTGAGCGTCAGCCCATCGCAATCCGGGAGCTGCGCGGTTCCAAAGTTCAGCCCCAGCTGTGGCCGGCCTTGTTCCTGGATCATCCGACCTAACTCGCTCTTGTACACACAATAGACGTCCTCCTTGCGCGCGCACACTTTCCCCACCGCGAGACTCCACCATTCGACGCACTGCGTCCCTACCAGATGGGCTTCCTTCGCCTTGCGGGCGGTCGCCAAGGCAATCGCGTCATCCGAGCAATTCCCGATCAGCTGGGTGGGATCCGTCGCGCAGCAATCGATAAAGACGGTTCCGAACGTCGAGTAGTCGCACGACATCGGCGTGCCCGTGAAGATCAGCATCGTGTCCGTATTAAAATCATTCTGAACGGCCTCCACCATCGCCACCATAGTGGCCGAAAGCTGAAAGTTGGTATTCGGCGGCGTGGAGGTATCGGTGCAGAACGGGACGAGACTGCCGGGTGCCCCGCAGGAGGTGCAGTTCGCGACGTCTTGTGTCTTCGCGCAGACCTGACCGCCGGAGCACTGGTAGGTATTCGTGTAGATCTGGCACGACCCAGAGACGGGATCAATCTGGGTGCAGATGGAATTCATCTCGAGGCAACTCGTGTTCGCCCGATAGGGCGCACAGGAATCCGGAATCTGCGTCGTGAACTCATATTGAAAGGTCGTCTGCCAGCATCCCGTCGACGGCGACACGGTATAACTGCTGGTCGTCAACCCGCCCATCAGTTGAATGGTGCCTGACGCGACCCGGCCGAAGTCATAGGTGAAGGGGACCGTAAAGCTCGTCCCCGTCCAGGTCGCATACCCGAGCGTAAAGGACAGACCTGACCCCCAGGCGGAACAGTTACTGTTAATATACGGGGGCCATCCGGGCCCACTGACGGTTTGCCCTTCAGCGATAATCCATGTGCCCCCGCCAGAGGACCCGTTCGTACACCCATATTTATTTTCGTTCGTGGCATTCCCACTCACGCTAAACGCGAGGGTAGAGCCACCGGATCCGTTCGGGGTCGGGATCCCATAATGGAATTGGTAATATCCGTACCCCTCGCCAGGATTAAGATCGGCCAAGAACAGTTGATAGGTCGGCATGAGAAAGCTGACTCCGTTGGCGGAGGGACAGCTGAGCACCTTACTGGCCGAATCGGTGCAGCGAGTCGACGCGAGGGTCGCTTGATTGGTCGTGACCAAATGTTCATAGGCTATGCAGCCATCGTCAAACGTTTCCGTATCCACGGGCGACGTGGGAGACGGGGGAGAGGCGCAGTCCGGCCCGGTGAGCGCAGGCGAGTAGTTCTGATTGCAGACGCCGGTGCTCGTCCCCGGCGCGGTGCAGGTTACGGGCGAGGAGGGTGTATCGACGTACTCAATACAAATCGTCGTCGTCGAGCAGGTCTGTCCGGTTTGCGCCGTGGTCATCCAAGTACTCGACACCTGATTGGCCGACAGCACCGGCGCCGTGTTCTGCACGCTCCACCCGCTGGCTTGCGTCTGCATGTTCGTGTTCCGCGCCGCATTCGGATCCGTCGCCAATGCTGTGCTCCCCGCGGCATTGAGCGGCCCCACATCGCCACTCGTGTTGTAGTACCCGCTCTGGGACGTCCCCGCAAAAGCTGCCGTCGTACAGCCGGCCGTGCCCCCATACTGGGGGACCGCGCGCTGCTGGCTCGTGATACGGCCCGTACTCAATGCGCCGGTGGCTTTGATATTCGCGGTGGCACATTGCGCTTTCTGATAGAGATCCGTGATCGTGGAACAATCCGCCGCTTCACTGTCTGTCACGATCAGAGCTGAACACACGAGACCTCCGCACAGGAGCCGGCAGACTGTCGTTCCTCGCCACCGGCGTCCAGCGCGCGTCAGCTCCATCGCTCCCTCACGCGATTCGTCTCCTGATCCAACGCGCTCCCCTAGGCTCTCGACGAGCTGATCGGCGTCGTCCTTCCCCGCACACCTGCTTCGTCCTCTGGCGTCACACAGCGCACCGCCGTCCCGTACACCGTGATCTGCATCATCGCCATCTCTGTGGAGGACACCGACTGCACATCCATCACCAATCCCATGATGGCGTCCGGGGCGATCCCATCCACGGTGTACATGTCGTGGGCTTGATCACTGAGTTCCCGAAGAGCCGGAACAATCAGGTCCGCACTGACGGATCGATCGTAGGCGCCCACGCGGCCTCCTGTGAGGTCTTTCAGCCGAGCGATGAAATCACGAAACACTCCCATCCCTTCGGTCTTGTGCACCACCACCAAGCCAAGAGGCTGGTAGCGAGATTCCGGATTCTGATGGAGCGTATAGATTGGCAAATACGGCCGGTCGTGCTGTCCCATTTTGACCTACCTTGTCTCAGACGGTGAGCCCACGGGCGGCGACCGTTTCGCCGCCGTCTGCACAGGACTCTTTCCGAAAATCTTCTCTTTGGCCCACGCCGCCCAGCTTTGTTTCGGTTTGGCCTCCGGTTTTTCCGGGCTTGATCGCTGCAACGGCGACAGCTCGTCCTCCACCTGCTTGATGGATTCCGCCGCCGTGACGCCCCCTGATGATCCGCCAGTGGCCGAGCTCGAACCCGACACCGCGGCGGGGGGTGGAAATACCTTCTCGCCTGCACTCGCAGGCGCTGATCCTGACCCCACCGCCGGCGCAGAACTCGAAGACGGCGTGGCTGCAGGGATTGCATATCCCGCCGGCGGGCCACTGACCGGCGCCGGTGACGATTTCGCGGCGAGTGGCGCCACCGGGCGCGGCCCCAGGCCCATCTGCTGCTCCATCGCCCGCTCGGCCGCCGTCTTCTCCGAGTCCGGCTTCCCGTCCGTGGCATCGTTCGATCCTTTCGCTGGCACTGGCGCGGTCGCGCGGGCCGCTCGGGCTGTGGTCGCCGTCTTCACCGCATCGAGCTTGGTCGTCACCTGTGAGAGCGTGACCGCGTTGACCTGCTGCTGTTCATTCAAGACGCGCAACAGTTGCAACGCTTCACTCGCTTGCTGGGCGATCTTCCCAACATCACTGCGTTGTTGCGTGAGCTCCTGATTCATCGACGTGAGCCGCGACTGAATGGTGCGCAACTCGCTGGTCGCTTGCGTCACCACCCCTTCCATGGCCGTCACGCGTAGGGACTGCTGGGTGGACGCGCGATGCAGCGCATTCACATCGGCATGCAGCCCGTCGCGTTCGATGTCCTGCTCGGTTTTCACCCCCAGCAGATGCTCATTTTTTTCGACTTCCTCGTCGTACTTCCATTTCGTCACGCAGCCCGACACCATCGCCACCCCGATCACCGCCATGATTCCGACGACCAGCCCCCGCATCCCACCCTCCCTTTCCTTATGCCCGCTCATACGTTGTTGACCCCGATGCAGCCCCGCGGCGCTCGGCGAGCACGTCTACCTCCGGTGGTTTTTGATTAGGTCCCGCGGCTCCACATACTTCACGTTCGCCGACTCGCACACTCGCCCCACCGCCACATTGAGCTCGCGCACCAATTCCATGGCGCGCGTCAACCGCGTATCGTTTTGCAGGTCTTGGAGGTTCACCGTCCGCAACACCACCAACACGCGATCCATACGAATGATCTGCTCGACGACCGCCCGCACCTCCTCCGTCTTCGGCACAATGACGTGCGCGTTCGGCCGCTTCGCCATCGCCTGTCGATCCTGTGGCGAGTCGGCGAAGACCGTCGGCGCGAGAATCAACTCACCGCCGGTCAGCTTGAGCCACTCCGAGACGGCTTTCAGCCAAGCCTGAATCGGTTCGATCGCCGCAATCACCTCCGACACTGGAGCACTCATGCCCACCGACCGCCGCAGCTTGGCGATCGCCTTGTTGAGCGGATACACCATGCGGATCAACACCCAGGATTCGGTCGAACGTGGGATCAGGACTTGGCTCCCGTACTGCTGCAGCAGCCGTATGTTTTGCTCGCTCCGCTCTTGCGGACTCAGGCGCTTCCCGCGAGCCGGTTGCGCCGTCTGCCCGTTGAGTGGTGTCCCCTGCTCACGCTGCATCGCTGGCATCGTCATCAGCTCCTCCCTGACTAAATGGGCGCATCGCTGTCCCCGTTGCGATACGCCCGCAACTCAATCTTGTGTCCGATCAATCGACTCGCCACGGACACATTCATTCCTTTGATGCCGAGAAATCGCGGCATCGCCTCAGGTCTCACCCACACCTGCACGCACCGCTCCGGGCGGAAACACTGCACCTGCATCACCTCGTTAATTGGCGCCGGCACCAACGCCTGCCGCGCAAACGTCTCCATCGTCTCCGAATACCGAACAAGGGACGGTTGCAAGCGTGAATATTTGTGGAATTCTCGAAACAACGGGAGCGCGAGCCGGATGGGATCCTCGCCTGAGGGGGACGACAATGCGATCTTGGCAAAATCCGCTCGCTTGACGGTGGCCACCGCATCGAGGGTGATCCGCTGCTCCGCGATCAGCGGACCGAGAATCAGCTCGCAGACCCGGCGCAGAAAATGACCGGACCGCTGCGAGAGGACCAGGTAGTCCCCGTCCGTGGATTTAATGCTGGCGTAGAACTTCTCGTTCAGCCGATAGGGACCATCCGCGCAGTCCTTGGGAAGGACCGCCAACTGATCGGTCCCTCCGATATAGGTGAGATAGGCCTCCCGATCGGGGTTCGCCTTCACCACCATCCCCAGCACAAAATGGCCCACCTTATTCAGCGCCATACCAAACTATTACGTGCGGGACGATGATCAGGCGATTGACGCCGGGCCGACCACTTATAAAGGGGGTGTAACTGAGCGGTCTCGAGATACGCAATCCCTCGGCTGGTTCACCTCTCGAAGAGGCCCTACCCAATGTGTGCTCAGAAAGCCGACTACGGATCGCTTCAAGCCTACTCACAGAACAGTGCGTCTGAATAGCGGAAAGCGGCTCTGGGCACTGGTTCACGTTGTATTGATGACGCTGTTTTATTGAGGTCTATTGGGGTCAGTTTGGGCGAGTTTTGCTGTAAAACGAACACTCAGCTAACAGATAGGGTTTGCCTGTCGTAGTGAATCAGGTTCCCTTATCGCAGGGACCGTCATCGAGGAAATCGTTTTCTGGGTCACGCTAGGAATGGCCTGCTCCTCTGAGGAGCTTGAGCTGCTGCGCACTTTATGGACGTGCTTCCAGGATCATATTAAAGGGCGTCTCGGTGGCGCGCCGGATTCTGGTAAAGCCTCCCGCACGAATCACGTCGACCAGCCGTTTCTCACCCGCCTGCGCCCCCAGTGCCAGTCCGACCTCTTGACTGAGCGAGGCCGGCGTACAGACCATCGTCGAGGCGGCATAATAGAGTCTCCCGATCGGATTCAGGTTCTCGTGCAGATCGTCATGGGCAAGGGGCTCGACGATCATCCAGGTGCCGTCGGCCTTCAGGGACTGCCGGACATGGCCGGCGGCGCCCGCAGGATCGCCCATGTCATGGAGGCAGTCGAAGAACGTCACCAGGTCGTAGTCCTTGCCGGGGAAATTTTTCGCGCCTGCGACTTCGAAGGTTGCGGCCGTCGCGTCTGCTTCCCGGGCAGCCTGGCGCGCACGGTCGATAGATCCAGCGTGATAATCAAATCCGACGAACTTCGACTTGGGAAACACCTTGGCCATGATGATCGTCGAGGCGCCATGCCCACAGCCCACATCGGCCACCTTGGCGCCAGCTTCAAGCTTCGCGACCACTCCATCCAGTGAGGGCAGCCACTCCTGAACCAGGTGAGCTTGATAGCTCGTGCGGAAGAATCGTTCGGTGCCGCTGAACAGGCACTGGTGTCGCTCGTGCCAGCCGACCCCCTGCCCTGTCCGGAAGGCCTCGGTCACTTTGGGCTCGTCGTGGAAGAGGGACGACAGGACCTCGAAGGCCCCGGCTAGATACACCGGGCTATTCTGGTCGGCCAGAGCCATGACCTGCTCCGGCGTGAGGTGAAACCGCCGAGTCTCCGGATCATATTCCGCATAGCGCGCCGCGGCCTGGGCTGCCAGCCATTCGCGCACGTAGCGCTCGGCCGTTCCGGTGGCACGGGCGAGCTCCTCTGACGTCACGGGCCCCATCCTGGCCATGGCCTGATAGAGGCCGAGCTTGTCGCCGATCAGCACGAGCGCCGCGCCCATGGCCGCACCGAGATCTCCGACCATCTTGGCCATGAACTCCTCGAGTTTGCTTTGATCGACACTCATGACATCTCCTCCATTGTTCTGTTCTCCGGATAGGCGTTCCTTCACGATACCAGCGGAGACAACACGGCCACCCCTCCTGCGACACCCTTAGGTCGTCGCATCGACATCCACTCCCTCGTGGCTCCTGCCGGCGGAAAGTTGGTATCCCATACCCCGCGTGGAGCCAAAGGAGTAGTCCGCTTTCGCCCGGGTGTCAAGTACCTGGCTCATTCAGGAAAAGATTCCTGTTCGCGATTTATTTTTTGGTGCTGAACCGCCCCCGGTTCTTCGCCTTAAAAGTGTGAAAGAAGCATTTGTACGAGCGGCTTGATTTTGCGAAGGTTTCCCCGTTTTATGTGTGGAGTCAGTTGTTGTAAAGCTTTCTCGCGATTCTATTAGGTCCGTCGAGTTCTGTTTCTTGCGCAGAACTTTAGCACCTATTTAGCACAATCGCTGGAGGGGTGGAGACGAACACGGACAGAGACGAGGACAGCGGTCACAACGCAAGCCCGTCATTTCTCTTCTCGCACGGCTCCTTCATTATTGACTGCCTGAAAGTCATTCGAAAACACCGTAACGAGATCTTCAACGACTTTGGTAGCCTGCGTTAAGTTGTGAACACCGGGCGTCCCAATCACACCTTCTTCCCACGTACTAGCAAACATCATTCGCTGCGGCCGATGTGCCAATACTACTGATTGCTTGAGGGCAACCGTTACAACATACACATACTGGCCTGACTGGATCTTGTACGTGCTCACGCGCACATAGAGAGATGGTTGAGACGGGGTATTAGCCTGTTCCACTGGACTAAGGATCCGCATGCCACGTGATTGTAGCGAACGTTCTGCAGCGGCACGAATCAAGTCTTCTGATAACCCATCCGCTTTAGCATCTGCTGGAACTTCTTCAATGATCACCGCGACTCCAGGAAGATCACGCAAGGATTCTCGCTGGATCGAGGATCCTCCATGCGCTAAGCCGACAGTGAGGCACCAGAACGTGATTGCGATCAGCAACATCAGATATTGCATAGGATCACCAATATATAGTGGAAGCTCACCTGGATCTTGTGCCCCTTCTGCGCGGTGTCGAAGCCGTCGCGGACGCCGACCAGCCGCTCGCCCCAGAACACCAGCAGCTTCCGCGTCTTGGTCAGCTCCCCTTCGTCGCGCGGGAGACGGCTCAAATCATCGACGAGCAAGATGTCGAACGCGCAGCCTTTGGCGGCGGCGAGCATCTGCTTGTAGCCGGGCCGTCCCTCGACATCCTTGCTGCCAGAAATCCCTTTGTCCTGGTAGCGCTGCGTGATGGTCCACCCTTCCTACCCTGGGGCGTCGTGTTCACAGTTCCGGAACTGATCCGCGATGCTGGCCTCGCGCTGGCCCTCGCTGCTATACCGCCCATAGAATGCGACTCCCATCGGTCTCCCCTCCTGTGTGGTGACTGCTTGTCGTCGATCATGACTGCTCCTTCTCGAGTGGGTTGGTGCGTGTGGAAGTTAGCAAATCCACGATCTGGTGGAGCTGGGCCTGTGAGGTGCCAAAGTAGGGGATGGGCTCGGCCCCGGTCGCCTCCTCAAGGACCTGGCGAATCTTGGTCAACCACCGATCTCGCGCAAGAAGAGCGGCACGCGCATCATCATAGGGACCGAAGTCTCTGGTGGACAGGCCCTCGACCTTGATCCGGAAATACCAGCGCTGCTCCCTGACATCGGTATTCGAGCTATTGGCACCAAAGCGCGTATAGCTTTTGTGGAAGTCCAGGCCTACCACAATCGGGAGTTCGTTGGTGGCAAGCGCCCCCTCTGTCTCTAGCTGCTTCACGGCCGCCTTGAATTCCTTGACGGCAATCGGGTGATGATAGTTCTTCGTGGTGAACTTGATCATTAGGTCTGTCCTCCCATCAGGTTAGTCAATCAACTCGCTTGGCTTGCACTTGAGCACCTTCGCCAGCCGCCGCAGCACATCGAGCGTCGGGTTCTTGAACGCGCCGCTCTCCAACATGGCGAGGTACGGCTGCGTCACCTTGACCCGCTTGGCCAGGCCTTCCTGGCTCAATCCGCGCTGGAGCCGCCGTGTCTTGAGGTTCACCGCGAGCATCGTGGTCGAGAGTATAAATATCATTTATATGAAGGTAAAGGGCCTCTGTGGCAGCGAAGGCTGGGACCATATATCATGTTGTGCTCAACTCCACCTTGTGTCTTTGCAATCTAATTCCGTGTAATAGCGTCACGCATTCACCCAGCGCGTGATAGACCATCCACCTCGGCTCCTCAGAGGCCGTGAGTGAGCCTGAAGGCTGGAGCAGGGTCCGGGAAACGGTTTCCTAAACCGCTCGTCGGGATCTAGGGAGTCCGAATATCAAGATTCGGTTCAGGGAGCCACCTTCCTGTGAAACAATACTAAAAGGGTAGAACGAGCCCTATTCCTTATTTCCTACTCGATCTCCCGCCAACAGCCGTATCATCGTTCCCAGAATGATCGGTGGCAGTAGGCGGGGGGGATGCTCGATCGCCCTTCGTGATGATTGCCACAATCGCGCATCCCATTGGCTCACGCCGGAGCGCGATCTGGCTGGATGGAATATCTGCCTCTTCGCAGAGCCGCAGCACGTGCGACTCATCGCGTTCAATCAGGCGCCAATCTCCCCACCAGTCCATGAAGATTCTGTCAGGATTCGACGGGGACACCTGAGTGAAGAATAACTCCCCGCCATCCCGCAGAAGCTTCAGAGTCTTACGGAGCACGAGCACCGCAACCCGATCCGGGAGATAATCGAACAACCCCCCAAACGTGATGGCCTCGATGCCTTGCGGGTCGGATTCACGTGACAGTCGACGCAGGCCTTGCATCACGTCCGCGAGGAGATATTCGACCGTGAGACCATCTGGTTGTAGATCATGCAGTGAAGACTCCGAAAATTTCAAGGCCTCGCGATCAAGATCAACGAGGATCATTCGGGCGCTGCATGACTTGGTCCGTGTTGTCAGCGCGTGACGCAAGGCAACGCTTGGACCGCATGCAAATTCCGCGATCGTGATGACACGATCACAGGATTTCGCGAGCCACGCTCCAAGAAACTGCGACTGCTCCCCCACCTTGTTCCGATGCTGTTGTGCCATGGTGCATCGCAAGACATGGTTCGCAAAGACATCTTCCGTGCGCGTCCACTGTTGGCTGCCGTGACATAACCATTCGATCGTCGTGAAGTCACCGGCATACCCCGCTGGCTTATTCCAAAGACGGGCGGTCTGGTGATGGCGTCGAAACCACCGAAGGACGCGGTGAGCAAAATCGGTTTGTCGGAACGTGCTCAGCTCCTCAGCCAAGCCCCTTCGATCAAGATGTTGGATCTCTTGACATAAGGCTGCAGTGATGGTCCACAGTCTCTCATCGAGCATCCGAAGACTCTGCTCCGTCATGTTCCCAGAATCCAGACAGAGCGCATCATAGGTCCCGGCCAACGACGCAAGCGTTCTGGTGGAAGCCTCATGATCGGACGCGTGAGGTCTCGACTCTAGGCTCATGACACCCACTCCTTCACTGTCATTTGAAGTAGTTCGGCACACGAATGTTATCCTAAGCTTTCCTAAGTGTCAATCCCATGTTTTCACGTATTACAGGTATTTCCCTAGAATCCGAAGGTCCGCGTCTTGCGCGGGGGACCCATCGACTGCACCCCTAGAATGAGACACTCGGATTTGCCACACTTGGCACAGGAAGGAGGCCCAAGTGGCGAAGAGACGAGTGGGCAAGTTTCCGGAGCCGTTCCGGCAGATGGCCGTCGATCGACTCAAGCAGTGCGAGAATATTGTGGAGCTCGCCAAAGAGCTTGGGATTGATCAGCGGCTACTATATCGCTGGTGCCACGTTCAAGCCGTCTTCCGAATTGCACCCACGTAGGCTTCGCACGCG
>Ga0126373_10000771_pt1 | contig 21562 bp, 12 predicted proteins | sample PanSoiMetPlot_11_FD_92545 | JGI IMG/M metagenome (GOLD analysis project Ga0126373, IMG submission 92545) | Tropical forest soil microbial communities from Panama - MetaG Plot_11 | ecosystem: Environmental > Terrestrial > Soil > Tropical forest > Bulk soil | place: Panama | collected 2016-02-17 | reverse complement strand
TCCCCGCGACCGAGCAGCAAGGCCGCGTGCACACCTCCGCCGTCACGGTGGCGGTCCTGCCCGAAGCCGAAGACGTCGACATCAAGATCGAGGCCAAAGACCTGCGCATCGACACGTTCTGCTCCTCCGGCCCCGGCGGCCAGTCGGTGAACACCACCTACTCGGCGGTGCGCATCACCCACATTCCCACCAACACCGTGGTTAGCTGCCAGGACGAAAAGTCGCAGATCAAGAACCGCGAAAAAGCCATGCGCGTTCTCCGTTCGCGCCTGTACGAAGTCGAGATGCAGAAGCAGCAGGACGCCCTCGCCAAAGAGCGCAAGCAGATGGTCGGCTCCGGAGACCGCTCGGAGAAAATCCGCACCTACAACTTCCCGCAGAACCGCGTCACCGACCACCGCATCGGGTTGACCATGCATCAACTCACCGAAGTGATGGACGGCAAGCTGCAGCCCATCGTCGACGCCCTGGTCACGCACTACCAGGCAGAAAAACTCAAGCAGGAAACCACCACCGTAGCGTAGAGACGCGGCTTGCCGCGTCTCCCGATCGTCACAAGCTCCCAGTTGGCGCAAGCCGATCGGCACTCCACGCCAGACGGGGCAAGCCCCGTCTCTACCCGCGATCGAAGTTAAAAAGATCTTTCGTGCTCTTCGTGTCCTTCGTGGTAGTTTTCTCCGCGTTCTTCGCGAAACCTCCGCGCTCTCGGCGGTTAAGATCTTTGCTCTTCACTCGGTACTCGCTACCCGGTACTCGGTACTATAGAACCCGTGCCCCTCCGCGAAACCCTGCAATCCGCCATCACCCGTCTGACGACCGAGCACGTCCCCTCGCCGCGTATGAACGCCGAGCTGCTGCTGATGTTCACGCTGGCCTGCGATCGCGCTTATCTCTACGCGCATCCCGAGCGCGAACTCGCCCCGGAGGAAAACGCCCGCTACAACGAAGCCCTCACCCAGCGCGCCCGCGGCGTACCCGCGCAATACATCACCGGCCACCAGGAATTCTGGGGACTCGACTTCATCGTGACGCCGGCCGTACTCATTCCCCGTCCCGAAACCGAGCACCTGATTGAAACCGTCCTGCCCCTGGCAAAGCCGATGAAAGCTCCCAGGATCGCCGACGTCGGCACCGGCTCCGGCGCCATCGCGCTGGCCCTTGCCCACGAACTTCCCGAAGCCGAGATCCACGCCACCGACAATTCGCCGGCCGCGCTCGAAATCGCCGAGGCCAACGCCGCTCGCCTCCAGCTGGAGTTTCGCGCTCTGCCCAACGGCGAACACCAGCGCCGCATCTTCTTTTATGACACAAGTCTCCTGGCCGGTCTCGAAACCGCCGCCTTCGACTTCGTCGTATCCAATCCTCCGTACGTGGGCGAATCCGAAGAAGACGAGGTTCAGCTGGAAGTGCGGAAGTTCGAACCGCGGCCAGCTGTGTTTGCCGGTCCTACGGGCCTGGAAGTGATCGAGAAGCTCATCCCCGCCGCACACCGGGCGCTCAAGCCGGGCGGCTGGCTGGTCCTGGAAATCAGCGGCACCATCGCCCACGGCGTGCACGGGCTATTGCAGGAATCGGGTGAACGCTCGTGGCAGGCAGTGAAGATTACCCCCGACCTGCAGGGAATCCCGCGCATCGCCTCCGCGCAAAGACCGTCGTTGGTCGTTGGTCGTTAGTCGCTGGCGGTTGCGCACGGCTGGTCGTCGCAAAATGGGGAGACCCGGACGAAGAAGTGTGCAGGAGGGAGAAAGACGGGGCAAGCCCCGTCTCTACCGTGAGTGCCGTAAAGCCACGTGGGGACGGGTGCCCTCACCCGTCCAGCCGAGCACAGCTCGGCAGCGGTCGACGCTATCAACAAGTTCAGGGACAAACCGGGACCCATCGCCAACGACCAACGACGAACGACCAACGACTGCTCTTAGAAGTTCACCCGCACTCCCAGCTGCGCCGCAAACGGAATTCCCACCGTCGTTCCCGGCCCGAAGAAATCGCCCAGCGCGCCCGCCGGTTTGTGCAGCTGGTTCAGGCTGGTGATCGGCACCAGCGTCGTGCAGTCGGCGTTTCCGCACAGGTCGGTAATGTTGCCGCTCGCGACCTGGCTGGCGGGAACATTAAGCGCCCCCACGTCGGCCACATAGTTGTTCGCGGGATTATTGCGGTTGAAGAGATTGAACAACTCCACGAACGGCATCAGCGACCAGCGTTCGTGGAAGTTGAAGGGCCGCGCCACCCGCAGATCCACTTGCATGTAGGGCGTCCCGCGAAACTGGTCGAGCGTCGTTTTCACCCCGTTGATCACCGCCCGCTGCGGGCCGTTCGCGAGCGTGTACGGCCGGGCGCTCTCCAACTGGGTCAACGTGCTCAGCTCAAAACCGGCGGGTGCGTGCCAGGTTCCGGCCAGCACAAACCGGTGGCGCACGTCCTCGCCCGACGGGCCATAGTCCCCCGGCGAAAACGCATGCAGGGGATCGCACACGCCATTCACGTAGTCAAACAACTCGCCCACCGTGCAGCCCCAGGTCTTGGCGGTCGCCAGCGTGTAGTTCGCAATCAGGTTGAACCGCTGCAAATTTCCCTGCAGGTGCAGCGACATCGCGTCGTAGCTCGAGCGGTTGTCGGTCTTGTAGACGTCGACGTTTGGCACGAATTCCGCCTGCGCCGGATCATCGGCGGCCAACTGTGGCGTGAACAGGCTCACACCGCCCGCAAACGGGTAGGCGCGATACGCATGCGTGCCGTTCTCGTGCGTCCAATCGGCGCTCAGCGTCCAATGCTCGCCGAACGCATGCTGTACGCCGGCGCTCGCGTGCAGCGCAAAAGGAGTCCGGTAGTGCGGGTCGATGATCGCCCCCTGGCCGCCCAATGCCGCTCCCGGCAAGCAACCTGCATTCTCGGGACCGCCGGGATTCTGCACCGGATCAACGCACGGGCCGGCGGGCGTATTCACCGCCTCGAACGCATTCACCCAGCCGTTCTGCGCCAGGTCGTTGTAGTACAGCCCGATTCCCGCGCGGAACACCGTGTTCTCCATGCGCCCGGGCGAGTACGCGATGCCCAGGCGCGGCCCGAACTGGCTGCGGTAGTCGTGCGGCGCGCTCGGAATCAACGAAATGCCCAATGCCTTCAGCGTTAAGTAAGCGGGGTTCTCCAACTGGTTCCGTCCCGAAGCGGAAAGCAACCCGAACGTCGTGTCGTAGCGCATCCCGTAGTTGACCGTGAGATGCGAATTCACGCGCCAGGAATCCTGCGCGTACAACCCCAGGCGCTGGATGTTCTGCGCAAAGCTGGCGTTGTCGGCCGGGGTGACGGTGCACCCGACTCCATCCGGAATCGGGGCGGCGCAGGTGGGATTGAAGTAGAACTGCGAGGGATCGGCCGCATAAGAACTCGGATCGTTCGGGTACGTAATCAGCGTCTCTTCCGTTCCCGAAAGCGCGCCACTCAACACCGGTTCATGGATGAAGCTGATGCCGAACTTGGGCGCGTGCTTGCCCGAAGCATGGCTGAGATCGTAGCGGAACTGGTATTTCTGCTGGTCGCGCAGCACCGGGAAGGCCGTGATCGGCGTGGCGAACTGGTTGTCGCCGAAGGTTTCGAATCCGGAGATGGTCTGGAAGGTGGCGCTGAACGGAAACGCCAGCGCGAATCCCAGGTACTGGTTGCGCGCCTCGGTGTGGTGCAGAAAGCTGGCATCGAAGGTAAACGAACCGAGCCAGGTCGGGCTGAACGAGAGCTGGTTGCTGAGCACCAGGTTCAGATAGTTCGAGCCCGACGTTGCGCCGGTGGAAGGCAGCGTGGCCTGCTGTACAAGGTCGTTGTTGGTGGTGTAGTTGTCGCCCGATCCGCGGATAAACCACTGCGAGCGCGCCGACTGCGCCCAGTCGAAACGCAGCGTGCCCATGTAATCGCGGAAAGGAACCTTCACGCTGTCAGGAACCGCGATGGAACTTACTCCGACGGGCTGCCCTTCGAGGTTGAAACCCTGGATCAGTCCTTGCGCGGCCAGCGAAGCCAGTGCGTTGAATTCGTTCAGGCTGTTGGAACTGTAGTTGATGCTGGCGTTCTCGTGGATGGCCTCGAAGGAGGCGAACGTCCAAAGCTTGTCATGCTTCAGCGGGCCGCCGATGCTGCCGACATAATTCTGCCGCGAGAACGGCTGCTTGGGGTCGGGTGCGGGATTGTCGATCGGGTAGCGCGCGTTCAGCGCGGCGGCCCGGCCGTAAAAGGCCCCACTGCCATGCCAGTCATTCGTGCCATGCTTGGTGGTGATCACCACCGAGCCCCCCACCGTGCGCCCAGTGTCGGCTTCTTCCTGCGAGGTGCGGACGTTGAATTCCTGAATGGCATCGGGCGAGAAATTCTGCAGGAAGCCGCCAATGTAATCGTCGGAGTTATCGCCGCCGTCCACCGACAACTCCACGTTCAATCCGGAGCTTCCGCCGAACGATACTGCGGTAATCCGCGCCTTGGTGGGATCGGAAGGTTCGACCGGCTCGGTGCCGGGCACCAGGTAGGCGATGTTGGCAAAGCTGCGCGCGGCCAGCGGGACGGTCTCCAGGTCATGGGCCATCACCACGCCCTGGTGCACGGCGCTGGCCGTATCGATCGGCTCGGTGGTGATTGAGGAAGCAGCCGCCCGCACATTCACCCGCTCGCGCGGCGCCTCCGGGTTGAGCACCACGGTGATGTCGCGTACCGTGCTGACCACAACATCCACATCGGCCGAGGCATCGGCGAAACCGGGGGCCGCTACGGTCACGGCATAGGGCCCAGGCAGCAAGCCGCCGATCCGGAATTCCCCGCGCTCATTGGCGGTCGCTTGCGCGGCCAGCCCCGAGCCCTTGGGTTGCACCGTGATCGTGGCGCCCGCGATCCGCCCGCCACTTGCATCCTGCACCTCGCCGCGCAGGGTTCCCCGCGGGTTTTGCGCCCAAGTCAAGGTCGCCAGCAGGCTTGCGAATACCACCAGGGTGAACCACTTCGCGATGGTCGGGACTGGACTGGAATACCCCGGTGGGGCCGGTTGCAGTGAACTCAAGGCTGGATCCTTGCCGCCAAATGCCAGCAGACACACCTGTGGAAAGCGGCGACCGAAGAGGCTACCGTTCCCGACGTCGTTACTACAATACCCCGTAGCGATCGTCACCCGATTGTGCCACTGGCGGAAGTATGTGCAATTTTCTGTCACTTACGTGACTGCCCGGGAACATTCTCCCCAAATTTTGCGAGCCGGTTGTTAGCAAAATTGTTTTCGGTTTTCCACTAGCCTGGATAGTACAATCCTGCTCCCGAAACGCCTTTGCGGGCGCGGCAATCCGCCGGAACCTGACGGGAACGATTCGCAGTCGCGTCAGTCCGCGGAAAACGGATTCAGCCACCCCGCGTCACCCGGCCCTAACTGTTGGTTAACTTTTAGCTTGTGTTGTTGAGACAAGTCTCGGTGGAGGGGTTCATGAGAGCCAGGTTTGCCGCACGTTCCAGGTCGTGGATTTTCGGCCCAACCCGGGCTTAAGAGCCTTTCGCTTCCAGTGACCGGTTCTTGCGCCCAGGGTACCTTGGCCCGATCCCACGATTCGGCCTTCATCCTCACGCAAGTGGCAGCATATCCCAGGAAGTGTGCCCCTTCGCACTTACTCGTTGAGTATGTGCGGAGGTAATCGCATCCGGGACAGTGTGCAGTGGAGAGCCGACATCGAAGCTGAAAAAAATTGCACAGCTACTAGTCAAAATAGTTATTCATAAATCGCCGCAGTCGGGAGTAGAATGCACGCCCGAAAAGGCGCACTGGGTGCGGATTTCACCAGCTTGGAAAAAGTAGTTCGTTTTCCTCACGCGGGCGCGGCGGCCCGAAACCATTCCGATCGCAACCCCTATTGCAGGGCTCGGCCCGTCTTCCTCAGCTTCAAGAACCGATTTCAATGAGATGGAGTTCATCAATTCTTCGGACATCACGGGGCAACAGTTCTTGAGTTTCCGAGTAAGTCATAGCTTTCGGGCTTCTTTGAATCATTAAGTGGAGGAGTCGATGACAACCAACGTAAGAAACGGCCGGAGCGCCGCTGCCGGGCTGCTCATGGCCTTACTGTTTTTAGCACCATTCGCGAACGCAGCATCCACAGTACCGGTTTTCAAGAGCGTCGATCAACTGGTGAAGTACGTAAACGCCCACCACAAAGCGCCCTTTGATCGCGATAGCGCGCGTCTGCCAAGTGGAGCGGCCGCCGCAATCCTGAGGAACGCACCGAAAGCAAGTCTGGCCCTCACCACCACCACCACGGGACACAATGTCAAAGTGAATCGGGACCGGGACCCCTGGCCGAAAGCAGAAATCGCTTCCGGTGTCGATCCGATAACCGGCAAGAACTACATGGTCATGACCAATGACTTCCGCGAAAACTTCGATCACATGTTCTACCACCTCTCGACGACGGGCGGCACCACCTTCTCGGATGACTCCATGGTAGGCGGTTTTGATCCCTTCACCGGCGGAATTCCACTCACCTTCCAGAGCGATCCGGGCGTAGCGTACGACACCCGGGGCAACACGGTGATTTCGACGATCACCGGCAACCTGATCTTCGATGGCACCAACGGTTACATCAACGAAGATACCGAAATCGAAGTCGCCGTCGGCACCAGCACCTGGACTTTGCTTCTGCCCACGGTGGTGGACTATCAACCCTGCAATGGCACCTTCACAACGTTTACCTGCCCAATCCAACTGGACAAGCCCTTGATCACCATCGACAACGTGCCGGGCAGCCCGAACAACGGCACCGTGTACGTGTACTACACGGTGTTCTGTGTGCAGCCCACGACCTGCACTGACGGGAACGCGACGATTCCCGGCTTTTCTTCGGCCATCGTGGAATCGCATTCTCCGGGAGCGGGTCAGCCGTTCTCCATCCCCAATCTGGTCAGCGGGAATTTCACCCAGGAGCAGTTCTCGTCCCTGGTGGTCGATAGCCACGGCGTGCCCCACGTGTTCTTCGACGACTTCTCCGGAGTTTTTCCGACCATCACCATGTACGAATCCACGCTTTCGGGCGGAAACTGGGTGGTGAACCCGGCTCCGGTCGCGAACTTTAACTTCATTTCCGTCGCCAGCATCAATTGGGGATTCCGCCTCTCCGGGGCCGCGGCTCCGGGTTGCGGGATCACGGGAGATACCGCCTATTGCGCCTTCTCGGCCAACGGTCTGGTCGGCGGCCCCACCGAAACCGGCTTAAGCGCTTATGTCGCGGCGGTTGACACCGTGGCCGGAACTTCCTCCGTGCATCGCGTCAATAACGATCCCTTCAACGACAACAAGGACCACTTCTTCCCATGGGCGACGGCCAAGGCTGACGGCTCGGTCTACGTGGGCTGGTATGACGACCGCGCCGATCCCTTCAACACCAAGGTGCAGTATTTCGTTGGCAAGTCGACTGACGGCGGGAACACCTTCCCGGCGCAAAAGGCGGTCAGCGACACTTCCTTCAATCCCTGCGTGGGATTCCCCGGATGCGGCTTCTTTGGCGACTACACCCAACTGGTCTCCGGACCCGATGGGGTGGTACACGCAGCCTGGTCCGACACCCGCGATGGGGCGAGCATGCAAGTCTTTTCTCAGTCGGTCACGTGGTAACCGTTTGAGAACCAGGAGGGCCTGGCGCCAGTCAGGCCCTTTTTTTCACGCGACGCTCATTCGACCGGATCGGGATAGTCGCGAAAAGCTTCGGCCTGATACCCCATCGCCTATCCGGCCGCGATCCTGGTTGCCTGATCTCCGATCGGGCCCGCATCCTCGCACCTTGCCGCTCGCGCCCCGCCTCCCTTTTTCCGCAGCCTCCGACACGAAAGTAATCCCTCCGCGCTCTTCCCGGTAACCTCCGGTTTCCCGCCTGCCGATGAGTTCTCGTGATGAAGTTCTCTGTCGAGCGAAAGGGCCGGTTGTGCCTGATGAGCCTTCTGGCGCTCCTCCTCGCCGTCCCCCTGGCCGCTCCGCAAGAATCATCCGACTCCGACCTGATGTCGCTCAGCCTCGAGGACCTCGCCCACGTCAAGGTCTACAGCGCCTCCCGCCATCTCGAAGATGCCCGCCAGGCGCCCTCCGCCGTCACCATCATTACCGCCCAGGACATTCGCCGCTATGGATGGCGCACCCTGGCCGACGCCCTGCGCAGCCTGCGCGGTTTCTACACCGCCTACGACCGCCAGTATGCCTATCTCGGCGTCCGCGGATTTCTCCGCCCCGGCGACTACAATTCCCGCATCCTCGTTTTGATCAACGGCCATCGCGTCAACGAGAACGTCTATGACAGCGCGCCCCTGGGCACCGAGTTTCCCCTCGATCTCGATCTCATCGATCGCATCGAGGTGGTGCGCGGCCCCGGCTCCTCCCTGTTTGGAACCAACGCCGTCTTCGGCGTGATCAACGTCATCACCCGCCCATCGACCGAAACCGCCGTCGAAGTCTCCGGCGAGACCTCCTCCTTTCTGGGCCGCAGAGGCCGCCTCACCGCCTCCGGCCAAAAAGGCCGCCTGTCCGGAATTGTCTCCGGCACCTTCCTGCGCAATCCCGGCGAATCCGACCTCTTCTTCCCCGAATTCGCCTCGCCGGAAACCAACAACGGGTTCGCCCACAACCTCGACGGCCTGCGCGCCAACTACGCCTTCGCCGACGTCACCTACAGAGGCTTCCGGCTACAAGCCAACGTGTTCGATCGTGATAAGAAGTATCCGACCGCGTCGTATGGCGCAATCTTTAACGATCCGGCCGACCGCATCAAAGAAGCCCGCGGCTACGTGGATGCCAGCTATCATCGCAGCCTGTCTCCACAGACCGATCTGGAGTTGCGTTCCTACTATGACGTCTACAAGTACACGGGCAGCGGATCGTTTTTCGAGCCCGGCGGCGGCAAATCCATTGGGATTGGGCGCGCCCGTGCCGATTGGGTTGGGACCGAAGCCAATCTCAGCCATCAGATCGGAAAACAACGAATCACCCTTGGCGGCACTTACGAGTCCAGCTTCAATATCGATCAACACAACTATGCCGTAGGCCAGCCCGATTTCTTTCAATCCAATAACTCGCCCTGGCTCACCGCCGCCTACGGCGAAGCCGAACTCCACTTCCTCCCCAAGATCACGCTCAACGCCGGAGCGCGTCTCGATTGGTTCAGTACCTTCGGCGGCGCCCTCAGCCCGCGCGTCGCGGTCATCTATTCACCCACGCCTCGCAATACCCTCAAATACATTTTCGGCCGCGCCTTCCGCGCCCCCAATGCGTATGAGGAGTACTATGCCGACGACATCACCGTCGCCCAAGCGCCCCAGTCGCTCCAGCCCGAAAGCATCCAGTCCCACGAACTGGTCTTCGAGCGCAGCCTGAAGCCCTGGCTTTCGCTTACCGCCGATGCCTATTACAACCAGCTCCAAAAGCTCATCGACCAGGTCCCCGACCAGGCTACCGGCCTGAGTTATTTTGTGAATGCAGGAAGCGTAAACTCCAAAGGCCTGGAGTTCGAACTCCACGCCCAGAACAACGCCGGACTCGCGGCGCGCGCAAGTTACGCCTTCGCCCATGCCGGCAATGACGCGCTACACGCCCCGCTGGCCAATTCTCCCAGCCACCAGGCCAAGCTCAATGCCACCCTGCCCATCCGGAAGCGCGGCTTCGCCGGCATCGAACTGCTCTACATCAGCTCGCTCGAAGACTATCGTCAAACTCGCGTCTCGCCCTTCGCCCTCACCAATCTCACCTTCTCTACCCGCCCGTTGTGGGGCGGCTGGGAGTTCTCCGCCAGCCTCTACAATGCCTTCGACCGCCGCTGGTTCAGCCCCATGGGGCCCAACGACCCCGAAGCCGCCATCCAGCAGGATGGCCGCACCTTCCGCTTCACCGTCGGCTACCGCTGGCACAAAGAGAAATCCAACTAGCCCCCGCGCTCGAACATCATCTTGAGCTCCCCGCTGGCGCCGGCCGAAATGCTCCCGCTTGGCGTAGTCCTGCCTAGCCCATAACATTTACATCCCTGCTGAGTGGTTGCGTTACACTTCCGCCGCCTGAGGATAGCAAGATGCAAATCCTGGCTAAGCGAGGATCAACCCATGAACAAGAACTGGTGTAGCGTTTTTGCCTTGGTATGCGGGCTCGCGTTGTGCACCGTTCGTAGCACTCCGGCGCGCGCCCAGGCGTCGGAGGTGAAAGAGAAGCCGCCCCTGTATTCGTACATCGCGAATTGGACGATTCCCCGCGCCCAGTGGGCCGACATGGAAAAGTCCTTTCAGGACGACCGGAAGCTAATGGAAAAAGCATTTGCCGCCGGAACCATTGTCGGCTACGGCAAGGATCAGAACCTGATCCACCAGCCCGACGGCACGACCCATGACGATTGGTGGTCGGCCATGTCGATGGCGGGCTTGCTCAATGTGCTGGACCAGGCTTACAAGTCCGGCAACGCCACCACGCCGGTTCTATCCACGGCCACCCGGCACTTCGATGACATTTTTGTCAGTCGCTATTACAACTGGCATTCCGGATCGTGGAAGGATGTGTACACGCACGAGTCGATCTACCAATTCAAGCCGGAAGCCCCCAACGACGCGCTCGACACCCTGAGCAAGACTCTGGTGGTCCCGCTGCTCGAGAAGATGCTTTCCGAGGGAGCCATCCACGAGTACGAAATCGATACCCAGGCGATCCACACCGAATCGCCCGCTCAATTCTGGATCATTTACATTGCGGCCAATGCCGAAGGTCTCGATAAGGTCAACGCCGCTTTGCGCGAGGCCATGAAGGCGAACCCGCTCGGTGGGCCAGCCTTTGATTCCCTGGTGGACTTCACACACCACCGCGACGGCTTGGATCGGTCCGACGCCACCTACAAATAATTCCGGCGCCGCTTCAACCACTCGTGCCACAAGGGGGACGACGCAGTTTGCCAAGTCCCCCCGCGGCTTTGCCTCCTGCCTTCGCGGATTGGTTTGGCTGACCAACGGCTAAAATAGCGGCGAGCAGGAAACCTTCCGTAAAGTGGCGAAGTAATAACTGCGGTGGGAACAGTGCAGATACAGCTTGCTAAGCACAGGAGCCTAATGACTCTCAAGCCGACCTGGAAAGCGAAAGGAGTGGTTGGGACTGTTCATTGCTATTTCGATGATGCCCAAGGTGTGATGCAATGAAAATGCTGAGACGGCAGCTTCTCTGTCTCGTTGTTCTTGCCCTGTTGTATGACCTGTGTGTCTGGAGGGAATATCATCCAGAACTGCCTTCATGGCTCGTCCTCGACCAACCATACGACTTTGCAGCTCTCACGCCGAGGCAACACTATGGTTTTGCGATGAGCCTATGGAGTCAACAGACGCCATCCAGGAACGATCTAGAAGAGGCAATCCGCCACTTGGAAGCCATTCACGAGGATAGTCCCGACTCGGATGTAGGCAAACGGCTGGCCTTAATCCGGCTACAGCTGGACCGACCCGCGGAATACCAGGCAACGATGCATGCAGCACAAGTTCGCTACGCGAGCTGTGCAGCGCAAGTACAGGCTGAAGCACTGGCGGAATCGGCAAAACGTGGCAAGCCTTGCCCCGCCAGAAATCTTGACGGGAAGTGCTACGTCCCGATGTGCGGCAATTACATTCAACAGAGATGTTGGGATGGTTCGCTACCATGAAACGAACCTGATTTTAGTTTCTGCTGTTAGCTGTGGCCTATGCGTTGTTGTCCGAAAAAAGATGCCGATACTGACTTGGCTCTGGCTCTGGTTTCGCACAAAGCGCCAAGACGATTGGACTGTGGCCGTCGGTCCCGGTTTCATCCAAATACGCCAGATGCACAATTGACCTCTCATTTGCTGATTGACTGGCGCTACCTGCCACGTTGGCGAATTCCGACGACCATATCCTGCGCAATCGGCACACGCCGGGGCGCGCCCTTTCGGACCCGTCCTTGCTCCTACGCCCCCAGCCTCTCTCGGATCGCCGCCGCAATCCCCGCCGCCAGCGCCTTCATCCGCTCTTCCGACTCCGCTTCGACCATCACCCGCGCCAACGCCTCGGTCCCGGAATATCGCACGACGATCCTTCCATTCCCGTCCAATTCCCGCTCCGCCGCCTGGATCGCTTTCTGTATCTCCGGCACCTGCGCAAACGGTACCTTCTCCCGCACCCGCACGTTCTGAATGGTTTGCGGAAACACCTTCAAATCTCCCACCAGTTCCGCCAGCGATTTCTCGCGCCGCACCATGATCTCCATCAGCCGCAGCGCGGTCAGCAAGCCATCCCCGGTGGTGGCGTCGCCATCGCGAAACAAAATATGTCCGGATTGCTCCCCGCCCAGGGTCGCGCCCGTCTTCTGCATCTCCTCGAGCACGTATTTGTCCCCGACATTCGCCCGCAGCATGCTGATCCCCGAACGCCGCAGCCCCACCTCCAGCCCCATATTCGACATGGTGGTGGCTACGATCATGTTGCCCACCAGCACGCCCCGCTCCTGCATGTCGCGCCCTGCCACCAGCAGCACCGCGTCGCCATTCACCACCCGGCCGCCGGCATCGCAGAACAACGCCCGGTCCGCATCCCCATCAAACGTCACCCCCAGGTCGAACTCGCCCCGCCGCTCCGCCACCATCCTGCCCAGCGTCTCCGGATGCAGCGCCCCGCATCCCTCATTAATATTCTTTCCGTCCGGCGACGCATGCACGATGGTTGCCGCGATCCCGCATGCCCGGAACAACCCCGGCGCCTCGGCCGCCGCCGCCCCATTCGCGCAATCCACCAGGACCCGCAGCCGGCGTAGATCCCCGCTCACGTTCGTCGCCAGCCACTCGATATAGTCCTCGCGCAGCTCCGCCTGTCCCGGCAGGCTCGCCGACGGCATTACCTCCGCGGCCTCCGGCGGCTTCTGCAACGCCGCAAAGATCTCCTGCTCGATCGCCAGTTCATGCGCGTCCGGCAGCTTGTACCCGTCACCCGAGAAGATCTTGATCCCATTGTCGGTCCACGGATTATGGGACGCCGAAATCACCACCCCCGCCGCATAATTGCGCGACCGCGCCAGATGCGCCACCCCGGGCGTTGTGATTACGCCCGCGCTATCGACTTGCACCCCCAGCGACCCCAGCCCCTGCATCACCCGGTCCGCGATCCACCGGCTCGATTCCCGCGTATCTTGCCCGATCACCACCCGTGCCGCCCGATTCGCGCGCTGCAGATCATGCCCCAGCGCCCGTCCAATCGCGTACGTGCTCGCCGTCGTCAGCGGAAACTCCCCCGCCACTCCCCGGATTCCATCCGTTCCAAACAGCTGTCGCGTCGCCTGCGTCATGCGAAATTCACGTGTCCTTTTAGCCAAAGTTTCAAGGTTTCAGAGTCTCAAGGTTTCAGAAGTTCAAGGTTTCAAGGTTTTCAAAGTTTTCAAAGCTTTCAAGATTTTTAAAGTTCGAGAGCTGGCATCGCCCACTCTGCGCTCAACCGTCGCCATACCGCCCATCTTTTGCGCCGAAACCCCGCAACTCTTAACCCTGAAACTCTAAACCGTTGAAGGCTTGAACCCTTGAAACCGTGAACCCGTGAAACGTTGAAACCTTCCAACCCCTCGCCCATTGATGTTACCCCACGCCCCTCTCTGAAACCTGAAACCTTGAAACTCTAAAACCTTGAAGCTCTGAAACCTTGAAACCTTGAAACCTCGAACTTCTGAAACCTTGAAACCTTGAAACCTTGAACTTCTGACCCCTCCTTCCTCATTCGGGAAATCTCCCCGACCTTCGTGTATCCGTCGTCACACGCCCGCGCTGCCTCCGTACCCTAATCTGACCTCAGTCGACGCTCCGGCGGAGGACTGCGCGTAGGAGGTTGTACATGTCAGGTCATCACCGGGCGATCCTTCCCAAGCCAGGGATCGCCAAGAGTCTCACTGGAATTAAGGGTTTAGATCAAGTCACCGAAGGCGGGCTTCCCAAGGGAAGGCCAACCCTGGTATGCGGCGGCGCCGGCTGCGGAAAAACCATCTTTGCCATGGAGTTCCTCGTCCACGGCGTCGTGGAATTCAACGAGCCCGGAGTCTTCGTTGCCTTCGAGGAGAACGAAAAGGAACTTACCCAGAACGTCGGCTCGATGGGCTTCGATCTGCACGCGCTTTGCGCCCACAGGAAGCTGTTCATCGATCATGTTCGCGTCGAGCGCAACGAAATCGAGGAGACCGGAGAGTACGACCTGGAAGGACTGTTCATCCGCCTCGAGAGCGCCATCAACCGGGTCGGTGCCAAGCGCGTTGTCCTCGACACCATCGAGTCCTTGTTCGCCGCCTTTTCCAATACCAACATCCTGCGCGCCGAGCTTCGCCGCCTGTTCGGCTGGCTCAAATCCAAGGGGGTCACAGTCGTCATTACCGCCGAAACCGGCGACGGCAAGCTGACTCGGCAGGGCATTGAGGAGTATGTCGCCGACTGCGTCCTGCTTCTCGATCATCGCGTCGAAGACCAGATGTCGATTCGTCGCCTTCGCGTCATTAAGTACCGCGGCACCACCCATGGCACCAGCGAGTACCCATTCCTCATCGGCTCGACCGGTATCTCCGTCCTGCCGCTCAGTTCGTTGAAGCTCGAACACAAGGCGTCTACCCAGAGAATTTCCAGCGGCATCCCCCGCCTTGACGCCATGCTCGGCGGCAAGGGTTTCTTCCGGGGCACCAGCATCCTCGTCTCGGGCGGCGCCGGCACCGGCAAGAGCAGCCTGGCCGCGCACTTTGTTCAGGCCGCCTGCCGGCGCGGAGAGCACGCTCTTTACATGGCTTCTGAACAGTCGACCGACGAAGTGCTGCGCAACATGTGCTCCATCGGCCTCGACCTGGAACCCTTCGTCAAGCAAGGGTTGCTGCACTTCTACGCCAGCCGTCCCGGCAGCTTCGGGCTCGAAAAACATCTGCTCACCATCCACGACCTGACCGAGCACTTGAACCCGAAGGTCGTCGTCATCGATCCCATGACCAACTTCACCTCGCTGGGCACCAATGCCGAAGTCAAGTCCATGGTGACCCGCCTGATCGACGTCTTTAAATCCCGCCACATCACCGCCATGTTCACCAGCCTGACCAACGGCGACGCCAGCACCGAGTCCAGTGAAGTCGGCGTCTCTTCCCAGATGGATACCTGGCTGCTCCTCCGTAACCTCGAATCCAACGGCGAACGCAACCGCGGCCTCTATGTTTTAAAGGCGCGCGGCATGGCTCATTCCAACCAGATCCGCGAATTCCTCCTGACCGACCACGGCGTTGATTTGGTCGACGTCTATGTGGGTCCCTCCGGCCTTCTCACTGGCTCCGCGCGCATCGCCCAGGACGCCCGGGAACGCGTCGCAGCGGCTAATCGCGGGCTTGATTTGCAGCGCAAGCACGTCCAACTCAAACAGAAACGCCGCCAGCTCGAAGCGGAGATCGCAAAATTGCGTTCCGATTTCGAATTGCAGGAGCAGATTCTTCTCCGGGACGTGGAAGACTTGGAAGGCAGCGACCGGGACTTCGCTCAAGGGCGTGCCGATATGGCCCGCTCGCGCAGCGCCGATCTCGTTTCAACGCACCACAATGGCCGCGGATGATGGCGCCACTTTCCGGGTTTCAAAGACGACGTATCGGCTCGCTGGGGCCGGCGGTGGTGACGCCGCCGGAATTCCCTTTCCATCATCGCGAGGTTGCCTCGCCTTCCAGCGGCTACTGGGGGGCCGCTGGCGCGCGCTCCATGACCACTGTCACGTGGACCGGCGTCGGTTTGATCAGTTGCACCAGCGGATCGGTCACATAGGCATTGGTCACAAACGTATTGCGATTCATCACCCCGGACGCATCCACCGGATCGGTGGTCGCCGCCTCCACCGCTTCTACCCGCTTCTCGGGTCCGGAGACGGTCACGCTCGGCGGACTCGCGATCACCTGCTCGATCCGGTATCCCGGCGCCATCGTCCCGATCACCCGCGGTCGAATCTCCACTTCCCGGGTCGCCGCGTGGTCGAAGGCCAGCCGCACCTGGCTCGGCACCACTTGCATCACGTGCACATCCTGCGGAACCCACACCTGCTGCGCGGTCAGGTCGAAGGTGCGCTCGCCCGGCTTCGCATCCGATAAATCCACCTGCACGTGCACGTCCTGCGGCCGCAGTTGGTGGATCAGCCGTTGCGGCCCGCGCACCCGCACCTGCGCCGCCGGAATGTTCAGCGAGGCAATTTCCAGGTTATTGGGAATGCGGTGGAATTCGATCGGTACCGACACCTCGACCACCGCCGGCGGATCGTGCGACACCACCACCCACAGCGCAATCGCAAAGGCCAGCGAAGTCGCCTTGAGCGCGAAGTTCGCGAATACGTAGCGCCGCAGGAACTCTCGCATCTAGTGGTCCACTCCCGGCATGATGCCCGACTCGCTCCCCCGCCCCCCGCCCGTCCGCAGATCTTCCTCTTCGCCGTTGCTAATCGCCGTCGGCAAGGTCGCGGGACGAACATAGCGCCGCAGCAATCCACTCAACTTTTCCCGCAGTTGTTCCACTGTCAGGTCGCGCTCGATGTTGCCCGCCACCGCCAGGCTGATCGCCCCCGTCTCCTCCGAGACGATCACCGCCACCGCGTCCGTCTCTTCCGTGATCCCGATCCCCGCCCGGTGCCGCGTCCCCAACTGCGTCGACAACACCGGATTCATCGACAGCGGCAAAAAGCACGCCGCCGCCGCCACCCGGTCCTTCTGGATGATGACCGCCCCATCATGCAACGGCGCGCTCGGCCGGAACACCGTGGCCAGCAGGTCATACGACAGCCGCGCATCCAGCGGCACCCCGCTCTCGATGTAGGTCCGCAACCCGATCTCCCGCTCGATCACCATCAGCGCTCCCGTCTGGTTCTGCGCAAACAGGTTCGCCGCCAGTACCACGTCGTCATACACGTCCGCCTCCGAATTCAGCGGACGGCTGAAGGTCAGCCGGCTTCCCAAATTCGCCAGCGCGTGCCGGATTTCCGACTGGAACACCACGATCAGCGCGAACACCACGTAGGGCAGCAGCGTGCTCAGCAGCCAGTTCAGCGTCGTCAGTTCCCCGATGCGCGCCACATAAAACGCCAGCGCCACCACCGCCACCCCGAGCAGCATCGGCGCCGCCCGCGTGCCGCGGATGAGCATCAGAAACTGGTAGATCACCACCGCCACCAGCACGATATCGAGAACGTCAATTCCCGACACGTGTGGTAGCGGCGCCAGAACGTGCCTCACAAGTAAGCTTCTCCCAACAGATGTGCTGCCGACCTATCTATTGTAATCCACGACTTACAGCCCCCACGCCGCCCAGATCTCCAGCTCCATTCAGGAAGAAAATTTCTTCTTCACCACCGCCCGCACCTGCCCCCGCGCCAGCCGCGCCTCGATCTCCTCCCCCTCCTTCACCTGATTCGCATCCTTCACCAGCCTTCCCTCCGCGTCGAACACCAGCGCATACCCGCGCTCCAGGATCGCCACCGGCGACAGTGCCGTCAGCGCGCTTCCCATCCGCTCCAGCCGCCCGCGCCGTTGCAGGAATACGCTCCGCATCGCCGCCGCCATCGCCTCCGTCCGCGCCCCCAACTCCCGCCGCACTCCGCCGAGCACCAGCCGCAGATCGTAGTGCCGCACCGCCCCCGCCAGCGCCTCAAACCGTCTCCGCCGCCCCTCCAGCACATCCCGCTGCGCATGCGCGATGCGAAACACCAGCTCATCCACCGTCTGCTGCCGCCGCCGGATCCCGTCCATCATCCTGCCAAACGTCCCGTGCTGTGCCAGCTCCGTCAGCCGCTGTCTCCCCATCAGCATCCGATACCGCGCCGCTTTCTCCACTCGCCGGCGCAGCCGCTCCACCTGCTCCTCGATTTCCTGCCGCGACCGGATCACCAGTTCCGCCGCCGCCGACGGCGTCGCCGCCCGCAGGTCCGCCACAAAATCCACGATCGTGAAATCCGTCTCGTGCCCCACCGCCGAGATCACCGGCACCTCCGACGCCGCCACCGTCCGCGCCAGCCCCTCGTGATTGAACGCCGCCAGATCCTCCGCCGACCCTCCGCCCCGCGCCACGATCACCACATCCGCCATCTTCGTCCGGCTGAAATACCGCACCCCCGCCGCCACCTCCGTCGCCGCCATCTCCCCCTGCACCTGCGCCGGATAGATCAGCACATTCACCGTGCGATGCCGTCTTCGCAAAATATTCAGGATGTCGCGCAGCGCCGCCGCTTGCGGCGACGTCACAATGCCGATCCTCCGCGGCAGCGCCGGAATCGCCCGCTTCCGCCCCGCCTCAAACAATCCCTCCGCCGCCAGCTTCGCCTTCAGCTGCTCGAACGCGATCTGCAGCGCCCCCGCGCCCTTCGGCTCCACGTACTCCGCGCTGATCTGCAGCTGCCCGCGCTCGTCATACACCGTCACCCGCCCGCGCACCACCACCTGCATCCCGTCCGCCGGCTTAAACCGCAGCAGCCGTGCCGACGACCGGAACATCACCACGCTGATCTGCGCCCCGCCATCTTTCAGCGTGAAATAAAGATGCCCCGAATCCGGCGCCCGGAAATTCGAAATCTCCCCTTCCACCCACGCATCCGAGTACTCGCGCTCGATGTGCGTCCGCACCGACGCCACCAGCTCGCGCACCGTCCACACCCGCCGCTCCGGCGGCCGGAAACTAAACCCGAGTTGATCCACAGTGCTCATGAAAGAACGTTACAAAGCTGTGAACTTCCGCCGTCTAACCACAAGCTTCAAGCTTCAAGCCACGAGCCACGATCCTAAATTTCAGCTTGTCGTCCTGAGCGCAGCGAAGGACCTGCTTTTTGCCCGCGGCTCCGGAAAATGCCCGCAATCTCACAATCTCCCCGCGGATGCTGGCACACTCCGAAAATCCGCCCGATCGCAGATTTTCTCTCGAAGCTCGCAGCTCGAAGCTCACAGCTAGCAGTTGCTCACCGCATCTTCTGTATCAGATACACCACCACCGACAGCACCACGCTCAGCACCACGCATGTCACTACCGGGAAATAAACCGTCGTATTCTTCCCGCGATACACCACGTCCCCCGGCAACCGCCCCAGCGGCAATCCGGTTTTCCCAAGCAGCACCAGCGCCACGCCCAGCACCATCACTGCCGCGCCCAGGTAAATCAAAACTTTCCCCAGATCGCCCATGGCGAAAGTCTACCCCGCGAATCTACTAAGTGCACGGGCCCGTCTTCGCTGGATACACCCGCGGCCCTGCCCTGAAGTGACCGCCTTGAGGCAGTCGTTGCCTCTCCGGAGAATTGACTTCTGCCGCAAGCGCTCCTACGATTCTTCTGCTTTTCGCGCGGCCCCGGGGCCCCAGGCTGCGACCCGTTCGCCCATCGGCAATCTGCAAGACCATCCGATCTCAAGGAGATGGCTATGCCATTCATCGAACCGGGCCCGCTTTCCCTCGAAAACTTCGCCAAAGAGTGCGGTTTCAATCGCAGAAGTTTCCTAAAGGCATCAGCCGCTCTGACCACCGCATTCTCCGCCCGGCGCGTGCCCGGCGCAGAGACGGGGCTTGCAACCTCTCCAATGCAGCAAGCCGCATCTCTACCCTCCCTCGGTGTCCCGCTCCTCTTTCCCGAAACCGCGCTCGCCGAAGACTCGAATCTCAACATCCTTGGACCAAGGCACGGCTACTCGCCACAACTGGGAGCCTTCGTCTCCACTCTCACCTGGATGCGCGAGGCCAATGGTGTGATCCGAGCCACCAAGGACCTCACGATGGCGGACCTGGACTATCTCTTCGACCGCAACGCCAACACTATCGGGGCGCTGATGCTGCACCTTGCCGCCACCGAGACCTATTACCAGCTCAATACTTTTGAAGGCAAGAAGTGGGACAGCTGGCCCGACTCCGTGAAGCAAAAATGGGATGCGGCGATGAATCTCGGAGACGCCGGCCGCAAGGCGATCAAGGGCCATGACCGCGACTATTACTTAAATATTCTGCACGAGACCCGCGCGAAGTCGCTTGCCGAGTTCGCCAAGCGCGACGATGCCTGGCTCATGGCCGTCGACAAAGATTGGCCCTGGGGGCCGACCAACAATTACTGCAAATGGTTTCACGTCTGCGAACACGAGGCGCATCACACCGGGCAAATCGCATTCCTCAGAAAGCGTCTCCCCGGCGCCAAGCCCGACGCCGACTAAACCACCCCTGAGGAATAACCACCCGTGAGGAATAACCACCCGTGAGGAATAACCACCCGTGAGGAATAGCCACCCGTAGGGACAGGCGCCCTCGCCTGTCCAGCCGCGGCGTTTTGTGCCGCGGCAGCTTCAAATGCATAGACTCAATTCGTGCCCCGTTGCAATTACGGGTCTCAACTATTACGCCCTCCACAATCATCCACCTCGCAAAAAGGACAACACCTTCGCCACCCCGAAACCCCGGAACCTTGAAACCTTGAAACCTTGAAACCTTGAAACCTTTCCCATTACTCTCAAGCCACCTCCCCACATTTTTCTTCCCGCCCCTTGCGTCAATCCCATTCACATGGTATAAACAATTCCGTCGAGAGCAGTGTGTGGCTCGCCGGGCGATAATCTGCAACTCTCGTCGCGCGTCCGGCATCTAAGGTTTAAGCAGCAATTTTGCCCCGGCCACGGGGCTCGCATTCGGGGACAGAGCTCCTCGAAGGGTTTCGTAAGAACCTCCAAGCGATCTTTTCTCAAGCTTATTTGCTTCCGCCTCGGCTCGCGCCGAAACGTCGGCGCCTTTCCCGGGCGGGAGCCGTATTGCGTTGCGCGCAAATCATTGCTGGCTCAGCATTTATCTTGGTAGAGACGGGGCTTGCCCCGTCTCCCGCAAATGCTCTCTCAGCTCCAGGCTCCTCGTTCCAGCCTTCCACTGAATGTGCAAATCTTGTGGAAGTCCTGTGGTTTCTTCGGGTTGACAGCCTTCTTGCCGGCGCGATACGTTTATGGGGTTTCGAGGACAGACAGATTCGCACTTGTGTGACTCTGTTCTGGACTGAAGCGCACCGCTCAGGCGGACTGCGGTTCGGTCTTTGACAATAGGTTGAACGTGCCAGTTTATTGGTAAGAATGATTCGGGCTCAAGTCCGAGCGTACTCACAAAATTAGTCTTTGCTCTACCCAGGGCAAAGGCGGTTTGTTCCGCAAGGAATGAACTTCAGGTTTCAAACGAGAGTTTGATCCTGGCTCAGAATCAACGCTGGCGGCGTGCCTAACACATGCAAGTCGAACGAGAAAGGGGAGCAATCCCTGAGTAAAGTGGCGACCGGGTGAGTAACACGTGACCAACCTACCTTCGAGTGGGGGATAACCTCGGGAAACCGGAGCTAATACCGCATAACCTCCTCGGGACGGAAGTCCTGGGGAGCAAAGGAGCAATTCGCTTGAAGAGGGGGTCGCGGCCGATTAGTTAGTTGGCGGGGTAACGGCCCACCAAGACCAAGATCGGTAGCCGGCCTGAGAGGGCGCACGGCCACACTGGAACTGAAACACGGTCCAGACTCCTACGGGAGGCAGCAGTGGGGAATTTTGCGCAATGGGGGAAACCCTGACGCAG
>Ga0126373_10000769_pt1 | contig 21574 bp, 16 predicted proteins | sample PanSoiMetPlot_11_FD_92545 | JGI IMG/M metagenome (GOLD analysis project Ga0126373, IMG submission 92545) | Tropical forest soil microbial communities from Panama - MetaG Plot_11 | ecosystem: Environmental > Terrestrial > Soil > Tropical forest > Bulk soil | place: Panama | collected 2016-02-17 | reverse complement strand
AGCGCCGCGGTGGCTCACGATCTTACGGGCCTCGCGACAGTATATGGGCAGCCCGTGGACTCGCTCGACGGCGCTTATGGAATGCAGGCGACGCGGGCCGTCCAGGGATATTTCATCCAGAGCAACGGGCGTCTGGAGATTCGCGCCAGCGTGTTGGATCTGGCGAACAAGAAGACATCCGAGACATTCGAGTTGGAGGGGCCAGTGACGCAAGGGACGATCCCCCTGGTCAACGCGTTGGCGAAGAAGTTGAGCCCGGATGCGCGCGTGTTTCCGACGTCGAATGAAAGCGTATTCCGCGCATACGGCGTGGCGTTGGCGGGAGGGGATCGCGCTGCGGTATTGGGCGCCCTCGAGAAAGCCTCGCAAGTAGATCCTCGATTTTCTCCGGCGTACCTGGAGCGGGCGCAGATTCTCATGTCGGCGGGCGATCGGGCCGCAGCGCTGCCGGTGATCGAAGCCGGGAGAAGCAACTCACCTGATGCGATCGCGGGTGCGAGGCTGGATGCGTTTGCGTCGGCGATTCGAGGGGATCGCTTGGGCGAAGAGCGGGCTTTAGAAACCTTGTCCCGGTTGACTCCGGCTGATCCCAAGACTTTCGGCCAGTTGGCCCAGGTGCAGCTAGCACAACGGAAGTTTTCCGAGGCGGTGCGAAACTACGAAACCGCCAGCCTGAAGAATCCGGACGACACTCAGGTATTAAACGAGCTGGGTTATGCGAGATCGTACACCGGCGATTTGAAAGGCGCCAAGAGCGCGCTCGAAGAATATCAACGGTTGGAATCGCCTGAGAATGTAAATCCGCTGGATTCGCTCGGCGAGGTGAGTTTTTACCTGGGTGATTTCAAGGCGGCGGAGAAGTACTTTTTCGATGCGGACCGGAAGAATCCTCAGGAATTTGCAGGTGTGGATTTGCTTAAGGCCGCCCAGGCGCGGCTGCTTAGCGGCGATTTGGCGGGCGCCGACGTTCTTTTTCAGCGTTACGCAGGCCGGGAAAACGGGCGTGGACAGGCCGCGTTTCAGAAGGCGCAGTGGGAATTCTTAACGGGGCGGCGCAAGGCGGGGATGGCCGAACTAGAGAAGATGACTTCGTCGCTCGCAGGGGATGGACGCTCACTTGCGCTGAGCCAATTGTCGGTATGGGCGCTCCAGATTGGCGACAGGAAGGCGGCAACGCAGTTCTCCTCGCAGGCGAGCGAAAGCGCGGCCGCTCCGGCGGCGCGGACTCTAAGTGCGCTATGCCGCGTGATTTCGAATTCCGAAGCCGGGCGGTCGGGTTCGCGGCTGGCCGACGCCTACGCATTAGTATTCGCGGGTAAGTTTGGCGAGGCGGCACCGCTGCTCGAAGAGCTCTTCCGAGGAACAGACCCGCACAACGACGGCGAAATCCGAACGTTGCTCGCCTGGGCTTACATCAAGACGGGAAGAGTGAATGATGCCCGTGCGTTGATTGGCACTTATCCGATTTCGTTGTCGTCCGGCGAGTCCGTTTTCGCGTCCTGGATCTTTCCGCGCTATTTGTTTGTGCGAGGAGCGGTGCTCCAACTCGAGGGCAAGCGGGCGGAGGCGAAGGCAGCTTACGAACTATTTCTGAAATATTCGGGAGATGTCCCGGATGCGTTCGGGGACGAAACGATCGCGCGGAAGAATCTAAGCGGGCTCTAGGCTCCGACCTGCTTGCCTTCCCAGGGTTTGCGAATGCCCTGGTCGCGATCTTCGACGCGATCGTAGAGGTGCAGATCGGACGTTGTGCCGAGGCTTTCGTTGTAGAGACTCGGCAGGCCGAGGCCTTCCTTCAGGTCCTCTTCAAAATTGTGGAGCGCCTTAAGCTGGGGTGCGAGCGCCGGCAATTGTTTTCCGGATGGAGTGCGCCAGAACACCTGATAACCGCGATTGACAAGGAGGCCGATCTCGTTACCAATCTCGAGGCCTGCTTTGTTGACGTGCGCCCGCAAGCCAGCGTGGTCCTCGACGATGGCGCCGATTCCGTCGCGCGAGATCTGAGCGCGCTTCGAGTCGAGAGTTCTGCTCGTGAAGTTGAACGCTTTGAGGCCGGCGATGCGTTCGGCGAAAGTCGGCTCATAGGGTTTTTCGCGGCGAAAGAACATGCACCTACTATAATGCCAGAGTGCCATTTCTCTTGTCGTTGGACGAAGGAACCACAAGCGCGCGGGCAGCGATTTATGACGAGCAGGGGCGAAGATTGGCGATGGATTCGGCGCCGATCGAGTGCCGCTATCCGCAGCCCGGTTGGGTAGAGCAGGACGCGGAGGCAATCTGGCGCGCACAAGTGGAGTCGGCGAGGCGTGTGTTGGAGCAGGCCGAGGGCGGGGCGCGATCGATCCGCGGGCTCGGGATTACCAATCAGCGCGAGACAACCATTGTTTGGGAACGGAAGACGGACAAGCCGGTGGCCCCAGCGATTGTGTGGCAGTGCCGCCGGACAGCGGCGTTTTGCTCCGAACTCGCGGCTGGGCCGCATGCGGACGAGATCACACGCAAGACGGGGTTAGTAATCGATGCATATTTCTCGGGAAGCAAGATCCGGTGGATTCTCGAGAACGTTGCTGACGCGAAGAGTAAGGCGCGCGATGGCGAGCTGTTGTTCGGCAATGTCGATACGTGGCTGATCTGGAAATTGACGAACGGCGCGTCGCATGTCACGGATTCGTCCAACGCGTCGCGAACCATGCTCATGGACTTGGCATCAGGCGAGTGGGATGCGCAGTTGTTGGAAATTTTCGGCGTGCCGCGCGCGATGCTGCCGAAGATAGCGTCGTCGAGCGAAGTGGTCGGGATCACGGCGGCGGAGCACCTGGGGTACGAGATTCCTATCGCCGGGATTGCGGGCGATCAGCAGGCGGCGTTGTTCGGTCAGGCGTGTTTCCGTCCAGGATTGTCGAAGAACACATATGGGACGGGATGCTTCGCGCTTATGCATACCGGATCGCGGCGGCCCATGTCGAAGAACAAGTTACTTGCTACTCGCGCGGCGTCGTTGGGCGAGCCGCAGTTCGCAGTGGAGGGAAGCGTGTTCATCGCGGGCGCGGTGGTGCAGTGGTTACGGGACAAGTTAGGGATTATTGGGGCGGCGGCGGAAAGCGGATCGTTGGCAGATACGGTGGCGGGTACGGGCGGGGTGTACTTTGTGCCAGCGTTTGTCGGGTTAGGCGCGCCTCACTGGGATTCGGAAGCACGTGGCATGCTGAGCGGTGTGACCGCAGCGACGGGGCGGGCCGAGATTGCACGGGCGGCGCTCGAGTCGATCGCGTATCAGACGCGGGAATTGGTGGAAGCGATGGAGGCTGATAGCGGGGAGCGGTTGAAAGAGTTGCGCGTGGACGGCGGGGCGGCAGCGAGCGACTTTTTGATGCAGTTTCAGGCGGATATTTTGGGGCGCGCGATCGTTAGGCCGGTGGATTCGGAGACGACTGCGTTGGGGGCGGCGTATTTGGCGGGGTTGGCGACTGGGGTCTTTAAGGGGATTGAAGTGTTGGAGCAGTTTTGGCGGGCGGAGAGAACGTACGAGCCTCGCATGAATGCGGATCGGCGAGACGAGTTATTCGACGGGTGGAAACGGGCCGTGGCGAGGTGCAGATTTTGAGCCCAGTGTTCACACGAGTGTGAACACTGCACGCTGAAGCTTGCGCCACGATTGCTACCCCCATTTCAGGAGAGCAATTATGGGGTCACGCCTAAGTGTTTTCCTAGAAAGTCGGAGGTTGCGGCGTAGGCTTCGAGCCAGCATTTTTCCGTCAGGAAGCCGTGGATTTCATCGGGGAAGATCAGTTCTTCCATTTCGACCTTTTGTTTGCGTAGTGCCTCGGCTAAGCGGACGGATTCGTGGAACGGGACGTTGCGATCGTCGTCGCCGTGAATCAGGAGGACCGGCGATTTCCAGGTGCTGATGGACGCAAGCGGCGAGGATTCGAAGGCGATGCGCGCGGCGTCGGCGTCTTTGCCGGGATCGTAGGCGGGGACGAAGTTGTGGATGACGTCGTTCCAATCGTGCACGCCGTGGAAATCGACACCGACAGCGAACAAGTCCGAAGCGCGTGCCAGCGCGAGCGCGGTCAGATATCCGCCATATGAACCACCCCAGGCGCCGATGCGTTTCGGGTCGACGTCGGGACGGCTGCGGAGGTAGAGGCCGGCGCCCATGACGTCGTTGAATTCGCTCGCGCCGGTGGCGCCATAGTTGAGGGCCTCGCGGAAGTCGAGCCCGTAACCGATGCCGCTACGGTAGTTGACCGCGAGGACGATATAGCCGAGGTTCGCGAGGTATTGATTCATCCCGTAGGCGTTGTGATAGTAGTCCATGTAATGCCAGCCGAGCAGCATCTGGCGTCGCGAGCCACCGTGGAAGAAGATGAGCGCGGGGCGTTTCTGGCCGGCTGCGATGTCGGGCGGAATGAAGAGCTGGGCGTGGATGCGCATGCCGTCGGCAGCGGAGAAGATGACTTGTTGTGGAACGATGAGTGATGCAGCCGGGAATTCTGACGGGATGGAATCTGGCGCGAGGTCGCGGACGGCGTCGTTCGAGATTTTGATCGCGGCGCGCGCGGGGTTGCGGACGTCGGAGCGCAGCATAGCGACGGCTTTTCCGTCGCTGGTTTCGACCGGCGACCATTCGAGGCCTTCACCAGGAGTGAGTGGCGTCAGGTTTTCGCCTTGCAGGGAGACACGCCAGAGATGACGGCGGTCGGTGTCATTTTGATTCGAGGAAAAGACGACGGTGCGGCGGTCCGATGAGAGCGACACGTGCTCGATTTCGAAATCGCCGCTGACATTGAGAGGGGTGGGAGCATCGCCGTGCGTGGAGACGGAATACAGATGCTGGAAGCCGGTTTTCTCCCAAGGGAAGACGATGCGATCGCCTGCGCCCCAGAACAATTGATCGCTTGCGACCATGGCGTGGAAGGCGCTGCCGGGTCCGTCGTCGGCGCGCCAGAGTTGGCGACCATTTCCGCTGGAGACATCGGCGACATGGATCGACCAGGGTTCGGCGGTGCGCACCGGGCCGAAGCTGAAGGCGCGGGTGTTGGCAGCAGTACGACGGAACGCGACCTGTTTGCCGTCAGGGGACCACACGGGATTGGAGTCGCGATCGACGCTGGGCGAGAGATACGTTAGCGCGGGCGAGTCGGCGTTGTACACGGCGATGAAAGCGTGATCTGTTCGAGTGGTTGAAAAGGCGAGTCGTGAACCGTCGGGGGACCAGTGCAACTCGTCGGCCTGACCACGGGCGTGTAACAACTGGGCCGGTTTTGCATTTTCATCTAGGCTGACGGTCCAGATTTCGCCCTTTTTGAGATATGCGATGCGATCGCCTTTGGGCGACATCGCGGGGGAGTTGCCTTCGGCGAGTTTGCGGGGAGCGCCGCCGGAGACCGCTACGATCCAAATATCCTGTTCGGCGCCTTGGGGGAGGCTGGCAGGGTTGGGATTGTCGCGATGCATTTCGAAATCGCCGCCGCGGACGAAAATGATCGAGCGCCCGTCGGGAGTCCAGGCGATCTGATCGATCTCCTGGCCGTCGTCGGCGTGGTAGTTGGTGAGCCGGTGTCCTTTGTAGGCGGGCGCCTCGGCGATCCAGATGTTACGCGCACCGCGTTCATTGAGAACCCACGCAACGGCGCCACCCTTGGGAGCGGCGGTGAGATCGCTCGGGAACGGAGCGCTCATGATCTGTTCGAGAGTGAAGCGCTTGGCTGGAGCGGCGAAAGCGATCGCAGCAGCGAGGGCAAGTGAGGACAGGACGCGGGCGGTCATGACCCATTGTTATACACTGTGCACTGAAATACATCCCGCAAAACGGAGAGCGCTGGGCTGGTGGTTGTTGAAATGAGGGTGCCCAAGCGCCCTTTGCGGGAAAGTCGGAGGCGCTCGTATCCATGTTGAGCTATTCCAAAGGGCCCGACGGTCCGTTCATTGAAGAGACTATTGGTGAAATTTTCCGGAGGACGGCAGCGCGATATCCCGATCGCGAGGCGCTGGTTGTGCGGCATCAGGGCGTACGGTTCAAGTTTGCCGAGCTGGCGCGCGAAGTGGAGCGCGTGGCGCGAGGCTTGGCGTCGTTGGGATTGCGCACTGGGGATCGTGCCGGGGTCTGGTCGACCAACTGCGCAGAGTGGGTGCTGCTGCATCTAGCGTCTGCGCGAAGTGGGGTGGCGCTGGTAAATATCAATCCGGCGTATCGAGCGCATGAGCTGAAGTACGTTTTGCGGAAATCGGGGATGAAGGCGCTGTTTCTTTGGGAGAAGGATGCGCGGTCCGATTACGCGGGGATTTTGCTAGAGGCGATGGAGGGTCAGGAATTCACACTGCAGCACGTGATTCGCTTAGGGACCGAGCAGTGGACAAGAATGGTGGGGGCGGCTGATAGCGGCGCGGGGGAGGCGGCTTCGAATCAAGACGTGACGAACATTCAGTACACGTCGGGGACCACTGGCTCGCCGAAGGGCGTGTTGTTGACGCATCGGAATCTGCTCAACAACGGAGCTGTGATCGCCGACGGCATGAAGGTCACCGACGCTGACAAACTGTGCGTGCCGGTGCCGTTGTATCACTGCTTCGGGTGCGTGATCGGGACGATGGTGAGCGTATTAACCGGGGCGACGCTGATATTGCCGGCCGCGACTTTCGATCCGCTCGCGACGATGCAGGCAATTCAGGAGGAGCGGGCGACCGCAATTTACGGGGTGCCGACGATGTTCATCGCGGAACTGGAGCATCTGGAGTTTTCGCGATTCGATTTCAGCTCGCTGAGAACCGGGGTGATGGCGGGCGCACCGTGTCCGATCGAAGTGATGCGACGAGTGGTGAACGAGATGCATTGCCCCGAGATGACGATCATGTACGGGCAAACGGAGAGCTCGCCGGTGATCACCATGTCGCGAGTGGATGACGACCTTGAACATCGCGTGACGACGGTTGGCCGGGCGTGCGCGAACACGGAGGTGAAGATCGTTTCGCCGGATGGCGAGACAGTGCCGGTTGGGGAGCAAGGGGAACTTTGCACGCGAGGATACCTGGTGATGAAGGGCTACGATCAAGAGCCGGAGGCGACGCAACGCGCCGTGGATGCGGAGGGCTGGCTGCATACCGGCGACCTGGCTCTCATGCGCCCGGATGGATATTTTCGGGTGACCGGGCGCGCGAAAGACATGATCATTCGCGGCGGGGAAAACATTTATCCACGCGAGGTGGAGGAATTCTTGTATACGCATCCAAAGGTTGCGGATGTGCAGGTCGTGGGACTCCCAGACGCGAAGTTGGGTGAGGCGGTGGCCGCGTGGATTCGATTGAAGGCACCGGCAACGGAGGAAGAGATCCGCGAGTTCTGTAAGGGTAAGATCGCGCATTTCAAGATTCCGCAGTATGTGCGCTTCGTGGATGCGTTTCCGATGACGGCGACGGGAAAGATCCAGAAGTTCCGGATGCGGGAACTGGAGATTCGCGAGCGAGGGCTGGGGGCGGCCGCGAGGATTGAGACCGCCTGAAATCGCACGATGACAAGAATGTTCCGGAAATTGTTCATAGCGTTTTCAAGCGATTGAGCGAGTTCTTAGGCCGAGCGCGGATTGCGCGGTTGATGAGTTTGCTGCAGAGAGAGTTGATTCGGGCGCTCCGAAAGGGGCGCCACTTTTTTGCCTGTAGGTGCCACGAAGAAGCAACAAGACGCGCCGGGAGCTAGTGACGAAGTTGCTTGCGGACATTGAAAAAAGGTTGGATGTTGAGAAATTGAAAGTCACGCTTGCGGATTTCATCCGGCTGACGCAGCTCGAGCCGGAGTTGGAGCAAGAAGAGCAGCCGAAGGAGATCATTGTCACCTAGAAAGAGCCAGCGGAGGGACGCTCGGACTCGTAATCGATTACGATCCGCTGCCATCGCAGCGGAGATTTCATGCGTCCGAGGCGAGGTTCAAGGGATTTTCGGGGCCGATCGGAACGGGCAAGAGCCAAGCGTTATGCCAAGAGGCGATCCGGCTGGTTACTTGAATCCGGGCCGGTCGGGATTGGTCGGTGCGCCGACATATTCACTCCCCTTGTCGCGCGGGCTTCGGAGTAGCTTCCGGCGGTCTTGAACAACGCGCCGCGCAAAGCTTCGCGGTACATTGAAAATGCGCCGTGATTTCCGTCCAAAACGTTTCCAAGGTCTACCGTCTTTATCGTCATCCCGTGGATCGGATCTTGGGCACTCTAGGCCGCGCCCGCCAAAGCACAGATTTTTTCGCGCTTCGAAACGTGAACTTCCGCGTCGAAAAAGGCGAAGTTTTCGCACTCATCGGCCCGAACGGCTCCGGCAAAAGCACCCTGCTTCAAGTCATTAGCGGAATCCTTCAACCCACAACCGGCCGCGTTCTCTGCGACGGCCGGATCGCTGCTCTGCTCGAACTCGGGGCCGGATTCAACCCGGAATTCAGTGGACGCGACAACGTCTATCTCAATGGCGAGATCCTCGGGCTTTCGCGCCGCGAAATGGACCAGGCCTTTCCTAAGATCGAAGCCTTCGCCGAGATCGGCCGATTCATCGATCGCCCGGTGAAAGAATACTCCAGCGGCATGTATGTCCGCCTCGCATTCTCTACAGCAATCCACGTCGATCCTGAAATTCTGATAGTCGACGAGGCGCTCGCCGTTGGCGACGCGATTTTCTCCAGCCGCTGCATCCAGAAATTCGAGGAACTTCGCCAAAGAAAAGTCACCGTTCTGCTCGTCTCGCATGACCTGGGTCTCGTGAAGCGCCTGGCAGACCGTGCCGCGTTCATGCTGGGCGGCGAACTCGTCATGCAAGGTACGCCGAAGGACGCCGTCAATCGTTACGTTGGTTTTGCTCTGGAACAGGAGCGCGCGACCGGCGACCGCGCAAGCACGCAAATCGCCGCCACCAGCAGCTTTCGCCACGGTGACGGCGCGAGCCGCATCGTGGATGTGCAATTGCTCAGCGCCGCGAACGATCCCTGCCGTGCGTTCCGGCCAGGCGACACAATCGTCGTAGGCGTTCGAGCGGTCTTCCATCAAAATGTCTCGGACCCCGTGGTCGGCATCCTCATCCGCAACCGCATCGGAATGGACGTTTTCGGAACCAACACGCGCCTGGAGGGTATCGCACTCGGCGCACTCTCAGCGGGCGAAATGCTCGAAGTTGAATTCGCACTCGATTGCCAGCTCAGCCGGCAGGAGTATACGCTCACCGTCGCCACACAATATTGGAACGGACTCAGCCAAGACTGGCTTGACGATCTCATGGACTTCCAGGTGGTGGACAGCAAAGATATCGCAGGTGTTTTGAACCTCAACGCGCGCATCCGCTTCCGCAAAACCGCAGCGCCTCCCACGTTCGAGGAAAGCAGAGCGATTCGCGCCTGACTTACGCTGGATGCATGCACATTGGCGAAATCCAAAAGACGCTGCGCGAAGAGAACATTGACGGCTGGTTATTCTTCGATCACCACGGGCGCGACCCGCTCGCTTACCGCGTGCTAGGGCTGCCGCTCGGCCGCAGCCTTACGCGCCGCTGGTATTATCTGATCCCCGCGCACGGCGAGCCAAGAGGCATCGTGCACGCCATCGAGTCCGGTGTGCTCAATGGGCTTCCGGGCGATATCCAAATCTACTCGAGCTGGCCAACCCAGGCCGAGGGTCTCAAGCGCATTCTCGCCGGGTGCCGCCGCGTCGCCATGCAGTATTCGCCCAACTGCGCGATCCCCTATGTTTCGCTGGTCGACGCCGGCACCATCGAGCTGGTCCGCACCTCCGGCGTTGAAGTCGTCACGTCCGCCAATCTCATCCAGCTCTTCGAATCCCGCTGGAGCGCCGAACAACTGGAGATGCACCTTGAAGCGGGACGCCGCGTCGACAAGATTCGCGCCGCCGCCTTTCAGAAAATCGGCTCTACGGTCGGCTCCGGCGGCTCTATCACCGAATGGGAGGTGAATCGTTTCATCCGCGACGGCTTCGAAAAGGCCGGCCTCGTCACCGATCACGGCCCAATCGTCGGCGTGAACGCCAATATGTCGGATCCGCACTACGAGCCTACCGCCGAGTCGAGCCAGCCGATTCGGGCCGGCGATGCGGTTCTCATCGACATGTGGGCCAAGCTCGACCAACCCGGCTCGGTCTTCTACGACATCACCTGGACCGGCTACTGCGGCGCGGCGCCACCCACCGCGCTTCAAAATGTGTTCGAAGTTGTCCGCGACGCTCGCAATCGCGCCGTCGATCGCGTCCGAGACGCCGTCTCCCAGAGGCAAACCCTGCATGGCTTCGAGGTGGACGACGCCGCACGTAACTACATCCGCGAAAAAGGATTCGGCGACTATTTCATTCACCGCACCGGCCACTCGATCGGCGAAGAGGTCCACGGCACCAGCGCGAACATAGATAATCTCGAAACCCACGACGAGCGCCGTATCATTCCGCGCACATGCTTCTCTATCGAGCCAGGAGTTTACCTCCCCCAGTTTGGAATTCGCTCCGAAGTGAATGTCTATGTCGGCGAGGACTCCGCGCAAGTAACCGGTGAGGTGCAGGACCGGCTGGTAGCCATCCTGTAACCACAGTGAAGTCGCAAATTTAGACAAATCAAGTACTTTGGGGTCGATAGGTGCGATAGGAATTTTCGATTGGACCCTCGCGGCATGCTCCCATAGTCTTGGTATATGGCAGCCGCATATGTTATGGAGCCAGGCACATCACAAGTCGGATTGTTACATCGGATCAGCAGCATCGTCAGCTCTGAACTATCTCTGGATGAGATGCTGGGGGAAATCATCGGCATTACGGCGCAGGTAACCGACTGCGACGCTTGTCTTGTTTATCTGTTGGAGCGTGAAACGGGCGAGATCGTTCTGCGCGCCTCTCAGGTGCCGCACGCCGCGGCGCTAGGCAACTTGCGTATGAAAATGGGGGAAGGCGTAACGGGCTGGGTGGCGGAACACAAGTCCGTCGTGGCACTGTCATCCAACGCCGGCGAGGATGGGCGCTTCAAACGCTTCCAAGTCCTCGTCGAAGATACTTACGAGGCGTTTCTTTCCGTTCCCCTGATCTCGAGCGGCGATTTGATCGGCGTCGTCAACGTCCACCATCGCGAATCGCACGAGCACACGCCGGACGAAATCGCGCTGCTCACCTTCGTCGGCGAACAGATGGGCGGGGCGATCTCGAAATCCGTCCTCGCCGATCAGAATGCCAAGCTCCACGAAGAAGCGCAGGAGATGAAACGCCAGCTCGAAACGCGCAAAGTCGTGGAGCGCGCGAAAGGTATCCTGCAGCAGCGCTACGCGCTAACGGAAGAAGACGCATACCTGCGCTTGCGCAATGAAAGTCGCCGCTTGCGCCGACCCATGAAGGATCTGGCCGAGGCCATTATTCTCGCTGAGGAGCTCAGCCGCAAGAGCGAAGCTCCAGGAGCCTAGGTCTACGTCAAGCTCTCGAGCAGCTTCCGCATTCTCCCGTGCGCCAGGACGACATCCGGATCGCCTTGGAGAGCCTCGAAATAGCGGCGCGCGTACCCAGTCCCGTATTCATTCGGCGCCAGCAGATCCCAGGCTTGAGCAATCAGGCGCTCCGCCTCAATTCCGCCTGGGGGCTCCTTGGCATCCAGCGTCTCGTCAATCAACACAACGAATTGGGATAGTTCATGCAGCCACGCGAACCACGGGTCGTACAGGACCAGTTTCAGTAATTCCCCGCTCGAATTGATACGCGCAATGTCGCGCTCGTAGCGCGCCCGTTCGGAGTCGAGCAGCGTTTTGTGCAACTGCAGGAGCCCGTTCCTCAGTTCGGTGAGCCGCTGTTGCACCGGATCCGGAATGGAGCCGTTGGACGACACAGGTACTGGTGCTATAGTAACTAAATCTCCGCGACGTGATGTCCTATAGAATACGAACTGCCGGTAAAATATGAGTGTCAATACCGTGAACACCGATTCCGCACTAAAACTAGCCACCAGCCATCTCGAGGAAGTCCGCCAAGAGATCGGAAAGATCATTGTCGGCCAGCAGCACGTCGTCGACGGTGTGCTCATCTGCTTGCTGGCAGGAGGACATGTGCTGCTCGAGGGCGTGCCCGGACTCGGCAAAACCACACTGCTGCGCACACTGGGCCGCGTGCTTCATCTTAAGTATTCGCGCATCCAGTTCACGCCCGACCTCATGCCCGCCGACATCGTGGGCAGCATGATTATCGAAACCGACGATCACGGCGCCAAGGCCCTCCGGTTTCAGGCCGGTCCGATTTTCGCCAATCTTGTGCTGGCAGACGAAATCAATCGCGCGACTCCGAAAACGCAATCCGCGCTCTTGGAAGCCATGCAGGAGCGCACCGTCACCAGCGGCACCACGACGCATGAATTGGAGCCCCCGTTCCTGGTGATGGCGACGCAGAATCCTATCGAAATGGAGGGCACCTATCCGCTTCCTGAAGCACAGCTCGATCGCTTCCTCATGAAGATCCTGGTGACCTACCCGTCGCGTGAGGATTTGAACCGCATCGTCGAGCGCACCATCCACCACGCGGAGACGTCTTTGCAGCAGGTGGTGGACCGCGAAGCGATTCTGCAGATGCGCGAGGCCTGCAATGAAGTCCTGGTTGCCGAGCACGTTCAGGATTTCGCCATCGACCTGGTCATGGCAACTCAGCCCGGCTCTAAGCACGCCCACAATCTGGCGAATAAGTATGTTCGTTACGGCAGCTCACCGCGCGGCGCGCAGGCGCTGGTAGAGTGCGGACGCGTATTGGCTCTTATGCGAGGACGCTTGAACCTCAGCATCGACGATATTCGGGAAATCGCACCCTCTGTTCTTCGTCACCGCATCATTTTGAATTTCGATGCGCATGCCGATGGTCAAACGCCCGACACCGTCCTCAGCGAGATCATCGGAAGCGTCGCCGGCGCGGCAGTTGCGTGAAACCGACACCACTAATCGACAGCGTCTTCCTCGAGAAACTCGAGCGGCTGACGATTCAGTGGCAAAAATCGTTCGCGGGGCTGGTCGGCGGTCATAATATTTCCCACTTCGCCGGACCCGGCCAGGAGTTCCTGGATCATCGGCAGTTTCATCACGGCGACGACCTGCGAGCTGTGAATTGGCGCGCCTATCTGCGGCTGGAAAAGCTGTTCCTGAAGATGTTCCAAGTGGAACCCCGCACGCCGGTGCGGATCCTGCTCGATTGTAGTAACTCAATGACCACCGGTGGCGTCTGCAAGTTCGACTACGCGCGGAAATTGACCGCCGCGCTTTGTTATGTCGGACTGGTTCGTCTCGACACCATCGGAATCCAACCCTTCGGCAACGGGCTCGGCGACTCGTTCCTCTGCGGCGGCGGCCGGCATCGCTTCATCCCGGCCGTGAACTATCTTCAAGATCTCAAACCCAGCGGCAAGACTAACTTTTTCGAGGTAGCGCGCCAGTTCATCACCAAGTATCCGCAGCGCGGCCTGCTAATCATCATTTCCGATTTCCTCGACGACACCGACTGCGAGCGTCCCCTCCAATACTTGGCCGACTTCGGCCATGAGCTGATGCTGCTGCACGTCTGGGATCCCGAAGATCGCGATCCACCCTGGGAAGGCCAGTTGGATTTGACAGACGCGGAGACGGGCGCCGTGATCGAGATCGGCTTCGACTCTGGCTCGCGAGCCCGCTACGTGCAAGCTTTCGACGAGTTCGCGCGCAGCATCCAGCGCATTGGCCTGCGAAACAGCGGGCGCTACGTCGGCCTGCCCACGAATACTACGATTGAGGAGGCAGTCTTCGGACCCATCGCGCGGTCCGGCGGCATTCAGTAGTCGCCATGTTTTTCCTCAACCTCAGCCTGCCCGAGTTTCTCACCATTCTAGGCTCGATCTCCGGCGTGGTCGTTGCTTTGTATCTGCTGGACCGAATGCGCAAGAAGCGGACGGTATCCACTCTGCGCTTCTTCGAGATGGTCCAGCGGCCTCCGGTTTTGAAGCACCGGCGCAAACTCCAGCAGCCTTGGTCTCTGGTACTGCAGCTCCTCAGCATGCTGCTTTTGCTGCTGGCAATCGCGCAGCTTCGTTTTGGATCGCCCGAGCGTTCTTCGCGCGATCACGTGTTGATTCTCGACACCTCGGCCTGGATGGACGCGCGCACCGGCCAAACGCGTCTCATCGACCAGGCCCGCGCCGCGGCGCGCAATTATCTCAAGGCCCTCTCGCCGGGCGACCGTGTCATGGTGCTGCGCGCCGACGTTCTCGCCACTCCCGTCACGGTTTTCGAGTCCGATCGGTTCAAGATCGAGCAAGCCATCGATCAAACGCAACCGGGCGCAGGACCGCTCAACGTTCAACAGGCGCTCGACTTCGCGCGTCAGGCACAAAAGCTGCACTCGGAGCGCGCCGGCGAAATCGCTCTCATCGGCGCAGCGCGAGTATCGAGCGAAGAGGCGTCTCTGGCCAGCGCGCCCGCCAATCTCCGAGTGATATCGATCAACGGGCCCAATGAACATGTAGGCCTGAGAAAAGTCAGCGTGCGCCGGTCAGTCGCGGAGCCGGACGGCTGGGAAGTTTTCGTCGCGGTGGAAAATTACGGCACGTTGCCGCATTCCATACCGCTCGCCGTGCAGTTCGGCGGCGCGCCAGTGGCCTCGCGGCGCTTCGACTTGAAGCCGGGCGTGGAGGAAAGCGCCGCGTTTCGATTCAAAACGCGCGCCGCGGGATGGCTGGAAGCGCGTCTGCTCACGAAGGATGCGTTCCCTCAGGACACGCGTGCCGTGCTGGAATTACCGGCCCAGCAGCTCGTTCAGATCGTTGTTTACTCCGATGAGCCCGAACTGCTTAGGCCCATATTCAACGCAATTCCAGGTGTCCAGGCGACCTATAAACCTGTCACGGCTTACGACCCGAATATCCAGAACGGCATCGTGTTGCTCGATCGGTTCGCCCCGCCTGGCCCTCCGCAGACCGACGCCATCTGGATTGAACCGCCCGGGAACAAATCTCCCATCCCGGTTGCAACCACGGCCAGCAAGGTAAAGATCAAACGTTGGCGCGTGGATAGCGTCCTGGGCGCGGGTTTGCGCGCGAGCGATCTCGAGATGCCGAGCGCGGAGGTATTCCGGACCTCGCCGAACGAAGTCGCTGTTGCCGAAGCCGATGCCGGTGCGGTTGTCGCGGCGCGCTCCGGTAATCCGAAAACGATCGTGCTCGGCTTTCATCCCGTTCGCGCGGGCATGAAGTACGAGCTCACCACGCCGCTTCTGATGGCCAACATCGTTCGCTGGATGGCCCCCGACGTGTTTCGCAGCTGGCAGCTGACCGCCGGCACCGTGGGAACCGTCGATGCCCAGCTCGAATCGGAGGCAGATCCGTCCACGGTTCGAGTGCAGACTGAGGACGGCAAGGTTTTACCTTTCACGGTGGAAGGAAAGACGGTGCGTTTCTTCGCGGGCGCGCCTGGAATCGTGCGCGTTCTCACGGGCGATCGCGAGCTGGTTTATTCGCTGACACTGCCGCAACCGGGCGACGTCGTCTGGAAGCCCACTGGAGTCCGGCAAGGCATGCCTAGCCGCGCTCCGTATGAACCTTCTGCAAAAGACATCTGGCAGTGGCTGGCGGTACTCGGCGCGGCGGGCTTGATCGCCGACTGGATTCTCTTCGGGCGCATGCGCCGGGGCTGGGTCGCGGCCACGCAGATGATACCTAAGATGCCTTGGAGGAAAGCGTCATGACCTTCGGGCACCCCGCTGTTCTAGCTTTTCTGGTCCTTCCAGTAGCCGGGATGCTGTTCGAATCGCGCCGCACGCGCCGAACACTAGCGCTGGTTCTTAAGGCTCTGACTATCGCCGCCATTATCCTTGCTCTGGCCGAGCCCAAGCTTAGTCTTCCCGAAACCAAGATGGCGGTCGCCGTCCTGGTGGATACTTCCCTCAGCCTCTCGCCGCAGGATCTGGCGCACGAGTCCGAACTTGTCGACGCGCTCGAGCGGGGACGCGGGCGTCATTGGATTCGCGTCCTGCCCTTCGCGCGCTCAGTGCGCAACGTTAATCCTGAAGAGCAACAGCGTGGCTGGCATTTCAAGTACACTTCCGGCCAAGACGGGCAGGCCACTGATCTCGAAGCGGCCGTGCGGGATGCCGTCGCGTCGCTCCCATCGGGCTTGGTTCCCCGGCTGCTGCTCATCTCCGACGGAAAAGAAAACACCGGCAGCGTCACTCGGGCGACCTGGCAAGCACAGAACCTCGGAATCCCCATCGATACGATCGCGCTCGGAGGCAAACCGCAGCCGACCCTGCGGCTCGAATCGGTCAGCCTTCCCACCATCGCGTTTACCGGAGAAAAATTCCCGATCGATCTTTCCATCTCTTCTCCCGCCGATGTTTCCGCCACCGTGCAGATGAGGGCGGAAAACAAGACGTTGGGTTCGGATCCCGTGAAGCTCGAAAAGGGCGACAACCAGGTTCGCGTCCATGCCCGTATCACGGCCGCGGGCGCGCTCAGCCTTTCGGGTGCGATGCATGCCGACGGCCTGGGTGAAGTAAGGTTCGATCGCGCCGTGACGCTTCGCCGCCCCAAGGTGCTCTATGTTTCCGAAGACCCGGAGGGCACCGAGGCACACCTGATGCAAACTTTAGACGCTGCGCAGTTCGAGGTCGAGCGGAGCAAGGACCCGACCAAGGGAACGCTCTCCGACTATCAGCTTTTCGTGCTGAATAACATTGACCTCGAAGCGCTGCCCGCGTCGCGCAAAGACGAAATCGAGAAGTTCGTGAAGCAGGGCGGGGGATTGCTCATCATCGCGGGTGAGCGCAATGTGTACAACGAAACCAAAACCGCCGAAGACCCGCTCGATCGAGCCATGCCGGCCAAGCTCGCGCCGCCGCGTTCACCGGAAGGAACCGCGGTCGTCCTAATCATTGACAAATCCTCATCGATGGAAGGCCGCAAGATCGAGCTTGCGCGTCTGGCTGCGATCGGCGTGGTGGACAACCTGCGCCCGGTGGACCTGGTCGGCGTATTGATCTTCGATAACTCCTTCCAGTGGGCCGTGCCGATCCGCCGTGCCGAGGACAAGGCCATGATCAAGCGCCTCATCGCAGGTATCGTACCCGACGGCGGAACGCAGATCGCTCCCGCGCTAGCGGAAGCCTACCGGCGCGTCCTTCCTTCTCACGCCACCTTCAAGCACATCGTGCTGCTGACCGACGGAATCTCGGAGGAAGGTGACAGCTTGGATCTTTCCAAAGAAGCGGCAGCTCAGCATGTCACCATCTCGACCGTCGGCTTGGGTCAGGACGTCAACCGCGCTTATCTTGAAAAGGTCGCGACCATCGCGCTCGGTAAATCGTACTTCCTGAACGAACCTGCGGGTCTCGAGCAGATCCTGCTCAAAGACGTGATGGAGCACACCGGCTCGACCGCTGTAGAGAAGTCGGCCCTGCATCCCATCGTCGAAAAGAACGTCGAGATTCTGGATGGCGTTGGAATGGATTCGGCGCCTCCGCTCAAAGGTTATGTGCGGTTCGTCTCGAAGCCGTCGGCCGATACGATCCTGGGCTTCGATCCGAAGGATCCGCTGCTGGTGCGCTGGCAATATGGGCTCGGCCGCGCTGTGGTGTTCACTTCCGACGCAAAATCGCGCTGGGCTGCCGATTGGGTCGCTTGGAAAGGTTTCGACAAGCTGTGGACGAATGTGTTTCGCGACCTGTTGCCGCATTCTGAAACCGGCGAAGCCAAAGTGGACTTCGATAGCGCGGCGGGCGATCTGGTGGTCAACTATCAACTCGGCCGCGACGTCCCCCCGCCGGACAAAGTTCCGGCCATCTACGCGTTCGGGCCGGGCGGATTCCAGCGTCCACTGCCGGTGACCGAGCTCGCCGACCAAGCCTATCGCGGGCGGATCCATGTCGGCCACTTACAGGGCCTGTTCCGCATTCGCCCGCTCGAAGAATCGCGCGCGTTCCCGGAAATCGGATATTATCGCCAGGAACAGGAGCTGCTCGATTACGGTTCGAATCCGTTCCTGCTGCGTTCGATCGCCGAGTTTACTAGCGGGCGCTTCAATCCGCAACCTGCTCAGGTGTTTCAGTCGGGCCGGCGCTCCGAACCGTCGTCGTTACGTCTGTGGCCCGGGTTGCTGGCGCTGGCTCTCGCGCTGAATCTGACGGAGCTGATCATGCGCAAGGGGCGCGCGGTGCTGGATTCATTCCTCTCGAAACCTGTAGAATCGGCGGCTTAGTCGCCTGAAACCCTTCGGGGCGCGCTGACCGAGAAGTACTGCGCGATCGCCGGTTTGATCACGTTCCAGCGAGTTCGAGTTACTGACAGCGCCACCATCACAGCAATCACGACCGCGGACCAAAAGGCGCACTCGATGTTGCCGAGCGACTGGTGGGCTGCCCCGAACCAGCGCCCGTAGACCAATTCGATGTGCACCCAATAGACCAGCAGCGACGTGGTGCCGAGCTGGCGAATCCAGCTCCAGGACTCGCCGACAGCATATTCGGTCCAAACAAACGCGAGCGCAATCGCGACCATGACAACGCCTAGCTTGATCACGATCAACCCGGGGCTATCGAGCCAGAATTCAGATTTCGTGTAGAGCGAATACGGCACGTTCGAGAAGTATTGGCCGCCGACGATCAGCACCAAGCCGCCCAGCGTTCCCCATTGCATGATGCGGCCCATGTGCTCTGGTTTCGCGAGCCGAAGAATGCTGCCGATGCTGAGACCGAACGCGATGAACGAAGCCCACGGAAAAAACGCGAAGTAGTTGTAGTTGGGCACGAAGTAATTCTGGATTCGCGACGGCAGCCAGCTCCAGTCGACTGAAGAAACCAAGGGCGAGAGCGCTGCAATCGCGACGCCGAGGCCCGCGCATAACCGCACGCGTTCCGCTGTGGTGAAGATTGCCATCGCCGACATCAACGCGATCGCGAAGCCCATGCAATTCAGGATGTCGACCTTGAACAGATCAGTCCACGCGCTGCCCGGATAAGCGAAAATCCAAAGCTGCAAGCGGAAGAGAAAAGCAAGCGAGAAAAGATAGCCAGCTCGGCGCAGCGAGGCCTTCCAACGCTGCAACGGGCCGAGGCCTTGACGCTCGCGACCGTCCATGAGGAATGCGAGTGTGATTCCAGTGAGAACGAGAAAGATCGCAGGTCCCAGGCCGCCGATGAACTGCGATAGAGTGAACGGGCCGTCGGTGCGAAGATCAGCTTTGGCGAACGAATGGAAAACGTGGCCTTGGAGCATCATCACTACAGCCGCGCCGCGCGTCCAGTCGAGGAATGTCAACCGTCCGCCCACATCGCGATTGTTCAAGCGTGCAGACCCAGAGTTCTTTGAGACAGATTGGCCGCCGACTATTTTCATTTCCCCGGATGAACTGTATTAACCCCGGACGGAAGCGTCAGTTGCAATGCATCCGGCTTCAGGGACGGGTTAATCCTTAGTTCGTTGTAAGTGACGATCAGATAGTCGCCTGAGGGCTGGAGAATTTTCTCGCGAACTGGATAAGGATCATTGCCCTCGGGAATCCAAAGTTCAGCGCTCTTTACGTACTGTCGAATGTCGGCCGACTTCGGCAGCAGCCTCGCATGTACGAACTTGCCGATTTGATCTTTCAACGAATCTACGCCCAGAACGGTCACGTCATAGTCCTTTGCAAGTTCGGCTCCAGATGTCCCGAACCCGATCATCATGAACTTGTCGAGCAGCTCGCCCTTTTCTCCTAAGTCGTAGACCTCAAGGGTCTTGATCTTTGGGAAGTAACGCCGAATCTGCTTCTTTTCGAAGCTCAGCGTATGGGGGTCCGGCGTTACAATGTCAACCCTGCCGCCAACTTCGCCGGTCGGTAGTTTCTGCATGATCACGGTACCGGATTCCGTGCTGTCGTCATTGAGCACGTCGGTGTGAGTCACATGCGTTACCTGCGCGGTCATGGCTTTGAATCCGACGGCCGCCTTGTCCATGCGGATCAGGAGCGCCTGAGAATCGGCTTTATTTTCGGCTGGTGCAGCGAAGGACAGACTGCCGATCAGGGCAACGAGCGTAGTAACACTGAGATGACGCGATCTCATGAATATCGGAAAGTTAGGCTCAGACGGCTCAGGGCGTCGTGAACGCCATGTATCCCTTGATCTCTTTTTCGGAATCGACGATCGGCTCGAGCCGGACGACGTTGTATTTCTTTCCGGTGCGGGCCTTCAACAGCGCGCTGGCTTTGGCTAGGTCCGCTTCGGTAGCGCCGGAGAACTGCTGGGAGTCCATCCAAAAGACAGTGGCTCCGTGCTCGGACGGCAACATGACGATGCTGCTCGGACGCGGCTGGTCGCGAAACCAGTCGCGCGGCATTAGAAAGATAAATGCGAGGATCAGGCCGACCATCACGTCGTACTGCCAGCCCGCGCGCGGATAATCCCAAAATACGAATCGCTTGAAGCCAGTAACGGCAGCGCTCATGTCCGCTACCAGAGTAACATGCGGTGGTCGAAAGGCCGGACGTTAAGCATCAGATCGCAACGGAGTGCAGCGGCATCGTTACTTGGCCGAAATGACGTTTACCGCCGCACCCTCTGCAGGCTAGCTACTTGTACTTTCGCAGCACCGCGAGGACGCGCCCCTGGACCTGCACGTCTTCGGCGCTGACGATGATTGGCTGCATCGAGGAGTTGGCTGGCTGCAGGCGGATGCAGCCGCCCGGCTCGTGATACAGGCGCTTCAGCGTGGTCTCGCGGCCCTCGACAAGCGCGACTACGATTTCGCCGTCGTTGGCCTGCGGCGTGCGCTGGACAAGAACGAAATCGCCGCTCATGATGTGATCTTCGATCATGGATTCGCCGCTCACTTGAAGCGCGAAAGTGTCGCCCTTGCCGGCGAAGTCGGCGAACTGCAGCGTCTCCTGGCCTTCCATGGCCTCGACCGGCGCTCCGGCAGCGATGCGTCCCGCAAGCGGGACCGTCATCGCCTGTGCGGCCTTACGGCTCTTGCGCCGTTCTTGGACGTACTTCGGTGAGACTTCGAGCGAACGGCTGTGCTTTTCCATGCGCCGGACGTAGTTGCGCGCTTCGAGCGCCTGGATGTGTTTGTGAACGGTGGCGAGCGAGGCGAGCTTCAGCGCGTGGGCGAGTTCCTCGTAGCTTGGGCTATAGCCGTTTTCTTCTACGAAGTCCGCTATAAAGTCGAGGACTTCTTTTTGCCGCTTGGTGAGGGCCATGCAATCATTGTGGGCGAAGGAAAGGGGAAAGTCAATGGGCGGGTAGCGACCCTAGTTCCTTAATCGACCGGTTGCCGCTGCGTTCGATCCATTGGCGAACGATGTCGGCCAAGAGAACGATGCGGTCGTCGGTGTGTTTTTGGTCATCTGCGAGCGCTTGAATCTGCTCGGTGAGCTTTTGAACGGTGTCGGTGAGTCATCTTCTGGGCGATCCCATCCACTCTACCGGCGAGGCCCACCACAATGATCTCGGTTCGACTCAGCCGGTCATTCATCCTGACCTGCGCGGTCAAAAGATGTCGATGGCTATTGGCAAGCTGATTGAGGACAGAGTCGACCTGATCGAATCGCTCGTCGTTCGGACTTGCCGCACTGCTCATGGAAACCCTATTT
>Ga0126373_10000768_pt1 | contig 21575 bp, 22 predicted proteins | sample PanSoiMetPlot_11_FD_92545 | JGI IMG/M metagenome (GOLD analysis project Ga0126373, IMG submission 92545) | Tropical forest soil microbial communities from Panama - MetaG Plot_11 | ecosystem: Environmental > Terrestrial > Soil > Tropical forest > Bulk soil | place: Panama | collected 2016-02-17 | reverse complement strand
CGCCGAGCAGCTTGAGGCGCTGAGCAGCCACCGTGGCGGTGCTGCGCATGCGCTCCACCTCCCGCTGAAGGCGTCGCGCGCCCTCCGGGGTCAGCCGGTAGTAACGACGCAGCCGGGCGTCGACGATTTCCTCCCGGTCGACCTCGACCAGGCGGTCGGTGTCTAGCCGGTTCAGGGCCGCATACAGCGTCCCGGCACGCAGCCGGACACGCCCCCCGGAGATCTGGGCGACGTCAATCATGATCCCGTAGCCATGCTGCGGGCGCGCCGCCAGCGCCGTAAGGATCAGGAATGTTGGCTCGCGCAACGGCAACTCAGGCATGCACCCGGTATATACCGACTAACTGAGTATTCGCAACTGGCAACTAGTCGTCTTGCGGGCGCCCTGGGAGCCGGGCTTGGGAATCATCGGCGAGGTAGAGCGGCTACCGGACTTAATCGCTTCGGCTGTGACGTGCGCTATGGCGGGCCGGCGCCAGAGCCCGAGAGCGTTGCTCGGCATGTCTTCCGTGCTCGAATCGCTGGTAATGCTGGCGAGGCGGGTGCGAGCCACCGCTCAGAGATATGAAGTCGACGTAACTGATGTTGGCTGCTCCGGGCACTTCTGTGAGCGCCTTCTTGACGGGCAGCTTCGCGAAATACCCTGCCCCGAAGGCAATGCACTGGACCAGGTACCAGAGTTGCTCCGCACTGGTCATCTGTGCGAGGCCAGCTTCGGAGAGTGCCTTCTTGGCGGGCACCTTAGCCAAATACATGGCGCCGAAGCCGATGCAGCCAATTAAGTACCACAATGACTCGGCTGCATTGAGCCGCGCCGTTCGAGCGATCGAGCTCATTTATGTCCCCCTCCTGCTGCCGGTACAACCCGGCGTTGGTGATAGGACGCTCTGACTCGCGAGCCGGTTGGCACGGTTTTTGTTACTTAGCACTACGTTTCGTAATCGTCTGAGGTCGCGGCGATGTGACCGAGATCTCAGGGCTGCAGCGAAGGATGGCGAACCCCGTTCCCCTCGGAATTTTCTTTAGCCTGGGAAACCTTGTACTTACGGAGCGAGTCTGCGCACGCTGCGGCAGCATGGCGAGGCGCACGCTTCGCGGCCGAGTGCGGGCCGCTGATCAGGACAGACGAGAACAGCCCAGGAGCGGGACAATAGTGCAGGCGCGCATGAGCCAGAAGGTAGCGGTCGGGGTCGTCTTCGTGGCGGCCATGTTCATGTCGATCATGGACGCCACGATCGTGAACGTCGCGCTGCCGACCATCGGCCGTGACTTCGCGGTCAGCCCGACCGCGGTTGACACGATCTCGATCGGGTTCCTGGTCAGCCTGGCTGTGTTCATTCCGGCATCCGGCTGGCTTGGTGACCGGTTCGGCGGCAAACGCATCCTGCTGATCGCGATCGTGGTGTTCACTGTCGCCTCCGCGCTGTGCGGGCTGGCGACGAGCCTGGGCGAACTGGTCGTATTCCGCATCCTGCAAGGCGCAGGCGGCGGCATGCTAGCGCCGGTCGGGATGGCGATGCTGTACCGGGCGTTCCCGCCAGAGGAGCGGATCCGGGCATCGGCAATCTTGACGCTGCCTACGACATTCGCGCCGGCGCTAGGCCCGGTGCTAGGTGGACTGCTGGTCACAGATCTGTCATGGCGCTGGGTGTTCTACGTGAACCTGCCGATCGGGGCCGCCGCGTTCGCCTTTGGTGCGCTGTTCTTGAAGCAAACAGAGCAGGACCAGCCAGGCCGATTCGACCTGCCCGGCTTCCTGCTGTCAGGTATCGGCTTGGGCCTGGCGATGTACGGGGTGTCGGAAGGACCGGAGAAGGGCTGGCACTCGACCGACGTGCTGGCCACGATCGCGATCGGCGTCGTGCTGCTGGCGGCGATGGTGGTCGTGGAGCTGCGGACGGCCGAGCCGATGGTGGACCTGCGGCTGCTGGGGAACAGGCTGTTCCGGTCAGCCAACGGCGTCATGATCTTGACGTCGATCGCGTTTCTCGGCACCTTGTATGCGATCTCGCTGTACTACCAGGACGGCCGGGGGCTGAGCGCGCTGGGATCGGGACTGAGCACGTTCCCCGAGGCGTTCGGCGTCATGGCCGGGGCGCAGCTCGCGAGCCGGTGGCTGTACCCGACGTTCGGACCACGGCGCCACATCACCTTCGGCCTGCTGGGCACGACGGTCTCGATTGCCGCGCTCGCGCTGCTGGGGCCGACGACGAGCCTGTGGTGGGCGCGGCTGCTGATGTTGACCCTAGGCCTCTCGATGGCGCAGATCTTCGTGCCGGTGCAGGCAGCAGGATTCGCCTCAATCACGCCTGCGGCGACGGGCCGGGCGTCGACGATGTTCAACGCGATGCGCCAATTCGGCGGTGCGGTCGGCGTGGCGGTGCTGACTACTGCGATCGTGCTAGTCGGTCCGCTGCACGTAGTGAGCGGGCATGTGGTGGCCAACCTGACCGCCTACCGGGTTGCGTTCCTCGTCGCGGCCGCGTTCAGCTTGCTGGCTATTCCGTGCGCCTTGTCCATCCGCGACGCCGATGCCGCGCGGACGATCCGCGGTCGTCGCGGACGCCAGCTCGCCGAGGCAGCGGCTGCCGCTGAGGCTGCAGCGGCGCGGAGCGGACCGCAGTCGGCCCCGCTGCCAGAGATCCGGCCCGCGCCGAGCATCGCCGATTAGAAAACGACGAAGATATCGGAACGTGGCTTGTCCCAGCTACGCTCCTCCGGTCATGGCGGCGAGAACGAGCGGCACCCGTACTATCACGAGGATGGAATCGATACCTGTCGACTTGTCCGGGGTGCCCGAGACCTTGCTGTGGAATCTCGGACGGCGCGCCGCCGCCGCGCGCAGCGGTGACTCGCTGCTTGAGGATCCGCTCGCGGTAGAGGTCGCTGACCGGCTCCAGTACGACTTCAGCAATGCCTCCCAGGGCGCCAGGTGGCACGCTGTGCGGGTAGCTACGTTTGACGACGCCGTGCGCCGGTTCCTGAAACAGCATCCGGCCGGCACGGTTGTTGCCCTCGGTGAGGGCCTGGAGACCCAGTTCTGGCGGGTGGACAACGGCCGCGTTCACTGGCTCACCGTCGACCTCGCTGCCGCCTTGGATCTTCGCCACACGGTTCTGACGGAGGGTCCGCGACAACGCAGCTATTCCGGGTCGGCACTCGAGCTGGGCTGGCTCGACCAGCTGGATCCTGCGGCGGCAGTGCTGGTCACCGCTCAGGGTCTGCTCCCGTACTTCCAGCGCGACGAGGTGCATGAACTGATCGCAGCGATCGCCGAACGGCTCCCGGGCTCATCATTGGTCTTCGACGCCGTACCCGAGAAAATGCTCGACCTGGTCAAGAGAACGCCCGGCCGTGAGAGTGAGCAAGCGATCGAGATGTGGTCGTGGTTGTTCAACTCCGATGAGCGGGAAGCGATCAGCCAGATCCCTGGTGTCGCGGAAGTCCGCGATCTCGTGCCGCCGCGCGCATCTGGGCTGGTGCCGCTGACTCTGCAGGCAGTTCGCCGTCTCCCGCGCAGAGTGCGATATGGACTTCCTGTGCTTCCTGTCATCCAGGTGAGGTTCCGCTGACCTGAGCGGCGCGTGGCTTCGCAGTGTGGCAATGTGTGGTTCACATGAAGGTCACTTTTGCGGCACTATCCGGCCAGCACGGGTTGTTACGGTCATGGCCGCGGCAGCCAGTGCCGTGCGCAGTCGCGGGGTGGTCCGACGAGGCAAATAATTGCTGGCCGAACCCCTGGCGCGGACTGTCGCTACACGAGAAGGGGACCAAGCGGTATGAGGTTAAATCGGATCGCTGTAGGCGCGATCGCGGTCGCGGGCGTTGCCTGGCTCGCAACACCGGCAATCAGCTCCGCGAGCACAACGAGCACTAACAACTCCGGTATCCCGCGCTATCAGCACATCGTCGAGATCATGATGGAGAACACGTCTTACTCGACGATCATCGGGAACCCGCTCGCTCCGAACTTGAACGCCCTTGCGAATACGTACGGGCTGGCCACCAACTACTGGGGAGTCACGCACCCGAGCGAGCCGAACTACGTAGCAAACATAGGCGGCAGCTTCTTCGGTATCCAGGACGACAACCAGTTCTACTGCACGCCAGCCATGTCGGCCACCGATCCCAACTGCGCAGGCACCACTGTCGACCACACGATCACGACGCAGAGCCTGGCCGGACAGCTCACTGACGCAGGCATGACCTGGCGTGCCTACCTGCAGAGTGTCCCGCCGATCCCTGCAAGCGGCGTGATCAAGACTGGCCCGGACGCTAACGGGCCTTACACCTTCAAGTCGCCAAGCAACTCCGTCGCGCTGTACGCGTCGAAGCACAACCCGTTCGTGAACTTCACGGACTCGCAGGACGACTTGGCAAACATGGTTCCGGACACGCAGCTCACGAGCGACCTGGCGTCCGGCAACCTGGCCAACTTCAGCTACGTCGTCCCTGACCAGTGTCACGACATGCACGGGACGGGTGGTTGCAGTGACGAGAACGGCCTGATCTCCGAGGGTGACGCCTACGTAGGTAACACCGTCAGCGCGATCATGTCCTCCAAGGTCTGGCAGTCAGGCCGTAACGCCATCGTCATCACCTTCGATGAGGATGACTTCTCTGATGAAGGCCAGCCAGGCACCGGCTGCTGTGGCGCGGACCCGGGCGGCGGCCACGTCGTGACGATCGTGATCACGAACAAGGCCAACCATTACCCGATCGCTGACAACACTGCCTACAACCACTACTCGCTGCTGCTCAGCATCGAGGACGCTTTCGGGCTTCCTTGCCTGCGGAACGCATGCGACTCGGTCGACGGCGTGAAGCCCATGACGCCGCTTTTCCACACCTAGAACGCGAATCGCAAGCAGCAAAGCCGAGGTCGGCCCTGCAGCTCGACGCTGCGGGGCCGACCTTTGTTAACGCTGCGAGCAGGACGCCTGCGCGCCGCGGCCGCCTCAGGCGTTACGGCTTGCGCGCGACCCCGGCCCACATCGGCACGTTCTTGGTCGGCCAGTCCGCACTGGGCTCAGGCCGCCATTGCACGGTCTGCACGACGCCGGGCTCAAGGATCTCCCAGTCACCGAAGAACGCGGCGACGTCATCATGCGTGCGCCGCACCTGCCCGGCCGGTACGTGAGCGTTGTAGCGCCGTGCGACCTCGGCGACCTTCTCGGTGTCGATGTCCTTGGCCGGCTGGGAGACCACAAGGTGGCTGCCAGACGGCACTGCGTCGCGCAGTTGGCCAACGATGCCGTACGCATCCTCGTCGTCGGAAATGTGGTGCATCACGGCGACGAGCATGACCGCGACAGGCTGGCTGAAGTCGAGCGTCTCGCCGGCGTCGGCGAGGATCTTGTCCGGATCGCGCAGGTCTGCCTCGAGGTAAGCGGTGACTCCTTCGGCCGTGCCGGTCAACAGTGCCCTGGCGTGCACAAGCACAATCGGGTCATTGTCGACGTAGACGACGCGGCTATCCGGCGCAACCGACTGCGCGACCTCGTGCGTGTTGTTCGCCGACGGCAAGCCGGTACCAATATCGAGGAACTGGCGGATGCCGGCCTCGCCGGCCAGGTACCGCACAGCCCGACCGAGAAATGCGCGGTTGGACTGCACGTCGGTGCGGATGCTCGGCCTGACATCGATTACTTGCTCGGCGGCGATCCGGTCGGCAGCGAAGTTGTCCTTGCCGCCGAGCCAGTAGTCGTACACACGCGCCGAGTGGGCGACTGAGGTGTCCAGCCCGTACGCATCGTGCGAGCCAATCTCGGACGAAGAACTACTGGTCATGCCCTCGCCTTTCCACCGCGTCGCGCTGGGCCATTTCCGGGAGTATCAGAGAGCCTATCCCGTCGCCCGCGAGGCGGCTCCGCTGAGCACACGAGACCAGACGCCGATCACCCCGGCCCGGGCCGCGAGGGCCAAGGCCCGTGACAAGATCGAGGGAAACGTGGGGTCGCGGCAGCGCAGCTAGCAGCCCGGTAGGTCGTTGACGATGCGTTCTCGCAAGGAGGAACTAATTGAACGGAGCCCAGGCAGTTGTCCGCACACTTGTCTCGTCCGGCGTGAACACCTGCTTCGCCAATCCCGGCACCTCGGAGATGCACTTCGTCGCCGCGTTGGACGATGTGCCGGAGATGCGGGGAGTCCTGTGCCTGTTCGAAGGAGTTGCGACCGGCGCTGCTGACGGCTACGGCCGGATGAGGGGACACCCCGCGGCCACGCTGCTGCACCTCGGACCGGGCCTTGGGAACGGGCTCGCGAACCTGCACAACGCCCGCCGTGCGCAGACGCCCGTGCTGCCGATCGTCGGTGACCACGCCACGTATCACAAACGCTACGACGCGCCGCTGGAGTCAGACATCGACGCCATGGCCGGCGCGGTGTCCGGATGGGTCCGTCGCAGTATGCGCAGCGCCGACGCACCGACAGACGCAGCCCAAGCGGTCGCCGCTGCTGTCAGTCCGCCAGGTCAGGTGGCCACACTCATTCTGCCTGCGGATGTGACCTGGACAGACGGTGCTGAGCCTGCTGCTCCGATTAAGACCCGTGTGCCGGCGATGGTTCCGGGCGCGGTAGTCGATCACGTGGCCGGCGTGCTGGGCAGCGGCGAACAAGTGATCCTCTTCCTAGGCGGTGCCGCTTTGCGTCGCGATGCGCTGGAATCCGCCAGCCGCATTGCCCAGGCCACCGGCGCTCGGCTCTTGGGCGAGACATTCGCGGCTCGGCACGAGCGGGGCGCAGGGATTCCCAACGTCGAGCGCCTTCAATACCTGGTCGAAGCTGCTGCAGGTCAGTTGGCAGATGCGCGGCATGTTATCCTCGCCGGCGCGACGAGCCCTGTTTCCTTCTTCGCGTACCCAGATAAGCCAAGCACTCCGCTACCAGAGGGATGCGAGGTGCACGAACTGGCGCCAGGCAGTGACGACATCGCGCATGCGCTTGAGGCGCTGGCCGATCGCATCGCCCCTGGCACCTCGCCGTCGCTCCAGCAGCCCGCGCGACCAGACATCCCCGACGGTGACTTGAACGCCCAGACTGCCGCAGCGGTAATCGGCGCCTTGCTCCCGGAGGGCGCGATCGTCAGCGATGAGGCTGCCACGTCGGGAATCTTCATGTCAGCGGCCACCGCAGGCGCTCCGCCGCACGACTGGCTCAACCTGACTGGCGGCGCGATCGGCCAAGGGCTACCGCTCGCCACGGGCGCGGCCGTCGCCTGCCCAGACCGTCCAGTCATTGCGCTAGAGGCCGATGGCAGCGCCATGTACACGATCTCAGCGCTGTGGACACACGCGCGCGAGCAACTCGACATCACCACGGTCATCTTCAGCAATCGCGCCTATGGGATCTTGCGCATGGAGCTGCAGCGCACTGGAGCACCGACCACTGGCGCGACGGCCCAGAGCCTGCTGGATTTGTCCAACCCGGAGCTCGACTTCGTCGCGCTCGCCACAGGCATGGGAGTGCCGGCCAGCCGCGCCCACACGGCAGGCGAGTTTGCCGATCAGCTGCGAAAGGCGCTGTCCGAGCCCGGCCCGCACTTGATCGAAGCAGCAGTCCCGCCACTCATGTAGCTCAGGGGCTTCCGGCTGGCATCGTCCACTGCTGATCGGCAGCGCCGGCGCAGGTCTCGATGTCGAGCCGCGAACTTGTATTACCGCCAGGAACGGTCAGGCATAGGCCAGAGTGCGGATTGACCAGCTCGCCGTCCGATTGATGGATCCATGTCTGGGCGGCGGTTCTATTGCACGGGTACCAATCCACGGGGGTGCCGCTTGTGGTCCGTGCCCCTGCCACGTCCAGGCATCCGCCCTGAGTGCGCAGCGTGCTGACGTTGTAAGGCGACCACTGCTGCCCAGAGCTTGCGTCGCAGCCGCTGACGATGACCGGGTTGCTCGCGGCGTTCAGCGAGCCTTGATTCGTCAGGCACAAGTGATAGAGCCCGGTGACTTGCCCGGTCGCAGTTGGCTTCGCAGTCGGCGTCGAGTTGCCGCCCTTCTCGTAGACGGCGACATACGCGACGCTCATAGACGCGCCAGAGGTCGTGCTCGAGATGGGTGTAGTGCACTTGCAGTTGGCGTTCGGATATCTACCTCCGATCGCCAGGTCGAAGATGATGTAGAAGCCATGATCTACGGCTTCCTGCCAGGCGGTCGCTCCGACGGATGCCTCGGTGAGCGTGCTCTCGACGGTGCCGTCCATGAGGAACTGCATCGACTCCGCGCTGGTGTCGGTCCGGTTGATGATGACCGAGTAGGTGTGGAACGCGGTCTGGCATGTTGACCCTGAGCCATGGCAGGCGATCAGGGCGTGGCCAGGGCCATTCCCGGGGTAGTGCAGAGTTTGGGAAGCCTCGTTCAGGCCGTTGACGTCCTCCATCATGTCGATCTCGCCCGACTCGGGCCAATGGCCGCCTGTCCGCATCGGCGAGCCCAGCGCCCAGAATGCCGGCCAGTATCCCAGTCCGTTCGAGGCGTTCGGCTGCTCGATCGACGCGGTAATTTCCATCTCGCCGCCTGGCGCTGCCCGGAAGTCATCGCGCGTGCTCTCGATCCGGCCTGACGTCCAGCTTCCGCCGCTGTTGATCGCCTTGAGCACTAGGTGCCCATGGCCATCGAGGTACACGTTGCTGGTCGAGTTCGTCGTGCGTTCAATCTCGCCGGTGTCATGTCTGCTGCCGATGTCGTAGAACCAGTTAGCAGCTGACGGCCCCGAGTGCGCCTTGCCAGCGAAGTGGTCGCCGAACACAGTTGTCCAGCCCGCAGGCGCCGCCGGGACCGGATCGCTTCGCGCGGGGTCAGCTCGGCTGGTGTGCGTTGTCGACGTGCAGCCGGCCAGGCAGGCCACTAAGGCGAACGCGCTCAGCGAGGCAAGCAGCGGCATCGAACGCAGCCGCGTGGAGGTGCGGGGCGGAAGCCGTGTGGAGGTGCAGGGCGGAAGCCGCGCGGGCGTACTCAAACTTCCATCTGCGCGGCGAGGTCGTCGTCGACTATCAGCAAGACCTTGCCTCGGGTGTGCCCATCGGCGACGTGCTGTTGCGCGGCGGCGGCGTCCTTCCAGTAGTACGTGCGGTCGATATGTACCTGGACCGTTTCGTCGTTGAACCAGGGAGCCATCCGAATGAGGCTAGTGCCTCGCGCCTTGCCGTTGTACCGGGCCCAGTGAATGCGGTCGCCTTCCGGATAGTCATCGGCATACACCGGCGTCGCGATCGTGGCGCCATCGGCCGCGGCCTTGGCGGCACCGGCCAGCGTCGGCGCCGCGCAAGCCAGTGCCTTGTCCACGCCTCCGCTGACCTCGCTGCGAAGCTGGTCGGGCCAATCGGGCTTTGTGTGGTCGAGCACTATTTCTGCACCCAGCTTGTGCGCGAAGTCATGGTGCTGCGGACTCGCGGTCGCGACGACGTTGGCGCCAAGCGCGCGGGCGATCTGCACGGCCATGTGACCGAGTCCACCTGCGGCGGCCGTCACAAGGACCGTGTCACCGGAGCGAATATCGAGCACGTCTGTCAGTCCCTGCTCAGCGGTCATCGCAGTGATCGGAACGGCGCCAGCCTCGGCTCCATCTAGCAGGCCAGCTGGGACTGGGGCGAGTTGCTCGGACGGGCACGTGACGTACTGCGCGTAGCAGCCAGCCAGGCCCGGGTAGCCGTAGACCGGCGCGCCATCCTCGAAGGCCGCCTGCTCGCCGGTGTCGCCCTCGACGTAACCGAAGAACTCGCCGCCAGGAATGTAGGGGTATGCGCCGGTCCAGCCGCCATCTCGCATCCCAACGTCCCATGGTCCGACGCCGGCGGCCATCACCCGGACGAGCACTTCATCCGGCCCCGGTTCGGGGATATCCACCTCTTCAACGTGCAGTACGTCCGGGCCACCGGGTTCGCTGACCATGATTGCCTGCATCATCGCTCCTGCCCGTCGAGAGTTACCCAGGGCCGCTGCCAGATGCTAGGTGTGGCTGGCCCAGGCCGACCTCGTTCCCTCCATCTTTTCAGCGCCATCCTTCCCAACGACATGGGCGCTCCAACATCGTCCACCCCTGATGGGCACAGCCGTCCTGCCACTTCTCAAGCTGGGACGCAGACCTCGAAACGGCTTACCAGAGTGGAAGCGTGCTGTTGTCTTGTTGATCAAGGGGGAGAAAGCCGAAGGCAAGCGGATCAGCTGCGCGCCGCACCCTGTTGCGGCGCCATTGATCCCACATCGCTCGCCGAGCTCCCCACACCTCGGGCGAAACGCGTTGCTTCTCAGAGTTGCACCGGGAGCAACACCAACGCACATTAGTTACGTAGTGCGGAGGATGTTCTGGGTCAAGGATGTCCAGAGTTATGCCGCCAAAGCCTTGCTCAGACGAAACAGGCAACGTGCAGTAAGAACATCCGTCGTCCAGCACGCGTTTGATGTCACTGACCATGCGGTCAAGAGACCATCCATAAAATTCGTCCAGGTCGTCTCGTGACTTAACTACGCCCAATCCCGCTAGTCGCACACCGTGCCTGCGCCGCGCCTCCATCGCCTTTCTTCGCAGGCGTCGATCCAGAATCTCACTGCGCTTGATTGCCGCATCGCATCCCATGCAGCGGTCACGATAGAGATGCCCGTCTCTGGAACTGTCACGTCGGTCTGGTGGAGTGCCACGAAAAAACGAGATGAGATATTCGCCGCCACAACTCACGCACCGCTTCATGCTCATGGAGCTGGCGGCGACCATAAGGGCAGAGTACGCGCATGCCCACTGTTTCGCCCTGGCTAGGCGTAACTGCCGAGAATGCCGAGCAGGCAGAACTCGTTGCCTTCCGGGTCAGCGAGAACGACCCACGGTTTGTCGCCCTGGCCGACGTCCGTACGGCGGGCTCCGAGGCTTAGTAGCCGGTCCAGTTCCGCCTCGTAGGGCGAATTCACCGGCCGGATGTCGAGATGCAATCGATTCTTGATCGTCTTGCCTTCGGGAACGGTGACGAACACAAGCGTCGGAACGCCGGGAGCCAGCCGCACCTGTGCAGCCAGGTCTGGGGACTCCTGCTCCCACGCGGCGATCTCGACCTGCTCGTGATCGCTGTGAACCACGTGATAGCCCAGAACCGCCGACCAGAACGCCGCAAGCGTTTCCGGTTCGCGGCAGTCGACAACGACTTCGGTAAGCCTGCTCACCAACTCTGACGTCACCTCCCGCAATCGCTCTCCGTGCAGCTCGTTACTCCTCGGTATAGCGTGAGGCCAGGTCACGACGGAATGCTCGAAGAGAGGCACTAGGAATGGAACTAACTTCAGGGAAAGTAGCCGTCGTGACCGGAGCCGGGAGCGGTATCGGCTTCGCGCTGGCCCAGCGGTTCGCGCGCTGCGGGCTCGACGTGGTTCTGGCCGACGTCGAGCAGTCCGCCCTTGAGTCCGCGGAGCAGAAGATCGCCGACTTCGGCGTGAAGACACTAGCCATTCCCACCGACGTCAGTGATGAAGCTGCAGTGCAAGCCCTGGCGGCCGCTGCTGTCGATCGCTTCGGCAGCGTGCATGTGGTCTGCAACAACGCGGGTGTGGAAAGCAGCTCTGATCCGTGGTTCGGCCCGACCTCGGCGTGGCAGTGGGTACTTGGGGTCAACATGTGGGGAGTCATCCACGGCATCCGCGCGTTCCTGCCGATCATGCTGGGCCAGGGCGGCGGTCATATCGTCAACACCGCCAGCATCGCCGGGTTGTACCCGGGATTCGCGCCCTCCTACGACGCATCCAAGCACGCAGTCGTCGCGATCTCCGAGAGCCTCTATCGGTCGATGACACTGGCCGGCCTGCCGATCGGTGTGAGCGTGCTGTGCCCTGGCTGGGTGCGCACCAACATCATGGATGCGTCCCGCAACTGGCCCGCTAGCCTGGGAGAGCAGCCACCATCCGCGATCGGCAGCGAGATAGTCGAACCGTACGTAAGGCAAGCCATCGAACAGGCGATCACGCCAGCAGAGGTCGCCGAGCGCGTCGCGGATGCAGTATCTGCGGACAGGTTCTGGGTCTTCACCGGTCAGGAGTGGGTCGACCTGGTGACCGAACGCTGGGCAACCATTGCAGACGGCAAGAACCCTGAGCCTGCGGCGAACGTGCCTGGCTTGCCGCCGGCGGGCCAGATTGCCGATGAGGTCAAGCAAATGCTCGCAAAAGCACTCGGCGGGGAGTGACTGAGCCTCTGCCCCGCTAGCTGGCCATGAGGTTGATGCATGGAGCTGCGGAGCGGACTGATCCTCGGTGCCGGTGTGGAATACCACCTTCTGGTCAGAGTTAAATGGAGAAGGACCTCATACCGTCGGCAGTGCGGCGATCGATCTGAGCACAATGGGAGCGAACTCCACGAGCGGCCGCGGGGGCGGAGATGGAGAAAGCAGTCCTGCTTGCTCTTGCAGCGAGCTTGTGCACAGCCACGTCTTCGGTATGCCAGCGCCTTGGGGCCAGATCCAACCAGGCGATTGGTCTTGATGTGTGGCTCGTCTTCCGCCTTGCCAGGCATCCGATCTGGCTAGCCGGGATCGCGTGCATGATCCTCGGGTTCGTCTTCCAAGTGACTGCGTTGCGTTTCGGCCCGCTGGCGCTAGTCCAGCCGATACTCGCGCTCGAACTGCTCTTCGTCTTCGGCTATATGGCCGTGCTGGGCTCAAGAGCCGTCAAGAGACGCGACTGGCTGGCAGCGACGGCGATGTCCGTTGGGCTTGGCTTGTTCCTATTCGCAGCCTCGCCGTCCGGTGGCCGCCGACATGCTCCCGGATATCTCTGGTGGGTGGCCGGGCTAATCACGCTGGCGGTAGTTGTTGTGGGGGTTGCGCTGGCATTCGGGTTGCGCAACCGGCCCAAGGTGTCTGCGGCACACCGTGCAGCAGTACTCGGAGCCGTGACCGGCATCTCGTGGGGCTTTGTTGCGGCCGTAATCAAGGAATTCAGCTCGCACCTCAGCGGAGGAGTGTCCGCGGTCTTCTCCAACTGGGCCGTGTACGTGCTGGTCGGTGCGGGTGCTGCGAGTTTGCTGTTGGCCTCGCACGCTCTGGCTGCCGGCCCACTGGCGGCCTCGCAGCCCGGCTTTACGATCCTCGACCCACTGGCGGCTAGCTTGCTGGGAATGTTCCTGTTCAGCGAGCACTTCCAGGCCGGGGGGTGGAATCTTGCGCTCCAGGCGATAGCACTGGCGTTGCTTGTCAGTGGTGTATCTGCGCTCAGTCACAGTCACCTGATCGTCGGTGAAGAAGACATTCGCCGTGGCGGCACATCGGATCAGGCACCTGGCGTCCGTCAGGCATGGGCGACCTCCCCAGCGAGCCCGGTCCCGGATCGCCGCGACGGCGGCGATCACCGCCGTAGTTAGGCAGACCTCCGCTACTCGCGCTGAGCCGAGCGCGCACTTCCTTGCGGGGCCCCGGCTGGCCGCCTGCGCAGCGTGGTGGTTACGAAGATCAGCAGTCCGAGCGCCGTAGAGCTGGCCCCAAACACCAGTGCGGCCGAGTAGCCAAAGTGACCGGCCACTATGCCGCCCAGTACCGAGCCGAGTAGCCCGGCAACGCCGCTGCTCGCATTGAGCATGCCCTGGGCATCTCCTTCGGCTCCCGGCATCAGCTGCGCAGTCAGGCCCGGCGACGCGACGCTCAGGAACGACCACGCGAACATGATGCCGGCGAACGCAATGAACGGCAGCACCGCGGGAACGTGGCCGACCGCCGCAAATGTGGCCAGCGCTGCGAGCAACACGACACGTGCGGCAAAGGCGCCAGCCATCGCTTTCGCTGGCCCGCGCCGCTGGCTGAGCGCACCTGCCACTGGAAACAACGGCAAGCTGACGAGCACGATGATCGCGAAGGCAAGAGACGAGCTGCTGGGGGAGACGCCGAAGGCGTGCTGGAACAGGACTGGGTAGAGCGCGAAGATCACCGCAGTGCCCGCATACGCCGGAATCCATGCCGCGAGCATCCAGCCGAACGGGCCGCGTAGAGCCGCCGCCCCAGCGAACGGCCGGCGGTTCGCGAGATGGTGGGCCCGCGATGGGCTCGATGGTCCCCACTCTCCGACCGCCCCGGCGGAAACCAGCCGATGATGTTCAGGGCTGGAAGTAGCGGCATCGGGGACCTTGCTATCCGCGCTTTGCGCGGGCTGCGCATCCGCAGGTGGGACGCCGACCATCCGCGGCACCAGGATGGCAGCCAGCGGGATTGCGGCGGCCGGGACAATGGCGGCCAGGAACAGTCCGTTCCGCGCGCTGAGCGTGGCAAGCCACGCAGACAAGAACAACGCGACGCCCTGGCCCACGCTGAGCGCGGCTTCGAGCAGGCCCAAACGCGGATTCCACTCAGCTCGCGGCCGCCGCTCGACAATCAGCAAGTTGGCTATCGTGACCGCGCCAGCGAATCCGGCCCCGTCCGCTAGCGCAAGCAGCAGCTGCCACGTAGGTCCAGCCAGTGGGAACAGCCACAGCGAGACCGCCATCGCAGCCGCGCATATCATCGCCAGCGGACGGTGAGCGCTATAGCGATCGGCCATGGTGCCGACCAAAGGTGCGGCAAACGCGCCGAGGTTGAACGCGCCCATCACCAGGCCGACATGACCGATGCCGTCACGGCTGGCCACGACCGGCAGCAGGATCGGAGTCAGGCCAAGCGCAGCGCCGTTCACCAGCGCGAACGGGGCGAACCACGGCTCGATCAGCCGCAGGCCGCCGGCTCGCGCCAGGGCCGCGAACTCGCTGCTGCGGATTGAGTCGGGCATCAATTCGTGATAGTAGCGATCCGCGATCGGGCCCACCCGTTACCTAATCAGTCGCGGGTTCCCAATCACTCGCAGCTCCCAGCGCCTCAATCCCGCTCGCCAGGCTCCGCCGTACAACTCGTGTCCCGACGCCCATGACGGCCGCTGCATCTTCCTCACTCAGGTCGAGGTAGTGCCGCAGCACGACGGCCTCCCGCTGGATGATGGGCAGCGATGCGAGGATGCGTACGACGGGGGAACGCTGCCACTGACTGGCATCGGCTGGGATGTCCGCTGCATGGCGACCGCGCTGCAGCCTGGGCGTCGCGCGTTGCTGCCGGACGATGTGCCGGGCACGGACGACGACTTCGCGGCGGAGTAGATACAACTCGCGACCGGACGAAGCTCGCGCTTTCATCGGGATCGTTAAGAGAGACGCTAGGGCGTCTGCGGCGATCTCGTCGGCCAGCTGCGCGCTGCACGTGAGCAGCGCCGCGAGACGGACTAGCGCGTTGTAGTGCGCAAGGTACAGCTCGGTCAGGACAGGGCTGATGCCACCATCCCCATCGCCGCCCGAATGGCCACGCCGCCCCGCGGACCAGGCGCGCATGCGTACTCGGGGGTGGTCTGGTGCATGCGGTTTGCCGCGGGTCATACCGACGCCCATTCAGACTTCAACCCCCGACATGCCGGTCACGAAGTGTTCGCACGCGATGCGCGACGTCCAGTTGCTCCGAACTCCGGCATCGTGGTGCGATGAAAGTATAGGAAGATATAAGAAGGACAGTCAAGTTATGGGAACGTTGTGTTGGCACTTTCTGCGTTACCGGCATGACGCGCCAGTACTTACAGGAAGAGAACGGAAGTAACTGCGGTTACAGTTGTAATACTCGCTGCTGTCATATGCGCTGCCATCAAGCCCGCCCCGCGCCGTGGAAGGACTCAAATGCCTGAGAACTGGCGACGGCTCGCTGACTACGTCGTGGCTGGACGCGTGGCCCATGGCATGCGAGACAGGCGCGCGCTGGCAATCGCCACTGGCGTGACGGAGCGGACGCTCGGAAAGCTCGAAAATGGCCACCGAGTTTCTGCCAGCACACTCGCAGCGATCGAGAACGAGCTTGGCTGGGCTCCCGGTTCGTGCCGTCGCATCCTGGCAGGCGATGAGCCATCGGCGGCTGCACAAACTACGCTGGCGGATGCGGACAACGCCGATCCGACCTTGCGCTACCTTGCCGATACCCCGGGCCTGCCGCAGGAAGTAGTGCGTGGCCTCATCGCCCTTGCCAGCAGTTGGCGCCAGGCAGAAGGCGCGGACGAGGCGGAGCGCCGCCGCGCCTGATAGCAGCTGCCCTTCCGCTAGTCGACCCACTACTAATCGGCACCTCACAGGCACACCACTAGGCCGAGAATCTTGATGCACGTTCCGCCGCCATGATGCGCTGTCGGGCTAGGTGTTGGTGTCGGCTGGGGTGCCGACGTCGTCGACGATGGACTCGGTTGGGCGGACTGACCCTGTGTGCCCGGCGTACTCGCCGAAGCCGATGGCCGCGGATTGGTGCCCGGGCTCGTGACGACAACGACGGGCGGCTTAACTGGGCCTACATGTGACGGTGACGCATTCCGCGGTGATGAGCTGCTCGGCGAGTTTCCCGTGCCTGGCTGACCTGCAGCGGGAGATGGCTGATAGCTCGGCGTTGGCGGCCTCGCGGCGTTAACTCCCCCGGGAGTGTGTACGGCCCCGATCACCACGAGGCCAGTTGCTGCAACTGCGACTACAGAACCGGCAGCAAGTGCGGTCGCGACGCCGTGCAGGTGCAGCACATGGCCAAGCTTGCTGACGAGCGAACGAAGCACACCCGGAAACAGCAGCAGAGGAAGAGGAACGAGGGCCGACCGCCAGTCATGCCGCCGCGCCGCACGCAGTGCAACCCGAACGGCGCTGCGCTGCGCCGCCGCGTCCAGCGAAGTCGAGACCGTGATCGTCAAGATGTGGTGCGTTTCCCGCCGAGCTATAGCGCCAAGGCCTGCCGGCAGCGGCCGATGCTCAATGCGGATCATCGGCTTGGACCTTCTGCCGCGGCTAGCTGCCAGGCAGCTGACCACCACTCGCGCGGATCTCCGCGTCCGCTGATAACGGCGATGACCTCGGTGCCGGCAACTTCAAGCCGCACAGGCACCTGATGCGTGCCATGCTCGTTGGCTGCCGCGATTAGGCTCGCTGGCATCGGCGCGGCGGGCACAGTTGCGCCCCACCAACCCGACGGGTTTTGCTGGGCGCCAGCGGCGGCGGCGATCTGTTCGAAGAACTCCAAGCGAGCCCGCAGCTCAGCCTGGCTAACCTCAGCCGCAGCAATGGCGTCCTGCAACTGCCGGATGCGACGTCGTGAACGCCACAAGGCTGTCACACCTCCCTGGCTGCTTTGTTAACCAGGCGTTAAGACCCTAAGGCGGGCTGTAGGTACCGCAAACACACTGAACGAAACAATAAGAGCTATCAGGGTGCGCGCGCCACAGCGAGGAACACGTGACTTCACCTAGCGCACGCTTTGATATCTGGATCGGGGGCCCCCGGGTAGGAGCGTGCTACGTTTCGGCGGGTGGGACCAGGCAACATGCCGGCGGCTGAGGTCGATGTTTCTGTATCGCTGGTGCGAAAACTCCTAGAGGCCCAGCATCCCGACATTGCGCCGCTGCCTCTCGAGGTGATTGCGAACGGCTGGGACAACGTCGTCTGCCGCCTCGGCGACGAGCTGATCGTCCGGCTGCCGCGTCGTGAGGTTGCTGCTCAGCTCGTAGTACATGAGCAGCGCTGGCTGCCCATCTTGGCTCCACGAGTGCCTCTGCCCATCCCCGCACCGGTCCGCGTCGGGCACCCGTCGGATGACTATCCGTGGCCATGGAGCGTGGTGCCCTACCTGTCCGGCCGATCTGCTGCCGAGGATCCACCAGCTGATCTGCGCGCCGCCGCAATCAGCGTCGGCACCTTCCTCGGAAAATTGCACTCACCGGCACCGCCGGATGCGCCGATAAATCCTTTCCGCGGTATCCGCCTCGCCGACAGACGCGCCACCCTGGCCGGGCGCATTGCATCGCTGGGCGGAGTGATAGATCAGGCGGCGGCTAGCCGTGCGTTGGAAAATGCTCTCGCTGTGCCGCCATGGCGTCAGCCGCCTGTCTGGCTCCATGGCGACTTTCATCCGCACAACATCCTGGTGACCGACGGTGCGGTCAGTGGAGTGATCGACTTCGGCGACCTCACGTCAGGTGATCCAGCCACCGATCTGGCTATCGCCTGGATGCTGCTTCCAGCGGCGCATCGTGCCGACTTCCGCACTGCGTACGAAGCGGCTAACGGCACGGGGATCGATGCCGACACCTGGGCACGTGCAGCAGGCTGGGGCCTCGCTTTCGCGCTGGCCTTCCTAGCCAACTCCGCCGACAATCCGCTGATGGCAGGAATTGGCGGCGGTGCGCTGGCCGCTGTTCTTGCGTAGTGGCAGGTTGCCGGTCAGCTAGGACATCATGACCTGGTCTTGCCTGCCCGGAGCATCTCCAGCGCCTGCTGAACGCGGTTCTTGCGCGTCTCCTCGCGCTTCGCCTCCGCGATCCATCGGGCGTACTCCTTGCGGTGGGTGAACGCCATGCCGTCGAAGTTGCCCTTCGCCTGCGCATCTGTAGCCAGGGCTGCGGCCAGTGCCTCCGGGACTTCGACCTCGCGTGGCGCATTGTCGAGTTCGAGGATCACCTCGACCTCGTCGCCGGCCTCGACACCTGCACCTTGCCTAACCTCGCGACTCAGGCCGACCAGGAACTCGCCGCCCATACGTGCCACGCTGGTGCGCCACGCATATCCGTTGACCGTCGCGAGCACCGGGAAGCGCTTCGCCCCCTCACCGATCTCGGCGACTTGTGCGTCATCAAGCACAACGGCGGCGGCCGGGCCACGCGGTTCGAGTTTTGAAGTGAATTTCAGTCTGCCCATGGGAAGATCTTGCAACACTGATCGCGTGGAAGGTGCCGTGACGCAGGAAGGGCCTCCTGGCTCAGCCGCGAATGCTAAGACCCGGGCCGTGATTGACACGACGTTGGCGCACCAGTCGCGCATCTATGACTACTGGCTGGGCGGCAAGGACAACTTCGCCGTCGATCGCGAGGCTGCTAGGCAGGCAATCGCTGCCTATCCGCCGATCGTGAAGGCAGTCCGGGCTCAGCGCGCCTTCCTTGCTCGCGTCGTGCGGTACCTGGCCGGGCAATACGGCATCTTGCAGTTCCTAGACATCGGGACCGGGCTCCCGACTGCCAACAACACTCACGAGGTCGCGCAGACCGCATTCCCGGCTGCCCGGGTGGTCTACGTCGACAACGACCCGATCGTCCTTATGCACGCCAGGGCGCTGCTCACCAGCGCGAGGAAGGGCGCGACCTCATACCTGGAAGCTGATCTTCGCGATCCGGACAAGATTCTGGCCGGCGCAGCCGACCTGCTCGATTTCCGCCTGCCCATTGCGGTGCTACTGATCGGCATCCTTCAGCTGATCCCCGATGCCGATGACCCGCATGCCGTCGTGTCCCGCATCGTCGAGGCCATGCCACAGGGCAGCTGGCTTGCCGTGTACCACCCGGCCAGCGACATCGATCAGAACCGTGTCGGCGAGGCGGTCCGCCGAGTCAATGCCCGATCCGCCGACGCGACGACACTGCGGTCGTTCGATGAGGTCGCCCGTTTCTTCGACGGCCTGCAGATGATTGAACCTGGACTGGTCCAAGTGCAACGGTGGCACCCAGGCTCGGCCGCGCCCGACGACGGCGAAGAGATCGCCGCGTATGCCGGGCTTGCATGCAAGTACTGATCCGGGTTGTTGCATGAGTTCCCTCGGGCGGGAGGAAGATCTTCTCGCGCGTCAGTCAGCCCTTCAGGACGACGCGAGAGAGCTGCTCGCTCAGCTCGACCTGGCCACGCGATTACCGCGACGAGCGGGGTGGCTCGGTGCGTGACGGATCAGGTCCGAGATGAGCGGTATCACGCGACCCTCACCGTGGAACACGCGGGCAGCTGGCAGATCGATTTGACATTGCTTGGCATCTACACCGCCGTGCTCGATGACGGAGTTCGCACTCGGGATCAGTTTGCTGGCTGGCTGGCCCAGCGTGGCATGGTGACCTAACCGAACACAGCAGGTCTCGCTTCAACCAGCCGGGACCTCTAACCGAGGAGAAAGGCGAAGACGGCGTCGCGTCCCTGGTGACCCAGTTCCCGGGACTGGATGGAATGCGAAGCGCCGCGCACGATCACTAGCTTTCCGTCTGGCGCGCTTGCGGCCTCCTGCTTGGCCCATGCCAGCGGTGTACTCAGATCGTGGTCGCCTGCGAGGATCAGCGTCGGAACGTCAGGCAATCTTGATTGCGCTGCGACTTCCGGCGCCGGCTGAGTGACCGGCCAGTCCAGGCACGTCTGCATGATGCCGTTGTCTTCTGCCGTCTTGGCGTCGAACGGCCAGACCTGGCTCGGCGTCAGCTTGGCGGTCGCTTGCGCAAGCGCGGGCATGCGCTGATCAACCGGCACTGCGTCGGACCCCCATGGAAATCGCAAATCAGTGCAGAAGGTGGCCGCGTGCAGGCCGGAGCTGAAGATGTCCGGCGGGCCGCCGCCCTGGTCGAGCCCATTGATCAACGCATCGAGCCGCGCGGGATTGCCGAGCCGAGCCGCGTGCAACGCTCCGATTACGTCGCCGAACCCTGGTGGCACCTGGGGAGGATTCGGGTTGCGATACGTGGGGTCGATGAATTCGTAAGTAACGAGCATGTCGAAGATCGGCACGCCATCGCCTCGATGCCGTACCAGCCAGGCCACGTCTGACGCAGGGTCGAAGCCGCACACCGGCTTGACCTCACATGCAGCTCGCAGGACCCGGCTGACGGCTTGGAGGCCGACCAGGTAGAAGGCGTCGGTGCGGCTGGGATCCGATTGCGGCAGAACGGAGTCCAGGATGAGCTTTGACACATGTGTCGGGAAGGCCAGCGCGTAGTGCTCGGCAACGTACGTGCCGTATGAAACGCCGTCCACCACCATCTTCTGCACGCCGAGCGCCCGGCGGAGCATGTCCATGTCAGCGATGGTGTTCGCGGTGGAGTAGAAGCGCCGGTCCGGGCCGACGGCGTTGGCGCAAGCCTGAACGGCGCTAGGTGGCGGCACGGCGATGTCGGAGCTGCCGACTGCTGCCTGCAGGGCTGGGCAGTTGATCGCGCCGAACTGGCCCGTTCCCCTTTGGTCGAACATAACTAGCCGGTAGTCCTTCAAAACCGGCCCGAGTCTGCTGGCGATGCGTGTGATGAAGGGAACGCCTGGCTGGCCTGGTCCGCCCGTCAGGAACAGAAGCACACCACGAGGCGCGTTGACGTTGTCTGCGGCCGCGACTTGCAAATGCAAGGTACCGGGAACGTGGTCGCTGTGATCTAGCGGGACCGTCAGCGTCGAGCAGGTGAACCCGGTACTGCCCTGGCACGGGTGAGACTGACTCAGGCGCAACGCCGCTCCCGCGGCGCTCGATGATGTTCCAGACCCGGCCTGACCTGCAGGGGTGCTCGGCGGGGGGCCATGAATTGCCGAGGTGCAAGCCGAAACCACCACCGCACTGAGAATGCTTCCCAGCAGCAGCGATCGCGCCTTCACAATCCGCACGCGCCGCACGATTACTGGCGTATCAGTCCTCGGCATTGATCAGAGTGCGGCCAGGTAACGATGGCGCATCTTGCCGGCTCCGGGGAACCGGACGCGCCATCCGCCCGTCCAAGCGCCATGGACATGACCGAGAAGCCAAAGCCTGGTTTGCTTCGGCACAACTCAGGCGCAGCCCGCATATCGGCCGG
>Ga0126373_10000767_pt1 | contig 21577 bp, 21 predicted proteins | sample PanSoiMetPlot_11_FD_92545 | JGI IMG/M metagenome (GOLD analysis project Ga0126373, IMG submission 92545) | Tropical forest soil microbial communities from Panama - MetaG Plot_11 | ecosystem: Environmental > Terrestrial > Soil > Tropical forest > Bulk soil | place: Panama | collected 2016-02-17 | reverse complement strand
GAGGAAGTGATCGAGGACGAAAAAGTTCGCGCTGCGATGGTGCCGGCGGGCGAAAGCCGGTTGGAACTTCTGGAAGGAACCTCCGAAGATTCTGTTATCAACAAATTCATCGCGAAGCGCGGCGAAGGACTCCATCACGTTGCCATCCACGTGAACGACATCTCGGCAACCTTCGAAGAGTTGAAGCGTAAAGGCGTGCGCCTTATCTCGGACGAGATCAAAATCGGCGCCGGCGGCCACCTTTACATTTTCGTGCATCCCTCGGCGACCGGTGGCGTGCTGCTCGAACTCTGCCAGGATCCCATCTCTGCGGTCTGACATGCTGCTGCTAGCGGTCGATACTTCCGGAAGGCAAGGCGGCGTTACCCTGGCACGCGGCGTCGGTGACCAGGTTGAGATCATCGATTCGGCGTCGATTCAAGGTGGAACATTCTCTGCAGAGCTCATTCCTCAGATTTCTGAACTCCTGAGGCGACACCAATTCGCCCCTCAACAACTTCAAGGAGTGATCGCGGTTACTGGGCCCGGGTCATTCACCGGGTTGCGCGTAGGACTTACTGCCGTGAAGGGGCTTGCAGAGGTTTTAAGGCTTCCCATCGCTGCTGTGACCTCTCTCGAGTTGTTGCTTGAAGCGTCAGGTGCTGAGAGTGGAGTCATGGCCGTGCTCGATGCTGGGCGAGGTGAGGTCTACGCCGCCGTTCAGAGCCGAGCTCGCGAAGAGATGCTGCTGTCGCTAAATGAAGTGGTGGCTCTGGCGAAGTCGCGCAATCTGACAGTACTGGCTGTCGAGCCGAGTATCGCCGCGAAGTTTGAGCAAGCAAGGTTAGTGACATACCGCGGCACCGAAGTAGCCGCGAGGGTTGGATACTCCAAATTGGTTGCGGGAGAAACAGTCGATGTTCTTGCGCTGGATGCTAACTACATTCGTCGGTCCGACGCCGAGTACATGCAGAAGATGAAGAAATAGCATTCATCTGGAGCATACTATGCTTCCCAAAATGACATGAAATCTATGGTCATCCGAGATGCCAGGAAAACCGACATTCCCGCGATCATGGCTATCGAGACTGCTTCGCCAACCGCAGCCCACTGGTCTGAATCCCATTATGGAAAAGCGCTGAGCGAGTCTGGACGGCTCATCATGGTCGCGGAACAAGAGCAATCGGAACTCGTAGGCTTCCTGGTCACTTCTGTGGTCGTAAAGGAGTGGGAACTCGAAAACATCGCCGTCTCGCCCGTAGCCCGACAGCGCGGAACCGGTCACGCTCTGATGACCGCTCTCATCGATCGAGCGCGACAGGCTGGAGCGACGGAAATCCGCCAGGAGATTCGCGCATCAAACGTGGCTGCACAGAAGTTAGGGCTGTCAGTCGGTTTCGTTCAGGACGGGCGTCGGGCCAACTACTACCGCGATCCACTGGAAGATGCCTTATTGTTCAAGCACTTACTTAGATACGGTCAGTGAGCAACTCCCGTCACCACACCTGGATTCACAATTCCGCAAAACATCGTTGAACCAGCTCCGGCGGTGTGCTACTTTTCCTTTCCTAGGGCACATCCAAGATGATGTGCCAGCGGTTGTGGCCAGGAGGTTCAAGGATGGCAACGTCCCTCCGCGAAGAGCTATTGGCCAGCCACGAGGAGTTTCGTAGGCTGGCCGAGGAACACTCACAATATTGTCAGCGCCTCGAAGTTCTCACCCAAAAGCCGTACCCCTCCACAGACGAACAATTAGAAGAAGTCAGACTCAAGAAGCTGAAGCTGCGCCTCAAAGACCAGATGGAGTCGATTGAGCAGCAGCAACGGCAGTCGCATCATCAAGTTGCGTAGTTGTAAGGGCTGACCGCGGGCGCGAAGCTAGCTCTGGCGCCGCCCTTGCGGTTCGTGTGCTTGCCCACGGCCCAGTATCTATCCAGGTGGCCGAAGCCGATATAATCATTGAATCCCCTATGGTTCGTGACGGCTTCTATTACGGCCTGGGCGCACTCGTCGCTGCCGTGCTCCTGGGTTTTATCAATCCTTGGTTATCCCTGCTGCCTTTGCTACTTGGGGCATTCTTTCTTTGGTTCTTCCGCGATCCTGAGCGTGCTATTCCCGGCGGTCCCGGAGTGATCGTCTCTCCCGCTGACGGCAAGGTAACCGCCGTCTCGCGGATCGCAGAGGACAGCCGCAAGCAGAGAATCAGCATTTTCCTCAATGTCTTTGATGTCCACGTTAACCGCGCCCCCATTTCCGGGACAATCACCAGGGTTTGCTATCAGAAGGGCAAATTCGGAAATGCCATGTCGGCCGGATCTTCCGACGCGAACGAGCAAAATGTGGTCACCGTTGAGGGCGAGGGCCAGACAGTCATCTTCAAACAGATCGCCGGCTTGCTCGCGCGCAGAATCGTCTTCAGTGCGCGGACAGGGGACAAGTTAGAGCGCGGACAGCGCGTTGGACTTATCAAGTTCGGTTCGCGTGTGGACCTGGTGCTGGACGAAAACGTTGATATCCGGGTGAAAGTAGGGGATCACGTAGCTGGAGGTTCGTCTATTCTTGGAGTGCTCCGAGCAGGTCAAAGTCGAGCGGAAGTCGGGCGATGAATCTGAGCAGGCCATTTCGACGTGCAGATGATCCGCAGCAGCCGCATCGCATGCGGCGCGGCATGTATGTGCTGCCGTCGATCTTTACCGCAGGCAATATCGCTGCAGGCTATTACGCAATCTCTCAGGCAATTCAGGGTTCAGCCAGCGCTCCGTTCCATTTTGATAACGCCGCAAAAGCCATAGGATTCGCGGTGTTGTTCGATGGCCTCGACGGCCGCATCGCTCGTATGACGAACACCACCAGCGATTTCGGACGAGAGCTCGATTCCCTCGCCGATGTGATCACCTTTGGAGTCGCCCCGGCGATCCTGGCGTGGATCTGGGGATGCCATCAGATACCGGAGCTTTGGCAGCCAGATCTGCGTCACAAGATTATCCAGCTTGGCGCCATCGTGACGTTTCTTTTCGTCATCGCAGGCGCCAGCCGACTGGCGCGATTCAACATCACCAAAAATCCGCAGCCCAAGAACCCGGGACGTCCAGGCCGCAAATACTTCGTTGGTATGCCGATCCCTGCGGGCGCGGCCATGATCGCAGCGACGGTACATTTTGGTGACGGGACCCCGATCGACCGCTGGTGGGAGACGCTGCTCTGGCTGGTCTTCGTGGTACTGATTTCATATCTGATGGTGAGCACCTGGCGCTTCTGGAGCCCCAAGGGTATCGATCTGCGCGCTCGCCAGCCCTTCTGGGTGTTTCCGCTTATCTGCATTTTTCTCGGGCTGCTCTGGGTTTACTCCGAGTACGTATTGTTCTCGCTTGGCTTGCTGTACCTTGCGTCGGGAGTTCTCGCGCGTTTCGCTTACGCCATGAGAAAGCGTCCCCCGGCAACTCCAGGATATGAGCCAGAGTCCAGGGTGGATCTGGCATGAATCGTCCTGCAGTCATCCCCCACGTCTTTCGCGTAGCAATCGTCGGTGCCGCGACGCTCAAAGGCCGCGAGTTAAAAGAAGTTCTCGACGAGATGAACTTCCCGGTCGCCGACGTAAAGCTGCTCGACGACGACGAGTCGCTCGGACAGCTTGATCAAGTTGGCGATGAGGCCACATTTATTCAGCCCGCTGATCCTGAGCATTTTCGCAACGTCGACTTTGCCTTCTTCGCCTCCGATGCCGCCTTCACTGGCAGGCATTGGCAGAGCGCGCTTCATGCCGGCGCTACTGTGCTCGATCTTTCTTATGCTCTCGACGGCGAACGAAACGTTTCCGTCCGTTCACCATGGATCGAAAAGGAGCTGGAGCGCGAGTCGGGACAGGAACCGGGCCGCGAGGACTTAACCACCACCGCGGTGGTTATTGCCCATCCAGTCGCGAGTGTTCTCGCTTTGCTTCTTCTCCGCGCGCGAAATGCGGGGACTATTGGTACGGTTGCCGCTACGGTCTTTGAGCCGGTTTCCGAACAAGGCAAGCGCGGCATGGACGAGTTGCATCAGCAGACCGTGAACCTATTGTCATTCACCGCTCTGCCAAAGGAAGTGTTCGACGAGCAGGTTGCCTTCAACATGCTCGGCCGGTTTGGAGAGAGTTCCTCGATTTCGCTGAAGAGCATTGAGAATCGTGTTGCGGCCCATTTCGACGCCATCGCCGGAAAGAGCCTATCGGTGCCTTCCCTGATGCTGCTACAGGCTCCCACCTTCCACGCACACACCTTTTCCATCTACATTCAATTCGATCGCGAGATTGAGGCCGCTTCGGTCGGGAAAGCTCTGGCTGGAGATCATGTGACCATCCTCGATCCTGCCGAAGATGGCCCGAGCAACGTAAACGCCGCGGGACAAGGAAATGTCTTGGTCTCGCTTCGTCAGGATGCCCGTAATGGGAATGGATTGTGGATCTGGGCGGCAGCCGACAATTTGAAGATCGCAGCGATCAGCGCGGTGGAATGCGCGGCTACGTTGAGCACGATGAGACCTTTGGGGAAGGTGCAGTGAGGCTTTTTGCAGAACGTGCAAAGCCTCAATATTGTCATCCTGAGGCCTTTTTCGGGGAAGGATCTCCCGCGATATGTCGGGTCTGAAATATTCCGGGAGATCCTTCGGCCAAACGAGGGCCTCAGGATCACAGTCTCGAAACTAAGATCATAGTGAGCCGCACAATCAATCTCGCCTGTATTTCTATTTTGGCGTCACTACCTATAACTGCCTGCGGCTATCACTCACCCACACACGCACAAGTAAAACTTCCGTCCGGGATTAGCACCATCGCGGTGCCGATCTTCGCCAACAAGACAAACAGCTATCGAGCCGAACAGATATTGACGGAAGCAGTGGTCCGCGAATTTACAAGTCGCAGTGAGTACAAAATTGAGACGAATGATGACGGCACTTCCGATGCCGTGCTGCACGGAACAGTCGTCACTACAAACATCTATCCACTCACCTACGACTCACAGACCGGACGACAATCGAGCGCGATCGTGCAGATCAACATGAGCGTGAAGCTCGTCGACAAGCATGGCAAGATACTGTTTGAGAATCCAAATTACTCGTTTCGCGAGCAGTACCAGGTAAGCCGAGAGGTTACGAGCTTCTTCGACGAAAGCCCTCCGGCTGTCGATCGCCTTTCGCGTGATTTTGCCCGCACTCTGGTTGCTGAGATTCTGGAGGGCTTCTGATGCCCGGCCGTAGCTTCGTTGCGACCGAGCGCTTCGTTTCTGATGTGTCCTCGCGGAAGCTGAAGGCCGCCTACGTGCTAGTCGGTGATGAAGTATTCTTTCGCGACCGTTGCCGCGCGGCGCTGATCGAACATCTCGTCCCTTCCGAACTTCGTGACTTTAGTCTTCATGATCTTGATCTGGCGCAAAACAGCGTCGCTGAGATTCTCGATATGGCGCGCACGCCTTCTCTCATGGCGCCATTTCAGGTCTTCTTCGTTCGTGGCGTGAAAGTTCTCTATGGGCGGGGATCGCACAAAGAGGAGTTCATGGCGATTGAGGAATACTGCCGCGATCCCAATCCTGCTGCAGTGCTGATCTTTGTCGCCGATCACATCAGCATTCCCGCTGATGCGCGCCGTATGGACATGCAGGACAAGGAGCGATACGAGCGCATGCGCGAAACTCTGGGTGAATATTGCACAGTTATCGAACTGGCTCGCGTCGATGAGGACGAGGGCATGCGCTGGGTTGTGGAGCGTGCCTCCAAGGAAGCAGTGAAGGTAGAGGCCGAAGCCGCGCGAGAACTTGTGGACGCGCTGGGCTCGGACATGATGCTTGTGAGCAACGAACTAGAGAAACTCATCTTGTTCGTTGGAGAGAAGAAACGCATCACGATCGGCGACGTGGAAACCCTGGTGCTCGCCGCCAAGCAACGTTCGCTGTATGAACTCACCGATGCAATCTCGTCGAAAGATCGAGTTCGCGCTCTCTCGGTCCTCGATGCGCTCCTAGCCAGCGAAGAAGGTGAGGAAGCTGCAATCGGGCACATCTACATGCTGGCGCGCACCTTCCGCCAGATGCTCGTGATTCTGGAGAAGAATGTGCGTGACTCACGAATGATCTGGCAGGCGCTGTGGCAGGGTTTTCGTGTGCCTCCTTTCGCCGCCGAAGATGTGATCCGTCAGGCTCGCCGCTATAAGTCTCGCCGCGAACTCACGGGCGCGTTGCGATTGCTGGCACGTGCCGACCTCGCTCTGCGCTCCAATCCCGCCAGCAAGCGCCTCGTATTGGAGAAGCTCGTAATCGACCTATGCGCTGACACTCCTCCTGCTGCAGTGCAATGGACGCAGGAAGAATTGGTGCTGTAAACAGCGACGCCTTAAGCGTCCGTCTCATTGCAGTTTCCTATTTTTTGATTCATGGCAGAACCCTTTCTAGACCAGACCTCCGATCACCCAACGGTCAGAGGTTTTCTTCATCGTGCAGAAGGTTCTGGGAACGATGGCCTGGTACTCACGCACAGCGCCGGGAGAAATTGCAACTCTCCGCTGCTAATAGGGCTTGCAGAAGCGCTTTGCAGCGCCGGAGTAACGGTTCTACGCTGCGACCTTCCATTTCGTCAATCGCGTCCCCATGGACCGCCGATGGGAAGCGCCGAAAAAGATCGGGTTGGACTTGGTCGTGCTGTTCAGGTGATACAGGAGAGAACCAGAGGTCGTATCTTTCTCGGTGGGCATTCTTATGGTGGACGCATGGCAACCATGCTTTGTGCGCGCGAGCCTTCATCAGCAGACGGGCTTCTATTGCTTTCCTACCCGCTGCACCCTCCGCGCAAGCCGGAACAATTGCGTACCGCACACTTTCCCGAGCTACGTACGCGGGCGCTTTTCGTCCATGGCACGCGCGATCCATTTGGATCAACACTAGAGATGGAGTCGGCACTTCGGCTGATAGCCGGCGAAACGAAACTTGTCTCAATCGCGGCCGCCGGACACGAACTTCTTACCAAAACGAACCGCGATACTCTGCTCGCCTGTGTGGTTGAAGAATTTAAGAATTTCTTCTAGGTTCGAGAGGTTATCACGGACGCAAGGGACCGTTCGATCAAACCGGCAGCGTGCTGATACATTCGAGCACGTGCACAACCATGCGATCGCAGCGCGCTCCCATAAACGGAAATGCGCTGGTGGCCCTGGAAGATACACGAGCTAGCAGCCCCTTACGCAACAAGGCATGGCCACGATGCAGACGGGTCTTCACGTTCTCTTCGGAAATCTCCAGTGTCTCTGCGGTTTCGGCCGTGCTCATCTCTTCGACGTCACGGAGCATGACGACGGCGCGAAACTGCTCAGGCAAACTCAGGATCGCTTCCTCTAGCAAGCTTCCCAGCTCAGCATTTGATGTTTGTTGTTCCGGGTTTTCGGATCTGGAGTAAAGCATACTGGTATCTGCCTCAGAAGAGCCTTCGTCGAGTTGCATGAGACGTCCGCGGTTTCGCAAACGGGCAAGGGCCTCGTGAACTGCGATCCGCGTTAACCACGTACCAAACGATGACCGTCCGGCAAACTGGTTCAGGTGCTGATAAGCGCGGACGTAGGCATCCTGCATCACGTCTTCAGTTTCATTTTCGTCCCGAAGAATGGCCCGGACCGTGCGATACAGTCGCTGGTTATAGCGCCGCATGATCAGCTCATAGAGCATGGTCTCGCCCGCGAGCACGCGAGCGACGATCTCCTCGTCGCTCCACGCTTCAGTCGTTGCCTGTTCAAGAATCGCGCTTGTTCTCACTATCAAATAGAGTACCCTGCCGGGATTGCGTTACAAGGTCCTTGAAGGAAAACAGCTCGACTGTAACCCTTTGACAAGTCGTGACTCTGTTAGTACGGGAGGCATGGAATGCCTGGAAGCTTTGACAAACGGCTAAATGCGGCCTGGTGGGCACTGCGAATCGGATTGGGAGCGGGGCCGATCATCGCCGGCCTGGACAAGTTCTTCAACAAGATCGTCGATTGGGGAATGTACTTGAGCCCGCTGGCGACGAAGGTTGTGCCCGTGAGCACGGCAACGTTAATGCACGCCGTAGGAGTGATCGAGATTATCGCTGGTATTGTGGTCCTGAGCCGATTGACCAAGCTTGGCAGTTACGCAGTGATGTTGTGGCTGATTGGAATTTCTATCAACCTTTTGACGACCGGCATGTTCTTCGATCTGGCCATGCGCGACGTAGAATTGGCCGTCGCCGCGTTCGCACTCTCGCAGCTTTCGGCTGCGCGAGAAGATTCAATCGCGGTTCGAACGCCCGGTCCAACTTTAAGAGCTACTGCATAAAACCCGGAAAATGGAGAACCATTGATGCAGAAATTAGTCTTATTAACGGCAGTTCTGGCCGGCTTCGCTACGGTCGCTGCTGCCGAAACGTTCAACAACGCGCCGGTGCTTGACGTGGCATGTGCAAAGACTTCGGCCAAGACTCCTGACGCGCATAGCCGTGCATGCGCCCTTCAATGCCAGAAGAGCGGTTTTGGCATCGTCACGAGTGACAACAAATTCCTGAAGTTCGATTCCCAGGGAAACGCTCTTGTCCTGGATGCCCTAAAGAAATCCAAGAGGGACTACCACCTGCGGGTAGATGTGAGCGGCGACGTCCAGGGCGACACCTTGAAGGTAACTTCACTTAAGCTGTTGTAAAAAAGCGGACAGGAGCAGCTACGAGGTGTCGGGCGCCCACGCCCGGCGCGCACCACATTTCGGGAGTACTCCGCCGCTTGAAGCTCCCATGCCGTTCGCATTTTGCAGCTCGTCTCCGACGATGGGCATGTTTCCAATAACATCGGGGTTCTCAAGTTATGAAAGCGCAACTGTTCATTATCGGACACTTCTTCGCGACGCCGAACATAGGCGCGTTGCAGCACCTTGGGATTTAAGCTTTAACCGCTATTGAATCAACCTCTTGTCGGGGCACCACCTTCGGAATTGGACGTGCCAATTCTCTCCTGAAGGTCAAGTTTTTAGGACCCAAAGATGATTGAGTTACGAGGCATAGAGAAGACAATCAAATCGCCTGCGGGCACGATCTGGTTGTTGCGCAGGATCAATCTCGACGTACCCCAAGGCGAGTTTGTGACGGTGATGGGCCCCTCTGGAGCAGGCAAGACTACTCTGATGAGCATCCTTGGGATGCTCGATGACCAATGGACAGGCGAGTACTACTTTGCCGGCGAAGCAGTTCATAAGATGAACCGCAAGCAGCGCTCCGAGTTGAACAAGAAGAACATCGGATTTGTCTTCCAGAGCTACCACTTGCTCGATAACCTGACGGTTGCCGAGAACCTCGATCTCCCCCTCTCGTATAAGGACATCAAGAAATCTGAGCGCACCAGCATGGTGTGCGACACGCTCGACCGGTTCAACATCGTGGGCAAGAAGGATCTCTACCCCAATCAGTTGTCTGGCGGTCAGCAGCAGCTAGTAGGCGTAGCCCGCGCGGTTATTAACAAGCCTAAGCTGATCTTGGCGGACGAACCCACGGGCAATCTTCATTCCGATCAGGCAAAAGAAATCATGGAGCTCTTCCGGCAGCTCAACGAAGCCGGCACGACGATTATCCAGGTGACTCACTCAGAGGCGAATGCGGCTTACGGACATCGCACCATCAAGCTGCTTGACGGATGGATCGTAGGAGACACGGCGCGTCCGGTGGAAGCTGGACACGCCTTAGCGACATAACGGATTTCTCGACATTGCAGAGTTGATCCAAGGACGAAAAGGAGCCTTGATGCCGACGTATAGGTGTTTTCAATCGCAGCTAAGAGCATTTGCGGTATTCTTCATCGCCGCCACAATCCCCTTGAGCGCAGGAGCCCAAGACAAAACCCAGTCCACGCAGAACGCTGAGACCGCGGTGGCATCCGCACAGCCACAACCTGCTTCAGGTCAAGCGCCACCAGTCGAATCGCACGAGGTGGGCAAGATCGACTTCTCCAAGTCCCGCAAGTCCTTCCCGAACATGTTAGCTCCCTACGAGGGCCGCACCCTGAAGTCGCCCAAGCTGCAGAATTCCGCCCGTATCAATCAGCTAATCAAAGACGGAAAGCTCATGCTGTCTCTTAACGATGCGATCGCATTGGCACTGGAGAACAACCTCGACCTTGCGATCGCGCGCTATAACCTCGACATTGCCGACACCGACGTTCTGCGTACCAAGGCGGGTGCGAGCGCTCGTGGCGTTGCCAGCGGTCTAGTACAAGGCACACCTGGCGGAGGCATTGGCGGATTCGGTAGCGGCGCCCCGGGCGCGGGTGCAGGTGGAACTTCTGGAGGAGCAGGTGGCGCTGGAACGGGTGCAGGTGGTTTGGTGACATCCACCATCGGCGCTGGCGCGTCGGTCAATTCTTACGACCCACAGATCAACACGAACTTCAACATCGAACATGGCACATTCCCGGTTGCTAACCAAGTAACTTTCGGCGTCCCGTCGGTGCAGCAAAATACCGCGAATGTAAACATGAGTTACTTGCAGGCATTCCCCACCGGAACCTCCATTGACTTCGGAGTGCAAAATAACCGACAAACCACCAACGGCCGCTTTACCGAGCTCGTGCCTGCGCTCAATTCAGGCTTCCGTTTCACGATTACTCAGCGTTTGCTCTCAGGATTTGGTCTCGGTCCGAACCTGCGTTTCCTGCGAATTGCAAGGAACAATCGCGAAGTTACCGACATCGCATTTCGCAACCAAATCATCGCAACGGCCACGCAGATCGAGAATATTTACTGGGATCTCGTAAACGCAGTCGAAGATGTGAAAGTGAAACAGCGTTCCCTGTCTCTGGCGCAAAAGACTCTGGAAGACGACAGGAAGCAGGTAGAGCTTCAGGCGATCGCTCCCATTGAGGTGACACGCGATGAGGCAGTGGTGGACTCGAGCAATCAGGATCTGATCATTGCCCAAACCAATCTTCAGCTCCAGGAACTGCTGATGAAAAACGCGATCACACGAAACCTGAGCGATCCCGAAGTCGCGGGAGCCGCTGTGGCTCCAACGGATACGATTGTCGTTCCCGAAAACGAACCCGTCGTTCCGACGCAAGACCTAATTGCTGAAGCGCTCTCGCACCGTCCGGAGTTAGCAGAAGCAAGAATCGACATGACTAACCGGCAGATATCGCGCAAGGCAGCTAAGAACAATCTGTTGCCATCCTTGGACTTCGTTGGTTTTTACGGCGGCTCCGGCCTGGCTGGCGTCCCGAACCCTCTGCTGGCGTCCAACGTTGGGCTACCAACGACTGGATTTGGTGACGTGTTTACGCGCACGTTCAACGGCAGTTCGCCAGACTACTCAGTAGGATTCACTTTGAATATCCCCCTCCGAAATCGGACTGCGCAGGCCGACCAGGTGCGTTCCGAATTGGAATATGGACAGGCTGAGCTTCACTTACAGCAGCTGCAAAACCAAGTCGGCATTGAAGTCCGAAACGCCCAATTTGCATTGATGCAGAATCGCGCAAGAGTCGTCTCTGCCCGAAAAGGAGTGGACGTCGCGCAACGCACCTTGGACATCGAACAGAAGAAACTGGCATTAGGAGCTTCCACCAGCTTGCAGGTGCTGCAAGTCGGCCGCGATCTCGCAGTGGCCGAATCAAACCTGGTGACGGCCACGACAGCTTACGCAAAGTCTCGTGTCGAACTCGACCGTTCCATCGGTGCTACGCTTGTGAATAACGGCATCAGCATCGACGATGCAGAGACCGGCAACGTGCACGCCCTGCCACGCATGGCCGGAGTTGCGCCGGCGAGCGCACAAGAGTAGCAAGAACCAAGAACAAGGTTGATTCCTCGGAGGAGTAATGCCCATTAGCAGCGTGGAAGCAGGCGAGATTACGACGACGAGCGCTCCTGCGGTTCCACGGATTCTCGTCGCCGATGATCAGGCCGACGTGCGCGAAGCGCTACGGCTATTGCTCAAAGGCGAAGGCTATCGCATTGACACCGTCGCTTCTCCTGAAGCGGTGATGGAGGAGCTTGCCTCTGAAGAATTCGACATTCTTCTCATCGATCTGAACTACAGTCGTGACACCACGTCCGGCGAAGAAGGCCTGGCTCTTCTCTCGAAGATTCAGGTGTTAGACAGTACACTGCCGGTAATCGTGATGACCGCATGGGGTAGCGTCAACATCGCTGTTGAGGCGATGCGTCGCGGTGCCCGCGACTTCATACAGAAACCCTGGGAAAACGAGCGGCTGGTGAGCATTCTGCGCACGCAAGTCGAACTCAGCCACGCGCTGAAGCGCGCCCAGCACCTGGAGGCCGAGAACCGACTGCTCCAAGCGCAAGGTAGACCGACATTCATTGCTGAATCGAAGGTCATGCAGCCGGTGCTGGAGTTAGTGGCGCGCATCGGACCAAGCGACGCAAACGTGCTCATTACTGGGGAACATGGAACGGGCAAGGAAGTCGTCGCTCGCACCTTACACATGCTCTCCGGACGTTCCTCGCGTCCGATGGTGACTGTAAACACTGGTGGCTTGCCCGAAGGAACATTTGAAAGCGAACTGTTTGGACACATAAAGGGAGCCTTCACCGACGCGCGCACCGATCGCATCGGACGCTTTGAACTGGCGGACAAAGGCACAATCTTCCTCGACGAAATCGCCAACGTTCCTCTGAAACAGCAGGCAAAGCTTCTGCGTGTTCTCGAATCAGGCGAGATGGAACGTGTGGGTTCGTCGAAAACGAAGAACGTCGATGTTCGCGTGCTCTCGGCGACCAATGCCGACTTGAAGGCAGAAAGCACCAAGGGGACCTTCCGCGCCGATCTCCTCTTTCGCCTCAATACGATCGAAATCCATTTGCCACCTTTGCGTGATCGACGCGAGGATATTCCCCTGCTGGCGCAGCACTTCCTCAAGGCCTATGCGCAGCGATATCGCAAGCAGGTGTTCCGTTTCGATCCGGCGGCAATGCAGAAGATGCTCGAGTACTTCTGGCCCGGCAATGTGCGCGAACTGGATCACTCGATTGAACGAGCCGTTTTGCTATCCCAGGGTGAGTCGATACGTCCAAGCGATTTGGGATTGAGCGATAAACGCGAGAGCACGAGTTCGATCGAAGAGATGAGCCTGGAAGAAGTAGAATCGCTGCTCATTCGGAAGACGCTATCGCGCTACTCCGGGAATATCAGTCATGCTGCCGAGGCACTTGGCTTGAGCCGGAGCGCGCTCTATCGTCGCATCCAGAAATATGGCCTCTGAGCTCGACATCTTCGGGCATACCGTAGCGACATCTTCTCAGCGCAAAAAGAAAAAAAAGATGAGCTTCGAGAAGCGCTTTGTGCTCTACGCGCTTCTCGCTGGCCTCTTTCCTCTCGGAGTTTGCGAGCTAATGCTGTGGCTCGGAAACTTCTCATCGCAGACTCAATGGACGCTTACGTTTTTTCTCGTACTCGCCTGGCTCATCGGCGCCTTTACACTGCGAGCACAGGTAGTGCGACCGCTGCAAACTCTTTCCAACATGGTGGCCGCATTGCGCGAGGAGGATTTCTCCTTTCGCGCGCGGCGCGCCAGTCGCAACGATGCTCTTGGCGAACTTGTTCTTGAGATCAACGCACTCTCAGACACACTGCAAGGCCAGCGCCTCGGGTCAATGGAAGCGGTCGCACTGCTGAAGAAAGTACTGATGGAGATTGACGTAGCCGTCTTCACATTCGATCCGCAGCAGCGGCTCCGCATCGTGAACCGCGCCGCCGAGCAGCTCATGGGCATGACTCAAGAACGCATGGTCGGTCGCAGCGCTCATGACCTTCGACTTGACGGCCTGCTTGCCCAGTCCGGCGGGCGCACTGTGCGCATGAGCTTCCCCGGACGGGAAGGACGCTGGGCAATTCAGCAAACTTCGTTTCGCGAGCGCGGCGTACCTCATCAGCTTTTGCTTATCTCCGATCTCAGCCGTGCTCTACGTGAAGAGGAGCGACAAGCATGGCAAAGGCTGATCCGCGTGCTCGGACACGAGTTGAACAACTCACTCGCACCCATCAAGTCAATCGCAGGCACATTGCGTTCGCTGGCATCACGGCCTAATCGTCCGGAGGACTGGAACCAAGACGTGGAGCGCGGCCTCGAAGTTATTGAGAGCCGCGCCGACGCGCTCAGCCGTTTCATGCAGGCATATACCAAACTTGCCCGGCTCCCAGCTCCAACATTCAGCAAAGTTCAAATTGGATCGCTCGTACGCCATGCCGCTGGAGTTGAAGCACGATTGCCGGTTGAGGTGGTACCAGGAGACGAAGTTACGCTTGATGGTGATCCGGATCAACTTGAGCAGTTGCTGATCAACGTTGTGCGGAACGCAGTCGACGCGTCCCTCGATCCGTCGATCCGCACACCAGGCTCGGTGCAAATTGGCTGGGGAGTGAACGGCCACTCAGTTGAGATCTTTATTCGCGACCAGGGACCCGGACTGCTCAACAGCAATAATCTGTTCGTTCCATTCTTCACGACCAAATCCGGCGGCAGTGGTATTGGGCTCGTGCTGAGCCGGCAGATCGCCGAGGCACACGGTGGGACTTTGACGTTGGAGAATCGCAAAGACGTGCGTGGCTGCCAGGCTACCCTGCGGCTGCCTCTGGATTCTCATGCCACTCTGCAGTAAAAGGTGGCTCCGCCGAAGCTCTACGGTGTCTATCTCAGAATGTTGATTGCTTCTGTGTTTATTGCGCTCGGAGTCTGAGGTCTGTTCGGTCAGCGACAGCGAAAAGGCTCTAGCAGAAGCCTTGGGCTGATGCTGATCACGATCGGAGTCATCATGCTCGCGCTTCTGGTTGAATATCCGCAGCGGTAGCCGAGTTTCGGCGGTCGAACCATCCGTCATACCACCACTCTTTCCCTTTTTCCGACGAAGCCTTAGCATGTTCCGTTTCAATTTTCATTGCGGAGCCATGCTAATGAGCCTAGCCATACGCCGGTTGTGCGTGATCTTCTTTCTGTTGGTTCTTTCGATGTCTTTCCTCGCCGCTCAGAAGTCTTCGAAAAAGAAAAACACTCCTGCCCAATCTGAGGCGTCATCCGCTTCAAACACCCCAACACAGACGGAGGCAAAAGCTGAGGAGGACCCACTCTTCAAAGGTCTTACTTGGCGCCTGGTCGGACCGTTTCGCGGTGGACGGGTACTCGCGGTGTCGGGCGTCGTAGGCGAGCCCAACACGTACTACTTCGGCGGAGTTGGTGGCGGCGTCTGGAAGACAACCGATGGCGGCCTGAATTGGACTCCGATGTCAGACAAAGAAAAGTTCTCATCGGTGGGAGCGATCGCAGTAGCTGAGTCGGATCCGAACGTCGTTTACGTTGGCACGGGTGAAGCCTGCATTCGCAACAACATCTTGCAAGGAAATGGCATGTACAAGAGTACGGACGCCGGCAAGACATGGCACGCAATCGGGCTCGAAGATACGCGTCACATCGGCCGGCTCGCCGTTCACCCGAAGAACCCCGACATCGTCTTCGTGGCTGCACTTGGCCACGCGTACGGCCGCAACGCAGAGCGAGGCGTTTTTCGCTCAAACGACGGTGGCAAGACCTGGCAGAAGGTCCTCTACCAAGACGATCAAATCGGCGCTATCGACGTCGTTTTCGATCCGGGAAATCCCAGCATTCTATATGCGGCTTTGTGGGAAGCTTACCGCACGCCGTACTCGATGGTCAGCGGTGGCCCGGGCAGCGGACTCTATCGATCGGCCGATGGAGGCACCTCATGGCGGCAAGTCAAAGGCAACGGCTTTCCCACGGGAGTATTGGGAAGAATCGGAGTGGCGGTCGCCGCGGAACCAAACCGAGTCTATGCGCTCATCGAGAATGAGAAAGGCGGGCTTTATCGTTCTGACGATGGCGGCGAGCACTGGCGTTTGATCAACGACGATCATCGTTTCCGGCAGCGCGCCTGGTACTACACGCACGTGTTCGCCGATCCGAAGAATCCCGATGTCGTTTACATCCTGAACACCGGAACGTATCGCTCGATCGACGGTGGTAGAACGTTCACCCAGCTCTCCACTCCACACGGCGACAATCATGGGCTGTGGATTGATCCTGCAAATCCGAAGCGTTTGATCAACTCCAACGACGGTGGAGCAGACATCAGCACTGACGGCGGTCTGCACTGGACATCCCAAGACAACCAACCGACGGCGCAGTTCTACCATGTGATCGTCGACAACCAATTCCCATATCGGATTTACGGCTCACAGCAGGACAACACGTCCGTCGGCATCGCAAGCGCTACGAACCATTTTGGGATTGATCGAATCGACTGGAACCCCGTCGGCGGATGCGAGAGCGGATACGTCGCTCCCTATCCGAAAGACGCCAATGTTGTGTATGCGGGCTGTTATGACGGCAGCATTACTGAATTCAACAAAGACCTTGGCATCGAACGTGAGATGAACGCATGGCCGCTGAATCCTATGGGCCATGGCGATGCGGATCTCAAGTACCGATTTCAATGGACGGCGCCGATCGTGATCTCTCCCCACGATCCGAATGTGATCTATCACGGCGCTCAGGTGGTGCTGAAAACTTCCGATCGCGGATATCACTGGGAAGAAATCAGCAAAGACCTCACTCGCAACGACAAACGCACGCAGCAGTCGTCCGGCGGCCCAATCACGCAGGACAACACCAGCGCTGAATACTATGGGACTGTGTACACGATCGCTGAATCACCGCTGCAGGCTGGCGCAATCTGGGCTGGGAGCGACGATGGACTGGTTCACGTCACCACAGATGGTGGAAAGAATTGGGCGGACGTAACTCCGAAGGATTTACCGGACGCCGGGAATGGGCCGATCTTTCACTACAGCCGCATCAGCCTGATCGAAGCTGGACACTTCAATGCAGGAACGGCATATGTCGCCGTGGATCGTCATGAGTCAGATGATTGGGCACCATATGCGTTCAAGACCACAGACTTCGGCAAGAGTTGGAAGCGCGTCCACGGGGATCTTGCTGCAGCCGCGACGGTGCGCGCCATCCGTGAGGATCCCAAGCGGGAAGGCTTGCTCTATGCCGCGACTGAAATCGGTGTGCACGTGTCCTTCGATGACGGTGGTCACTGGCGCTCTCTGCAGCGGAACTTGCCGATGAGCTCTATGCGCGACCTCGCTGTCACGGATCGTGACCTTGTAGTCGCAACTCACGGCCGCGCGTTTTGGGTGCTCGACGACATCACGCCTCTTCGTGAATACAAAGCCGACCAGGCAAACGCAGATGCGACTTTGTACAAACCGTCGACTGCGTATCGCTACTTCGGTGGCGGCTTCGGCGGTGGTGGAGGCGGACGCGGTGGCGCCATCGGACAGAATCCGCCAAGCGGCGCCATCATTTACTACTCGCTCAAAACTGCACTCACACCGGCGCGCCAGGGCGAAGCTAGGGAAGGCGAACAGGCTTCCCTGGCAGCTCAGCCTGCCGAAGCGCCAGAATCAAAAGAGCCCAGCACTCCACAAGCCAACGCTCCGGCCGGCGCAAAAGCCGGAGCACAAAAACAGGAAGCTACGCGGGAAGTCTCGGCGTCAAGACCGCGGGAGGAGCACGTTACGGTAGAGATCCTCGATTCGAGCGGCAAGGTCGTTCGTACTTTTCCGCCAAAGCAGCCAACACTCAGCGAAGCGCAGAGCGAAGAAGCTGCCGAAGGATTCTCTCGTCAACCTCAACCGAACCCAACCGGCAACGCTGGACTGAACCGATTCGTGTGGAACCTGCGCTACGAGGATTCCACGAAAGTCCCAAATGCAATTCTCTGGGGCGGGAGCAATTCCGGTCCAATCGCAGTTCCGGGAAACTATCAGGTTCGACTCACCGTCCGCGGCAAAAGTTACACCCAGCCACTTGAAGTCAAGGCGAATCCGCGGCTGCAAATCGCACAAGCAGATCTGCAAAAACAGTTCGACCTGCTTCTTCAAATCCGCGATCAGGTCAACAAGGTGGATGAAGCTATCAACCAGATGAATAGTGTCAAAAAACAGATCGACGATCTCGACAAGCGCCTGCCCCAGGACGATCACGGCAAGGCTGTCCGCGATGCCGGCAGGAAGCTGCAGCAAAAGATCGATCCAATTCAGGACGCCTTGATCCAATCGAAAGCCAAGAGCGGACAAGATGTCTTGAACTATCCGATCCGGCTCAACAACGAACTTGTCGCTCTGGCAGGATCGATCTCAACTGCCGACGCAGCCCCGACAGGACAGTCTTACCAGGTATTCGACATGTTGAAGCAGCGTAGCGATGACCAGGTTGGACGGTGGGATCAGGTTATGAAGAACGATATCGCCGCCTTTAATCAGCTCGTTCGTCAGCAGGATGTTCCCGCGATCATTCTCGAAAGCACGCCAGCCTCCGCCAGCGGCGCTCCCTCCAGCCCGAATGGGGACGAAGTGGAAGAAAAAAGATGAAACCTTTATAAGGGTTTTGGAGTATTAGTCTCCAAAAGGAGAGGGCGCACGTGACCACCCCCAAATTGCGTCTGGGCCTCGTCCTGTTGATCTCTAGCGCAACGCTGCTGCACGCCGGCAGCGTTCAATCGAGCTCGAGCCCCGAGATCAGCAACGGTATCTTTCATCTCAAGCCACAGCGCCCCGTGGAGGAGCTGCGGGCAGAAGCGTTGCGCTCCACGCCGCCCGCCGAGACCGGCCAGTTTCGCAGCCCCGATCTTGTGGAGCTGGTAAAGTTGGATCGCACAATTAAGCTCGACATTCGTTACGCGACCGACCAAAACTTTCTCAGTACTCCAATGTACTCGCAGGCACGCGCCTTCCTGCAACGGCCGGCGGCGGAGGCGATTGTCCGCGCTAATCAAAAGCTGCATGCCGAAGGTTACGGAGTCGTCATTCACGATGCCTATCGTCCCTGGTACGTGACTAAAATGTTTTGGGATGCCACTCCAGACGATAAGAAGATCTTTGTCGCCGATCCGGCGACCGGTTCCAAGCACAATCGCGGGTGTGCCGTTGACCTGAGCATCTATGACCTGAAAACTGGCCGCGAAGTCTCAATGCCCAGCGTCTACGACGAGATGACACCGCGAGCCTTCGCCGAATATCCGGGCGGCACGACGGACGAACGACTGCATCGGGCGACACTGCGCGGTGCGATGGAAGCGGAAGGATTCACGATTTATCCGAACGAGTGGTGGCACTATGACTACAAGGACTGGAAAGAGTATCCAATCATGAATGTCCGCTTTGAAGATCTAGGGGGCAGTCAAGCGGCGACACAAGTAAGTAAGACGCAGCGCACCGTGCATTAACCGCATAACAAGCTTCCCTTGCATTTTGTGGCGCAGTCGCCTGAGCGGTGTGGCTTAAGCTTAATCGACAAGAGTCCCAGGGGCACTAGTTCTGCCGAGCGCCGCCAACGCACAGTCATGCAAACGGCCCATGACTGGCTCAGCAATTAACGCTGCGAACAATGCTGTAGCCATATCTTCCTGCGTGTCCCAAGGATCGCCTTGCGTTCCTAAAAAGGCATCTGCTGCAGATCCGCCAATCACGGCCGACCGCCACTCGAACAATTCGTACAGCGCACTGATGGCGAGGCACACGGCAACACAGAAGAAGATCCGCCAACCTTTGCTCCTGAAGACCCTGCGCCGAATCGCGACTTCGCGCGCAATCATATATGGCACAAATCCCTGCGCGAAGTGACCAACACGATCGTAATCGTTACGCGCCAGATGAAAGTGGTCGCGAATCCAGCTGAATAGTGGAACCTCCGCATATGTATAGTGCCCGCCGACGAACAGAATCCCGCAATGCAGGACAATCAAGGTGTAGACGAGCGTTGTGAAGCGAAAGCGGTTATAAATCGCGAGCAGAACCGCCATGCCCACTACCCCGGGGAACACTTCAAGCATCCACGTGAGGCGATCATGAGGACGGATGGCCGACCAAGCCAGCCATATTAGCCAGGCAAAGAGTAGAAACAGATGCGAACCGGGAACACGAGTATCGGGAGAAACAGCAGAAGCCGCTGTGCTCATGGATTTGGACGCAGCTGCATCTTAGCAGCAAAGTTGCGTTCAACTCGTGGGTATTTGTCCTTCCGGAAAAGAGGTGAACAAATCAGTGTGCAGATACCAACTTAGCCAGCACGCCGTATGGCGATTTCTCCGGAGTGACCATGACATCGCGAGAAACAATCAGTGTCTGCTCCAAGGCAAACTGGCCTGAGAGAACGGCGTGACTAACCATGTCGGTATACACGATCCAACTTGAGCGCGGAGGAAACTCCCAATGCTGTTTCGGACATTTCTTCTGAAAACCTGAGTTCTCTTTCAGATAATTGTGGAATCGCATCATGAAGTCATCGTAAGGCGAGCGCTTTAGTACGGGCGCAAGTGCTCCTAAACCGAAAGCAGCCAGGGCGCGCTTTATTCCCGTCATTGACATCGACGCAGGAAGCTGAACGGAACTGCCACCGTTCAGTTTTCCTGCACGCATCTTTTCCACGAGCACATCGAACGTCTCTGTCGTAATCCAATTGCGCGTCTTCTCCGGATTGACATTGTTGAAGAAGCGCAGAATGCGGTCGCCATGCGTCGGGCGAGTTGGAAAGGCATCGGTGTGCAGCAAGTCGTTGCGCTTGCGCAGCGCGAGATCACGTCCCGCTTCTTCCTCAGGACGGTAGCTGGCATAGTCCACTTTCCACTGGGAGCGATACGGGCCGAGAAATCCTCCAAGGAAATCGATCACGTCTTTCGAGTAACGATGCATGATCTTGCGGAGACGTTCTGCGGTGGCGGGATCCTGCGTCTCAAAGCCGGTAATGCGGTCCTCAAGTGGGCGATAGGCAATGTTCTTGTGAAAGGTACCGAAAACGTGCTGATGCCCAAGTAGAAAGTCAAGATCCTCCTGCGGAATCTTGATCGGAGTATCAGGGAAGAAGATGATGTCGCCGGCTTCGAGTTGGGCGCAATACTCCCGCAGACGCTCTGGACTTCTGGTAACTCCAAGGAGATCCGAAGTGGGAATCGTAACGAGTTCCATTGAGTTTATCGATTTCGCTCGCGAAAGAAAAAGACTAAAGATCCTATAAGTGCAATTACAAAGATTATCAGAGCTGAGGGCGCGGCAAAGTATCGATAGGCAATCGAGAAATCAACCGCCTTGTGCCGCATTGCAGTCAGGATCCCGAGGACCGCGATTGCTAAAACGTTCAGGACAAAGAATGACATCACGGCCAGCGCCAGCGCTGTAGCACAAGACTTCAAAACTGTGTAAACGACAGCCGGACGACGCTCAAGGATCAGCGCTGAGGGAACGCGAATCTCTTTCATCTCAATCGACGACATAGCGACATTTTAATCAACTGCAGAAAGAACAGGATTTACAAAACGGACAAAGACCTATCGCTACCGATTCGGTTGCACTTCGGGTGGAAGCTCTTGATGTTTGCGCCGCGTAAGCACAAAAGGACGGCGCCTCTGCCGGCGCTCGGAAGCCTTTCGATCAATCTTGGACCAGAAGGCGACGAAGTAATCGACGGCGGAGACAATGGAAACCGCGACCATAAACCAAATCGCCAGCCGAGCAATTAGATCGACAGGAAAAATGAATCCACCGATGTCCCACT
>Ga0126373_10000766_pt1 | contig 21597 bp, 16 predicted proteins | sample PanSoiMetPlot_11_FD_92545 | JGI IMG/M metagenome (GOLD analysis project Ga0126373, IMG submission 92545) | Tropical forest soil microbial communities from Panama - MetaG Plot_11 | ecosystem: Environmental > Terrestrial > Soil > Tropical forest > Bulk soil | place: Panama | collected 2016-02-17 | reverse complement strand
CGATGATCGAAGTCCCGAGCGCCGCCATATCTGCCAGCGTGCTGGCCTGCGAGGTCGATTTTTTCAGTGTCGGAACGAACGATCTGATCCAATACACGCTGGCGGTGGATCGTGTAAATGAGAAGATCGCACACCTTTACGAACCGACCCATCCGGCAGTTCTGCGCTTGCTCAAATGGATCGCTGACGCCGCCCACACGAACAATATTTGGGTCGGCGTCTGCGGCGAGATGGCCGGAGACATCGCGCTCGTTCCGCTTTTGCTCGGTCTCGGCATGGATGAGCTGAGCGCAAGCACAATGCTGGTGCCGCGGGTCAAGCGTGCGGTACAAAGCGTCGCCATTTCCGAATGCCGAGAGCTTGTTGAGGAGACACTCAAACTCAATACTGCCTCAGAGATTTTGGCGCGTTGCGTTGAACTAGCGGACAAACGTTACGGCGATTTGCTTGGATGATATAGAAGCACGTGTCCCCACGCGCAGCGCTTGTCCCGAGTTGCGGCCGAGGACAGCCACTACTACAGCTGCTTACTCTTCCGTCTCTGGATCGGGTTTCAGGCCCTCTTCCTCCATTTTGCGCAGGACGTCACTCATGTCGTCCACCTCATCCCAGACTTCCTGACTCACATAGATTGGCGCTTTTTGTTGTGTGGCCATTGCGATGCAATCGCTCGGCCGTCCGTCGAGCTCGATAATCTTTTTCTGCTGCAGTTCGTTTTCCACGCGAATAATTACCCGTGCGTAGTAGGTTGCATTTTTCAAGTCATTAATAATCACTCGATCGACTTTTGCACCGAGTGCCGTCATCAAGTGCGCCATCAGATCGTGGGTAAGCGGACGCTCTTTTGTGATCTGGCGCATGAACATGGTGATCGCACTGCCCACCGTCTGATCGACGTAAATGATGAACACTTTGTCGTTGTTCCCGATAAACACCGCGCACCCACCACTCGTGGGCAATACTGCCCGCACCTGCACCTCGATCACCGTTTTGTTCATCACATCAACGGTACCCGTGCGAACATGAAAAACAAGCGACGCGCTTTTCAGGCCAATTCCTAGCGCAAAAATTTTGTTGAACCGAGCTTGCATGTTCGGCGCGCTGATTGAATATGCGCTTTGCGGTTGCGACCGCATGACGAGTCGAAATGAAAACCGAGTGGGACCTTGAGTCCGCCATCGCCACCTACAACGTGGAGGGATGGGGTAACGGTTACTTTACGATTAACAGTTCCGGCAACGTCGAGGCGACGCCCTTGCAGGAAAATGGCGGCTCCATTGACCTTCTGGAGCTCGTCAGTGAAGCGCGCGCGCGAAACCTTGGTTTTCCGCTCGTAATCCGATTTCAGGATTTGCTGCGCCATCGGGTCGAATCGCTTAACCGCGCATTTCAGACAGCGATAACGGAGTTCGGTTATCAGAACGACTATCGGGGCGTTTTTCCAATCAAGGTCAATCAGTTGCGCGAAGTGATCGAAGAAATCGTCGATGCAGGCCAGCAATTTCATTTCGGCCTCGAAGCCGGGAGCAAGCCGGAGCTGGTTGCCGCCCTTGCGATGCAAAAAGACCCCGAGAGCTTGATCATCTGCAACGGCTACAAGGATCCTGCCTTTATCCGCATCGCACTTCTCGGACGGAAACTGGGCAAGTTGGTCGTCATTGTTGCCGAAAAACTCGAAGAGCTCGAGCAAACCATTCGCGCGTCAAAGGAAGTCGGAGTTGAACCGCTCATCGGAATCCGCGCTCGGCTGTATAGCAAAGGCTCCGGCAAATGGTCGCCCAGCGGCGGCGAGAACGCGAAATTTGGCCTCGACACAGCCAGTCTCGTTGCTGCCAGTCAGATGTTGAAAGAAGCTGATCTGGCGCACTGTCTCAAGCTCTTTCATTTCCATCTTGGATCGCAGGTACCTGATATCTCGACGATCAAGCGAGCAGTGCGTGAAGCGGCGCGCTATTACGCAAAACTTTCGAAGCTCGGGCATCAGCTCGGATATCTCGACGTTGGCGGCGGTTTGGGACTTGATTACGATGGTTCCCGGAGCGATTTCGACAGCTCTACTAATTATTCGCTTCAGGAATACGCCAACGACGTCGTCTGGAACATCATGGACGTGTGCGATTCAGAGGGTGTCACACACCCGACTATTGTGAGCGAAAGTGGGCGCGCAATTGTGGCGCATCATTCCGTGCTCGTCATGGAAGCCTTCAGCGCGATTGAGAAAACTGCGCCCAAGCTCAAAGTAGAAGCCGGCGAGAAAGATCACAAGCTTGTGGGCGAGATTCTGGATGTAAAACAGCGTCTGAAGCGTGGGAATCGCCTCGAGAGCCTCCACGACATTCAGCAGATAAAGGAGGAAGCGCAGCAAACGTTCGACCTAGGCCTGCTCGATCTCGAATCGAAAGCAAAGATCGACACCGTCTACTGGCAGCTTGCCCATCAGATCGTCAACATGCATCGCGGCCTGCGTTATGTACCGGACGAAGTGAAGGAGCTCGAGGTTTCACTTGCCGACCAGTACATTTGCAATTTCTCCGTTTTCCAGTCTCTGCTCGATCACTGGGCGCTCGGCCAACTTTTCCCAATCATGCCTATCCATCGGCTCACGACGCCACCCGATCGTCACGGCACGATCGTGGATATCACCTGCGATTCAGACGGCAAGGTCTCAAAGTTCATCGATCTCCAGGACGTGAAGGAAACATTGCCGCTCCATCGGATCCCGCCCGGCGAGATGTATTACATCGGCGTGTTCATGGTCGGCGCCTATCAGGATATTATGGGTGATCTCCACAATTTGTTCGGCCGCGTGACCGAAGTGCACGTTTTCCTTGATCCCGACGAAGAATCCGGCTGGTACATCGAGGAAGTGATCGAGGGCAGTACGATAGGGGAAGTGCTTGCCATGACGCAGTGGGACAAACTCGAGTTGATGCGGTTGCTCAAGTCGCAAGTGGATGCGGCGATCAAAACCGACTTCCTCAAACCAAATGATGCTATGAAGCTCCTCGCCGATTACGAGCGCCTGTTGCAGGAATACACCTACCTCACTCTTAATGGCGTCAAGCCGCCGCCTCAACCGGGTAGCTGGCTGCCATTAAGTTAATTCTCGCGCGAAGAATTCGCCGCCTTCGACGACTGCATCCATGGATGTTACTGATAGCGCGTCCGCACCCAGGCACGAAAAAAAGTTTTATCGGTCCAGTGTCGATGTTAGTGCCAGTTTGCCGACAAACACCCGATTACTCTGCCGACCTTGAAACTCCATGCTGTTTAATTCGCTCACGTTCGTCCTCTTCTTCGTAACTGTCCTCATTCTTTATTGGAGCATCGTTTCCTGGACGCTGCGGAAAAACCTGCTCGTTGTCGCCAGCTACATTTTCTATGGCGCTTGGAATCCGCCATTTGCTGCGCTGCTCTTCTCTACGACGGCAATGGATTTCTGGCTCGGCCGTCAAATCGGCAAGGCGAAAGTTCGACATGCAAAACGGCGCTGGCTAGTCGCGAGTGTCTGCATGAACCTGAGCATGCTCGGGTTTTTCAAATACGGAAATTTTCTACTTCAAAATTTTCAATGGCTCCTCGCGCGGATCGGCGTCATTTATCAACCGCCGCATCTCGACATTCTCCTTCCGGTCGGCATTTCCTTTTATACATTCCATTCGCTCTCCTACACACTCGATATTTATCGCGGCGTCTTACAACCGACCAAATCGTTGCGCGATTTCATTCTTGCTGTTTCTTTTTTTCCACAGCTTGTGGCCGGACCAATCGTGCGCGCCGGCGATTTTCTGCCGCAGTTGGTTCACCCACCGCGTCTCAAAGCGAATCAGTTTCTTTGGGGACTTGCCTTGATGACTTTGGGGTTATTCGAAAAAATTGTTCTCGCTGACACCATGCTGTCGGGATCAGCTGATCGCGTCTTCGGTTATGCGGGACCGCTGGTGGCGCTCGATTCCTGGGCTGGTGTACTTGCCTTTGCCGGACAGATCTTTTTCGATTTCGCTGGCTATTCTATCTGCGCGATCGGGGCAGCTTTAACCCTTGGCTTTCATCTGAAGGACAACTTTCGTTTCCCCTACGCGGCAATCGGCTTTTCTGATTTTTGGCGGCGCTGGCACATTTCGCTTTCGACTTTCCTTCGCGATTACCTCTACATTCCGCTCGGCGGTAATCAGGTCCGGCCATTTCGCGCTGCGCTAAATCTAGTCATCGTCATGTTCCTAGGCGGGCTTTGGCATGGCGCGGCCTGGACTTTTGTCGTCTGGGGTTTGCTGCATGGTTCTTATTTGGTGATCGAGCGTGTCTTTCGAATTCTTTTTGAAAACAAACCGTGGGCCGGCAGTCCGCTCAGCCGTGTGATTGCCGGTTTCGCGACCTACGGTGCGGTTTGCATCGCCTGGGTGTTCTTCCGCGCGTCCAATTTCACGATCGCGAACAGAATGTTGACCGGAATGTTCGGCGGACATCCGCATGGCGACATGATTCTTACCACGCGCGAATTATTACAAATCGGAATTGTCACTGCCAGCGTGATCGGGATGCACTGGACGATGCGTGATGACTCGTTTGAGACCACGGTCATGCGGTTGCCGGCTTGGGCCGTCACTGCAATCTGGTCAGTAATGGCCCTCGCAATCATTTTCACTCAAGGAAACAGTAATGCGTTCATCTATTTCCAATTTTAAGGAACGACTTCGGCTGCCGCGTTTGTTTTTCCGCAGGCCGTCCCGCGAAGAACAAATACACGGTGGTCCGCCGCTGGAGTTCGAACGCCCCATCCCCCGGGCGCCGTGGCGCGGAATCGCTGTTGTCGTCACAATTGTCGTCATTGCTGCGACTACGGCCTGGGAATTCTACAGCCGCTCGCTGGGTTACGCTCCAACCCTGAATGATAACGAAGATCTTTGGACGTTGCGCCGTCGCGCGGTCCAGCCCGAGTCGCTCGTCGTCATTGGCGATTCGCGCGGATGGTACGATGTCGATCTTGATGAATTCGAAAAAGGTTTTGGCAAACGGCCGATTCAGCTCGCCGGCGGCGGTATGTGCGGTTTTCCCGTTCTCGAAGATCTTGCGAAGGACGAAAATTTCCACGGAACGATTGTCTGCTCCTTTGTACCGCGAATAATTCTCGCGCCGCCTGGAACGCCGCCGTTCGAGCGCGGCGAAAAAGTGGTGAAACGCTTTCATTCCCAAACTCCTGCCCAGTGGGCGAGCGAATACTTGGCAATGCCGTTGGAAGAGCACATAGCGTTTTTAAAACAGGAAGAACTGACGCTCGATGATTACTTGAAGAAACTGCCGATTCCAAATCGCCCGGGCGCGCTCGTCCCGCCGCGATCCCCGCCGTATTTTGGCACGGAAGATCGAGAACGCCGCTCCCGAATGATCGAAGAATGCGCTCGGCCGGACAGCGAGCTCGCGAAACGCATTCAGCAAATCTGGATTCCACTTTTCACGCCGCCTCCGCCGCCAAGTTACATCCCGAAAGATGTTTTCATGGTGAAGATCAAGGAGGGGATCGAAAAACGTTTTGCGGACGTGACTGCGGCGGTCGCAAAAATTCGGGCGCGCGGTGGCAAGATCGTGTTCGTGCGGTTTCCGCACAGTGGCGGTTTGAAAGAACTTGAAGATCGCACCACGCCACGGGACCGAACATGGGATCCGCTTTTGAAAATGACCGGCGCACCGGGAATTTATTATTCCGATTTTCCCGATCTCGCCGGATTCACCTGTCCGGAATGGTCGCACCTCTCCGCCGGCGATTCGGTGGAATTCACGAGACGTCTTGTCCCGCATCTGCGTGCCGCCCTCCAAATGTAAGTGTCGCTTGCCGCACCGCGAGTTTGTGTGAAGGCTGAGACAAATCTCGATCTGTTTAGATGACGACACCCTCACCAACGCCAATCAAACATGCATTGCAAAGCGATGCCCCGATCGATGCAATTCAAGTCCAGGGCTGGGTAAGAACGCGCCGTGATTCCAAGGATTTTTCGTTTATCGAGCTGAACGATGGCTCATCACTGCGCAACCTTCAGGTCATTGCGAAAAGCATATTGCCCAATTACGCCACGGTGCAACAACTGACGACAGGTGCCTCAATCAGTGTGACTGGCGCGCTGGTCCCTTCGCAGGGTAAAGGACAGAAATGGGAATTGGTGGCGGACAGGATCGAGATTCTGGGAACCGCCGATGATTCCTATCCTCTCCAGAAAAAGGGGCACACGCCTGAATTTTTGCGCGAGATCGCACATCTCCGCCCCCGGTCGAATCTGTTTGGCTGCGTCTTTCGCGTTCGAAGCAGGCTCGCATTTGGGGTCCACCAGTTTTTTCAGGAGCGCGGCTTCATTTACGTCCACACACCAATCATCACCGGCAGCGACTGCGAAGGCGCCGGCGAGTTATTTCGCGTTTCGACCATCGACGTCAAAGATCCACCGCGAAGGAATGGTGAGATCGATTACACGAAGGATTTCTTCGCTCGGCAAACCTATTTGACCGTTAGCGGTCAGTTAGAAGCGGAAGCTTTGGCCCTGGCATTGTCCAAGGTTTATACGTTCGGCCCAACGTTTCGCGCGGAGAACTCGAACACTTCGCGACATGCCAGTGAGTTCTGGATGATTGAGCCAGAAATGGCGTTTTGCGATCTCAACGGCAACATGGATCTCGCGGAAGAAATGGTGAAATACCTAATTGCGGACCTACGCAAACATTTTCCCGAAGAAATGGAGCTCTTCGTGAAGTTCGTGGACAAGGAACTGCTCGCGCGGCTCAATTTCGTAGTTGATCGGCCGTTTCAACGGATCAGCTACAGCGACGCTGTCGATCTTTTAAAGAAAAGCGGCGAAAAGTTCGAATTCCCGATCGACTACGGTTTAAACCTCCAATCGGAGCATGAACGCTGGCTGACCGAGAAACATTTCAAATGTCCCGTGACAGTTTTTAATTTCCCCAAGGAGATCAAACCCTTCTACATGCGCTTGAACGATGATAAGAAGACAGTTGCCGCGATGGACCTACTGGTACCGGGAATCGGCGAAATCGTCGGTGGCAGCCAGCGCGAAGAACGGCTGGAAGTTCTGGAAGAAAACATGCGCCGGCACAAAATGGATCCGGCTGATTACAACTGGTATCTCGATCTCCGACGTTACGGCACGGTCCCACATTCCGGCTTTGGCCTTGGTTTCGAGCGAATGATGATGTTTGTCACGGGCGTTCCAAATATCCGTGATGTGATTCCTTTCGCACGAACACCCGGCAGCGCCGAATTCTAGCCCGTTTGTCCTTCCGAGCGGAGTCAACGAATCGCTTGCCGTTCACCTGACTCCGCGAAATCACGGTCGTATTTCCCGTACCCTCGCAAACTCGAGCTTCGGGCCGCCCGGTTCTTGCAGCATCATGTGGTCGCCTGAGATTTCCAGTTGATAAACCGAGATGGCATACGGCGTTTCAATTTTAATCCGGTCCTGGTCGCCAAACGTATATTTGCCTCGAACATTCCCGACGAAAACCAAGCCATTGCTAAAGAACTCCCAGACTATAGCGTTTGAAGCACCTGACATACGCCATTTGCCAACGACACCAGGATTTCCGCAACCGGCGATAGCACACACCAAAACTACCAGAGCGATTATCCGTAATTGAGATCGACCCCTAGGCGAAATCACTCGCATGCCACCACGCATTCTTACTGGGAGTAGCGATAGTTAAAAGCTGAAAACACTCGGTTAAAGAAGCACGGGATGATTTGCCGTCGCTCTGTGTTGATCTGCGAATTAGCGGTTGATTATTTCTTCGCCTTCTTCGATTCGCGCTTGGGCTCTTTTGGTTCTTGGGTTGCCTTTTTGGATTCACCAGGCCGATATTCCTCCTGCTCGGCGGCGGCGAAAGCCTTCTCCAAGCCAACCATGTCTTCGCCCGGACGGAGCGTGTCGAAAGCTTCGACTTCCTTGCGCAACTGCTCCTCAGAATAGTTGGCGGCCTTGATCGAGAGGCCAATCCGGCGCTCGAGTTTGTCCACCTTGATGACGCGCGCATCAACTTCCTGACCGACCTTGAGCACGTCTTTGACCTTGGCCACGTGGTCTTCGCTCAACTGCGAAATGTGGACGAGGCCGTCGATATCGTCCTGCAACTGCACGAAGGCACCGAAGCTGGCTAGTTTGGTCACTTTTCCTTTCACTAGGTCGCCGATCTTGTATTTCTGATCGATGGCCTTCCACGGATCTTCTGTCAGTTGTTTGACGCCGAGACTGATCCGCTGGTTTATTTTGTCGATGTCGATGACGACGGCTTCGACTTCGTCGCCCTTTTTAAAAAGTTCGCTCGGGTGATTGATCTTGCGAGTCCAGCTCAAATCGGAGACATGGATCATGCCATCGATTCCTTCGTCGAGCTCCACGAATGCGCCGTACGCCGTCATATTGCGAACCTTGCCTTTCACCCGGCTACCAATGGTGAACTTCTTTTCGACCTCATCCCACGGATTCGCCTCGAGCTGGCGCAGGCCCAATGAAATTTTCTGTTCCTCCTTGTTTACGCCAAGGACTACAGCTTCCACTTCCTGCCCGATAGTAAGTATATCGGATGGGCGCATGATCCGTTTCGTCCACGAAAGTTCGGAGACGTGGATGAGGCCTTCCACGCCTTCCTCGATTTCAACAAAAGCACCGTAAGGGACAAGATTCGTGATCCTGCCTTTGATGCGTTGGCCAGCCGGGAAGCGTTCTTCGATCTGGTCCCACGGATTTTTCTGGGTCTGCTTGAGCCCCAAGGAGACGCGTTCTTTTTCCTTGTTGATGTCGAGCACAACGACTTCCAACTGCTGCCCAACTTTGAGCAACTCGCTCGGATGTCCCAGCCGACCCCAAGTCATATCGGTGATATGAAGCAAGCCATCCATCCCATCGAGGTCGATGAACGCGCCGAAGTCGGTGAGGTTTTTCACCGTGCCCACCACCCGGTCACCAACCTTGGCGCTCTCCATGAATTTTTGTCGCTTTTCGCTGCGCTCCTGTTCAATGACCTCGCGTCGGCTGAGCACGACGTTTTTACGGTCGTCATTGAGCTTGACAATTTTGAAGTCGTACGTGTTGCCGACGAATTGGTGCAAATCTTTCGGCGGAGCCACATCAATCTGGGATGCAGGCAGAAACGCCTCAACTCCGATGTTGACCATCAGGCCACCCTTCACCACAGATTTTACCTTGCCCTGGATCAAGCCATCCTCATCGAAAACGCTCACGATTTTGTTCCAGTTTTGGCGATAGGCGGCCTTTTCCTTTGAAAGGACGACCATGCCCTCGTCGTTTTCGAGCCGCTCGAGCAATACATCCACTTCGTCGCCTACTTCGAGGGAATCGACATCATCAAATTCCGTTCGTGAAATCACCCCCTCGGATTTGTATCCGATATCGACCAACACCTCACGCGGGCGAACCTCCAGTATCCGTCCTTTGACGATGCTTCCTTCGCGGAAGTCCGGCATCGGCTTCGACATGACATCCTGCATTTGCACCATAAATTAAAACGGCCTCCTTCAAGGCAGACTGAATCTCCGTGCATCCCGCGGCTGCGGGAAGCGGAAATGGAGACGCCACAGTAGGCGTGTTCAGCCGAGCGGTCAACCATCTGAATTGTGCGGTTTGGGTTGGGCGTTGAGCGTTCCGCCTTTCCCAATTAGTTTAACCTGCCGTGCTGATCCTACGCGTGTCCGCTTTGACTGCGCTCGCCGCAATGGCATCGCTTCGTGCCGATCCATCACCCGCCGAACAAAGAATTCTCGAAGCAATTAAATCGCCCGGTCTGACTGTCGTGCATCTTTGGGCGCCGTGGTGCTCAAACTGCCAGGCCGAGCTGAAAACCGGCAGTTGGCTCAAAATGGTGAACGACAATCCGCAGGTGCATTTTTATTTTGTTTCTGTTTGGAATGGTGGCGAGGATGGGCGCGGCATGTTAAAGAAATTCGCCATCCCCGATCAACCGAATGTGACTGTTCTCGCGGATCCCGGTCCGCGCGGCAAAAATCACATTACACTGTTTGCTGGCCTGCCGCTCTCGTGGATTCCAACAACCTGGGTTTATAAGGGCGGCGACCTTCGCTATGCATTGAACTACGGCGAGGTCCATTTTCCGGTATTGCAGCAATTTCTCGACGACAGTGAATCTGCGTGGTCGCATAAAGGCGAGGCGCCGATTGATTAGGCTTTCAAAATGACAGGAACCTCTGCTGCGCCGTCGGTTTCTTCCGATAAACCGCCTGCGATTCTTTCGCTCATCGGCGATACACCGCTGGTCGAGATCACGCAGTTGGACACTGGGCCATGCCGCCTTTTCCTGAAACTGGAAAATCAAAACCCAGGCGGCTCGATCAAGGACAGAATCGCCCTTTCGATGATTGAAGCTGCGGAACGCGAGGGAAAATTGCAGCCTGGTGGCACGGTGATTGAAGCTACAGCGGGGAATACCGGTCTGGGTCTGGCACTCGTTGCAGGCGCGAAGGGCTATCACGTGCTGTTGGTAATCCCAGACAAAATGTCGCAAGAGAAAATCTCACATGTGAGAGCACTGGGCGCCGAGGTGCGGATTACACGTTCTGATGTGACACGTGGCCATCCGGAGTATTATCAGGACGTGGCGGCGCGACTCGCCGAAGAAATTCCTGGCGGGTTTTATGTGAATCAGTTCGGTAACCCGGCAAATCCTCTTGCGCATGAGCGCACGACCGGGCCGGAAATCTGGGAGCAAATGCGGCACGATGTCGATGCAGTCGTGGTCGGTGTTGGTTCCGGGGGCACTCTGAGCGGACTCGGTCGATTTTTTAATCGCGTGAAACCGCGCCGCGGCATCGAAGTGATCCTGGCTGATCCAAAGGGGTCTATCCTCTATGAATATGTCAAATCCGGCAAGCTAACCGACGCCGGGAGTTGGGCCGTCGAAGGCATCGGTGAGGATTTTATTCCCGATATTGCAGACATGTCACTGGTGACAGATGCGTTCGAGATCGATGACGGCGAAAGCTTTGCAACCGCACGTGAGCTTCTGCGGAAAGAAGGAATTTTTGGCGGCTCATCCACTGGTACGCTTGTCGCTGGCGCGCTGCGTTATTGCCGAGAACAAACAAAACCAAAGCGCGTCGTCAGTTTCGTAGTCGACACGGGGAACAAGTACCTTTCGAAAATGTACAACGATTTCTGGATGGCGGAACAAGGTTTCATCCATCGACCGCCGCACGGTGATCTGAGTGATCTGATTTCGCATCGTTATGAAGCCGGCGAAGTTATTTCAGTGGGACCGACGGACACGCTGCTCACGGCGTTCAAGCGCATGCGCGACGCTGATGTCTCACAATTGCCAGTTGTGGACCAAAACGGGCGCGCTGTCGGAATTCTTGACGAATCCGATGTGCTCGTGAAGGTCCACCGCGATTCGTTCCACTTTAACGATCCCGTGAAAAATGCGATGACCGACAAGCTTGAAACGCTCTCCCCAACGGCAAAAATCAGTGACTTACTGGAGGTTTTCGATCGCGGGCGTGTCGCGATTGTGATGGATGGCGATAAATTCCTTGGCCTGATCACGCGTACCGATTTGCTCTCTTATTTGCGGCTGCATATGCCGAAACAGTAACCGCTGATTGCGCGGATAATTCTGATAGGAAGCGATGATCCGCCCTGCCTTAATTTTTGCCTGCGAAATCCACGCAATCCGAGATTAGATTTTAAATCGAAATGAAAACGCAGCACGAATTTGCCACCCGCGCGATTCACGCCGGCCAGGAACCCGATCCTTCTACCGGCGCAATCATGACTCCGATCTACGCAACATCCACGTATGTGCAGCAAAGCCCAGGCAAGCATAAAGGCTATGATTATGCACGCTCAATCAATCCAACGCGGCTCGCTTATGAGAAATGTATCGCCGATTTGGAAAGCGGCACGCGCGGATTCGCATTTGCATCGGGTCTGGCCGCAATGGCTACGGCCCTCGAAATTCTCGATGGCGGTTCGCACATTGTCGCCAGCGACGATCTTTATGGAGGTACATTCCGCTTGTTCGATAAAGTGCGGCGGCGTTCCGCCACTCTCGATTTCACGTATGTCGATCTTACGAATGCGGAAAATTTAGAGGGCGTGATCAAATCGAACACGCGTATGGTCTGGATCGAAACTCCGAGCAATCCGTTGCTGAAATTGATCGATCTGGAGGCGGTCGCGAAAATCGCACGCGAACACAAAATCATTTCTGTCTGCGATAACACTTTCGCCACACCATGGATTCAACGCCCGATCGAAGCCGGCTTCGACATCGTAGTTCATTCGGCTACGAAGTATCTGAACGGCCATTCCGACCTTGTCGGTGGAGTGGCCGTGGTCGGCGATAACAAAGAGCTTGGTGACCGCATCGCGTTCCTGCAGAATTCGGTCGGCGCAATTGCCGGTGCATTCGATAGTTTCCTCGTGCTGCGCAGTTTAAAGACTTTGGCACTCCGGATGGAACGCCACTGCTCAAACGCGCTCGAGATTGCCCACTGGCTGGAAGAGCAACCGCAAATCAAATCGGTAAGTTACCCAGGACTGAAGTCCCATCCTCAGCACGATCTTGCCCGACAGCAAATGCGCGGCTTCGGAGGCATGGTGACGATTGTCTTGAAGACCGATCTTACGGGGACGAGACGGTTCCTCGAGAACACACATTTGTTCGCGCTTGCAGAAAGTTTGGGTGGCGTGGAAAGCCTGATTAATCATCCGGCACTCATGACACACGCCTCAGTACCAAAGGAACAGAGGGAAGCTCTCGGCATCACCGACTCGCTGGTCAGGCTCTCGGTTGGCGTAGAGGACGTGCGCGATTTAATTGACGACCTGAACACCGCTCTGGAGGCGATTTAGTAGCACAGCCCGTCCCAGCGCTGTGGGCTATATCCACAGGCAAGACGCCTGTGCTACAATGCAAGTAATGGGCAACACCTTTGGCCAGCTTTTCCGCGTTACCACGTTTGGCGAATCACACGGAGGCGGTGTCGGCGTAGTGATTGATGGTTGCCCACCGAATATCCACATTTCCAATATCGACATTCAACGGGAGTTGGATCGACGAAGGCCGGGGCAAAGCAAAATCGCGACGCAACGAAAAGAAGAGGATCGCTGCGAAATTCTTGCTGGCGTTTTCGCAGACAAGACGCTTGGCACGCCCATCGCGATTCTGGTACGCAACAAAGATGCTCGGCCCGAAGATTACATCGAGATCGCAGGCAAATTCCGGCCGTCACATGCGGACTTTAGCTACGAGGCAAAATACGGCATTCGAAACTGGCAAGGTGGCGGACGTGCGTCTGCCCGCGAAACCATCGGCCGGGTCGCAGCGGGCGCAGTAGCGAAAAAAATACTGTCAATCCTGTACCAGGATTTCGAGACTGTCGCGTACGTCGCACAGATTTACGAGATCACTGCGAAAATCAATCGCTCCACTGTGAAGATGAAGGACGTCGAGAGAACTGCAGTCCGTTGTCCAGATATCGCGGCGGCAAGGAAGATGGAGTCGCTAATTGAGAAAATTCGGGATGAAGGGGACTCTGTTGGTGGCGTGATCGAATGCGTCATTCACGGAATTCCACCCGGACTCGGCGAACCGGTCTTCGACAAACTCGAAGCTGACTTGGCGAAGGCGATGCTCAGTTTACCCGCAACAAAGGGTTTTGAGATCGGTTCCGGCTTTGGAGCGACGCAGACGCGCGGCTCGAAACACAACGACGCATTCGAAATGCGTGATGGAAAGGTCCGAACATCGACAAATTATTCCGGCGGGATCCAGGGCGGAATTTCCAATGGGGAAGAAATTTATTTTCGCGTCGCGTTTAAACCGACCGCGACGATCGCGCGTGAACAAAAGACCGTGACCGCGTCGCGCGAGGAAACAAAGCTCGCGGCACGCGGACGTCATGATCCGTGTGTTCTTCCTCGCGCCGTGCCAATCGTAGAAGCGATGGCCGCCATTGTGCTTTGTGATCACGCGCTGCGGCAAAGGGCAATATCGATCGCGGATCGCCGGCTGTCGATTGTGAGGCCGTGAAGCTGGAAATGCCGAATGTTCCCTTGTCCGTAGTCAACCATTCGCAATCCTTGATCTCCTCAGCGAGCGGTTCGTTCCTTTGGCAGGCGGGCTTCCTCTCCTTTGCTGTGATCCTGGTTTTATTTGAGGTCGTCCACGGTTGGCGGCTTGGTTTGATCCGTCAACTTGTGCGTATTGCCGCGTTGGGCGCGGCAATGATAACCGCAATGAGAAAGGCTAATCCCGATACATTGGGATTGGTATTCATTGGTTTACTGGTGGTTACCGTTGCTCCAAGGCGTAATTCGGCATTGGCCATTGGAATTCCGTGATTTTAGTGAATTCGCCTCTATTCGTGTTCATTCGTGGTTAATTTCTTGTGCGCATGAATTACATCATCACCATCGGCCTGGAAGTTCACGTTCAGCTCAAGACACGCTCGAAGATGTTTTGCACGTGTCCGGTTGAATTTGGCGCCGAGCCGAACACGCACACCTGCCCTGTCTGTCTTGGCCTGCCGGGTGCTTTGCCAGTAATGAATCATGAGGCGTTGCACATGACTGTGCTTACCGGCCTCATGCTCGGGTGTGAGATCGCGCCAATCTCCAAGTTCAATCGGAAAAATTATTTCTACCCGGATATGCCGAAGAATTACCAAATTTCTCAATACGACATGCCATTGTGCACGAATGGGAACGTGCCGTTGCACAATCTTGCTTACCCAAAGGACGCGCAGAAAAACATCGCCACGCCAGACAAGGAAGTGCATCTGGTGCGCATCCACCTCGAGGAAGACGTGGCTAAAAGTTTCCATTTCGAAAACAGCACTGGCATTGATTTCAACCGTGCTGGTACGCCTTTAATGGAGATCGTGACACGGCCGGAAATTCATTCTCCTGAGGAGGCGTTCGCGTTTTTGACATCGCTCAAACAAATTTTGATCTATGGGGCGGTAAGCGATGCCGACATGGAAAAAGGGCAGCTCCGATGCGACTGCAACGTTTCTGTGCGGCCTACAACGAAGGCAGAGCTCGGAGTAAAGATTGAAATCAAAAACATGAATTCAATCAGCGGGGTACGACGCGCGCTGGCCTATGAGATCAAACGGCAAATCAGTGCGCTGGAGGCCGGCGAGAGACTGGAACAGGAAACTCGCGGCTGGGATGATGTTACCGGCCAGACATTTCTCATGCGCACGAAAGAGTTCGCACATGATTACCGCTATTTCCCCGATCCCGATTTGGTGCCCATCAAAACCGAGCCTCTGCTAACCGATGTCCGATCGCGGATTCCGGAGCTGCCGAAAGCGAAACGAGCGCGTTTCGTCGAACACTATCGAGTAAGCGCATATGACGCCGGCGTCCTGGCAAACGATCTCGACCTAGCGCGCTATTTTGAAGCAGCCGCCAAGAGCGCAAAGAAACCAAAGAGCCTCGCCAACTGGATTCTGAACGACTTACAAAACGCACTCAGTACGGCGGGCAAGACCATCAACGATTGTCCGATTCTGCCAGAAGCGCTTGATGAACTGGTTAATTTGATCGAGAGCGGAAAAATCAGCGGCAAACAGGGCAAGGAGGTTTTTGCAGAGATGTTCGCTACTGGCAGAGAGGCCCGAGCCATCGTGAAAGAAAAAGGGATTGAGCAAGTAAGCGACGTAAGCGCGATCGAAGCGCTGTGCGATCAGGTGATTGCTGCAAACCCCAAGCCGGTTACGGACTTTAAGGCGGGCAATAGAGCGTCACTAAATTTCCTGAAGGGGCAGGTAATGAAATTATCGAAGGGAAAGGCGAATCCCCAATTGGCCGGCGAAATTCTGGAGAGAAAGTTGAAGGAATGAACTCTCACACAACGAACACATCGTCACAAAGAGAGATCGCTGTTTAGCAATTTCGTCATCGTGCCGTTTGTCTCCTTTGTGGACGTGGTGCGATGCAGAAAACGATTGGAGATTTCTCGACTTCGCTCGACATGGCAAGAAACCGAATCCGCATTCTGGTGGCTCCCGACAAATTTAAAGGCTCGTTGATCGCGCGTGAAGCCGCGGAGAATATCGCGAAAGGACTGCGCGATGTCTGTCGCGACGCAATGATCGACATCGTGCCGATGGCCGATGGTGGAGAGGGGACGGCGGAGGCAATTTGCGACGCGCTCGGCGGCTCATGGTTGAAATGCAACGCTCATGATCCGCTCGGCCGCGAGATCGAGGTGCGCTACGCGTGGATCGAAAAACGGCGGCTTGCCGTGATGGAAATGAGTGAAACGGCTGGGATGTGGCGAGTTTCTGAAAGAGAACGCGATCCGCTTCGCGCAAACACTTTTGGCGTCGGCGAAATGCTGCTGGACGCCGCACGCTACGACGCCACCGAAATTATCATCGGTCTTGGCGGAAGCGCGACCAATGATGGTGGTTCTGGAATGGCGCGAGCGCTAGGCTTCCGGTTTTTTGACGATGAGAAAGAGCACGAGTTAGGGGGCGCGCTCAGCGACCTTGTTAGGCTTAGGCGAATCGAGAAGCCAAAGGACTTGGCTTTGCCGAAGATTATCGCGGCTGTAGATGTCCGAAATCCGTTGCTTGGAGGGAACGGTGCAACACGCGTGTTTGGCCCGCAAAAAGGTGCCAGCAAAAACGACCTCGATATTTTAGAACAGGCATTGACTAAACTCGCCGACGTCATCGCGAACGAATTCGGTTTTGACTATCGTGATAACCCGGGCGCGGGCGCAGCGGGCGGACTAGGATTTGGTCTGATGAGTTTTTGCGGAGCGAAAATCCGGCCCGGCTTCGACGTGGTCGCAAAAGCAGTTGGGCTGGAAGCGAAAATTAAAGATACCGATGTTGTGATCACTGGTGAGGGAAGCTTGGACCGGCAAACCCTAGAAGGAAAAACACCAGCGGGAGTAGCGAGGCTGGCACGCCGATTAGGTAAACGAGTGATTGCGATCGCCGGACGCACCGATGGAAATCAGGAAGCGCAGAAATTATTCGATCAAGTCTATCAGCTTGCGCAGCCTGGCATGGGCAAGGAGGAACAGATTGCGCGTGCGGCGGAATTGTTGCGTGGAAAAGCACTCCATGTAGCAAAAGAATTGTAGGCGTTCCTATGAAACGCGGGTTGGTAGACGTCCTACACAGACCCCCTAAACTGGCGCGCCTGGCGCTCGCGCCCTACCATCAGCAAAGATCGCGGAACTGTTTCGCAGTTTCGACATAGCTCCGCGCCCAGCGGGCGATGTCCTTTTGTTCGTCGAGGGTAAGTTGCCGCCGGATCTTAGCAGGCGACCCAAGCACCAGCGAACCGGGTGGAATCTTCATGCCCATCGTGACAAGCGCATTAGCGCCGACTATTGAACGCGCGCCAACTTGTACGTCGTCCAAAATGATCGCACCCATTCCGACAAGCACCTCATTGTCGATTTTGCACGCGTGAACAATCGCGGTGTGGCCGATCGTGACCAGTTCGCCTACGGTTGTTGGATAGTGCGTATCGACGTGAACAACGGCATTATCCTGAACGTTCGAGCCCGGCCCAACAATGATGCGGTTGATGTCACCGCGTAGCACGGCGCCGTACCAAACGCTCGATTCTTCTTCGAGAACCACATCACCGAGCACTGTGGCGCCGGGAACAATCCACGCGCTGGAATGGATGGTAGGCCCTTTTTTTAAACGTGCTGCAATACCGGCGTGTCCAGTAGGCAGTGAATCCGGCTCGAGTTGCATCAGCAATTAACGTCCAACAACGAAGCCCGAACGTCCAACATAGAGTAAGAGAATCGGATTTTCTTATTCCTGGGTCTCGGCGATTATAGCAGCCGCATGCGTGAGATGCCCCCAGAGGCGGTTACGCCGTTTGTTTTCTCCGATCCGACCGGTAAACGCTGGCCGCGATTGCGCCTGATTCTGCTCATTGCGGGTGTGTTGTTTTTTCTCGGCATCGTCCTATTCGTTCAGACTCTGTTTGTCGCGCCGCAAATGAGCGTGCCCTTTTCCCTGCGGCAATTGAAAGGTCAGCTCAAGGCGTTGCAAAAAGAGAATCCGGCGGGCCAATTGTCTGCCGCCTCGCTACTGTGGCAGAAATTTGGCGCCACTCGACAGGCAGCAAAAAAGCTCGTCGGGTCAACGCCCGCACCGCCTGCGCGTCCGCGCAAGAAATCTCCCGACAGCGAAGTGCGGCTCGCATTTTACGCTAATGGAGATCCGTACAGCTACGCGTCGCTCCAGCAACACGCAGCGCAGATCACGCATCTCTGTCCCGAATGGATGACGGTGGTCAATGGAATGGGTGATGTGCAGATCGACGGGGACGCCCGGCTGCCGAAACTTACTTCGGACAAAGGGATCGCGTTGATGCCCTTACTGACCAACCTGGTCGGTGACACATGGGAGCCGGAGGCGATCGAGAACCTAGCGCATGGTCCCGCTGAACGACAGGACCGCTTCATTCAAAGCGTGCTCGCTGCCTTGCACGATGCCAAAGCCGCGGGAGTCGTGGTGGATTGGGAGCAGATCGATCCGGTTTACAAGAAAGACGTCACGGGACTCATTGATAAGTTCGCCGATGCCTTGCACGACGTTAACAAGGAACTGTGGCTCTGTGTCCAACCTGGTCAGGAGCTCGATTACATCGATTTCGATCAACTCGCGGACAACGTTGATCGCTTTGTAGCCATGTTGTTTGAGGAAACCTCGGACACCGATCCACCGGGACCGCTCGCGTCGCGCTCGTGGTTTGAAGGCTGGGTGCACGTCCTGCTGGAGAATATGGACACAAGGCAGTGGATCATCGCGCTCGGTAGCTACGGATATGATTGGACCATCGGTGAGAAAAAAGCGGAGCTCATCAGTTTTCCCGAAGTGATGAGCCGCGCCAACGACGCGGAAGTTGAGAGCACGGAGGTGAAAGGGCCCAGCTACAGTCCATATTTCTATTTTCAGGATGAGGACAAGGAGCACGCTGTCTGGTTCTTGGATGCAGTGACATTCCTCAACGAATTGCGCGAAGTGCGCGATCAAAAGGGCGGCGGGATTGCCATTTATCGCCTCGGCACCGAAGACCCAGCGATTTGGGACGCCTTGAACGTTCCGCCTAATCTGAAGTTCGCCACGGCGAATCCGTCCTTTGGCGGACTCGACACCCAGATGCGATCAGCGCTCGAACTGATCAAATCGACGGACACAATCGCGGATGTGGGTGATGGCGAGATTGTCACTGTGGACGAGAGCCGTACCGACGGAATGCGAAGGCTCACCCCGGACGAGGAGGGCTACCTCACGGAGAAATACGTGAAGTTCGCGCAATTCCCGACTCTTTACCATCAGGGCGAAGGCAGTGAGCACCAAGTGGCAATTAGCTTCGACGACGGCCCCGATCCGCGATGGACGCCAAAGATTCTGGACATCCTCAAAGCTGCCAATGTGAAAGCGGCGTTTTTCCTCGTTGGCGTAAACGCGGAACGCTACCCGAAGCTTGTTCGCCGCATCGTGGATGAAGGGCACGAAATCGGGAATCATACTTATTATCATCCGAACCTGGCGCTCTGCTGGCCCGAGCACATCCGGCTGGAACTCAACGCCACACAGCTTTTGCTTGAAACGATCACTGGTCGCTCGACGACTCTGTTCCGTCCACCGTACGCGGCCGATACCGGGCCGGCACAACTGAGCGAGCTGACCCCGCTGAAAATCGCGGAGGATCTAAACTATCTGGTCGTTCTGGAAAGCATCGATCCGCAGGATTGGGCGAAACCAGGCGCCGATATCATCTTGCAGCGCATAAAACAACAACGGCGCGACGGCAGCATTATTTTGTTGCACGATGCCGGCGGAGACCGGTCCCAGACCGTAGAGGCGCTTCCTCGCATTTTGGATTGGCTGCATACGCGTGGCGACACAGTGGTGCCGTTAAGCACCCTGCTGGGAGCGACACGCGATGCAGTTATGCCACCAGTGCGAGCAGATGCGCAATCGCTCACTCGGCTGGTGAGCAGCACCGGGTTCCGCATCTTTCACACCATCGAGGAATTCCTTTGGGCATTCATGATCGTGGCGACAGCGCTCGTGGTCGTACGCACTCTTGTTGTCGTGTGGCTCGCGTATCGTTTTCGGCGGAGCGCAAAAGCGGATTTCGCAGAACCAATCAGCGTGGTGATTGCGGCCTACAACGAAGGGAAGGTCATCTCTGAGACCTTACGGTCGCTTCTTGCCACCGATTACAGGGGTCCGATTGAGGTCATTGTTGTGAATGACGGGTCGCGTGATGAAACTGCCGCCGAAGTCGAGCGCATCGCGGCCGTCGATCCACGTGTTCGTTTACTGGAGCAGGAAAATCGTGGAAAAGCACACGCCTTGCAACGCGGTCTGGCTGCAATGCATCATGGCATCGTCGTTTTCATCGATGCAGATACGCAATGTCAGCGTGATACGCTGCCGCGTTTGCTAGAGCCGTTCGCCGACGCGCATACTGGCGCGGTATCAGGTCATGCGAAGGTTGGAAACTTGCGTTCGTTTATCGCGCGCTGCCAAGCGCTGGAATATACTTGCGGTTTCAATCTCGACCGGCGGGCTTACAATCGCTGGAACTGCGTCACGGTAGTTCCCGGCGCGATCAGCGCCATCCGCAAGGAGGCGATCGACGAGGCAGGCGGCCTCAGCGTGCAAACGCTTGCGGAGGACACCGATCTCACTCTGTCGTTGCACAGACGCGGTCAGCGAATTGTTTACGTGCCGGACGCAATCGCGTGGACAGAAGCGCCGGAAAGCGTCCGCACACTTGCCCGGCAGCGGTTTCGCTGGGCTTACGGTACGTTACAGTGCCTCTGGAAACATCGCGACATGGTGTTCAACTGGAACTATCGCGCGCTTGGCTGGTTCAGTCTGCCGAGCATCTGGTTTTTCCAGATCGTGCTCGTGGCCGTTACGCCCATGGTGGACTTGTTTCTGCTCGCGTCACTGCCATTTGGCGCTTGGAACGCTGTGATGCCGTTTGTGATCATTTTCTTGACGATGGACGTGCTCCTAGCGACGCTCGCCTGCATTCTGGAGCGGGAACCAATTCTGCGTGCCTGGCGTATTTTGCCGATGCGCTTGATTTATCGCCCGATGCTTAGCTACTGCATCTGGAAAGCAATCCTGCGCGCGATCAAAGGCGCATGGGTAAGCTGGGGTAAACTCGAGCGCACCGCCAGCGTGCCCGTACGAGCGTAACTACGAAACATGTCGCGTGGCTTGGTCGCACTGCCGAGTAATTTCGGCTTGTCTGATGCAATCATTTAGATGCGATTCGAGGCAAAGTTGAGAGATCTTTTTCCTAAAACTATCCTTACAGCACGCGAGGAATTACGCCTCTTGCCTAGCTTCCAAGAACGTTTGCCACCTATCCCAGCGTAGTAGAAGTTGCGAGCCATGCCGCAAAACATCGACAGCATTCTCGACGTCGCGGAGCAGCGGGAGGCAAGCGACGTCTTTCTTCAGGAGGACGAGGTACCTCGGCTTAAGATCAATGAACAAATCATCGTGCTCGGCGAGGAACCCATGTCGCTCGCGCAGAT
>Ga0126373_10000765_pt1 | contig 21603 bp, 15 predicted proteins | sample PanSoiMetPlot_11_FD_92545 | JGI IMG/M metagenome (GOLD analysis project Ga0126373, IMG submission 92545) | Tropical forest soil microbial communities from Panama - MetaG Plot_11 | ecosystem: Environmental > Terrestrial > Soil > Tropical forest > Bulk soil | place: Panama | collected 2016-02-17 | reverse complement strand
GCGATCATCTCCGCGCCGTTGGGCAGGAACAGCCCGACGCGTTCGCCGGGCCGTACGCCGCTTGCTACTAGTCCGCGGCCCAGGCGCACTGACCAGTCGGCCAGTTCGGCGTAGGTGAGCACGCTGTGCTCGGTGATCACGAACGGCCGGTCAGGATACTGCCTCACCACCGAGTCGAGCATCGCCGCTACCGGACGCGAGCGCCAGGGCCGGTGCCTGTCCTCGAGCGCGGCGCGGCGGGCTTCGACCCGGTTCGCCAGTGTTTCCATGGCGGCCACCTCCGGACAAGTGACGGTCTTGGTCCGGCATATCAGACCGTTCGGCCACCCCGCCAGCACGACCGCGTGCAGCGCTACCAGCGGCCCCGGTGCTCAGGGACGAGAAGGACGAGCGGCAGCGAGCAGAACAGGATGGTCGCGAAGACCAGGAAGATATGCGCCTGCGCAATGCCGGGATCGGCGCTGCGTGCCACGATGGCCGCGCTGATGGAAATCGCGCTAATGCCGCCGGACTGGCGGAACATGCCGCGCAGCCCCGCGACCGCGGCCGCCTGGTCGGGCGCGAGCTCGAGGGTCGCGTTATTCGCGGCTGGCGTTGCGACGCCCATGCCGACACCCGCCACCGCGGCCGCCACTGCCAGCCAGGCGTAGGGGGTGAGCCCGTGCGGGCTGGCGGATGTGCCCACCAGCCCGACCACGCCCAGCACGAAGCCGACCGCGATGGGCCAGCGGTATCCGGTTCGGCGCAGCATCCAGACCGAGACCGCTGCGACGCTGATCATTCCTACCGCGCGGGCCGTCAGCAGCGTGCCGGCCGGCAGCGCGCCGAGGTGGAAGCGAGTCTCGGCGTACAGCGGCACCAGCGGCCCGAACCCCAGCAGGACGCTGCCGTACAGGAAGTTCAGCAGGTTCATGACGCCGAAGCCGCGACCGGTGAGGAAGCGCAGCGAGACGAACGGCGATTCGGCCCTGGCAGAGTGCCGGACGAAAGCTGTGCCGGCCGCGAGCGCGATGCCCATGGGTAGCAGGAAAAACCAGCTCAGCGGGTCGCTGCGGGATCCGCCGAGATAGCCGATGCCGAGCATGGCGGACAACAGCGTGGCGCCAAGCAGCATCACGCCGCGGATGTCCAGGTGCGGGTCGCGGCGCCGGGGAATGTGGGGGATCACGACCGTGCCGAGGGCGAGCAGCATGAGGCCGACGGGGATGTTGACCAGGAAGATGCCACGCCAGGACCAGTAGGTGACGAAGACCCCGCCGAGCACGGGCCCGACGATGCCGCCCATGGGGAAGACGCTCGAGAAGAGTCCCAGGGCGCGGTCACGGCCCGCGCCGAACCGGTCGGCGATGATGCCGGTGGCCGATGGCATGAACGCGCCGCCACCGAGGGCCTGGATCGCCCGGAGCACGATGAGCAGATAGATGTTGTTGGCCAGGCCGCAGGCCAGCGAGGCGGCGGTGAACAGGACGACCGCGCCGAGGAAGATCTTTTTCCGGCCGTACTGGTCGCCGAATTTCCCGGCCAGCGGCATGACCAGCACCTGGCCCAGCGCATAGACCGTGATCGTCCAGCTGCTCCAGTTGACCTGCGAGTGCAGGTCGCGCTGGATCGACGGCAGCGCGGTCGCCACGATGGTCTGGTCCACCGACACCATGAAGAGGGCGATCGACACGGTGGCGAACAAGAGGAGTCGCCCGCGGGCCGGCTCGTCGGCAATGTGCTCGCGGGCTGCATCGGCGTGCGCCACCTGTCCAGCCACTGTCTGGTAACCCTACACTGCTTGCCGGCAGGCAACTAGTTCCGGAGGGTGGCGCCTCGCTGGCATGCCGGAGGGGACCGGCTGAGCCGGCCCCCTCCGTTTCTATCGTGTCTCGGCACCCGAGCCGAGGTCGGTTCAGTTCAGTTGCTGATGGTCAGAGTCGTCACCTCGCAGTGCACGGACCCTGCGACATTGGGATCAGTGCTCGTGAAGATGATCAGCCACGAGACACTAGCGCTGGCGCTCACCAGGTAGGTCGTGTTGCTGGTCGTGAGCGTGGTGTCCGCCGCTGACGTGGCGTTCGTCAGCGTCCTCTGGTAGAGCTGCCCGGCGACGGCCGAACCAGAGGTGACGCCGCAGCTGTTGCCCGTGTAGAGCTGGGCGGACAGCGTTCCGTTCAGCGGTGCGCCGTTGGCCGAAGTGACCGTTGCGGTGTCGTTGGGCAGCCAGTTCTGAGCTGAGGTGCTCGTGGTGGTGTCGGTGACGGTGAAGCACTCACCGGAGCTGGCGTCGCTTGATCCGATGTAGTTACTTCCGTTGGCCCCGCCAGGCGTGTAGACCGCCCGGAAGCACCACGTGCCGGTCTGGTTGACCGTCACTGCGCTGGAGTCGGCGGTCGCGGCTGGCGGGTCGAAGCCGCTGGCCGCTTGCGTGGTCACCGGGCTGCCGACCTGGGTGCCGTTCGGGTCCGGGCAAGTCCCTCCGCTCACCTGGCTCGGGTTGCAGACGAAGAACGTGACGGTGCCGGTCGGCGTGCCCCCGCCGGATGTGATGGCCTGCACGAGGGCGTGGTCGCTCACCGAAGACCCGAAGCTGACCGTCCCGCCCGAGCCGGCCGATGGCGTCGTGATGGTGGTGGTGTGAATCTTCTGGACGGAGAAGCACTCGTTGGTGCCGTTGGTGCCGCCTTCCTCGGTCAGCGGCGCGGGGTAGTTGGCGTCCCCTGGCCATTCGGCGCGGAAGCAATAGCGACCTGGTGCAAGCGCGCTAGCTGACGTGTTGACGTCAGGCGAGGCTGCGCTCGCGGTGGCGCCCGAGCCGGTCAGCGTTCCCGTCCCGATGGTGGTGCCGCCGCTCGCGCACGAGCCGGTGGGGATGGGCCCGCAGAGGAAGAACGTGACCGTGCCGCTCGGTGTGTCCCCGGCTTGGTTGCCGACGACCGTGGCCGTGTCGTGGATGGGGTTGCTGGGGAACACCGGACCGGCGTCGGAGACCTGGGTGGACATGGTCGCCGTGTTCTGCTGATTGACGTAGGTGCAGACCACCTGGTCGCCGGGCGCCAGGGTGATGGTGGCGATCCTGCCGCTGGTCTGGAATGTACCGCCGGTGCACGACAAGCTCTCAAACGTGAAGCCGGGCGGATCGGCGCCTTCGGTCACGGTGTACGTGCCTGCCTGGAGGGACGGGTTGAAGACGGTGTTTCCAGCGCTGTCACCGCCTGCGCTGTTTCCGGTGTCATTCAGGCAGAAGCTGCCATCGGCCTGGACGCCCGCGCTGCTGTTGCCGGGGCAGGCGACGCCGCCCTGCGGGACGCCGTTGATAGTGCCCGGAGCCTCAGCCGGAAGGTTGGAGGTGTAGCTGAACACCTTGTTTGCGCCGCGTGGATCGCTGTGCTTGATGATCTTGATTGACCCGCAATTGGTGATGTTCACCGGGATCGGGGCGATGAAGTCTTTAACCTCGGCGGTGAACGACGCCGACGAACGGCTCTTCACGAACGCGCTGCCGAAGGCCTTGCACGTCCCTGCCGGGAAGACGTTCGCCTTCGTGAGATCGATAGCCGTCTCGCCGAACTGCAAAGCCGGCACCGGATTGATGTCGTTGGGCGAACTGGGGAAGAGCGGATCGGTGACGCTATCGAGGTTGTTGACCGCCCCGATCGAGTCCGTTCCGTCCAGAGTGACCTGGTCACCCCAGCAGGGGAACGAGTTGGCGGAGAAGCACACGTTGGCGGCGAAGTTCGGGACCACCGGGTTCGTCGCGCTGGTCAGCCACCGCTGCAATCCGATCGTGGGCTTGCCACCGCCGTTGGTGAAGTCGAAGGTCACCAGCAGGTCGCCCGGCGTCCGGTTCAGGGTGACCGGGCCGGTGGCCGTTCCGGTGAACCCCGCAGTGGACTGCTGACTGATTTCGAAGTCGATGTTCGCCGTGCCGAGCGAGTTGCTGCGCTCCCAGGCGAGATAGAGGTAATCATGCTGATTGGCTTGCGAGAACTCGGATGCCTCGTAGAAACGGGTGAGGTCGCTCTTGTTCGGCGGGATCGAGCCGGTTACCACCGTCGTGCTGGGGCCGTCCTCCTTGGTCCCCTGGCCGAAGGAGTTGTCGCCGGATCCGCTCTTGAGGTCGAAGCCAGGGTTCAATCCGGCCACGTTCTGCCAGTCAGTGGTGCCGAACGTCGTCGGGTTCGTCAGCAGGTTGCCGTCGCCGCCGGCAAACGTGCTTCCGCTGAGTGGCGGCAGACAGGACTGGGTGGTGCCGGTTGCGGCGAAGTCACACCCGCTGGCGTTGTCCGCGTAGCTCAGTGCCGGGACGCCAATGGTCAGGAGTGTGGCGGCGCCAATCACTGCGCCCCACGTTCGCTTGCTCTTAGCAAATCGGATAGATCTGCGGCGCGGCGGCATCGCGCCGTTGCCGCGCATGTTGGGTACTCTCACGTTCCATTCCCCCTCGGGAAACGCGGGCTGAGGTTAAAGGCGTATGAATTGGGGATGCCGCAGGCTGGCCGCGGCGATGAACGACGACTCCACCCGCTTCGGTGGCTGCTGACCTGTCCACGCGGGCGGACCTCGCGCCCGCTGGGTCCGCGGACGCCATGCAGGAAGGCGCGCTGACGCGTAGCCGTGCTGTTTCCCCACCCCAAAATCCCCGCCAGATCGCAGGCCTGGCCGGAGCAATCTCCAGGTCAAGCTCACGTAAAATCCCGGCCTTACGCTACGCGTCCAGAAACCGCGATGCAATGGGCCAGAACGTGAAATGGCCCGCTCGCCGTTTCTTCGTATCGCACAAGTATTCAGTGGCAATTCGGCCACGGTTGCCGCGGCCGTTCCGCGGGCAGCTCTGCCCGCGGAACGGCCGCCCCCCTCGCGGACGGTCAGGCTTTGGATGCGCTCCAGGAGCCGTTGCCGCCCCCGTTGGCGACCTGCCAGCTCCCGGACATGGAGCCGCCGGAAACCGACCCCGAGTAGGTGATCTGCGTCGAACCGACGGTGCCGAACTGGATGGAGCTGCCGTTCACCGTCCCGTTGATCGGCACAGAGCCTCCGAGGCTCGAAACATCGATAGTGCCGGTCAGTGTCGAGTTCGCCTGCTGCCAGCTCAGCTTGAAGGTGCCGGTGTAGGAGCCGCTGTACTTGCCGTTCCAGGTACCCGACAGTCCGGTGCTCGCTGTCGTCGCGGCGGCGGCGGGCTGTGATGTGCTCGTCGTCGCGGCGGGGGCGGCGGCGTGCGTCGTTGAGGTAGTCGTCTTGGCGGGGCTCGCCGAGCTGCAAGCGGCGAGCACGAGCGCCGCGGCCGGCGCGACGATCAGGGCAATCTTGATACGCGACATCATTAGTCCTCCCCGGAGTATGGTCCGCACGCTCTGATTACGGCAGGCGTCCAATCGCCGTGCGGGCGGTCGCGGTGAGGGCAGCCGTTGTCGGCGCCTGGCTCCCCGTCACCTCGTCGACCAGGTAGATGGCCGAGGTTCCCTTGAGCACGAAGATGGAGGCGCCGTTGAAGATGCTGGTAGTGACGTGGTAGGCGGTTGCCTGATCGCCGAGGCCAGAAACCGGTGTTGGCGTCATGTGCCCGCCTTGCGTTACCTCCGTGGTCACGTTGTCGCGCACTTGCTGGAGCTCACCGGAGCTGCCCTGGAACACGTCCACCATGAACACGTTCTTGGTGGCCGAGCCGTAGACACAGGTCTTGCCAGGCCCGATGGCCCTCTCGGTGCCGGGGCCGTACGACGCCCCGGTGAGCGTCGAGGCCTCCGATGGCGTCACGAGCTGACACGGATCGGTCGTTGTATTCGTGGTGATCGCGGTGTGACCGCCGGCGGCGGGCGAACGTGCAGCCGCCGGACTGCTGTTCGTCGGCGCAGGCGCACCGCTGCTGCACGCGGCCACCGTCGCCAGCAGTAAGGCGGCGGCGCCCGCCGCAGGGATGATCGTCATGAGCGGGCCGATTTTGGTACGCGACATCGTTGAGTCCTCCCCGGAGTTAGGTCCGTACGCCTCGACTATCCGGGCGGAACTTTCACTGGCGTGAAGGCCGGCTTAAGGTCGTCGGCCAGCCGCGTCGGCTAGCGCGACCGGCACGACATCAAGCTCCTCCATGCGCCGGGCATAGGCGGCGTAGGATCTGCGCGCTTCGCCATGGCGACGGAGGCGGAGCTGTCCCGCAATCAGTGACAGCCAGGCGTCCTCGTCGAACGGCTCGCGCTCCAGCAGCTGACCGAGGTGCTGCGCTGCCGCCTCGTCATCGCCACGGTCTGATGCGAGCCGCGCCAGCAGGCGAAGGACCGTGAGCAGTCGGGAACGCGCCTCGTCCCGGACATCGATCGCCCACTCTTCGTACAGATCCTCCTCGAGGAAGTCCCCGCTGTAGAGCTGGCGGGCCCGGCGCAGCGATCCTTCAGCCGCGGCGAGCTCGCCCCTGGCCATCAGCTCGGCGGCCCGCTCTGCGAGGCGGAGGAACTCGATCAGATCGATGGACAGACGGTCGGTCCGCAGCGCGATGGCCCTGGTGTCGGACACTACGTAGTGATCGGGCGGATGCCGCCGCTGGGGATCGAGGACCTTGCGGATGGTACTGAGGGCGACCGACAGCCGGTTGCTCAGCCCATCGTGTTCTTCATCGGGCCACATTGCCTCGGCCGCTGCCTCGCGCGTGAGCGGTCGGCCTTTCCGGGCAACGAGCACTTTGAGCAGGTCCCGTGCCTTGCGGGACTGCCAGGCAGCCAGCGGCACGGGCTCGCCCGCGTGCACCACCGCGAACCGGCCGAGGGCCCGGATGGCTATCTCGTGGGTATCGGTCGGCGCCGATGCCAGCAAGCCGGGCACGCCCAGTTCGGCCGCGACTCCCAGCGCGCCGATGTCCTGCCGGATCGCATCCGACGTGCGCTGATCGTCGGTCAGGATGGCGAGCGCGAGACGAGCACGGGCGGCCGCGATGGGATTGCCGACGTCGTCCCACAGGTCAATCGCGGCGCGCAGTCGCCCCTCGCCAGCTTCGCCGGAGGCGGCGCCCTGGAGCTCGAGTGACTCGGCGAGCGCCGCCCGATCGCCCGTGGCACGAGCCTGCGCCTCGGCCTGGCGGGCCAGCACGTCAGCGGCCAGGATGTCCCGGCCGCGCAGCTCCACTTCCGCGGCGGCGCACAGGGCGCCGGCGCGCTCGAGGCTGGTAGCCCTGGCTAGCGCGTCGGCTGCCGCCTTGCGCGCCGCCGCCAGGTCTTCCTCCGCAACCACCCTGGCCAGACCGCAGAGGGCGGACACGAGGGTGTGCGCGTCATCTCCCGCTTCGGCCAGCGCTTGCGCGCGCTCGAACGAGCTGCGGGCTCGGACGAGATCGCCGCGCTGCCGGTACAGCTCCCCGGACAGCACCAGCGGGATAGCCGCGAGCAGCGTCCCGAGTGCCGCGCAGATCGCGTCCGCCTCAGCGATGGCTGCGCCCGCGTCGGCGAACTGGCCGAGCCGCAGGTGGGCATCAGCCTTGTTGGTGAGCGCCAGCGCGGAGAAGAACCGGTGACCAGCCCCGGTCTCGAGGGCGAGCTCGGCTTCGGATATGGCGCGCGCGTAGTCGCCCGTCTCGAGCGCCCGCGAGCTCATGTTGGCGTGGATCCGGGCGAGCTGAACCTGGTCGCCGCCGTCGCGGGCCGCCACCAGGGCCAGGCGGTACTCGCGCTCATTGCGCTCCCGCTCACCGCGGCCGGCGGCGGCCAGCGCGAGCGCGACATGGGCCGCGGCCACGGCGCACGCATCGCCGCTGGCTGTCGCCTGATGCAGGGCCGTCCGCGCGAGATCGTCTGCGGCGTCGATGAGTCCCTGACTCCAGAGCGTCGTGCTCAGACACGCCGATACCATCGCGTCGTCAGCACCGAGCCGGGACGGGCTGTGAGCCGCCTGCAGTGTGGCGGCAGCCGCAGCAGAATCTCCGCGCAGGTACAGCAGTAAGCCGTGACGCCACGCGATGCCGGCTCGCAGCGACTCAGGTCCGCCGGACCGCTCGACCCGGGAGAACAGGTCGATCGCGGCATCCCATTGCCCGACCGCCTGAAGCGCTTCCGCGAGCACGGCGTCGAGGGCGCTGTCGCCGCCGGTGCCGTGGCCGCGCAACACCTCCATCACCCTGGCCGCCGCACCGTGCCTGATGAGCGCCGGACCGTGGCGGTGCAGGAACGACCGCGCGGCGTCCGTCGCGCCCGCGGCGTGGCATTCGAGCGCTTCCTCCAGCCTGGCGTTCCCTTCGAGCCAGCTGGCTACCTGCCCGCGGAGCCTCGTCCACTCGGCTGGACCTGCCAGCGCGGCAACCGCGTCGGTCAGCACCGGCGAGAGCCGGTAGAAGCCAGCCGCGCCGGCCTCCACGAGCAGCCCGCGCTCCCGCAGGCTGACGAGCTCACCGGAGGTGGTCGGAACCCCCGCACCTGCGAGCAGCCCGGCGTCTGTTCGCGGGGCAACCGAGGCGACGAGCAACATTTGCCGCGCCTGCGGCTGCTCGTCGCCGATGAGGTCGGTCGCGAACGAACGCCAGAGCTGGCCCTGCCCGCTGCGCAGCCGGTCGAGCGCTTCGGCCTGGTCGCCAGGATCGAGGCGGTCAAGGCGGTCAAGCAGCAACTGCAGCGCGGCCGGCCAGCCTGCCGTGAGTGACCAGCAGTCGTGGGCGAGCGGAGCCGAAGTCTCGCCCAGCCTCATCTCGACGAGATCGGCCGTTTCGGCGATCGTGAAGCTCAGGTCCGGCGCGGCGACTTCGAGAAGCTCGCCCCGGCCCTGCGCACCGCTCAGGCCGAGTTCTGGCAAGGTACGGCCGGACAGGACGAGATGCAGGTACGGCGGCGCTTCGAGCGACAGCACCCGCATGAGGTGACTCGCGGCCTCGTCAGTGGCGACGTGCTCCATGCCATCGAGGATGAGCAGCAGGTCGGCCGGAAGCGCTTCGGCGAGCTCACACAGCTGCGCGGCAAGTCGTTCGGCAAGGACGAGGCGATCGTCCGATCCGGTCGCCGCGGCGATGGCCGACCGGGCAGGGGCCGGCGCTTCGCCGAGGGCGGCTGCGAGGCGAGCCGACAACGATTCCGCCTGGGCATCGGCTGGCCTGAGCCGGACCCATCGGGCCGTGCCAGTGGCGTCGAATTCGGCCAGGGCGGTTGTCTTGCCGTAGCCAGGGCCGGCCATAACGAGGGTTGCGCGCCGATGGCTGGCGGCCGACAGCAGGCGCATGACACGAGGCCTGGCGACCGTGCTCGGCCCGCGCGCGCTCCCCGGCAGCGGGCCGGAGGAGGCGGCGTTCACGTGGGGAGTGTAAAGGCCGGGTCATCATTCCGGAAATGCTGCGACTGGGCCATTTTTCTGCGTGCGCACTGCTTGCCGGCAGGCAACCAGTTCAAGACGGTACGATTTCGGCATGGACGACGAGGGCGCGATCAGACTCCGCGGGGTCATTTCCAAGCTGGCGCGCCAGCTCAACGCTTCCTCGACCGGCGAGGGGCTGACGCCGTCGCAGGCGTCGGTGCTCGGCCTGATCGTGGCGCGCGGGCCCCTTGGCCTGACCGAGCTAGGGGAGCTGGAGGGGATCAATCCCACCATGCTGTCGCGGGTAATCGGCCGTCTGGTGGAAATGGGCCTGATTACCAGGACGCCGGATCCTGCCGACCTGCGGAGCGTGTCGGTGGTGAGCACCACTGCGGGCGGTCGCATCGACAAGAAGATCAAGGCCCGTCGGGCGGCGGGCTTGTCCCAGTGCGTGGAGTTGCTGCCGGCTGACCAGGTGGCGATGCTGACCCAGGCGCTGCCCGCGCTGGAGTACCTGGCCGAGACCATGAAGCAGCAGAGCCGGCCTGGCGCGGCTCAGCCGGCCAGCCCGCGATCGTGATGCTGTCGTTCCGGCCCGCCAGCACGGCCGACGTGGCTGAGGTCGTGCGGCTGGTGGAGTCGGCCTACCGCGGCGACGCTAGCCGGGCGGGCTGGACGACCGAGGCGGACCTGCTCGACGGCCAGCGGACGGACGCTGCCGCGGTGACCGAGATGCTCGGCGCACCGGCCAGCACGGTGCTGCTGGCGGAGGAGGAGGGCGGGCGCCTCGTCGGCTGCTGCCGGATCGAGCAGCGGACAGGCGGGGTGGCATATTTCGGCATGTTCTCGGTGGCGCCTGCGCTGCAGGGCGCCGGGGTAGGCGGTCAGGTCCTGGCCGAAGCGGAGCGGATCGCACGCGACGAGTGGGTCGCGACGACGATGGTCATGACGGTGATCGCACAGCGCGATGAGTTGATCGCGTGGTATGAGCGGCGCGGCTACCGGCGGACCGGCGAGACCGAGCCGTTCCCTTACGGGAACGAGCGCTACGGCATTCCGCGGCGACCGGACCTCGTTTTCGCCGTGCTGGCGAAGCCGCTGGCAGCCTGATTTTGACCGGTGCTTTGCCGTCGCCGGCGAGTTATGCTGAGCCCGAGCCCCGGCCGCATGGTGTCGGGGCTCACCAATTGTGCGCAGGTCCGGGCGGGTCTAGTGAGTGGTTTGTCCCGGCTGCCGCGGCCAGCAGCTTCAGCGGAGGGTGACGGAGTACGCAGCAGCCGGCGTAGTACTCCGTCACCCTCCGCGTCATCAAGCTGGCTACGACAGCGACATGTTGTCCTCCAGCTCCAGGTAGGTGTGGGCGGCCCAGGCAACGGGGTCCTTGGCGAAGTCGCGCTGGAGAGCCCGGTTGCTGAGAGCGTTGTCCAGCGCTGCCATGATCATGGCGTCGTCCAGGTCCAGGATCCGGTGGCCCACCGACCCAGTCGTCGGGTTGACCGCGTCGAAGAAACCGTCCGCGGCGTACAGCCCTTGGTAGAGGCTGCGCAGCTTCTGGATATTGGCGTAGGCCTGCTGCGGAGCTGCATCCAGAGCGAGGAACGACGCGTACGGGGTGACAACATCCTCGGTCGAGCATGGCCCGCACTGGTCAAGGAATAGGTTGGGGGAACTCGCGGTCGGGTCAGTGCCGTGATAGGGCAAAGACGCGATTGTCCCTGGCAGACCCACACCCTCCACGCCGTAGGTGTTATAAGCGCCGCTGTCGTCGGCCGAACTGGACGGCGACAGACCCCAGACCGGGTAGCCCAGGTATTGCGTGGCGTACTGGATCTGAAGCTGGACCGTCCGCCGGTCAGCCAGCCCAAAGCTGTGCGTGCCCCAGCTCGTCTCCGGCACGATCAAGTTCGGCATCATCGCCTCGAACATGCCACCCGCCCAGGTGGGGATGTACTTGATGCCGTTGTCGTTGTAGGCCGCTTCCCAGACCTGGAACTGCTGGCCCGTCTGCGGGTCGGTGTACGTTTGCCAGGATCCGGTCATCCGCGACCACCCGCCCGTCCAGGAGAAGTCCGGATCGGTCGCGGCGCAGCCGGGGGCTGGTGACGGCGGCGGCAGTATCCGCCAGCTCTTCCACCAGACATTCCCCGGTATCTGGTGGTCGGTTCCGTTGGGGACGGATCCCGGCTGGGCTGGCAGGCCCATGCCTATATAGGCCAGGATCCTTGGGTCGCTATAGAAGGCGCCATTGGTACCCGTGGGCTGCTGAGCTTGCGGCACCCCGACGTAGTAGCCGAAGAACTGCTGGCCGGTCGCCTGGTTGCCGGGCGTCGCCGGGTTCACGTTGCAGGCCGTCTCCGGTCCGTTGTCGTAGAACAGCCCGAGGTTCATCGGCTTGAGCAGTTCGTTCGCGAGGCCCGCCAGCTGCGGGAAGGCTTCGCGGACGATAATCAGGCTGCTGGCCCACCAGGCGTTGCCCTCGCCGGGGACGAAGAAGCAGTTGTTGAGCGCTGGCGTGCCGCCGGGCGTGCAGTCCGCCTGGCCGGGATTGGTGAGAATCTTGCCATTGCTGGTGTCGTACCACGCGTAGAGGAGCCCGTTGAAGTTCGGCAGGTGCGACACCGCGGTGAGCACCGACCGGATCCGGATAGCGGCCTGACCGTCGCTGATCAGGTTGAGGTCCCGCGCCGATGTGACAGCCCACAGGTACATGGCGAAATCTTCAGGATTGGCGTACCGGCCCAGGCTCGTGGCAGTGGCGGATCCGCCGGCGAACGTCATGTTGTCCATCGGCAGGCTGGTCGATTTGTCTATGTCAGTGGTGTAGAAATTCCAGGTCTGCCGTGCGATTGACATGAGGTTCGCGCGCTCTGCGCCCGTCAGCGCGGTGTACGGGGCGACCGGAAAGCCGTTATCCGCGCCGGCTGGCGCCGGGAGCAGGCTCACCGTGAGGGTAGCCGCCACGGCGAGCCCGGCGGCCGGTAGTGCGAGACGTAACGATCTGATCATGGTGTGCTCCTGCCTGGTGACGTGGTGCCGGGGCGGGCGTACGGATTCGGAACCGCCTCGATCAGCCGGATCGTGTAGTCGTGCTGTGGATGCCGCAGCACCTGGCTGGTGGCGCCGCGCTCGACGATGCGACCGTGGTGCAACACGAGCACCTCGTCGGTGATCGCGCGGGCACTGAGCAGGTCGTGGGTGATATAGAGCAGGCTCAGTCCGCGCTCACGGCGGAGCTCGGCGAGCAGGCTGAGGACGCCGGCTCGGAGCGAGACGTCGAGCATCGACACCGGCTCGTCGGCCACGACCAGGCCGGGGTCACAGGCGAGGGCGCGGGCGATGACGACTCGCTGGCGCTGGCCGCCGGACAGCTGGTGCGGCAGCTTGGCGGCGAATTGCCCGGCCGGGCTGAGCCCGACCGTCTCCAGCAGCTCGTGCACCCGCCCTCTGGCCTGTGCCGACGTGGCTTCGAGGAAGTTCTGGACCGGGCGCATCAGCGTGTACTCGACGGTGTGCAGCGGGTTGAGCGCGCCGTAGGGATCCTGAAAGACCGTCTGCACCTGGCGATACAGGCGGCGCTGTCCGGCGGCTCGCAGCCGGCTCACGATCAGGTCGCCGAACGTGATCGTGCCGGACGTGGGCCGTTCGGATCCGGTGATCAGCCGGGCGAGCGTGCTCTTGCCGCTGCCGCTCGCGCCGACCAGGCTGACGGCCGCGCCGGGTGCGATCGCGAAGGACACGTCGTCCACCGCAACGACGGTCTTGCGGTCCTGTCCGCGGTAGGTCTTCGACACACCGCTCACGACCAGCGGCGGGACCCCTCTCGGGGCAGCAGGGTCAGCTGGCATGGCTAGCTTCCTGCAATCGGGCGCGGACGTGGCAGGCCGCCTGCCCGCTGCCGAGCGGCATGAGCGGCGGGTCCTGGACGCGGCAGATGTCCTCGGCCAGCGGGCAGCGCGGCTCGAACGCGCAACCGGACGGTGCCCGGGACAGGTCTGGCGGCGTGCCGGGAATGCCGCGCAGCTCGATGACGTCACCGGCCGGGTCGGCGTAGCAGTCGAGCAGCGCCTCGGTATACGGATGGTGCGGCCCGCTGAGCAGCGCCGCCGAAGGCTGGTCCTCGACGATCCGTCCGGCATACATGACCATGACCCGGTCGGTGGCCGACAGCACGACGCCGAGGTCGTGGCTGATGAGGACGCCGGTGAATCCGCGGTGGCGCTGCAGGTCCCTGATCGTCTGCAGGACGGCCTGCTGGACGATCACATCCAGCGCAGTCGTCGGTTCGTCGAAGACGATCAGCCTTGGCTCCAGCGCCAGCGCTAGCGCGATCGCGACCCGCTGGCGCATTCCGCCGGACAGCTCGTGCGGGAACCGGCGCAGCACCGCACCCTCGAGGCGGACCGCCTCCAGCAGCTCCAGGCCACGGCGGTCGAGGCCGGCCGCAGCGACGTCGTCACCCGGCCGCGCGTGTGCCTTCATGATGTCGGCGAACTGCTGCCGGATGGTCCGCACGGGGTTGAGCGCGTTCATGCCGCTCTGCAGCACCAAGGCGAAGCCATTCCGCCGCTGGCGGCGAAGCCGTTCGCCGTCGAGCACGGCGATGTCCGTGCCGTCGAAGGTGATCGAGCCGCCTTCCAGCCGGGCCGGCGGCCGCAGCATCCGGGTGATGGCGTAACCCAGCGTGCTCTTTCCGCAGCCGGACTCGCCGACGATGCCGACGAACTCGCCCGCCGCCACCTCCAGGTCCACGTTCCTGACGGCTTCGATCCGCGGGCCCTGTGCCGGGGTGTAGGCGACGCGGATGCCGCGCGCTGCCAGTAGAGGCGGCATCACTTCTCCCGGAGGCGCGGATTGGACAGCGCGTCCACGCCGAAGTTGATCAGCGTGAGCGACACCATCAGCAGCACGATCGCGAGGCCCGGCACGAGCACCATCAGCCACTGGCCGGTCAGCAGCGCGTTCTGCTGCTGCGCCGCGAACAGGATGGTGCCCCAGCTCACCGTTGCGGGATTGCCGAGGCCGAGGAACTCCAGGCTCGCCTCCGCCAGCACGGCCGCAGTCGCGGCCGAGAAGAAGCTGGCCGCGACCAGAGAGGTCATGTTCGGCAGAATTTCCCGGAAAGCGACCCGCAGCAGCCGCTCGCCGGAGAAGGCGGCTGAGGTCACGAACTCGCGGGTGCGCAGCGTGGCGGTCTGGCTGCGGATGACCCGGCAGCCGGTCGCCCAGCTGGTGAACGCCACCACGAGCACGATCGTCCAGACCGACCGGCCCTGCAGGTAGGCGGCCAGGATGATCATTAGGGGCAGCGCCGGTATAACCAATGCGAGGTTGGTGACGAAGCCGATGATCTCGTCGATCATGCCGGGCCGGTAGCCGGCGATCAGGCCGAGCGTCACGGCGATGAGCGTCGCGAACGCGCCGGCCCCGAGTCCGACCAGCAGTGACACCCGGCTGCCGTAGATGAGCTGGGAGAACACGTCTTGCCCGAGACCGGTCGTGCCGAGCCAGTTGACCGACGTGGGTCCGCTGTAGGGCGTGAAGTTCGTCGCGGCGGGGGAGTGCGGGGAAAGGAGCGGGGCGAACACCGCCACCACGACGATGACGCCGAGGATGATCAGGCCGGCCCGCGCCTTGCCGTTGCTCCACAACGTCGCGACCGCGCGGGCGACGAAGCGCAGCGGTCCCGGCAGGGCGCCGGCTGCCCGGCCGGTGGCGGGCGCCGTCGCGCCGGGCGCGTCCGGCGGCGGCACCGTGGTAACGGTGGTCATGGCTGGCTCCCGTTCGGGGTGCTCACCGGCGCACCCGCGGATCGAGGCGGACGTACAGCAGGTCGACGACGAAGATCGCGACCAGCATGGTGACCGTGATCACCAGGAAGAGGGCCTGCATGAGGGGGAAGTCGTGGTTCGTGACGGCGGTGAAGAGCAGGCCGCCGACGCCTGGGTAGCCGAACACGCCCTCCACGAGGACGCTGCCGCCGACGATCGCGCCGAGCGACAGGCCGAATGCGGTCACGTTCGGCAGGAGCGCGTTGCGGGCTGCGTAGAGCAGTGCGATCGTGCGCCCGCGGAGGCCGTTGGCCTCGGCGAACGTGATGTAGTCCTCGCCGAGCGTGTTGATCATGTTGTTCCGCATGCCGAAGACCCAGCCCGACAGCGTCGTGATGACCAGCGTGGCGGCGGGCAGCACGCTGTGCAGCAGCGCGTCGGACAGGAAGGACAGGCTTGCGTTGGGAGTCACGCCGGGGCTGTAGCCGCCCTTGATGGGGAACCAGCCGAACTTGAAGGCGAGCCAGTACAGCAGCAGCAAGCCCAGCCAGAACGGCGGGAAGGCGCCGAACAGGGTGGCTCCGACGGTGATCGACGTGTCGCTGGCGGTGTTGCGCCGCCAGCCCGCATAGACGCCGAGCAGCGTCCCGATGACGAAGGCGAAAACCGTGGCGACGCCGACCAGCGCCAGCGTCCAGGGCAGCGCATTGCCGATCGTCTGCGCGACGGTCTGAGTCGGGAACGAGTAGGAGGTGCCGAACCGCAGCAGCACGATGTTCTTCAGGTAGTCGCCGTACTGGCTGGCCAGGCTCGCGTGCGGCACGCCGAGCTGGATCTCGATGGCGGCCTTCTCGGCGTTGGTGACCGGCACGCCGGCCGCCGCGAGCTTTCCGAGCGCCGCGTCGACCGGCGAACCGGGCATGAGCCTGGGCAGGAGGAAGTTGAGGGTGACGGCGGCCCACAAGGTGAGGACGAAGAGCCCGACCTTGCGCAGCACATACCTCATCCCGAGCTCCTCCCGCCCAGGCTCAGCCTCACATCAGGCCGTCTTCAGGTGCGTCACCACCGTCAGGAGCGAGTAGTTGTAGTTGGTCGGTAGCGTGTACGGGTCGCTCGCCGACGGCCAGCCGGTGAAGTGCTTCGTCGAGAACAGGCCCCAGCTGCCGCCGTAGTACAGCAGCACGACCGGGACCGTGCTGTACATCGTCTGCTCGAGCGCGTCCGTGGCCTGCTGCTGAGCGCCAGGGCCGGTCGCCGCCGCTAGCGTGGCCAGCGCCTGGTCGACCGAGGTGCTCTTGAACCGCTCGAAGTTGTTCGCCGTCGGCGTGTTGACCGGGGCCGCGAACGTCGAGTTCAGCGCGTTGTTGAAGTCGGTGTAGGGGTTGCCGGTGCCGCCGAAGCCACCAATGGCTCCGTCGAACGTGCCGGCCTGGATCTCCTGGGAATACTGCGCGTACTGCGGCAGGTCGAGGGTGACGTTGATGCCGACGGCGGCCAGCTCGTTCTTAACCTCCGTAGCCGCCGCGACCCAGTCGGTGAAGCCGTTCGGCATGACGATGGTCAGGCTGGCCTGCTTGCCGCTCGCGTTGACGAGCTTGCCGCCCTTCTGCGTGTAGCCCGCCTTGGCGAAATCGCTGAGCGCCGCCGAGGTGTTCTGGGTAATCAGTCCCTGGTCGGGCAGGCTCGGGTCCAGCCACTTCTGCAGGTTCGGCAGGATCAGCCCGGACAGGCTGGCCTGGGACATGTAGCCGTTGACCGCCTTCTGAGCGATGGTGGTGCGATCCAGCGCCTGCGAGATGCCCTCGCGGAAGCTGGTGTTGTCGTTCGGCGCCTTCGTCAGGTTCAGGTACAGGGCGATCGTGCCGCCCGGTGGGAACCAGTACTTGTAGTGGGCTGGATCATGGTCGACGTACGTCTTCTGCACGTCAGGCAGGAAGGTGTAGGCCCAGTCGAACTGGCCGCTCGAGACCGCGAGCTGGTTGGTCGCCTGGCTGGTGGACTGGGCAGGGAACACCACCTTGGACGGCGCGATACTCGACGCCGCCCAGTAGTTCGGGTTCTTCACCAGTGTGTACTGTGTCGGGGCGAACTTGCTCAGGACGAACGGCCCCGTTCCGACCGGATGTGTGTTGGTGAACTTCGTCGGATCGGAAACCGCCGACCAGGTGTGCTCGGGAACGATCGGCGTCGCCGCAATGGTGGCGGCGAACGGGACGTTGGGCGCCTTGAACGTGATCGTCACGTCGTTGCCGCTGGCGGAAACGCCGGAGATCTGCGACCAGACTCCGTTGCCGTCGAGGGCCGGGTACTTCTTCAGCAGGTTGAAGGTGAAGACGACGTCCGCGGGCGTGAACGGCTTGCCGTCGCTCCACTTGACGCCCTGCCGGATGGTGTAGACGAGCGTCGTCGGACTGGTGAACTGATAACCCGTGGCGAGGAACGGCGTGTAGCTGCCGTCGATCGGGCTGGCGAGCTCCAGCGGCGCGTAGATCAGGTACGTGCCGTGCAGTTCGCTCGACGCCACCAGCGGGTTGAAGTTCTCCACCACGGTCGGGCTGCCGTTGTCGCCCTGGATGGTCAGCGTGCTGCCGGCGCTGCTAGCCGGCGAGCCTGACCCGCAGGCGCTCAGGGCGGTGGCGAGGGCGGTGGCGAGGGCCGCGAATGCCGCGGCGTATCGAAGGTGCGGGGGGTGTCTCATCGGGGCTCTCCTTGTGCGTGCCGGGCGGTCACTGCCCGGCGGCCAAGCGGATCCGGGCGATGCCCGGCATGGGGAGGCGGAAGCCGAAGCGCGCGGTGCCGTCGTCCGGGGTGACGTCCGGCAGCCGTTCTTCGTGCAGGGTGTCGCTGGCTCGCAGCCGCGCCCACAGCGCGTCGTCGGGCCAGGTGACATTGGCGGGGCAGTACGCCACTACGTTGGAGTGCCGCTCGTCCACCCGCGCGAGCGTTGCGGTCCGGATCGTGGCGGGCAGGCCAGTGATCGTGAGGCGAATGTCGCGGTCCAGCCGGCTGTCGCCGGCCAGCAGCGCCGCGTTGATGGTTCCGTTCCAGACGAGCACGTCGACGGTGCCGTTGTCGTGCCGGGTCGCCCAGGCCTGGACGAGCGCGCCTGCGCCGTCGCCCGCCAGGTCCGCGCGGAGTATCTCGTCGCCCTGGTGCTCGGCCAGGTGGACTGCCCAGTACCGCGGCTTGCGCAGGTTGCCGACGGTGAGCAGGCCGAACCCGTTGTGGAACAGCCGCTGCGGCCGCCCTAGTTCCTCGAAGTGGTCGCTGATCACCCAGTAGGCGACTTTGTCGAGCCGGCCCTGGGCGCTGTGGAAGCCGCTGAGCACGAACGGCGCGCCCAGCACGCTGTCGTGAACCGGCCCGAAGTGAGTGGATCCCACGCCCCACTCGGTCCACCAGGCGGGGATGCCGCCAAAGCCGTGCCGCCGCAGCGCGGGTCGCAGGTCGAGCGGCAGGTTGCCGTAGGTGTGAGTGGAGACGAAATCCAGCGGCACGCCCTCGGCGACGGCGTGCGCGGCGAGCATCTCGACCCATTCCGCGGCGGCGCTGGCCGGGCCGCCGACCCGCAGCCGCGGGTCGACGGTCTTGATGGCCCTGGCGGCCTCGTCGTAGAGGCGGAGATACTCCTCGGGGCTGCCTGGCCAGAACACGGCGAGGTTGGGCTCGTTCCATACCTCGAACGCCCACTGGGCTACCTCGGCGACGCCGTAACGGTCGACGAGATGCCGCGCCAGCTCGCCGGCCAGCTGGCGCCATTCGGCCCATTCGGCGGGCGGCGAGATGATGCCTCGGTAGGTGAATACAGTTTGCTGCGCGTCGCGGGCGAGGGCAGCCGGCATGAAGGACAGCTCGACGACGGGGCGCAGCCCGAGTGCGAGCACCCGGTCGTAGATGGCATCGATGCGGGTGAAATCTAACTGCAGCGCGCCCGAGTCCGGCCGGGTGACGACGGCGTTGTCGTCGTGCAGAATCGCGTGCGCGCGCACCAGGGTGGCGCCAAGATCTGCGTGCGCGAGTCGCAGCGCCTCGGCGAACTCCGCGCCGATCGGGCCCGTGCCCGTGCTGTCGGGAGATTCGTCCGCGACGCCGAGCTGGGAAAGCCGCTCGGCGCCGACCATTTGCCAGACGCGCTCCAGCTGTCCGGTGACGACCGTCGCATCCACGCTGATGTCGACTGGCTCTGGCGGTGCGCCGGTCGTGTGACCGGTCGCCGCCTCAGACCAGGCGCCTGCGGGCAGCTCGGCGCCGGGCACCGCCGCGACCCTGTACTGATAGATCGTGCCGTCGGCGACACCGGTATCGGCGAACGGCGGGCCGACGACGGCTGGCACGTCGCTGCCGCCGTGCCGCAGCACCTCCGGCGCGCCGTCAGCGGCGTGAGTGCGCTCGATCAGGTATCCGGCTGCGCCGGGAACCGGGAGCCAGCTGAGCCGGACATGCCCGGCACCGGACTGGGTCGTCAGGCCCGCGGGCGCCCGCAGCGCGGGCGGGGCGGCGGTTCCTGCGGCCGCCAGCAGGCGTTGTCCGATGCGCAGCTCCCAGTCCGCTCGCGCCTGCTGGTCGGCGCTACCTGCGTGCAGGCCGGTCGTCACGCCCTGGCTCTCCTCGGATCGCTGGCTCATGCGCGCCTCCGCAGCCGGGCGACCGCGCAGCCGCAGCTGCCGCGTACCACGAGCTCGGTCGGCAGGATGACGGAGAATGGCGGCCCTGCCGGGTCGGCGAGCCGGCCGAGCAGGACCTGGACGGCGCGCTCACCGAGCCCGCGCATTGGCTGGTGGACCGTGGTCAGGCCGGGGCGGACGTGGCGGCTGGCAGCGATGTCGTCGAAACCCGTCACTGCGACGTCCGCCGGAACTCGCAGCCGGGCGGCGCGCAGGGCGCCGAGCGCACCGATCGCCATCTCGTCGTTGCCGCACACGATCGCGCGCGGTGTCCGCACGGCGAGCATGGCCCGCACCGCCTGCTCACCGCCGGCCTCGGTGAAGCCCCCGGTCGCGGCCGGCGCGCCTGGCACAGGCAGGCCCGCCTGCGCCAGGGCGTCGCAGAATCCGGTGAACCGTTCCTGCGCGTCCGGCGACTCGGGCGGGCCGCCCAGGAAAGCCAGATCGTGCAGACGGTGCTCAGCAACCAGGTGAGCGGTGATGTCCCTGGCGCCGGTCCTGTTGTCAACGCCCACGAAGTCGAGTCCGGACTGGACCCGGTTGTTGGCCAGCACCACGACAGGCAAGCTGCGAGCCAGCACGTCGGTGTCCTCGTCGGACAGACTGCGGGCCATAACGACCAGGCCGTCGACCTTACCCGCCACCGAGAAGGCGAGCTCGCGGCCCGACTCGCACTGCGTCGCGGCGATCAGCACCGCGTCGCCGACTGCCGTCGCAGCTCGCTCGGCGCCGCGGATGACCTGGTCCACGTACAGCGGTGACTCTTCCTCGGCGTCGCCGGACCTGCCGAGGTCGGGGAAGAGCAACCCGACGATCCCGGCTCGCCGTGATGCGAGGCCGCGGGCAGGCCCGCTCGGCACCCAGCCGAGTTCCGCAGCGATGGCGAGAACCCGTTCCCGCGTGGTCGCGGAGAAGCCCTTGCCGTCGGCCATGACCCTCGACACCGTGGCCGTAGATACGCCACTGCGGCGCGCGACCTCGTAGATCGTCGACCGGTCTGTCACGCTGCGACCCCTTGGCGTCGGCGTAACGTAAGCGGTTGCTTAACGTAAGCGCTTACGTTAGTTAACCGCTTACGTAACCACCGCGTGGAGAAGCTGTCAACCCCTGGTCATCGGAGCCGACAGGTCATCAGCCGGGTGGCCCGCCGGTTGATCCGGGCTGCGGCGGCACAATAGTGTGCATGCGCAGCGGAGCCGGCCAGGATCCGATGGTGATCATTGGCGGCGGTCTCGCGGGCGGCAACGCGGCTGCGACCCTCAGGGAGGAAGGCTTCCGGGGCCGGGTCGTGGTCATCAGCCGGGAGCCGGGCGTGCCGTTCGGGCGTCCGCCGCTGTCGAAGACGTACCTGCGGTCAGAGGAGACTCTTGATGGCTGGTATGTGCGGCCCCCCGGCTGGTACGCCGATCACGACGTAGAGCTGCTCACGGGCTCGCGGGTAGCCGTGATTGACACGGCGGCCCGCACGGTCGCCTTTGCTGAGGGCCAGGAGCTCAGTTATCAAAAGCTCCTGCTGGCGACCGGGGGACAGAACCGCCGGCTTGACGTTCCCGGCGCACAGCTGCCCGGCATCCACCAGCTGCGAACCGTCGCCGAGTGCGACGCGATCAAGGCAGAGGCCGCGCCGAACCGGCGCGCAGTGGTGGTCGGGATGGGCTTCATCGGCTGCGAGGTAGCGGCGTCGCTGACCCAGCTCGGCGTCCGCGTCACGGGGATACTCCCGGGCCGGGTGCCCCTGGAGAGAGTGCTGGGTCCGGAGGTCGGCGCGCTGGTCGCCGCCATTCACCGCGCGAACGGTGTCACCGTGCTGTCCGGCGAGGAGGTTGTCGGCTTTGACGGCGATGACCGGGTCGCGGCCGTCGTGACTGCCTCCGGCAAGCGGATCGAGTGCGACTTCGTTGTCGTCGGCGTCGGGATAACCGTCG
>Ga0126373_10000762_pt1 | contig 21637 bp, 34 predicted proteins | sample PanSoiMetPlot_11_FD_92545 | JGI IMG/M metagenome (GOLD analysis project Ga0126373, IMG submission 92545) | Tropical forest soil microbial communities from Panama - MetaG Plot_11 | ecosystem: Environmental > Terrestrial > Soil > Tropical forest > Bulk soil | place: Panama | collected 2016-02-17 | reverse complement strand
CCAACGAGTGGATGCGATTGAGCTCGTTCGGAAAGCGGACATCGTCAACGACAACCTTGTGATACCCCCACTCCCATGCACCATCGCTCCGCTGGTGGCCGATGCGGTGCTGCCACTGGTCGACCCATAGATCTTCACCTATCATGTAGCGGCCCCATTCAGTTCCGAGGAACTGAAGTGCTTCGCGGGGTGTTTTTCCGCATAAGTAAGATGTCGGCACATCTTTGCGGTCCATGTCAGTTCGTGGGCACAGCGTGTAAAGCATCTCCTTCAAGGGAGTGGCGAAGCTGGTCCGCACGTAACCGTAGCGGATGGCTAGTTGTTCGGCCAGCGTGCTCTTGCCGCTGCCCGCGTAACCACAAATTCCGATGAGTTTCATTTAGGGAACGCTCCATATTTGCGAAAGTGTAGACCCACCAAAAACACAATATACGCTCCGCTAACTGCGAGTAGGCCGAAGCCTCCAAGGAATATTCCAAACCCTAAACTAACAGCCATTTCTGATGTCATCATTCTGGCCTCTTGAAGTTTTGGAGATTGGTACCTTCCCCGAAGGCAGTTTCGTTGCTGCTGAACCTGAAGGTTTCCACATAGGCGGGGTTCATGGTGCCGCGCAGCCGGCCATCCGCGCTGAGCATTTTAGTGTTGCAGTCCTTACGGACTGTTTCCATTGACCGGTAGTGCTGGATGCGCTCGGTGAGGGGGCGTAGCAAGGGCGTACGGCGGGCGATTTTGTCCAGGGCGTCATCGTCACACGTTTGTGTCTTCTCGGGTCCTTTGCCTTTGTAGATGGGTTGTTGTTGTAGATCCTTATAGAAAAGGGCCTTCATCTGCGGGTTGCTCTCGGGATTGAACCCCTCAATGCCGGTCGCCGCTGAGAGCCACCTTTGGTCACGATCCATCTCAGCTTCGCACTCGGCGTACATGCCACGCATCTTTTCTGCGTCCACATTAAATCCTGCAAACATCATCTTGTAGACAGGCTGCAAAGTCCGCATCACGAACCGGTACTGGTCCCACAACTTGTCTCGGACCAAGATACGTCGCAGAGCCGCGGCGACTTCCCAGGTTCTACAACAATCCTCACAGTTGTAATGGAAGTATCGTTGCTCATCGTGAAGTGTAGGGTCCCAAAGCCGGCCGTCATCCTTCCAAAAACGGTAGTTTCTACAGTATAAAGATGCGACAAATGAGAGAGACAGGCTGCTACCTCGCTTATCAACCCTTCCGGTAACAGGGTCGATTTTGCCGCCGAGGAAGCCGGGGAATGCCACATGTTGCATCACCATGGTATCGTGTTCGTGGCGGGGCATAAAGCCCCATTGCTTCGCAATGTACTGGCAGTCGTAAATGCCGTTGTGGAACGTCACCTCGCGCGAGGTGAGGAAGTCTCGCAACAAGAGGATGATCTCTAGTTCATCCTCCAGGGACCACCAGCTTGTGCCATCGGCGCGGATGAACGGTATGCAGGTCGCTCCCCGGTCGGACATACCTATGCCAAGACAATGTATTTGACCAAGCCACGTTTCAATATCACATGTTATTGGATTTTCTGGGTGTAGATCCTGAAGCTCGCCGCGTAGCTGCGCTACGTTGTCCGCCACCCAAAAGTTCCATTTTGGGGGCTCGGCAAGCGAGCGATCCATCAAAACACGTTTGGCGCGGCCAAGGTCGTGCACCAGCAGCGGGCGATGCTGTGGGCTCCGGTTGGGCAGGCAGTCAGCAGGATGCGGAGCAGCTACGATGGCAGTAGCCGGGTCCACCTGAAATACGCTACCGCGCCACTTGGTAATTCCACTTTGACCAGCTGTTCCCCATAGGGGGGTCCCCCCAAGCGCGACGATAACACTAGGCGCATATTCTTCAATTTGCCGATTGAGTCGGTCCAATCCTGCTCGGACAGGGCCGAGTGGGTATCGATTATTAATGAGAGGTATCCCATCTCGTTTGGCGTCGCGGGCGGTGGCGAAGAACTGTTCGATGTCATTGTGGATTGTGGCTCCTTTTGCGTTGACATACGACGGGGGCCTCTCGTGGCACACATTGGTCAGGTAACAGTCGCGGCGCTCGATGCCGGCTTCATGGAGGCAGCCATCAAGGATGGCACCCGATGCCCCAATGAAGGGGATGCCCCGTGCGACCTCGTTCTCACCCGGTGCCTCACCCACCAGCCACAGCTTCGCCGTAGGCGATCCCTGCTCAATCCATTTTTGGGTCACCGTTGCTCCCACCATCCATGATCAGCCCACACAGCCATCGGGCATGCAGCGGTTCTGACACCGTATCTCATATGCAACACTAAAGGATCACCCATCTTGCATTCATATATGTCACGCTCTAGGACGTAGAGTGTGGCGATGTTTTGGTACGTACGCGGTCGGGGACGCGAAGTGTGCCTGTCTCTGCCCATCGATCCATTACCATCCTCCATCGTCCCCTCCCTCTCCACCATCGTTGGTAGTGTTTGTGGCAAACCCCATGGGCGTAGTGCTTGCCTCCGCAGAAGCAACGACGGGGTGGCAACACCACCCCGTCACTTCTTGTGTTCACCTAACGCCGACTGTTTACCGGTGCCACCCCGGCAACGCGAGCGTATTTGACTGGGGTCCCATCGGCGTTGGTTGCTCCTTTCTTATCAACCTCATGTTTGATCTTCAACCAAGCTGTTTGAAACTTCAGATCGTTGATTGAGAAGTTGGTCTTCTTCACCCCGGTTGCGTCGATGGCGCGCTTGAGGTCGCGGTTTTTGTTTGTGCCCCAATCAGGGCGCACTGGAAGTGCAATTGCACCATTGCTGTCCAGGATCAAGTCCACGAACATCTGCTGCGCGACCACAACCTTGTCCATGTTGAGTTGCGTCTTGACATTATCGTCTTTGATCTCCCATATCAGGTCCAAGTTGGCCCATGTGACAGGAACTTTGTCACTGGTGCCATCCCGTGCTCGCAACTCCATACATTGGCCGAGATAGTCGCCCTCGGGGCATAGGTAGAATTTGGTGTCGATCTCCTCGGAGTGTTTTGTCCCGAGAAAGGTATCGTCGTCAAACATACTCATTCATCGTCTCCATCATCACGTTGGTACTCAATGGTGATCATGTAGCCGGGATCGGTCCATGCCGGTCCCACTTCCACGATCGCCTGGAAATCTGCGATCTCGTCCTCTTCCCACACCTCCTCTTCTGCGTCGGTTCTGATCGTCATCTTCCATCTTGGCATTCGTAGTACTCCTCGTTGTTACGGTATTCTTGGGCCGTCATATCTAGGGTGATGGCGTCCCATACGCAGATCACCAATGGCGCCCTACACCACTCGTATTCTCGGTGATATTTTATTAGGTTTTGAACATTTGGGAAAAATCTGCCGGTAAATCGTTTCTCAGCGGCAGGTGTCGGCTCTTCAGGGTCATTCCCTTCTCGGCTGTGTTCCATACGTATTTCACTCCCTTTTGGTCAATGATCCTCTCAGTCAAGATCACATCGTCAGGCTTCTTGTCCAGTCTTGGGGCCAATTTCTGCCCGATCGTTGAGGTTGTGATATAGCTCAATCCTGTCAGGGGATCATTCTCTCGTTCGACATGCGCGACCAACACTGCTGAGCACAAAGTACTGCCCCACCACAGGTCCATGAATGTCTCGATACTGCTCATGATCGTCCCGTACTCAGGCAGCGACAGTGCCGGGCGACTGCCGACATGGTTGGTGCGGGCGATGTTGGTTAGCCCGGTGCAGCCGTCCAACGCGATCGCCCATTCCGGCCCCAACTTGAAGATGGACCCGAAGTGCTGCCCGCACCCCGCGCAGACCAAATCGTCGATCAACCCGTACAGATCCAGGAATTGGGTGTATTTGTTGCGATCGGGGTCTTGGAATTTGATCAGATTGTCGGTGGTCATGTTGTGCGCCCGCGCAGCCCACGCTTTGGCTGCCTCGCTGTCCATGGGACGCTGAGGGATGTATGCGTGGTGGATCTTCTGTTGGGCTTCGCCGTCCGCTCCGTTGCACAAATTGGGACCCAATGATGCGTCAATGCCAGGGTCCAACGACACGACAAATGTCGAAAGCCCAGCGCCGCGGTGCTCCATCTTGTTGTTGTCGATCCACACCGGCAACAGCGTCCGCAGCGCGGTGGTTTTGCCCGTGTGGATTTGACCCTCCAGGAGGACGTTGATCTTCACGTCTAAGCTCCACTAAGGAGTGAAGATGACGATGAGCGGCGCGTCGTTCAGCGACAACGCCACCGAACTCGTCGACGTAAATGTCGAGATCGCACTGGTACCAGAGATTGGGTTATACACGCTGCCCGACGATCCTGCGGGCAATGTCAATGTCACCGAGCTTGACGATATTGTGATTTGTTGTTGAGTGCTAGAATTCCAAATCGGGGTTTCGTTCCACAAGATGATGCCGAACTGTCCATTGCCGAACGCCACAACGATGTTGTTGCTGTTCGTTGGCATCCCCGACAGGGAGTACGTAACATTCCCCGGCGTGAATGTCGTGGAGTTGGCAGAACCATCTGCCAAGATGGTAGTGAGGTTGTGAATTGCGGTCGCTGCTTCCTTGGCCGTGTTTGTGCCGTCGAACAGGCCCCAATTGGCATTACCAGCCCCGTCCAACATCGCGAATGGATAGACAGCTATGCAATTCGAGACCATGGCATGGTCGAAGTAATCCGACAGGATCATCTTCGCTTGAACGTCGGCATTGACGTTGCTGAAGCTGCCGCAAGACCCACCGCCCGTGCAGTAACCGGTCTCGGTTGTAACGAATGGGACCCGGTTGCACATAGTGTGAACGGGGATCTGCCACCCCGGTAGGATGGTGTAGATGGGACCGGTGCCAGCGCCACCGATCAAGGCGGTGTTGTTATCGTTGGCGTAGTAGTCGTGCATGTTGGCGAGGTCGCAGAACGCGGTCAGATTGCCAATGTTGCTCTCGACAGTACCGTTGCCTGGGCTCGCCACCGGCAGGATCGACACCGGGACGTTGGTAAGTGCCGAATAGGTGCCGCCCTTCACCCCGTTGTAGATGTCCTTCTGCAATTGCACGGCAGCAGGATAGCTGTTCTGGGCACCGTAGATGAAGTTGCTCAGCGTCACATCGATCTCATTGGGGCCGCTCAACCCAACAAGAGTGTTGGGGTACGTTGAATTGATGGTTTGCATCCACCCCAAGAAGGTTGCAGCGGGTACTGCCGCGGTAACCCCGTCATCGGGACCGTCCTCTTCTAAGTGCATCCGAATGCCGGCCGCAGCCATCGCCTCCAGCGCAGTTAAAGTACCGGCCACAACAATGAAATCGCGGTCATTGGTCAGACCCAAATACTGGAAATCAGCGATCGTTGAGTTGGCGTTCGCCTGTTGTTGTATCTGTGTGTTGACACCAAACTTCGCGATAAAGTCGTGCACCCGTTGGATGCCGCTGGGACACGCCAACGGGACCGCCGCATATTGGTACACAACATCCACCCAATAATTCTGCCCCTGATATGTATTAGTAGGCATTGTGGTCGACGTACTCGTCATAACATACAGGCCGTTGCCATTACCGTTGGTGGTTGCGCCAGTGGTGGGGATATAAATGGAACCATCCACGTCGCTGCAATAGTTGAGGCTGAGGAATGGGGGCTGGTTTAGCGAATAGCGCCCCACTGGCATGAACACGCCAATCACGTATTGAACACCCGCGGTCACTGCGATCGGGGATGTGAAGCTTTGCTGCTGCCACCCACTCGCGGTCTCACCGCTGAACGTGACCGAAGCCAACTGGCTGCCGGCCGAATTCCACAGCGTACAAACATGCGAACCGGTGTTTGTCGATGCCTTGTAGAAACGGCAGGCGGTGATGTTGCCATTGGCCAACGGTACGAACTGGACACCGCGCACGGTGGCTGCATTGTCACCGCTATCGGTGAATTGAGGGGTATCGGATGACTTGAACAGACTTGATGTGTGGAGCGTACCGGACGCGGAGAGCCCCGCCACTAGAACCCGGGCCGATGCCGGCGTCGTGAGACATGCTACCATCACCATCACTACCATCACCATCACAAGGCAGAAGCGCAAACGTGAGATAGTCATAGTGCTAGGGGCTCCCATCGTTGGATTTGGTACTCGTCTTCCCATCGCTCCGGGTGCTGGCTGTCGCACAGCGACATGAACTCGCACGGCCGGTTGTAGGAGTAGCATCCACTGTCGAGGATTTGGGGGAATGAGTGGTTTGGAGGCGTTACCTCACCGTAGAGCATCTTTGGCTGCGTGAAATCGCGCCAGCATGTAAGCATCCGCTGAACGTCAGCCCTCAATTGCGAAAGCCATCGTTGGATTTTCCATGGTGGTTGTGGGACCTCCACTGTGGGTACCAAGCGGATCCCGTTGACAGTTGGGCAAATGCCGCGTACCAACATCCCGATTACGGGCATGTCGTAAGCGTGGGCGAGCCATGCGTAGCCAGTCAGTTGACCGCGCAATCGCCACTCATCCGGCCATGAATATGGCACCGAACCAGTGGTCTTGTCGTCCAGGCCCCAATACGATGAGCCATAAGTGTTGCATGTGTCAAAGCGGCCCGCATAGAGGATGGCTTCGCCGGTATCGGGGTGGAAGCACCCCGGAATGGGCAACGCGGCTCGAAACTCAATGCATGGCTCGCCGGCGAAGCTGGCAATCCGAATGGGATCGTTGTCGAGCGGCCATTCCCGGAAGTAGTCGCTCAAGGCGAGGATACAGCTATCCAGTGTCTTAACCGCTTCGGTGCGGGACGGATTGGTGGGTGGCTCAAAGTACGCCCACTGTTTTATGATAGCCTCAACACCCTTCAACACCGCTTGGTGCTGGGGCTCGCCACCTACCCATGCCCGCCGTGTGATCTCCAACCCTTTAGCAAGACAGCCGCCAAAATGCAAATGAACATTAACACTCTCATGTTTCAACCCCTGGCAATACCGGCGAAAGAAGTGGTGCGGGCACAGGTTGAAGCTGGACCGCATCGTGCTGTCGATGACAGCGGGGAAGATAGCTTCAGTTGTCACGGGTCCGACTTTTGAGAGAGCAGCGCCACCAGATCTACACCCTTCGTGGTTGTCTTCGCGGCGGCTTTCGCCTTCTTCCCCTTGCTCGCCGCGGCTGATGCCGCAGATCGGTCCCGAGAGATGTCCATGATGATCTCCCGGTACTCGGCGGCTGTCACCGGCTGCCCACTAAGAACGCGGTGGCGTAGGTCCTGCAATGCAACCTCGGTTTCGTAGCTAATAGTGGTCATGATACCTCACACTGTGAAGCAACATGGCGTCGCCAGCTTTCGAGGACGATCAGCCGGCGCCGGCCTTGCATGATGCTGGCGATAGTGCCGTCGCTGATCAGTTCGTACACCGTGGAGCGGCTGAGCCCGCTTAGGCGGCAGAACTCGGTCACGGTGGTGGTGATGATGTCGTTGGTGGTGCCGTCCATGCGGTGTCCACGGGTGTGTGTGTGTGGACCTTTTATATCGGGCTGCGCAGCGGGATGCAAGCATGGAGTGTGGCGAGGGGAACGTGCAGCATGTTCCCGATTTGTGCTGAGAACGGCACGAAAAGAAGGGAGCCCGCGTGGGCTCCCTGGAAGGCCGTAGAAAGAGGGAAGGCTACTCGGCGGCGATGGCGTCGGGGGTGCCGAACATGCTCGCCAGCGAAGGCCCCTGGGGGCTGGCACCGGCCTTGTTGGCCTCGCGGGCTTCCTTGGCCAAGCGCTTGGCTCGATCGTCGGCGATCTTGGCCATTTCGACCTTGAGGGCGGCGTTCGCCGGGTCCGCCAACTGCTGGGCAATGTACCGCGCGGTGAACTTCCGCTTCCGCCGGCCGCGCTCATCCAGCACCGGCTCGCCGTTGTCGTCGAGAATGTACGTGGTGTCGATCTCGTCCTGGACAGCCGCAGCTAGACGACCCGTCAGCTTGGCGATTGCCACGGCGAGATCGGACGGTTCTGCGGGTGTTGCACCAGAATGTTGTGCGTCCGGGCTCCATTCGCCTGAGCTTAGCGCAGTCCACAACTTCCGCTCGGCCGCCAAACAATCGGAACCGTAATCGCCAGTAAGCCGCTGGCTGACCATATCCGAGTATGCCCGGTTGAGCAGATAGGTGTGATACTTCGACGGCAGAGCCGTCGCATCCCGCTTGACGGTGCCGCTGACATGCTGCGCACCATTGGCAGGATCGGACCAAAATTTCATTTCGACACCGTCCGATAGGACGGCGGTCTCCATACGCTTGTTACGGGGCATCGTTGAGGTTTCCTTCGTCGAATGATACGCCTCAGTGAGGTGAGGGCATTATGTGGTGGTTATGGGAGTGGTGTCAAGAGTCTATTTGGTGGATGTCATGGCTTGGGTTCCTTGTTTGCGAGGGCTGCCATCAAATTCGACATGGCTTCCTGGCGAGTGGCAGATGAGACCATACCATCAGCGTTGGCGATCGGGTTCCGTTCGAGAATGACCCAATAGCGGCCAGCGTGTTCGCCTATCGAAATTACAATTAAGCTCGTTAGGTCGGAAAGGTCGGAAGCGATTAGATCGCCAGTTGGAACTGCTGCGCGGATGTAAGCAAAGAAGCGATAGAGATCACGTCGTAGAGCAGTGGCAGCCTTTTGGGTGAAACCGCCGAGACGGACGCTACCGTGTACCCGGAAGGCGGTCAAAGCGTCGAAATAGGGAACGGGGAACAGGCGATAGTCGTCGCGGCCGACGCGCTTGGCGCGCGGTTTTTCGGGTGGTGGTAGGGGTGGCAGATCGTTGATGTTCTTAATAGGCATCGTTGGCACTCCTTTTTTAATGCGCGCGCAACGCACGGGCGCGCGTGAGATGGTGCTGGTGGTGCAATGTATCAAGGTGGTGCGGGCGTGGTTTGGTGCTATGGTGTCGCCCTAGGCTTATATTTCGGGGTCGCCCCGAAAAATGACCTTCGCTGAAAAAAGAGAGAGAGATTTTTTAAAATAATCCTCCAGTCTATTGACAATCAGGTAAACCTGATATATGGAGGTGGTCGGAAGGGACCCCCATGATATATCAGGCGTCGCCGGTGCACCGCGAAATATAAGCCTGGACCTACACTAAAGCACCGTAGCACGCATGGCCCATCCGTCCATCAATGCTTTGACGGCGCTGCCTAGTAGGTCCATGTTGGGTCCATCATACTAATTGACAAAAAGGGGGGGTTTTTGTGGTTCAACTCGTTGGCTTAGTAAGTGCCACTACCAGGGACTTGTTAAGCCACTACGTTGAAAAGATCAAAAACCCTACTTCGCACAAAGCGCGAGCGCGGGGAGCCGATTTATCCAAAAATGCGAAGTAAGATTTTCGACCCCCATTTTTGGCAAACAACATCTACCTACAGCATTCAACAAGTGGGCCGACCAAACCTGACGTTAGGTAGGGGTATTTTACATCGTTGATCTGGAGAGGGCAAATGACGCGTGGCAGTGATGTTGTGTGATCGTTGCCAGGCCGAAATCGGCCGCGCTGTGGACTTGAAGCGGGAAGCTGCTCAACAAGTCCTAAGCATGAAGAGCAAATACCTAACGCCGCAGCAGGAAGAGATGCTATCCATCCTGTGGTCGCGCCGCGGCCAGCCGGTTTCAGTCACCTCGCTCATTGTTCTGATGTACCAACAACAGGATGAACCTAAAGCCGCGGCCGATCTTATCAAGGTGCAGATTTGTGCACTGCGTCGCGCCATGCGCGAGCGCTCCAGCCGCTATGAAATCCGGACACTCACCCGCCGCGGCTATCTGTTATGTCTTCGCTCCGAACCCGGTGACGCTCGTCCAAGCGACCAACATCGCTTCGGGGTTCCTCTTTGGGGTTAGAGAACAAAATGACACGTGACAGCGCCATCACTACAGCAAAATGGCTCGTCGATCGCGACCAGCGGGCTCGTTGGGTTTTCGTTAATCACTCGTTGCGAAGCGCAGACAGCGGTGCTCGTTGGCAGATTTCGCTCGTTGGGGCCGCTGGCATCGATCCACCTTGGACCCAGGCACCTTATTATATAGTGGACCAGCGCGGGGAGCGGCGCCTTCTCCCCTACCGGGCATGGCGGCTACGCAAACACATGCGCACACAACGGGAACGTGCTGCATCCTTACGGATGAAAGGTGCAGATTGACAATGGCGGTCCTGCCACTATCATGACAGCGTGCGCAAGAGGCGTATTTGTGAGGACCAAACTATGATCTATACCAAAGCCGAGTTTGCGCAGGCTGCCGAGTGGCAGCTTGCTATGGTGCGGCGGCAGGAACGCGAAGCGCAACGCAAAGCGTTCATCGAGGAAGCGCGACAGTATGATCCACCGCGGCGGCGCTCATCCCAAGAAGCGATTGAAGATGCTATCTTTGGGGAATTTGCGCCATGATAGTAACATGGTTGCTGGGCGCCCTAGTAGGCATTGGTTGTGGTTGTGTTTTGATGGGACTTTATGCCGCTGCTCTTTCAGTGTCGCTGCTGTATGGCGAGCATGAAGCGGGCTTGTGGCGTGCCGAGTATGGCGCCGACGATGACGACGAGGAAGACGACAACGAGTGATCGGAGCGAAGCGATGCACACCGCAATGATGATCGCCGCGGTGATCGCGGTAGTGATGATGCACGGGGCAGCCTTTTGGAAAGGGAAGTGACATGAGCAAATCAGAACCGAAACCGCCGGAGCGGCTAGATCCACAATCCTATGAAGTCATCAAACAGCTGGTCAAGCTGCATGGTCCATTCTTGGTTGTCGGTGCTGCCACCGAGGCGGCTTGGGAGTTGGAGATGTTCGGACCCGATATGCGGTTTGGACTGGTGCCGACCGGCCGCGTTTATGGGTATGGTTGACAGTCGTCCCAGCATCACCCGCAGGGTGACACCTAGATCGGGATAGCAATGCTCCAGCCTGTGACAGCGGCACGCCAGCTACGGCAGCGTGACCATCCGACAGGCTAGAGCTTACCGCGATCGGTAGTCATCCGCCAGAAGGCCCGGCAGAGATGTCGGGCTTTCTTTTTGCGCTGGTGGTGTTGCAAATAGGGCAGCGAGCGGGGATGGCGGTTGTGACGTCGAAGCGGCACGAAGTGACGCTTCCTGGCGCCGGCGATGATAGCGAGCTCGGGTGGATGTCAGGATGCCGTCTCGCACAGCGAGGGGGTCGGCGGCTCGCAAGCGGTCAATCTGTTGCAGGGTCGAAGCGAGTGAGTATCGCTCTTGATCGATGATCGCCGCGAACTCCCGGCGACGGGTGTCTATTTCGGCCAGGCGGCGACGCTTCTGATCCTCCCATATCGCTACCAAGCGGACCCATACTCGTGGCGGGATCTGTGACTTCCCACTGCACCAACGATAGATCGTAGTGGGATGCACACCAAAAAGACTGGCTTGTCTCTTGCCGGTGACACACCCAAAGAGGGCTCGCAGAGAGAACGCTAGAAACTGCTGCGGTGTCGCCGTGCCATTACGAATTGCGTCCCAATGTGGGATCGGACGAAAAGTTCTTTGTACTCGTATGCGCGCACGTTCATTAGTAGTGACATCCTTTAATTCAAATGAGTAACGAGGGACCATTCATTAAAGACAATGAGAACGAATTAAGCTGCTACCACACACGCACAAGTTAGCGCAGCAACATCAATGGTGTGGATGTCGCGTAAGGCTTATTATGGAAAATGCCCATTGCTGGTTGCCCTTTTGTGCTGGTGCCGTGCTACCGTGGCGAGTGTCATAGCAGGTTTTGGGGTCTGGAGGGGTGGACCTCGCTCCCTACCCTTCCTCTACCCCCCAGCCAGCAGGAATTCGCCCCCGCCACTTCGTGGCACGATTTGCTTGTGTGATTTCAATAGGATCATTATTTGCACGATCCGTGTTCAAACCCCTTGCGCTGGCGCGCATTATGTACTATATACGCGGCATGATGACGCACCCCCTCTGCGGCTATGACGAGCTAGGCATCCTCGGCCTCGTGTTACTCGGCTTCGGGCTTGGCTGGACCGTCCACTGGATCGGTGCGGTCGTGATCGATCACTTATTCCGGACAAAGAGACAATGAGCGACCCATCGCGCGACTGGCGCCTCGCCCAGACGATGCTGCGGCAGCGCCTCTTCGCCGACCGCCACATCCGCGGCCTAACGCAGGCACAAGTCGCGGCCGGTACCGGGATGTCCCGCGTCCGCTACTGCCGCCTGGAACTGGGCATATCGCGCATCCGCGACACGGACCTTGCTGCCCTGGATGAATTCTATCGGCAACCCTTAGTGTGATGGAGACACTACTAATGATCACCAAACCTGAGATCACTGTCGATCCGGATTACGAAGTTAGGACAATTCATGTGTCTTCAGCGGCTACTTGGCGCGGCGGGTCTAATTCCCCCTATAGTGAAGAAGACAAAATCACTATTGGTCCATTCCCTCCGCTGCCGGTTGCGCCCCCTCGCTCTATTAGGGCAATCCACGTATTGGCTGGTGCGCTCGCCGCATCGGCCCTCTTGTGGTACGCTCTATATATGTGTGCCCGCGCCATGTCAGTGTGGGCTGGGGTGTGGCTGTGACCTCAGCCGAGATGACTAGTATCATCGATCGGATCATCGATCAGAACGGTGGAGCTATGACAACGGTCACAAACAATTGTGTGACATACTACAGCCATCGCATCATGTGGCACGACTTCGATGGCTCGTGTCATGTTGTCCGGGTCGATAACCACTTGTCGCCCGAAGATGCCCGCGCTGACGCCATCGCTGCCGCTAAGCGGCAGGGCTGGCGACCGCCCCGATGGTATCAGTGGTGGCGCCGTGAGGACACCCGCCCATGACTGCCTAAGAAGGAGCACCCCGATGAAATGGGTAATAATCTGGTTCGGTGTCACTGCTTCGGGCACTCTGCATCCTGTCGAACTGGCAGACCACAACGGGCACCGGATGCTCTTCGCAAGGCAAAGTGACTGCGAGCGGGAACTGGAAGGGCGCCTCCACATATATCGGGTTCTTGGTGATGCCCGCTGCGTTGGGTTTCCCCGGAAGGTGTTGGATCGTGATTGATCTACTGGGCCAGCGTCGATGACCATCAATTGGGACCGCTTCCAGTCGAACTTCATGGACTTCCTCCGCCACGTCACCATCGTGTCCAAGGATGAGGGCCGTATTCGACTGGAGATGTATGATGCGCAGCGATACTTCTTTGATGAAGTGTTCGATGGCCTGCGCAACGACCAACACTACTTCGTAGTGGGGAAGGCACGCCAACTCGGTATCACCACCGCTTGCTACCTGTTCGACATGTTCTACGCGGGTGCTATTGATGACGTGCAAGCTGGTATTGTGTTTGATACCCATGATAACAAGGAAGTGTTCAGGACCCTCTTTCGGGAGTCCATTGAGGCCCTTCCACCATCCCACCGGCTTCCAATACGCGGTGGCCACGACAACCGCAACAACATGGTGTTCACCAATGGTAACATGATCCAATATCTGATCGCTGGGGTGAAGCGCGGTCAGGGTAGCATCGGCCGGTCTCGTGCCCTCAATTTCTGCCATATGAGCGAATTGTCGTATTATGGCGATCCGGAAGCGTTCGCCGCGTTCAAGAACACCTTCTCGAATGTGTTCCCCTACCGGTGCTACATAGCAGAGAGCACCGGTCGCGGCTATGGGCTGCTATATGATGAGTGGATGGACGCAGTAGCTGATACCATCGAGAAGCGACCAATCTTCGTGGCATGGTGGCGCAAACGCACCTACTCATACCCCAAGGGCTCACCGCTGTACGACAAATACGGTTGGAAGGGCCTCTCCAAAGAAGAAGCCGCAATGGCCACCGAAGTGTCCAAGCTCTACACCTACCTCATCACCGATGAGCAGTGGGCGTGGTATCGCCACAACAGTGATCCCAGAGCGCAAGCCGAAGGTGCCGACACCCTGGCGGGTGAGCGGCATGAAGTGTTTACCCAAGAGCATCCCACCACACCGGACCAACTCTTTCGGGGAACGGGATCGCCTTTCATCTCCGGCCAATTCATCGTCCCGGCGGAGGAGCGCGCCTCTCGCGCCCTTTTTAAGGCGTACACTTACTACATCGGGGACGACATAACCGCGACGCGGATAGAGCAGACCCGACACATCAACCGAGCCCAGCTAAAGGTGTGGGAAGAGCCCCGCGCGGGCGGTACCTACGTCATCGGCGCGGACAGCGCCTACGGCATCAGCGACACCGGGGACAACTTCTGCGCCCAAGTGCTGCGCTGCTACAGCGATCGCCTCGTCCAGGTCGCCGAATTTTGTGACCCCTCCGTCCAAAGCTACCAGTTCGCCTGGGTCATGATCCACCTGTGCGGGTGGTATGAGAATTGCCGCTATGCGATCGAACTGAATGGAAGCGGTGAAGCCGTGTGGACCGAGATGAAGAATATGCGGCGAGCGATGGAAGATGGTAGCCTTGTCCGGTCCATGCCCCCAACCGACTCCGAGGAAGAACTCCAGATGCGCCAATCGTGGCGATACATGTTGGGCAAGGTGCGCCAGTACTACTACCACCGGCCGGACAGCATCGGCGGTGGGATCAACTACCACTGGAAGACTACCCTGGAAAGCAAATTCACAATGATGGTCCAGATGTCCGATAGGTTCATCCTAAAGCAGCTTGACATCAACAGTATCCGGTGCCTGGAGGAGATGCGGTCGCTGCGGAAAGATGGCCGGATGATTGAAGCGGAGGGGCAGAGTAAGAAGGATGACCGGCCAATGGCGCTGGCGCTAGCTGTCCGCTGCTACATGGATGGAGAGCGCAGCGGGCTCGTGGCGCGCAATGCCAGCTACGAGATGGAAACTGCCCGCGATGCAGCAGCCGGGGAGAGCGCTGACATGGGGATACGCTTTATGAGCGGCATCATGGCTCGCGAGTGGCAGCAAAAGGCGGAGACCCGAAAATGGCAGCGCAGGACGCGGTCGGATCGGAGATGGCAGTGGTAGGGGGCGAAATGAAATGAAAGCGTGGACTGTAGCAGTGCAGACGGTGTGCCATCACGGTGGCCGGCTGTCCACGATGTTCGTGTTGGATGAAACTCACGCGGGCGCCATCGCAAAAGCTGTCCGGGCTGCGTTGGAAATGCATGACCCTGAATGCCCGACTGCGATATGTGGCACCGCTATCAGCAGTGTATCCGAAGAGATGCTGGCGAACGCATACCGGCAGGGAGCAGAGTTGCAATGAGGATGCGATCAATATATCGAAAGGACGGTCGGCCAACGCGGAGACAGAAAGAGGCTATGGGTGATTTTAGAGACATCCAGAAGAGCCTTGCCGCGGCCGAAAGGATATTGGATAATGCCCGGCGTAGAGGCGCCGCTGCGATCGACGAGTATGAAGCATCTCTACTCGCCGCGGCAGTCGCCACAACAACAAAGGACGAAGGGGCGTCATGAGGATTGGCCCACCTACCTTGTCATGGCAAGGTCTTGCGTACCCGCAATCACAGTCTTGGGGGTACAGGTGCAAAAAACAAGCCCTACAGCACAAGCATGCGCGGTCAGAAAGACTGTGGGACTTCAGGGGGTGCTCTTCGGGGCACCCCGTTGACCCTTTTGGTGCAGTGAAATGAGCTACGTCTTCCGCACTTATGCTTGCGATGGTGGCGGCCAACTAGAAGAACACACATTCGAGTTGATGCAAGACCGCTCGGAAGGTCCCCCGGCTTACTGTCCAAAGTGTGGTAAGAAGGTGAGCGGCACCCCCCGCCCTGCCCGAATAGCAATCGGCGGTGCTGCTATCACTAAGTCTGTCGATGGTACGTATCGAGCCTTAGAGGCACAGGGTCAGGCTGCGTTCGAAAGAACGGGCAATCCCAACATGAAAATCACCAACATGAACGATCACCTGCGGGAAGGTGATGTAGCTGCTAAGATGCCCGACAATTCCATCTCCCGGTTCATGCGACAGGCCGACGGCAAAGGTGTCACCTATGGATGGGGCGGTGGAGGCAGCATGATTGCGCCCGCCACTACAACGCCCCTGCCCATCGACTACCGGGGCTACACCGGTGCTGGCCACGCCGCCTTGTCCGTCATCCAAGGCAATCAAGGGCGGACAGCCCAGGAAGCGCGCATCGCTGCCACCGTCAAAGGTCAGATCAACAAAGGACCCCCGAGATGAGCGATAACATATACCTCATTCTAATTCAGGAAGAGAAGGTTCAGCCGTTCCAGTTGATATTCGCCACTCAAACAACCGCTCGTGCTGCCTACAAGAAGATCAAATGGGAGAGCCGCGGTGAAGATGATTTCGAGGTCGAAATCAGCGACGACTTTGGGCAGACTGTTCTTATCAACCGGGACCAACTTGTCTACGCGCTTATGCAAGAGCTTGGAGCCTTGCACCGAGGGCAAGCTGAAATATCACTGGCTCAGGCCCGCGCTAACAGCACCTTACAGCGCAAGGCAGCCCAAGACCCGACGCTGAAATTTCTGACCCCTGGTGTTCAGGGGATGGCAAGATCCTAATGACCGCACACGAATACAATACATTCGTCGAATTGACCAACATGTGGTTCGGGTCTTGGCAGTCGTGGTACTCGCGGCCGCGCAGTGAGCGGCGTGACTGGATACGATGTTTCCCCTTCTTGAGGGACTTAGTATGATCCTACCCGGCCCCGAAAAGCTACCGCGATGGACCCGTGAACGAGTAATTGATCCGTGCATGACGTCTCGCGGCGCCCGGATGCAACTCGCACGAAGCATCAACACGTGGCGCTACACAGGCAGCGACAGCGGCTCTTCCGCTATCTACAACCGCATCGAAGCACATTGCGACAAACTTTCCAGTGCTGTCTTCTCTCCGGCCGATCTCCGCTACATGGCCGAGTTTGAGAACGACTACGGCGACATGATGCTTCGCCGCGCAGCGGTAGCTGCCCGCTACTTGTCTCGCGAAGTGGCAATGCGCAACCTCGACTTGGGCTTCCAAGAAGCAATAGAAGAAGCCATCCCTCATGGCTGTGCCATCCTAAAACATATCTGGACCTACCATGGCCCTGACGTGATCACGATGATGCCGTGGGAGATGGGCGTCTACTTGGAAAGTGAAACCGACCTAGACAGACAAGAAGCCATTGTTGAGAACACATGGGTGCTGCCCGAGGAGTTGTGGCGTCGTATCAGCCATCGCAGTGATGCCAAGGAACTCTTCCGGCGAGCCATGTCCCACGCCCGCAAGGGCAGCCCCGACGATGTACCTCCCGGTTTCTTGCATCAAGTGCTGATGGCTGGCACTCCTCCCCTCATACAGGATCAAGGTGCCTCTGCGTCCCCAGGTGGTATGATTAGTCTAACCGGTACACCAGCAGTGGCCATGCTCAGCGCCGATGTTGCTGAGGGCATGCTCGAAGCATGGCAGTGTTGGGTGGTGAACGATGAAACAGGTGACTACACCACTATTCAAATAGTGGCTCCTGATATCCTTATCGCCCCCCGATTTGAGCGCCGTAACCTATTCATACCTCACGACCACCCTTTTAGCATGGTCCGTATCAACCCCCAGCATCACTACTTGTGGGGGCGCAGCGAGCTATCTTCGCTCATCAAGCTTCAATCCCTGTTGCGGGATCGTCTCGAAGATGTGAAGAAGATCATGGGCCTCCAGTACGATCGTATCCGTGCTTTCATCGGTTTTGATGGGATGAACGATGAGCGTTTCGACCAACTACAGAATGAGGGGTGGTTGGCTGAACAAAATCCAGCAGCCAAGGTCCAAGACCTGACCCCGGCCCTGCCCGAAGACGCCTTCGAAGAGATCAAGATGGGTATCCAGTTCTTCGAAGACATTGCTGGCTTCGACAATGTTCTCAGTGGTAAGGGGGAGACTGGTATTCGAAGTGCTCAGCACTTTCAGGGTGCCGTGCGTCAAGCCTCTCCTCGCCTGCGCGACCGTGCCATCCGGGCCGAACGTCAGTGTGCTCGCTTCGGAGAGAAGATCCTGTGGCAGATGGCCTCTAATGATGGGCGTGTCCATTGGACAGATAGTGGTGACACCGGAGGTAGGACCGACTTCTTGCTATCCCAGCTGCCCGATGACACTCGCATCCTGGTGGATAGTCATTCTAGTAGCCCAATCTTCGAACAAGACCACGCCAACACTGCTGCCTTCCTCTTCAAGAGCGGTGCCATCGATGGCGAAGACTTGATCGACTTGCTACCGGTCCCAAACCGGGATGCCCTGAAGGAGAAACTCCGCAAACGCGAACTATCCAAACGTCAACTTATCCAGTCACTACCCCCACAATTGCAGATGGAAGTCATGACGGGTGCCCACCATGGTGGTCATCATAAGGGGGGTGGTGAATGAGATCCGCAAAGCCGGGCGCTGTAGTTGAAATTACCGACGCGACTGGTCGCGTAACCAGCTACCACTCCTTCACATGCTGCCACTGCGGCAACCCAAAGACCGTTACGGGTCGTATCGAAGATGTTGCAGATATATGTCGAAGCTGCTGGCATCTCCACTGTCTAGAACCAGAATGCCTGCAATGCATCCCCTTCAAGCGAAAGGTGGATGCCGTAGAGGCACGGGATGAGAGCCTACGATCAATGGGACTGCTATGACGCTGGAAGAAGTCGAAGCCGCGGCGAGGGCTCGGTTTGGATGGCCCCCGGTAAATGAACGAGACTATCGGTCATTCGCATGGGCTGCTACCAATGCCGACACCTGTACAACGCACCGTGTTGCGGCTTGGTTTCAACCGGAAGGTTATGAATACGATTATGTGTCCGGTGATCCGGTCGGTTACAAGCCAGCCGGCATTCATGTAAGCGGTAAGGGTATGTGCAACACGTTGGATGAAGCGTGTCAAGCTCTGTGGGATGCGGTGCAACGCCAAACTGAGCCTGCTTTGCTCGCCATGTTTGGCCTAAAGCGTGACACTAACGCATACGGCTCCCCCGTCATGCCTGCCGGTCGTGAACTCACCCGCAACGATTACGCGGATATCCTCATACAAAATGGCATTTGGTAACTGGCTTTCCATCAATTTAGTCGTCGCAGTCATCGTGATAGGAGCAATCATGTATGTAATGGATGACCGATAATGGGCACTCTAACGCGTTTCAAGTTCTCAGATGAGTTCGTAAAGCAACACCCTGTTTTCATCGAGACAGGGACCGGTCGTGGTGCTGGCATAAAAGCCGCGCAACAGTTCGGCTTCAAGTACATCATCTCAGTCGAAATCGAACCCTCGATAGCAGGCGCGGTCCGTGAGAAGTTTAGTAGCGATCCGCGAGTGGAGGTGATCTGCGGGGATAGCTGTTACACCTTATCTGAGCTACTCTGTCGTGACTTCCGCGACTGTGACCCTGTATTCTGGCTAGATGCCCACTTTCCTGGCTCGGATGTTTTGGGTCTGTCCTACGATAACGAACCCAACCCCCGAGTTCGTTTGCCCTTGTTCGACGAGATCCAGGTCATCAAACACTACCGACCAAACAGCGTGGTTCTGATCGATGATCTACGAATGTATGTTGACGGCCCGTATCGAAGTGGCAATCTACCGGCTGGTTTCACCGGTATGTCCGCCGAGCAACGCAAATCTGCTGCCTACGCTTTATTCACATTGTTCGCTAAGACCCACGATATCAAAACCTCGTATGATGAAGAGGGCTATCTGTGGCTTGTACCACAGAGTTGCGAAGGTCCCGAATATATTGAGTTCGACTTCAAAACGTATTGTGAACAAGCACGACAATACTATGAAGTAGGCGATATGATCGCCGCGGAGGGTGCCTACCACAAGGTCATCGAACTAACCAATCTAGATATCAAGAACGGCGCGGAGCGCGTAGCACGAGGCGAAGCTTGTCGTTTCATGGCCGCCAAGGCCCATGAGAACTCCAACGTCGGCACCGAAATGGATTGGTACTACAAAGCGTTGATGGCCGACCCTCTTTGCATCGAATATCGGTGCGACTTCGTCAACCACTGTCTCGTCCCCTTACAAATGTACGAAGTGGCACGCCAGGAAGCCGAGAAAGCATGCAAGATAGAGCCCGACAACCCGGCAGTTTGGCAGACAGCAGCCAATGTAGAACGTGAAGCGGCTGATGAAGCGAAGGCGGACTATTTCGTCGACATCGCGCTCGGAAAGGGACCTAAAAATCCTGGCTCTCACTTAATAGCAGCCCAGCTTTATGCGGATACATCGCGGTTCGGTCATGCGATTAAGTACTACAAGATGGTACTCGAACTGCCCAACGCTGCCCACCGTAAGTCCGAGGCGCTGTTGGGTATGGGGATTGTCTACGATCGGATGGGGGATGGCGTCAAGGCTCTCGAATACATAGACCGCGCAATCGAAGTGGGCGGTGGAGACCAAACCCTGGCCCGGTGGGATCGGGCTGAGATACTGTTGTCATTGGGGCGCTATGAAGAGGGGTGGGCAGACCACGATATCCGCTTCGACGACAAGTACAGAGGCCGCGAACTAGCAGCATTTGGACGGCTCGGTCGCCGTTTCAAGGCGCCCTTGTTGCGGCTTGAAGACGAGCCATGCCGCGTTCACGTCCACCCCGAGATGGGCTTTGGCGACGTTATTTGCATGGCTCGCTACCTACCAAAACTTATAGAGCTTGGCCACGACGTTCGATTTGAAGTCAAGTCACACATGCTAAAGTTGATGCAAGACAGCTTCCCCGGTGTTGGGGTACACGAGTTCGCTATCGACTATCCTGGTGCCCTCGGACTCCAAGATTTCGACCGCCACATCACCACAATGTCCTTCCCTCACCTCTTCAAAACTACAATCAACACGGTCCCGTGGAGTGGTCCTTACTTGAAGGCAGATACTCGATTAGTCACAGAATGGAACGAGAAGCTGGGTGGGCAATATCCAAGAGTGGGACTGTGCTGGTCTGCTGGCATCAGACCCGGCTTGTGGTATACCGAATACGGACAACGAAAATCGATGCATTTAGCCGATCTATACCCGTTATTCGACAGTGTCCCGGCCACGTATGTGTCGCTGCAAGCCGGCCCGGAGCGATTAGAAGGCTTAGAATTGCTTGGTCTGACTGGTGAGACACCAGATTGGTCCGAGACTGCCGCGTTGATCAAGGCATTAGACCTTGTAATCACCGTGGACACCAGCGTTGCCCACCTTGCCGGGGCGATGGGCAAACCCACATGGTTGATGATGCACACCGGCGGCTCTTGGCACTGGATGCGTGACATCGAAGGCGCCCTGTGGCAATATCACTCGCCGTGGTACCCCAGCGTCCGCATCTTTCGCCAAAAGAAACCTCACGAATGGCGTGAGGTTGTTGAACAAATCGCTACCGACTTGAAGATGTTCACAATGGAGTGGTGACATGAAAGACGGCAAACGCGTAACCGAGGCGGCGAAGGTGCTAGCCAAATACGACATGTACGAATGGGATACCTTGCCCGAAACAGATCCCCAAGGACGGGATCGCGCGTCCTTCAAACAGATAGCGGAAGCAATGCTTGAAGCCGCTGATGAGAAAGGATCGAACTGATGGCCTTTACTCCTAGTTTCATCGGCCGGACAACTTTTTCCAACGCTACGTTGGCCCAAATCCCCACGGGCAACATCGCGGTTGGAACCCGCATTCTCATCGCATTTTGTATCGACGCGCCGGATTGGGAT